>ERZ1643246.311-NODE-311-length-64324-cov-5.763899_pt1 | contig 64324 bp, 100 predicted proteins | sample MGYA00579265_ERZ1643246 | MGnify/ENA primary metagenome ERZ1643246 (study PRJEB29033, sample SAMEA4952261) | chicken gut metagenome | biome: Broiler Chicken; feature: Gastrointestinal Tract; material: Caecum | place: Ireland | collected 2018 | study: Broiler... | reverse complement strand
AGACGTAAAGCAGAGGAAGAAGGAGTAGAAATCAGACTTCATAATATTATTTATAAAATGGTTGAAGAAATTGAAGCGGCTATGCGTGGTATGCTTGCTCCTGAATTAGAAGAAGTTGTAACTGGTCAAGCTGAAATTAGACAAGTTATCAAGGTTTCTAAAATTGGAAATATTGCTGGTTCATATGTAACAGATGGATATATACGTAGAGATTGTGGTATTCGTTTAATCCGTGATGGTGTTGTTATTTATGAAGGAAAATTAGCATCTTTAAAACGATTTAAAGACGATGCAAAAGAAGTATCGGCTGGGTATGAATGTGGTATGACAATTGAAAACTATAATGATATTAAAGAAGGAGATATCATTGAAGGATTCATCATGGAAGAAGTCGAAAGAAAATAGGAGCTGATCTTTTATGGTATTAAAAAAAGAAAAATTAAATAATATTATTCAAAGAGAATTATCTGATATTATTCAAATGGAAGTTAAAGATCCAGCCATAGGTTTTTGTACGATTACTGGTGTAGAAGTAACAAATGATTTATCAATTGCTAAAGTTTATGTTTCTTTTTTAAATAAAAATCCTCAAAAAAGAATGGAAGCTTTACAACACTCTAAAGGATTTATTCGTACTCTTTTAGCAAAACGTTTAACAGTTCGTAAATGTCCTGAGCTACAGTTTGTTATAGATACATCAATTGAATATGGTAATAAAATTGAAAGTATTATTGAAGAATTAAATCAACAAAAAAAGATTTCTAATGATTAGAAATCTTTTTTTATATATTGTTTGAAGATTAAGGTTAATAAGCATATAATAATAGAAGGAGGACATAAAAAATGAAAAAATGTATTATAAACGGGAAAATCATTTTACATGATGAAATTGTAAACAAAAATGTATTTATTGAAGATGATAAGATTACAGAAATCAGTAATCGTCAACCAGAAGATGAAGATATTATTGATGCAAAAGGTGCTTATGTAAGTCCAGGTTTCATTGATGTACATACGCATGGTCGTGGTGGTAGTGATACGATGTATGCTACATTTGATGATTTAAACACAATCTCTAAAGCAACTTTAAAAACAGTAGTAACATCATTTTTACCAACAACAATGACTATGCCTGTTGATGATATTGCTAAAGCTATTGAAAATATTGCTGTCAATAAAGATAAAGTTGAAGGGGCTCAAGTTTTAGGTACACACTTAGAAGGACCTTTCTTTAATAAAAAATATAAAGGAGCACAACCAGAAGAATGTATGATTTTGCCAACAGTTGATAATTATTTATCTTTTGTTCAAGATCATCAGGATATCATCAGAAAAATTTCTATTGCTCCTGAATTAGAACACTCATTAGAACTCATATCTTATTTAAAAGATAAGAATACAGTTGTTTCTTTAGGACATACAAATGCAACTTATGAACAAGCTCAAGCGGCTATTGATGCGGGGGCAACTTCAGGAACACATACTTATAATGCTATGACACCATTAACACATAGAGCACCAGGTGTTGTTGGAGCTGTTATGATCAATGATAGTGTTTATGCAGAATTGATTTTAGATGGCGTACATGTCAATTATGCAGCTGCTAAAGCATTATTACGTACTAAAGGTAAAGATAAATTGATTTTAATTACAGATTCTCTTGAAGCAGCAGGTTTGGAAAACGGAAAATATCTTTTAGGAAATCAAGATGTTTATGTAAAAGACGGAGAAGCAAGATTGATTGATGGAACATTAGCAGGAAGTATTGTTTCAATGAATGTGGCTGTTAAAAATGCTTATGAACATCTTGGATTAACATTAAATGAAGCTGTCAATTTAGCAAGTTATAATCCTGCTCAGAGTTTAAATGAACCATTATTAGGAGAAATTAAAGTGGGAAATTATGCAGATATTATTTTCTTTGATGACAACATTCAAATTCAACAAACAATGATTAAGGGACAATTGAAATAGGTAGGTATAGAATATGGTGATTTTAAAAAATAGTGAATTAGAAGTTGAATTAAATGCAAAAGGTGCTGAAATTATTAAAATTATCGGACAACATGATCAAATAAACTATATGTGGCGTAGAGATCCATCATTATGGGCAAGTAGTGCACCAATACTTTTCCCAATTGTAGGTGCTTTGCATAATGATGAATGTCGTATAGATGGACAAACATATCATATGACACAACATGGTTTTTCTAGACATAATGAATATATGACACATCAATTATCTGATACTTGCGTTGAGTTTGAATTAACTCCAAATGAAGATATTTTAAAACAATATCCATATTTATTTAATTTGAAAGTCATTTATACTTTAAAAGGGAATACATTGGAATGTCAATGTGTTGTCAAAAATACTGATCAAAAAACAATTTATTTCCAGATTGGTGGACATCCAGCATTTGCATGTCCGTTTATGGAAAATGAATCAAGCAATGATTACTATGTTGAATTTGAAAAAGAAGAAACTCTTGATCAGAAAGTCATTGATGTTGCTCATCGTGCCATGTCACGTACAACAAAACCATTTTTTGATCATGAAAAACGTTTCTTTGTAAGACAGGCATTATTGGATAATGATGCTATTGTATTTAAAGATTTTCAATCAAGTTATGTTGCATTAAAATCAATTAATCATCAAAAAGCTATTTATTTCCATATGAAAAATTATCCACATCTTGGAATTTGGGCAAGTAAACATGTCGGTGGATTATTAGCTTTAGAACCATGGAATGGACATGGAGATTATATCGACTTTGATGGCGAATTTAAAGATAAAGAAGGTATCATTTCATTAGAACCACAACAAGAATTCAGTTGCCAATTTGCTATTGAAATACGTCAATAGTTGACAAATTGAATATAGTCATGATGTTATAATAGACATATGAAAATTAAAATCATAGAAAAAACACATGAATTGGATTTAGAAGATGCACTTAATGAATTTATTCAAAAAGAAAATCCGCAAATTCAGGATATGCAATATCAGGTTGCTTTAACATCATGTCATGGAAATCTTGAATACAGTTTTAGTTGTTTGATTGTATATTCATAGTCCATCAAGCCATAATAATATATGGAGGTGAAACTATGGCTAAGGATGTTAAGTGTAGCGTAGATAGTTGTAAATATTATTGTGATGGATGTTGTGAAGCAAACTGTATTCATGTCGGTAATTGTCACTGCGTTGAAGCAAAGAAAAATGCAGAAACTGCTTGTGATACATTTGAATGTCGTGGAAAATAAATTTTTCAATGTTGTATTGAAAATAAGGTATTGTTATGCTAGTCATAATGATACCTTTTTTCATTATGAGCATGATGATTTCATATAGCTATCTGATTATAAATTTGTTATAATAGAAGCGGTGATAATATGAAAAAAATATTATTATGTTTATTGATTTCTTTGTTCTGTGTGGCATGTCAATCATCATCTTCTGATGAACAATTTCAGGAATATTATCAAATTAAAGAACAGTTAATATCACATCAGGAATTTGATACAGATTATCCATTTCATGTTCAAGTTGTTTTTTATGATTTAGAAGATAGTTATCGTTATGATGTTATTATCGATCAGCCACAGGTTGATATGTATTATATCGAGGCTATGGCATATGCTCATGAAGATGATCAAAAGATGTGTCCGGTTTTAGGAATTGTTGATGACTCTATCAGCCACATGAAAGTTGATTATATTGATAAAAGTCAACATTTTTATAAAGGAGTTCAGCTTTCTGGAGAAACTGAAAAGATACAAGATGTAAAAATATATGTTTGTTATTATTTGGATAAAGAAAAAACACAAAAAGTAGAAAAATATATTGAGGTACAATCATGAGATTAGATAAATTATTAGCCCATTGTGGTTTTGGGACACGTAAAGAAGTAAAACAATTAATCAAAAATGGTTATGTGAAAGTCAATGGTGAAGTTATTAAAAAAGATAAACATCATGTTGATCCTGTAGGAGATAAGGTCTATGTTGATGATGAACCTGCTGGCTATGTGAGTGCCACTGAAGATAATGTTTAACCAACTGTTATTGATTTAATTGAAGAAAATTATCGCCAAGATTTATTTCCTGTTGGGAGATTAGATGTTGATACTGAAGGCTTATTATTGATTACAAATGATGGTGTTCTTGCTCATCAGCTGTTATCACCTAAAAAACATTGCCCTAAAGTGTATTATGCAAAAATTCAAGGTGTTGTAACAGATGATGATGTTCAAACCTTTTTATCTGGTGTTGTTATTGATAATGAATATCAATGTCAAAGTGCACATTTAAAAATTTTATCAACAACACAAAATCATAGTGAGATTGAAGTAGAAATCTATGAAGGAAAATTCCATCAGGTTAAGAAAATGTTTCATGCTGTTGGTAAAGAAGTTCTTTATTTAAAAAGAATACGTATGAAAAATTTAAACTTAGATGAAAATCTTGAATTAGGAGCTTATCGTCCTTTAACTGATGAAGAATTAGATAGATTAAAGAGTGAAACTGTGTTACAATAAAAAAATATAGGAGGCTTATATGCGTTTAAGAAATAATCCTAAAGCTAATGATATTTTAGCTGCACATGATGATATTGTGATTTTAGATGGTAAACAATATCGTGGAAAATGGAATGAGTTATTTGGAAATTCAAATCCTATATATATTGAAATTGGAATGGGTAAGGGTGATTTTATTATTGAAAATGCTTTACGTTATCCAAATATCAACTATATTGGAATTGAAAAATTTCCAAGTGTTATGGTCGGAGCTATAAAAAAAATAGATCAATTAGAAAAAATACCATCAAATTTAAAATTATTAAAAGAAGATGCCATTCTTTTAACAGAAGTTTTTGGTAAACATGAAGTGAATCGTATACATTTAAATTTTAGTGATCCTTGGCCTAAGAAAAGACATACAAAAAGACGTTTAACATCACCTGCATTTTTAGATGTATATCAAAATATTCTTATTGATAATGGTGAATTGATTTTAAAAACAGATAACCGTTTATTGTTTGAATATTCTTTGGTGTCATTTCAAAACTATGGATTACATTTTGAAGATGTATGCTTAGACTTGCATCATAGTGAAGGATATGAGGATAATATTCAAACAGAATATGAGAGAAAGTTTTCTCCATTTGGTCCAATATATCAAGTCAAAACAACATTTAAAGGAGTTAATAAAAATGGATAATTTAATAAAGATTAGTGATTTACAAGCATTTGAAAATGCAATTAAAGGAAATGCTATGTTAGTATTTTCAACAACATGGTGTCCAGATTGTCATTTTTTAAAAACATTTATTGATGATTTAGTAGCACAAAATCCAGAGTGGACTTTCTATTATATAGATCGTGATGAAATGGTTGATTTGTGTATTGATTTAGAGATTATGGGTATTCCATCTTTCGTCGCTTATCGTGATGGTAAAGAAGTTGGAAGATATGTCAATAAATTAAGAAAAACACAACAGCAGATTCAGGAGTTTATTGATCAGATTGATTAGAAAATGAGAAATAGAAATAATGTTGTAAGGAGGAAAGCAAAATGTTTAAAAAGTTTTTTAAAAAAGAAGAGGAAGAAGAATTATTTGAAAAAGTTGATCCTGTTTTAGAACAAAGACGTAAAGAAAAATTTAGTACTCCTCTTATTTATAATGATGAGGTTGAAACAAAGAAAGATATCAAAAAAGAAGAGCCAAAGAAAAAAGAGGTTAAAAAAAGTGCGCCTGCAGAATCTACTTATCGTATGAGTGAGATTATATCTCCAATGACAGGTTTAAAAGAGACAAAAAAACCAGAAGTTAAAAAGGTGGCAAAACCTAAGGTTAAGAAAGTCAAAAAGGAATCAGATGAATTAATTCCCATTATTAGTCCGTTTTATGGTCCTTTTGAAAATGTGGAAGAAGAAAAGACAAAAAAACCAAAAAAGGTTGAAGTGGAAGAACCAAGTGTTGAACAGAATTTAAGAAATATAGCAAATATTGTTGAAGAAGAACAAGATCAATTAAAAATTATTGAAGAGAGAACTGGTGAATTTAAGCTAGATTTCCAAAACAAAGATGAGGATTCTTTCATTGATGAAATTGATGATTCTATGAGTTTAGATGAATTGATGAGTCTTTATGAAAAAAAGTTTAAAGATTAATGAAGGGAATAGGTGTTGATATTATTGATCTTGAACGTTTAGATATTCATAATCTCAATTTTGTTAAACATATTTTATCGCCAAAAGAATATCAGATATTTACAAAAATGAATTCTCCTAAAAGACAACTAGAATTTTTAGGAGGACGTTTTGCTGGTAAAGAAGCTTATATGAAAGCTTGTCATGTTGGTATTGGAGCAATGGCTTTTCATGATATTGAAATTTTAAATGATGAAAGTGGTGCGCCTTATTTACATGATTCTCATGCTCATATTTCTATTTCACATGAAAATAAATATGCAATTGCATTTGTTTTGCTTGAAAAGTAAAGATTTTCTTTACTTTTTTTCTTTTATAGGCATGACTCATTTTAATAAATTGGTTCATATTTTTGTATGATTTCTCTATTTTTCTATCATTTTATGCTTTTTGAGCTTCCAAAATATAAAGAAAAGTTATAAAAAGAATAAAAATAAGCATTTTTGGTACTTTTTATATTTTCCTATATACTCATAGATGAGGAGGTAAAATATAAAAATGTTTAATGAAATTATTTTAATAGGGAGACTTGCTGAAAATCCAAAATTCAAAGAAACACCGACTGGTGTTAAATTAGCAACTTTAATCTTAGATGTAGAAAGACCTTATCGTAATAATTTAGGGATTAGAGATCATGATTATATTAGTTGTGTTCTTTGGAAAGGCATAGCTCAAGAAGTTATGGATTGTTGCGAAGCAGGAAGTTTTTTAGGAATTAAAGGAAGGCTTCAGTCTAAAACATTTGAATCGCCTGATCATTTATCTACAACGATCATGGAAGTCAAAGTTGAACATGTTGAATTTTTGGATAAGTATTTTATGAAAAAATAGTCATTTGACTATTTTTTTGTTTTCTTTTAAGATAGAATTGTGTAAAATAGATAAGAATAGAAAGGGGAGATAAAGATGAGTATTGATCAGTCACATATTAGAAATTTTTCTATTATTGCCCATATTGATCATGGAAAATCGACTCTTGCTGATAGAATTTTACAACTTACTGGGGCAGTGAGTGATCGTGATATGAAGGAACAGTTACTTGATAGTATGGACTTGGAAAGAGAAAGAGGTATTACTATTAAATTAAATGCTGTTCAATTGACTTATAAAGCCAAAAATGGTGAAACATATCTTTTGCATTTAATAGATACACCCGGTCATGTAGACTTTACATATGAAGTTTCACGCTCTTTAGCTGCATGCGAGGGAGCTGTATTGGTTGTTGATGCTGCTCAAGGTGTTGAAGCGCAGACATTAGCCAATGTCTTTTTAGCATTAGATAATGATTTAGAGATTTTACCAGTTATTAATAAAATTGATTTACCAAGTGCAGACCCACAGCGTGTTATTCATGAAATTGAAGATATTATAGGTTTACCAGCTGATGAAGCACCTTTGATTTCAGCCAAAACTGGATTAAATATCGAAGATGTTTTGGAAGATATTGTTTTGAATGTTCCTGCACCACGTGGTGATATTTCTCATCCTACACAGGCTTTGATTTTTGATTCTTATTATGACAGTTATCGAGGTGTTATTGTTTTTGTTTGTATCAAAGAAGGAAAAATAAAAGTTGGAGATCATATTCGTTTTATGGCTACTGGAGCTGTTTATGAAGTGTTGGAAGTAGGGGTCAGAACACCAAAAGAGGTTAAAAAAGAAGAACTTGTAACAGGGGAAGTTGGATGGATTGCTGCTTCGATTAAATCCATTAGTGACGTTCATGTCGGTGATACAATTACAACTTTAGAACAACCTTCAAATGTTCAGTTACCAGGATATCGTCAATTAAATCCAATGGTTTACTGTGGTTTGTATCCTGTTGATAACGCAAAGTATAAAGATTTAAGAGAAGCATTGGAAAAAATGAAATTAAGTGATTCATCACTTGTTTTTGAACCGGAAACGTCACAGGCTTTAGGGTTTGGATTCCGTTGTGGATTTTTAGGCCTTTTACATATGGATGTTATTGAAGAACGTCTTGAAAGAGAATTTGATCTTGAATTAATAGCTACGGCGCCATCCGTTATTTATCATTGTTATTTAACAGATGGTTCTATGATTGAAATTGACAATCCTGCTGCATTGCCTGGACCACAAAGAATCGATCATATTGAAGAACCATTTGTTAAGGCTTCAATTATGACACCTAATGAATATGTAGGTCCAATTATGGAACTATGTCAATCTAAACGTGGTGAATATCAGGATATTGAATATATTGATGACTTGAGAAGAAATGTTGTTTACCTGATTCCATTAAGTGAGATTGTCTATGACTTTTTTGATAAATTAAAATCATGTACAAAAGGATACGCTTCTTTTGATTATGAATTAGATGGTTATAAAGAAAGTCGATTAACACGTATGGATATTTTATTGAATGGTGATGTTGTAGATGCTTTATCAACAATTGTTCATAAAGATTTTGCTTATAATCGTGGTCGTATTATTTGTGAGAAATTAAAAGAGATTATCCCAAAACAGATGTTTGAAGTTCCTATTCAAGCTGCAATACAGGGTAAAGTTATTGCGAGAACAAATATCAAAGCTATGCGTAAAAACGTTTTAGCAAAATGTTATGGTGGGGATATTTCACGTAAGAAAAAACTTTTAGAAAAACAAAAAGAAGGTAAAAAACGAATGAAAGCAGTAGGAAGTGTAGAAATTCCTCAAGAAGCTTTTATGGCTATTCTTTCTGTTGATGATGATTAAGAGAATTTGTGAAATTCTCTTTTTCTTATGGGTTGATTTACTTTCTAGATTGTATATAATATAATAAGTCGAGGAGGTGCATTAAAATTGAATTTATTCAAAAAAAATCCCATTCGATTTGAAGGGCAAAAAGAAATTGAAACCCAAATTAAAAATCAAACCGATAATGTCATCTCAAGAAGATTTAAAATTTTAATGGGAGTTATTGGTGTTGTTGGTGTTGTCTTGTTGATACGTTTGTTTATTACTCAAATTTCTCAACAGGAATATTATTCAACAAAACTTAAACAATATAATACGAGTCTTTTTACTGCTGATACATTCCGTGGTAATATTTATGATCGAAATTATAAAAGACTTTCTTACAATAAAAATATCAATTGTGCGACTTATTATGCCGTACAAAATATTACGCAAGATGATATCAAAATCATTGCAAATTTTTTAGTCAAAAATGTAAATGTTGATATTAAAAGTGTAACAGAGAGAGATAAGAAAGATTATTTGATTTTAAAATGTGAGGATACTAAAGATAATTTAATTAATGATTTAATCACTAGCGAGGAAAGATCGACATATTCAAGTGATGAAATTTATCAATTACAATTAAGTCGTATTACAAGTCAGATGTTAAAAGACAATTTATCTGATGATGATATGAAGTATTATATGATTTATTCAAAAATTCAAAACTGTACAAGTGGATCAGTTGTTTTATTAGAAGGTTTAACAGTTAAAGAAGCAAGTCTTATTGGTGAAAATTCTGATATTTTACGTGGTGTTAAAGTGACAAATGACTGGTCAAGAGAAAATACATACGGTACAGAATTTAGATCTGTTTTAGGAAAAGTAACATCGAAAAAAGAAGGATTGCCTGCAAGTACAAAAGATATATTATTAGCTCAGGATTATAACAATGATTCACGTGTAGGAATAAGTGGTTTAGAAATGCAATATGAAAATATTTTGGCTGGAACTCCAGCGACTTATTCCTTGGCTTATGATAGTGATGGGAATCCTGTTGTAGAAACTGTATCTAGTGGGACAAAAGGTGATAATATTCGTTTGACTATTGATTGGGATTTACAATCGGCGATTACTGATGAAATCGAAAAACAAATGAAGGCACATACGAGTTCAATATATAGATATGCTAATAACATTTATCTTGTTATGATTGATCCTAATACAGGAGCCATTTATGCAATGTGTGGTTATCAAAGAGATGAAAAGGGAGATATTTATGAATTGGCTGGTGGCGCTGTTCAAAACGCATTTGAAATAGGTTCGGCATTTAAAGGTGGAACAATATATGCAGGTATTAAACATGGTGTGATTAATCAATACACGGAATTTGATGATACAAGTAGTGGTTTTAAAATAGCTGGTACACCGACCAAGTTTTCATGGGATACAGGTGGATTAGGACGTTTAAATGCTGCAGAAGCATTGTCGCAATCTTCGAATATTTATATGTTTTATGTTGCAACCTTATTAGGTGGAGGAACTTATGAATATGGAGAGCCTTTGTCTATTAGGGATTCAGCATTTGATCAGATGAGACTTGATGTAGGAGAATTAGGATTAGGTGTAAAGACAGGTATAGATTTACCTAGTGAAGCCTTAGGATATCGTGGTCGTGTTACACAACGACAAGCTGGTAACTTTCTTGACTTTGCAATTGGACAATATGATACTTATACACCAATTCAAATGGCACAATATGTTTCCTCAATTGCCAATGGTGGTAAAAGAGTTCAACCACATCTTTTTATGGAATCTTTTACAGAAGATGACGATGGTACAAAGATATCACTTTTACAACATCAGGTAAAAGTACTCGATGATGTCTCAAGTTATAAATTAGCTTTTGATACAATTCATACTGGATTTAGAATGGGTTGTGTGTCAGGATTAGCAAGTGGTGTCAATGGAGATTATGAAGCAGCAGGAAAAACTGGGACTGCACAGAAAGTTTATGAAGGAACAAGTGACGTATGGGCCAATCGAGCCTTTATTGGATATGCTCCTTATGATAATCCAGAAATAGCTGTTGCTTGTATTGCTGAAGCATTACCTGATGCTGGTGGAGGGACATGTACGACTCTATCAAAATATGCATTTGAAAAGTATTTTGAAAAATATGGATAAAAAGTGAAAAATTTATGGTAATTTTGAATTGTTTATGCTATTATAGTATGGCAAAGTCGTGATGGAGGTGTAAAAATGAGAGAAAACATCATTTTAAAATGTACTGAATGTGGTGAAGAAAACTACATTAATACAAAAAATAAAAGAAATCATCCAGAAAGAATGGAAGTCAAAAAATACTGTCCTAGATGTAATAAAAAAACAACTCATAAAGAAAAAAAATAAGCCTTTTTGGCTTTTTTTCTTTATTTTGAAAGGAACGAAGATAATGATAAAAAAATTAATATTAGGAACAATGCAAACAAATTGTTATGTTATATATAATGATAATCATGAATGTTTTATTATTGATCCAGGTGCTCAAGGACAAAAAGTTGCTAAATTTTTAGAAGAAAAAGAGTTAGAATTAAAAGCTATATTATTGACACATGGACATTTTGATCATATTGGCGCTGTTGATTATTTATATGAAAGATTTCAATGTCCAGTATATGCACAAAAAGAATCATTTGAAATCATAAGAAATCCTCAATATAATCTATCTGCAATGATGGGAGAATCGTTTACTTTAAAAGCTCCTCTTTTGGAAGCAACTTCTACAATGAATATTATAGGGATGACAGTTCAGTGGCTATTGTTAGAAGGACATTGTTATGGAAGCAGCATGATTTATGTTCCTCAAGAAAATGCTTTATTTAGTGGTGATGTTCTGTTTGCTGGTTCGATTGGTCGTTATGATTTCCCCACATCATCTCATCTTACTACTAAAGAAAGTTTAAAAAAAATTAAATCTTTACAGTTTGATGCACGTTTACTCCCTGGGCATGGAGAAGAAAGCTCATTAAATTATGAACAAAAGCATAATCCATTTTTAAGATCATAAAAATTTATGATCTTTTTTTGTTGAAAAAAAGAAAAATGAAAAAATAATGCGTATATATATAATAGGAGGGTTATTATGGATGAACTATTTGAAAAAATGATTTATCGTGCATTGAATCAAAAAGCTACGGATATTCATATGTTATTAAAAAAAGATTTAAGAATTCAATTTCGTATTTTTGGTGAGTTAAAACTGTATGATGTTTTAGAAAATGAAAAAGGGTATAAATTAATGAATTTTATTAAATATAAATCATTGATTCATACGAATTATCGTTTGATGCCACAAACTGGAAATATTTCTTTAAAAATGAATCAGAAAAAATATTTCTTAAGAGTTTCTTATTTACCGTCATTAGAATTTGAAAGTATTGTCATAAGAATTTTAAACAATCATGAATTACGTTCGATTCAAGAACTTACATATCAAAAAGAAATACAAGATTATCTTTATTGGTTATCGAAACAAAGTCATGGACTCTTTTTTATAAGTGGAGCTACAGGTTCAGGAAAATCAACAACTTTATATACTGTTTTAAAACAAATTCTTAATGACTCTCAAAAAAACATTATTACAATAGAAGATCCTATTGAAATTCATTTGGATGGTTGTTTACAGATTGAGTTGAATGAAAAAATTGGTATTACATATTATGATACGCTTAGACAAATCCTTAGACATGATCCAGATGTTATTATGATTGGTGAAATTAGAGATGAAGAAACAGCAAGAATTGCTTTGACTTGTGCTTTAACTGGACATCTTGTTTTAACAACTATCCATGCTAGTAATGCACCACTTTCTATTAAACGCTTTATGAATTTGGGTATTCACAAAACCGATATACTTGATGTTGTTGTAGGTATTATTTCACAGCGTATGAAATATGACGTGGCAAATAAAAAGGCATTTGTCATATCTGAACTCATGAAAAAAGAGGATATAGACAAATATCTAAATCATCAGGAGTTTTCTTATCTTACTTTTCATAAAGCAGCTCATCAATTCATTGAAATGGGATTCCCATCTGAATTATTTGAAGAGGAACTTGTCTATGAATAAAGATTATTTGTTATTAAAAAATCTGTATGGTTTATTGGAAGCAGGTTATAGTATTGAAGAAGCTTTACGTTTATGTCAGCAAATGATTCATTATCATGTTATTGATGAAATGTTGGAGCAGTTAAATCACGGTGAATCAATAGAAAACATTTTATTGAATTCTTCTTTACCACATTTGTTCTGCGAATATTTTCGTTTTTTTCAAAATAAAAATTGTTTATCAGAAGCAATTAAGAAAAGCCTAGATATATGCATAATGAAAGAAGAATATCAAAATAAACTGAAATCAAAGTTAACATACCCTTCTATATTGGTGACTTTTTTATTTCTTTTTTCACTATTTGTTGTGTTTATGCTGTTACCGAATGTCAATCAGCTTTTTAGTTCTTTCCAAATCGAAAAATCATTTCTTATAGAGATTTTATTTGGCTTTTTTTATTTTATACCAAGTTTTATTATTGGTGCTGTTTTTATAGCGTTATATCTTGTTTTAAGGCTGATTTATGCGTTAAAGCATAAATTATATAGAATTATTGAAATGTATCTCAAATGGCCGATATTTAAGCTGATTTTACAAAAATATTTTTCACTCAAATTTGCATTATACTTTCATGAATTATTAAGTGAAGATATTGACAGTACCAGTGTTATAAGCATTTTAAATGAACAGATGACGGATAGTGATTTAAAAATTATTTTGTATGAGATAAATAATCGATTGTATGGAGGTGAGAACTTAGAAGAAATATTGGAAGACTTTGAATATTTTGATGATTTATTTATATCTTTTTTTCAGATGTATATGAAAAATCCACAACAAAGACATTCATTATCTTATTATATTCAGGTTACATATGAATATTTAGATTATTGTATAGAACGTTTTTTAAAATATCTGATTCCTATGATTTATGGCTTTGTGGCTATATTTGTCATTACAATTTATATAGCCATTATTATTCCTATGATGAATTCCATATCAAATATATAATAGAAAGGAAAGTAAATATGTTTAATAAAAAAGGGTTTACTTTAATTGAGATGATCTTCTGTATTTCTACTAATATAAAAAAGTATCGATAAAATCAATACTTTTTGAATTAAAATATGAAATTTCATTAAAATTGTCATCAAATTGTTAAAATTATACCATATTTACATCATTTTTCATCCATATTATCAATCAACAAAGGCTTTATATGCTGATAATATTTCTCGAGCAACTGACGTTTCTTTTCGTCGCTTAAATGTGTATAAACGCTTTGAGTGACGTCAGACCCAATGGCATGGCCAATCAGTTCCTGGAGAAGCATTTGATCAGCATGATTATCAATTGCATTGACAGTAGTGAAATAATGCCTTAACTGATGAAATGATAATGACTTTCCATATTTGTTGTTAAATTTTTTCATATAATCTTGCATGGCGCGAGGATCTAATCTATCACCATCTTCACGAGTCAAAAGAGAAGAGGGGAGTTTACCAAAATGATCAATTGTTTCCTCTTTCCATTTATGTATCCTTTCAAGCATTATATCATCAAACGGATACTCACGTCGAGAATATTCGTTCTTCATTTCAGTATTCATCTGCTTAGCCATGTAGTCATAGCTTTGTACGAATTCAAACTTCTTTTCTTTCAAATTTATATGATTCCAGTCTAAAGCATAGATTTCACCAATTCTTGCACCAGTTACCAATCCAATATCAAATGCAAGAAGATGGCCATGAATCTCATAGGGTGTTGTCCTATATCGTTTATCCTTGCCATGTTTTTCAATTAGACTATTTAGATATTCTTTAAACAGTGTTAAATCTTCCTCTACAGGCATTTTTGTTTTCTTTAATGTTTTCTTACGTCCACGAGGGAAAATAAGCAAATCACACGGATTCTCGCTTATATATCCATGTCTGCGTGCTGTGATGAATATCTTTTTAAGGAGAGAACAGTTATGATCATAGGTGCTGCTATAAGTGTTTTTGTTCCAGTCATTAACAAGATTCTGAAGTTCTGCCACTTTTATTGTCCTAATGAATCTGCTGCCAATTGTTGGAGCAATATGATTTTTATATCTATGCTTTGCATCACGTTTTGCTGCAGCTGACTGATGATCATAATCTTCTAGCATGATATTGTAGACATCATCAACAGACATGTTATCATCTTCTTTTGAAGGAACGATGCCTTTCTGGGCAAAAACCTTATATTCTTTCAATCCTTCATCGAAGCATTCCTGATAATCGATGTAGCCACTCTTGGATTTCATGTGTCGTCCCTGGGCGTCATAGTAGTAAAAATACCAGGTATATGTAATGCCATGCTTTTTTGATTTTCTTTTCAATACTTTTAGTGGGTAGTCTGTTCTAGGCATAGGATGATCACCTCACTTTGTAATCTGATATGAATATAATTGCATTTTAATATCATTTTGGAATTATAGGGTTGCATTTTTGCAATATTTTAGTATATAATACAAGTGTAAAAGATATAATTAATATGGAATTTAGATATCAAATTCCTTTTTATAGCTCATTTACCTAGTGTAAAAGGAGATTCTGAAGACGTCATCGCAAGATGGCGTTTTTTGTTTCCTTCGCTTTCTCATAATAAGTTAATTGGTCTGAGAGTGCGTGAGGCCAGTTTAAATAAAATGCTGTGATTAACAGACAATATTTTTTTCTGACTTCTATAACTACCAAATATTTTTCTTTTTCATTCAAAAAATTTACTCGATAATTTCCTTTATAAGGCTTTTTCCAAATTTTAAAGTCTTTACAATCAATGGGACAATTGCATGAATAATTCTCAATAAATTTTCTTGGCCACTTTATTCTTTCACATCTTCTTAAATCTGGAACTCTATCTACTTGAGGATCATCGTGACCTCCAGTAATGTGAAAAAAAGATTCTTCCTTTCCGTGGTATGTTGGATGTCTACGTATTTGAACTCTTTTTTGATCATAAGTAGGAAATGTTCTTACGAAATCCTGTAAAAATATTTCATAAATATTATTTTGGTAGCTTTCCCAATCAGAACCATCAAACTCTATTAATTCAGGTAGCCAAAAGCATTTATCTTGCATAATAATTAGCCTCCCATACTAATAAATTTATTTTTTCTTCTCTTGCAAGTGTGCTTTTTTGTAATGAATATCCACTGATTTTTCTTATGTAATCGCAGAGCTCTTGTTTAGTGCTTCCAATATTTTCATTATCTGGAAAAATTCTGTTAGCATATGCCATGGCTCCAACAAATATATCAACCAGCTGCATAATTTGCACTTCATGAGATCTTATTGGTTGAATCTTTTTTACAATATTTGAGTTATAATCATATTGAGAATTTCTAGTGATTTCTAGTAATCTTTGTGATTTTTCATATGAATTGGTATCTTTTATATCAATGTAAATATTGTGACAGTCTGTCGGTGATAAAATAGTTTTTAACATTGTAAAATACATTTTGTAATACCAATCATCATGAGTTTGATGATATGCTTTATGATCTAATATGTGTTTGTTAGGTACAATTACGCATCGAAAGGAAAGATCATCATCATGAAAGAAATAATCTATTAAATCCATATATAAACGTTTATTTGCAGGACTTATTTTTGTCCACTTTACTTCAGAAAATTTTGTTATTCCATTTTTTTCTTTAATACGAATTATATTATTGTTTATTTCCTTCAATTTATCTTTTCTGCAGTATATTGCGCCAATTGACATTGAATTACTTTTGTCATGCTCTAAATGACAACTTTCATCACAATAAATGTTATATTCCATTTTTATTCCTCGCTTTCGTTTTTAGATTTCTTGTTTTCTATTCTTTGTGTTTTGCTAGATTTATGATCTAATGATACAGAATAAGATATTATTTGTTTGTTTTGTATTACATATTGGATGTAATAATGCATTTCATATTGATAAAAAGAAAATCCATCCTTATATGAAAATATAACCTTAAATGTTCTTGTTGTTTTATAATCAATAAAATCATCATTCATTGAAAACTGAATCCTATGTAGCAAGTTATCAGGAAAAACATCAATGTATTCTTTTTTACTATCATATATATTTATATTTCCTGAATAAATTTGTATTCTTAAATTTTTAGCATCTCCACGGCCGATATTTTTATATACAATTTCAAAATGATATTTCTTATTTATTTTGTCATATTTAACATAGTCGTTAATGTCAATTCCTTCATTTTGCAAATTTTTTTGGGGTATCAAAGATATATACGGTTTATATTGATTGGCTAAATCTTCTCTTCTATCTTGATCATGTCGCTGTTGATCTTCTTTTCGTGAATTTTCTGTATATACAATTGTGATGTATACACCTAGTAATGTGATTCCTCCACCTATGATTGCTCCTGCATATCCTAATTGAGTACCATTTATCCATCCATTATGATAAAACCAGAAGCCCGTAAAAATTAACATTAAGCTTAAGAAAACGATTAGGCAGATTATTATTGTTGCTGTTTTTACAGAGATGCTAGATTTATTTTCATCATGTGACGAAATTGTGTTATACTCATCTTCATTATCAGATTTATTGTTTGTATAGAAAGAATATCCAAGTCCAAACATAGCAAGACCAATTGAGATTAAAGTTAAAGCCATTGTTATCACGTTAACTTGACTTGAGTTTTTAAAAAAATCTAGTTTAGCAAAACATGTATTCATAGATAATAATATGAGTCCAATAAACATATATAATGCAGTAATTACATAGTAGGTAATTGATATACCTGGTATTTTTAAGTTTTTATTTTCTCTTTTTTTCATCTAATCCCTCCCAAATCAACAAAACACCTGGATCAGCGTCCAGGTGTTATTTTTTTATTTGATTTTTTTCCTGAACAAAAAAATTTACTTTCTTTATAATTTGATATTGATTCATTTAAAATTCCTATTGATCCTGGTTCTAAAATTATGTGATGATTTTTTTCTTTTAATATCAAATTGATGAGAGAACGAGCATTATAAGTTATTAATTCGAACTTATCTTGATATATAAAAGGTATATAAATATCAATAGCAGTATTTTCAAGAAAAAGGTCATTGTCGTTATAAAATATTGCAAACCGTAAAGTTAAAACACCACTTTTTATGATGGAGTTATGATAATCTTTATTTATTATAAATAATTTTCCTGATTCAAATGTACTGTATTCTTTCTCTTTTAGAGGTCTATATGTAACTTGTTCTTCACTTGTAAATTGTATTTGTATATCATCTATGCAGCTTAAATAGCATAACCCATCACCAGCATTTTCGATCGTTATATCAAATATACATTGTTTATTTACTTTATTATCTTCACCAATAACAAAAGCGTATGTCCCATTCGAAAATGATGGTTGTGTTTGTGTGCTGGATTTCTCTTTATTTAATATATAATCATCTGTTTTAAAATTTTTTGTAAAATTCATTATTAGCCATGGTTGATACTGAATCGCTAAATCTTCTCTTCTTTGCTTTTCATACTCTTTTTGCTGTTGAATGTTGTTTTTTCTTTGATCGTTAATAGTTATTAACACTCCAAATATCGTTAATGCACCACCAATGATAGCGCCAAAGAAACCTATCCATGCATCTTTATTGGAATCATCAATGAAACCTAAACCAAAGGGATTTGGTATACTAACTAAGCAATGCACAAATATTGGAGTGATAAATATTAATGCAATAGTAAAAATAAATATTTTTTTGATATAAGTATTATTTTTATTATATTTGTCATTCTTTTTTATATTCATAAATTAAAATTTTGCTCTCAATTCAACAACTCTACCAATAATAATCACTGGCAGTTCTTTAATTTCGTTGGCACTATAAAAATGTGGTTCATAGACATAACCGTTAAAAGCAATTAGCTCTATACCGTTGTTTCTAAAACGAACTTTTTTTACAGTTGCTTCATCTCCGTTTACTAAAACTATAGCTATTTGACCATTATCAACAGTACTTTGTTTTTTTACAATAACTATGTCACCTTCACTCATTTTAGGTTCCATAGAATTTCCTTTTATTCGCAAAGCAAAATATTCACCACATCTAGCCATTTCTTCACTAATTTCTTCATAGCCTAATATATCTTCAATAGCAGTTATTGGTATTCCAGCAACAACACTGCCAAGTATAGGAATTTTAACTCCCTTTTTATATTTTTCTGAATTAGTATGATCTTCTAATAAATCTGATTTTGAAACGCTAAAATATTCAGATATTTTTTCAATTGCATTTATTCTAGGCATTAATTTTCCCGAAACCCAATTCGATACAGATTGTTGTGAAACTCCTGTGATTTTTGCAATGTCCTCTTGAGTAATATTTCTATCATTCATAATTTTTATCAAATTTTTTGAGAATATAATTTTTGTATCTTTCATTATGTATCACCTAATAAATATATTAACATTTAAACTTGTAAAAATAAATGAATTACAATAAAAAATACAAGTTTTACTTGATTTACAAGTTAAACTTGTATATAATAAAAGTGGGAGGTGGATAAATGAAAAATAATTATTTCCCAAAAATAACAGTTAGAGCGGCAAGAATAAATTCAGGAAAAACACAAAAACAAGTAGCTAATGAATTGGGTATTAGCGAAAGTACATATATTAGATGGGAAAAAGATCCGTCTATAATTAGTGCTAAGCATCAAAAAGATTTGGAAAAAATCTTTAACTTTCCAATAGAATTAATTATTTTTTTGCCTCAAAACACAAGTTAAACTTGTATATAAATTCTTAAGGAGAGATAAAATGTCAATAAAATACTTAATAATGAGTTTTCTTAATTTAGTATGGGTTATTTCTGCCGTAATTGTTTATTTGGATTTGTTGGGTGACAATACAAATAATATTGCCTATTCAATATATCTATTAACTTCTATTTTGATTTTATTATTTTTTAGTATCTTTCACTTTTAACAAATACGATTTATTTAAATTTGTTCATTCCTCTAAAGCAGGCAATCTCGAAAACTATAATACAACAGCTAACTATAATAATATGCTATTCTCATGAATCTCCTGCATGCTTTAAAAATACTTTTAAGTCAGACAAATTTGATTGACATACCCCTATGAGGTTGTCTGCTTCGGGGGAGTGAACGGAAAGGAAGGTAAGTATGAAAAACGTATTAATTAACATTGACGGAAATTATGATGCAGTTGAAGAAACAACAAATCAGCTAAACGAATTGTTTAAAGGTACTTTATTTGAAGCTGAACATATCAGTACAGAATTCAATACCGTTGGTGGAGAAAAAATTCAATTGAATGCAATCAATATCTTTGATCATTCATTCAAGTATTATTTCACTTTTGGAACAGCAGAGTATTTTCCATATCAGGGTGGCCACGTCATCGTAAAGGCGAAAAGTAGATATGAGGCGGCTGAAAAGTTTAGAAAGGAATTTCCAGATTATCAAGAAGGATTTTTGAACTGCTCATTCATCTACAGTGAGGAAGAATGGAAAGAAACAAACATGAAGAATTCAGTCTGTCATGAAATCATTATCTAGGAGGTGATACAGATGCAGGTCAATGTTTCAGAAAAGCTTGAAAGAATTCATGTGATTCTTGAAAAAGGTGTTGATTTTGATGAGGGTGATCTTGAAAGAAAGTATCAGACGTCACTTGGCCATCGCAGATTCACGAAAAAGTTTATTGAAGAATTTCCTAAGACTGTTGGCTATGATGAAATCACAAAGATTGGGATGTGTTCTGAAGATCATATCTTCGTCAATGCAACTTTAATCAGATATTTGTAAGAAGGGTAGGTGAATTAAATGCAAAGACCGACTATCAACCAGATACTTGCTGAACGACTGGAAGAGATGAACAATACAATCGCTATGCAGGATCCATTGAGATACTTCACTGCTGAAGAAGTGGCACACTATTTTCTAAATACTGGCAACAGAAGACTTGTCGATTACGCCAGAGAGTTTGGACTTATCAAAGCAACAAGAATAGGACAGTCGTTTCTATACAATCGCAAGGCAATAGAAGATTTCTTAAAGATTGCTGATGGCTGCGAGATGAGAAACCGTGATGACATGAGAAGAATCTCTGAAAAAATAAAAGGACCATGTGATTGCGCCACATGATCCAGCGAATTGATTAATTAAAAGTGATAAATTAATCGTCTTAATTATAGACGATTGGAGAGGAGAATTCAAGATGAGAAAGGGAATCTATAAAAGCGATATTGTTTTTGCTCTAATGCTCATTGCAGCTTTGCTTGCCGTAGTGAGTGGATACTATAACGGAAATCTATCTCTTATGTTTGGAACAATTACATTTTTACTGGCACTATTGCTTGGGAGATTTGAAGAATGAAACAACAAAATGTAAGAAAAAGAAACATTCAAAGACCTGACCTTATTGTTCCGTACTTTAAGGAACCACTCATGCATAGAGCATTACCATATCTTATTTTTGGTGGAATTATAGCAATTACAATCACAATCATAGTTGTGATCAGCATGAAAGGAGCAAGATAGATGGAAGATAGATTCAAGAAAGGGCAGCTTGTAGCTTACTGTCCAACAGACTCAAGAGGAAAGATTTATAAAGTTGAGATTGGAGTTTTTAGCAAGTATACAAAAGACAAAAGAGGTGCATTCATCTGGTATCACATGGGAGGCACATGTGCTTGTACTCCAATAGAGCACTTATACCCAGTAGAAAATGACAGCTATATTGTCATTGGACATACATTCAATAGTTTAGACAAGGAAGGAAATGAAAATGGGAATGAAAACACTTAGTGGTAAAAAAGCGACAAGAACGCTTGAAAGCATGGAAAAAACAGAATTGATTAATTTCACTTTCTTCATAACTGAAAATGGGTACGCTGCTCAAATTCAGGTTGAAGATGAATTTTCGATGATTCTCAGCCACTTGGAGAACCGCAATGAAATAAAGGAAAAGCTAAGAATAAGCAGTGAGTTCTTTACAAAACAGCTTGAGGACATTGTTGACAAATTTGTCAAGCAAGCAACAGATGAAATGGAAAGAGAAATCGAAAACAGAAAGAAGTCTGTTTCGTAGATTTCATAAAAAAGAGGAGGAACTGTAATGAAACTAATTAACATGAAATTGGAAAATTTCAAGGGAATCAGACATCTTGAAATTCCTTTCAATGGACTCAACAGAGTCTTTAGAGGAACGAATGGTGCTGGTAAATCAACCATTGCTGATGCACAGAGCTGGCTTCTTACCGGAAAAAAGTCTGATGCAAATGAAAATCTAGATCCAAAGACTATTGGACCAGAAGGGTATATACATAATCTTGAACATTCAGTGGAATGCAAATACGAGCTTGATGATAGATCGTTAATTACATTAAAGAAAGTATTCAAAGAAAAATATACGAAGAAAAGAGGATCAACAACATCGGAATTTAGTGGACATGTCGTTGAATACTACATGGATGATGTGCCTGTCAAACAAAAACAATTCGATGAATACTTGGCCAATATTTTCAAAAGTGCAGAAAACATTCTCATGCTTTCAAACATCAATTATTTTGCAAACATGGACTGGAAAAAGAGAAGAAAGATCTTGCTGGAAATGTGCGGTGATTACAGTGATGACTATATCATTGCTAATAATCCAGAACTTATTGAATTGAAAGGCGTTCTTTTGAAAGATGGAACGAACGATCAATATTACACTGTAGATGAATTCATGAAGATGACAAAGGAAAGAATGAAGAAAACAAATAGTGACATTCAAATGATTCCTGCACGCATAGATGAAGCTAGTCGTGCAATACCTGATGTTTCTTCACTGGATAAGGATTCAATTCAAAACCAAATTGATGGTATTGAGGCTAAAATCAATGAATTAAACATTGAAAAATTATCATTGTCTTCTTCTGATCAGGAAAGAATGAAGCAGGAACGCATTCATGAAATTCAGATGGAAATCAAGGATGCACGTATTGCTTTTGCTGATGAACAGTCCAAGAAATCAAGAAAGTCACAGGAAAATATTAATTTTCTTTCTTCAAAGATAAATGATCTTCAGATTAGACTCAGTGGTATAGATTCAAGAAAGAGAAATGCAGAGAACGATATAAATTATATGATTAATCAGCGCAATAAACTTCTTGAAGAGTATAAAGAAGTCCAAATGAAAGAGTGGGATACTTCTAAAGAGGTTTGCCCAACGTGCGGTCGAGAACTTCCTGCTGAGCAAATAGATGAGCTAAAATCAAAGTTCAATTTAGATAAGCATAATAAATTAACTGAAATCAATAAAAGAGGACAATCTGTTTCTAAGGGAGCCATTGAAGAACAGAAGGCAGCCATTGCTAAATTAGACAAAGAAAAGGAAATTGCTGGATCTGAAATCATTCTATATAAAAAGCAATTGTCTAAACTTGAAGAATCAAAACCTAAGGCTGAATTGTTTGAAAACACTGAAATGTATCATGTTCTCAATCAGAAGCTCCAGGAAGCACAGAACATGATTGTTGATGATTTGAACATTGCAAGAAAACAGGAATTAGAAGATGATATTTCAAATCTTAATGAAGAAAAGAAACTTCGTGAAAAGGAGCTAAGCTTATTTTCAACTGTTGATTATCAGAATAAGCGTATTGATGAACTTAAGAAAACACAAAAAATTCTTTCTGAAAATTACGAAAAGATGGAATTTGAAATTCATTTATGCGAAGAGTTCATAAAGACAAAGGTCAACATGATTACTGAAAACATCAACCAGTATTTCAAGAATGTTAGATTCAAGCTATTTGAAACACAGATTAATGGCGGTCTTAAGGAATGCTGTGATGTCATGGTACCTGCAAAAAGTGGTGCTTATGTTCCATTTAATAATGGTTCAAACAGAGGTGCCAACATGAATGCTGGGATTGAGATGATTTCTGTATTAAGCAGATATATTGGAGCAGAGCTTCCTGTATTTGTAGATAATGCGGAATCAGTTGTGGATTTAAATAGCTATGACAACATGCAGATTATCAAGCTTGTGGTTGATGGAAATTATAAGACTTTAACAATGACAGAATAGGGAGGAACAATTTATGGAAAACAAGAAGAACGCAATCGTAAAAAGCAATAGCGAGGTATTTACCAATACAGTCATGAGAGCATTTGCTACAGGTGGGATGGAAATCGATCCTACTCAAAAGCAAAAGGAGCTTGTACAAGGTTATTTTATTGTAATAGATAAAATGCTTGCTGATACAGAGGAAAAAAGAATTCAAAAAAATAAGAATAACAAGGATCATGCATATGATAACAATCTTCCATATACATGGGACAATGTCAACCTAAAGCAACTTGCTTTGGATGTCATGCATTATTCAAAGATGGGCTTGGATATTCAACAAAAGAATATGATTCATGCTATTCCATTCAAGAACAATAGAACTGGCAAATATGACATCAATTTAATGGAAGGATATAACGGTATCAAATTCAAGGCAGAAAAATATGCTCTTGACAAGCCTAAGAATGTTGTGATCGAACTTGTATATTCTTCAGATACATTCAGATTGATCAAAAAGGATTCACTTCACCATGTTGAAGGTTATGAATTCCAGATTACTAATCCTTTTGAGAGAGGAGAGTTCTTAGGTGGATTTGGTTACTATGAATTTGATGATCCATCTAAAAATAAAGTGGTATTCATGACTAAGAAAGATATTGAAAAACGCAAACCTGATAAAGCGGCAGCTGAATTCTGGGGTGGTACTAAAACTGAATATGTAAATGGTCAAAGACAGCAGGTGGAAACAGATGGATGGTATGAGGAAATGTGCCTCAAGACACTGAAAAGATTTGTCTACTCAGAAGCCAATCTTCCTCTCGATCCGATGAAAATTGATGATCATTATCTTTACATAAAAGAACGTGAAATGCAGATGGAAAAGCAAAGCGTTGATCAGGAAATCAAAGATAATGCTAACAAGGAAGTATTTGAAGCTGATTTCACAGAAAAGAAGGAACCAGAAGCAATCGAAGAAGCTTCGTCTTCTCCAACAGTTAATATCAATACTGGAGAGATCATTCAAGGTAAGATGGCCGAGAATTCTCTTAAAGCTGAAGAAAAGGTAATGGGAGGACCAGATTTCTGATGAACATCAGATGTGTTGGTTCAGGATCTAAGGGTAATGCTTATCTTGTAACCGATGGATACACCACACTCCTTATCGAGTGTGGACTTCCATTCAGAAAGATACAGGAAGCATGCAAATTCAAAACATCACAGATTGCTGCATGCCTGATTACACATGAGCACAAGGATCATTGCCTTTGTATTAAGGAAATCCTGAAGCGTGGAATTGAAACAATTGCAACATGTGGTACATGGCAGGCTCTTGATATAGATCCGTTTCATACACCATATACTTCGATGATCATTCCATATAAGACGATAAGAAAACGTGGAACGTTTGAAATCATGGCATTTGATACCCAGCACGATGCGGCTCAGCCATGCGGCTATCTAATCTATAGCACCGAAACAGGAGAAAAGCTTCTTTATCTTACCGATTCGTACTACTGTAAATATAAATTTGAAGGTCTGACTGACATCATGATTGAATGTAATTATGATGATCAGACATTGTTCAATAGCAATGATGTTGCTTCACTGAAAAAGCGTGTCCTTCATTCTCACCTGTCTTTAGAAAACTGTATTGAGTTCCTGAAATCAAATGATCTTAAGAGAGTTGATTGTATTCATCTTATCCATTTGAGTGACAGAAACAGTGATGAAGAAAGAATGAAATCAAAGGTGGCCGAAGCTACTGGCAAAAGGGTGGTGGTGTTCTGATGAAATATAAATTTGTGAAGAAGTATGAACATTTTAATCTTTGGATCAATACAAGAAACGGATGTCATGAGTGCTTCTGGAAAGAGATTGATCCAAACAAGAAGCCTATAAAGAAAGAGAGTGAAAATGATGGATAAAATATACAATAACCAATTAACTGGAAAACTCATTGGCTGTGGAAAACACATAGGTTTTAAATACTACATAGTAACCTTTGGCACTCATCCATGTGCCTATGTAATGATACATCCAGGAAATGATCTATATGGAGTTGACTATACATATATCAACAGAATTGCCTGTCATGGGGGACTAACTTATTCCGATAACTTTGTCCAACTTAAAAATATGAAGTTAGTAGGTGGATGGTTCATCGGTTGGGATTATGCTCATGCTGGCGATTTTGTCAAGTGTACTCCCTTTTCTGAAGAAATTGGTGGAAAGAAATGGACAATAGATGAAATAAAAATGGAATGCAAAAATGTGATTGACCAGATTATTAGAGGAGATTATGAGATATGGAAGGATTAGAAAGAAGAATATATTCACCTTGGGCTTTTACGGAAAATGAGTTTGAAAAAGGACGTATGAATCATGATATTTATAACGAGCTAAAGTCAAAATATATAATTTTTAGAAGTGATATTAAAATAATTGATGGTGTTGATATTTGTTTTGATGACTATGACATTGTCATTAGAAGAAAGCCTGGATATCATCATTCTGTGTATTATGTATATAAAAACGCACCTAAATTAAGTGTGGCTGAATTAGCACTGATATGCGATGGTGGTAATCTATGCTTTGGACATAAACTTGAAAGTAATCAAGATGGCCTCATGATAATACGCGTTTCAGAGGATTAATCACTTTTAATTCTTTCGTCATCCTTCTCATATCACTTTCCATTCAATTATATCACGTCATTTTATAAATCAACCAGAAAGGAGTCAGCGTAATGAACAGATACGATAAGGGCTACATATCACTGTATCGAAAATTCAAGAATTGGCGTTTTTACAAGAATGACTCTATCAAGGCTGTATTCATTCACTGTCTTCTTTCAGCATACTGGAAGGATGAAGTCATAACCGAATATCGAGGGAAGAAGCTGGATCCTCCCATAAAGGTACCACGTGGAAGTTTTGTGACATCAAGAAGAGTAATGGCCAAAGAATTGGATAAAACAGAGGGACAAATCAGGGAAGCATGGTCAAAATTATCATCAGACAATTTACAACCCACTGATACAACCAAGTCTTCAACCCATGAAATAGATTTAACTACAACCCAGTTATATACCATCATAAAAGTACGTAATTACAACGAATTTCAACCTTTATTAGATGTCTTACAACCCACTGATAATGATATTAAAAACCCACAGTATAACCCAACAGTACAACCACAATTAAATAATATAAATATAAATAAAGATAAAAAGATAGAAAGATATAAAGATATAAGCACTGACGTGCATTCAAATTTCAATTCTTTAACACTTAAATTATTAAAAAATGGATTCATCAATGATGATGATATTCCTGAACTATATGACAATATGTTTAATGAGTTTCTTGAAGAATATGAAATGGAACATATCAACGTTGTTGTAGATTACATAATCAGGAAAATGTCTAACAGGAACATTAACAACAAATTCTATTATTTCAAAAAGTCCCTGACAATCAATCTCAAAAAGATGAAGAAAATGATTGACCAGGAAAGTGCATCTGAAGAAAGTCAGGCACCAATCAAAATGAACAATGAAGAATTGCATGATCTTCTGGATCAGCTGAGGGAGGGAAAACTATGATGGCACATATATCGCTTGCAAAAATGAACTTATATGACGATCTTAATGAGAACATAGAAGACTGCAAAAAGGACATCACAAAACATGAGGAGATGCTTGATGCACAGTTAGAATTTATCCGCAAACTACATTCAAATGACAAAATGTTTACATCAATCACAGCAGATATTATAAACGTTCAGAGAAAGCATATGAGAGAAATTAAGTTATTGAAAGGTTTTCTTCTCTTAAATTTCATAATTCTAGCAGCTGTCTTTGGAGTCCTGATGCTTATTACGTTGGAGGTGTTATAGATGAGTGGATACTTCAACTATCGCAATCAGAGAAGCTATAGCAAGTACAGAAATGAAAAAGTCTATCTGGATGGCATCAAGTTCGACAGCAACCGCGAATGTCAACGCTACATTGAACTCAAGACAATGTTGAATGCCGGTCTCATAAAGGATTTGGAGCTTCAAAAGACATTCGTTCTCCAGGAGGGATACTCAATAAACGGTCACAAAGTCAGACCAATTACATATGTTGCTGATTTTGTGTACTTTGATATCGAAAAGAATAAGACAGTTGTCGAGGATGTCAAAGGAATGCGTACAGATGTTTATAAAATGAAAAAGAAGATGTTCGAGTATAGATATCAGATACCAATCACTGAAATATAAAAACTAATAAAAAACAGAAATGGAGGAACTTAAATATGAAAGGATTAAAGGAAGCGGTCAAGATTACCGTCAGAAAAGCGAACAGAGAGCTTTACAATTTCTGTGATCTCGCGTTCAAGATTATGAAAGATGATCATACAGCCAAGATCATCAACATCAACAAGCAGCTTTATGTTGTTGGATATAATCATGCTATGAAGCTGTACATCAATCGTGAAAGCAAGTTCATGGATGAAGTGCTGTTCGAAAGTGCAGGATATTATCATCTATCGAAGAATGCAGACAACACATATGAATTGACATTGGATAAGGTCATTGTGTACGAGGCCATGCTAGGAAAGTATTCTAAATTCAATGAAGAACTTATCATCGAGAAGATTAATCATGTCATTGAAAAAATGTCCAGTCCACAGACATGTCAGTTTACAAAGGTTAGCGATTTGAAGGTAGCAACCATTGCGACAACCTTAGGACTTTGGGTAAAGGATAATGATGTTAAGTATCTTAATGTTCTATCGCCAGTTGAAGGGTTCAAATATGAAAATATGCTCATTCTTGAACACTGCATTGAAACAGGGCCAGCAGAGGTCACTCATACATACTTTATCATGAACTTTGACAATACGCCTGTCGTTCCAGAAGTGAACTATGAAGAACAGATGCAGCTTGCTCTTGACGATCATCCAGAAGAGGATCTTCAAAACGATGAATACATCAAGGAAGTTGATGGAGAAGTGGATCAGGATGATGAGGAATTTGTTGAATATCCTGATATCGATGACGATCAGGAGGAAACATTCGATGATCAGCACAATATTGATGATGCTGAAGACATTGCCGACATGACGAATCAGGCTGAATATGATGATTCGATTGATTCCATTTCATTCGATGATAGACCTATGGATGACGACATTGCTCAGCCATCAATCTTCAATGACAGTGTTGATCCATTCATGGATGGGCCAACGTTTTAAGAATTGTTAATTTTTTGGGATGAGGTGAAAGTATGACAAAAGTGAAAGAATACATAGTTTACGACAATAGAACCGATGATGTGCTTGCAAGTGGAACTGCAAAGGAATGTACAAAAGCTTTAGGTTATGCAAGTAAGGATGTGTTTTACAGCCAGATATGTTCTCAACGCCATAGAGGGCAAAAAGGCTATCCTCAACGAAACAAGCACATTGACATCTATGTCGTTAGTGATGAAGGATTAGAGAGGTGTTGAAATGAACACGAAAATAGAATTGTACAATGATCATTTTGAAAATGCTAAAAGATACCAGATACCTAGAGCTCAATTAATAATCGCTGATATTCCATATAACATTGGTATTAATGCTTATGGATCAAGAAGTGACTGGTATGTTGGTGGAGATAATAAAAATGGAGAAAGTGATAAGGCTGGAAAATCATTTTTTGATACAGACAATGATTTTAAAATTTATAACTTCTTTCAATTTTGCACAAGACTATTAAGAAAAGAACCTAAAGAAAAAGGAAAAGCTCCTTGTATGATTATCTTTTGTTCGTGGCAGCAGTTGAACGAAATAAAAGATTATGCAAAACAATTTGGATTCAATCATGCCCAGCCTTTATTTTTTATAAAAAATTCATCTTCACAAGTATTAAAAGCAAATATGAGAATTTGTGGTGCAACTGAATGTGCTTTGGTGTTGTATAGAGACAAATTACCTAAATTCAATAATGATGGTCAAATGATTTTAGATTGGTTCAAATGGGATAAAGGTGGAAATTACCCAAAAATACATCCTACTCAAAAGCCTGTATCTGTTTTGAAAAGACTAATACAAATTTATACAGATGTTGGAGATGTTGTCATTGATCCAGTTGCTGGAAGTGGTTCGACATTAAGAGCATGTGCTGAACTAAACAGAAGTTGTTATGGATTTGAAATAAAGAAAAAATATTATAGATTAGCAAAAGAGAAGATGCTTTCAAATGTCAATTTGACTTTGGAGATATAAGATGATAGCAAAAGCAATAGATGGAGTCATTGATTATACGAACATTGTTAAAATTGACAAATATGTTAAATCTATAATTCCAAAAGGAGAATACATGGATTTAACAGATGAAAGTGTGGTTGTATTTGTACCAAAAACAAATGAAAACTTTGTTTATGAAATAAATGGTAAATTATATAACAGTATTTTTACAAATAGCTATGAAGAATGCATCAAATTATTTAATAAAAAAAGGTATGAGCAAATAAACTTATTCGATTATATGCAGGAGTAATAGACATGAACAAATACCAAGAAGCGTTAGACTTTGTAAAAAAGCATTTAGATTCTAGACAAGATTTGGAGAAAGTTGAAGTGTTACAAGAATTGGTTGATAAGGCAACACCAAAGAAACCAGTCTTAAGCGACACTTGGAAAGATGAAGAACAGACAGATATTTATGATGAAAATGTGTTTATAGATCCAAACGTAAGTATATGCCCTAATTGCAAAAAATATGGAATCTTTGATTTTGAATATGGCGAAAAATTTGATTATTGCAAACATTGTGGTCAGGCGATAGATTGGAGTGATGAATAATGACAGCTAAAGAAATGTTTGAAGAATTAGGATGGAAGAAAACATATGAAAGTCAATGCTCAATCATCTATGAAAAAGGATTTAGAATAATTTCTTTTCTACAACATAGCAATGGCGAAAATGTAGTTGATTCGAGTGGACATATTGATATGAAACTTTTAAAAGCAATAAATAAACAATGTGAAGAATTGGGGTGGATTGAATGAAATTAAAAACAAGATGGGAAAAATGTAGTATTCCTTACTTCAATGATAAAAACAAAATATTTTTCAGTGATGAAATTGGGTTTTTAGGGTTTTAAAAATTCAAATGTGTTATGAGTATTGTAAAGGTGCAAAAACCACAAGTGGAAGTAATTGGTTTGATAAAAAAAGAGTGTTTATTAAAACTGATACAGGAATTAAATATGTAGTGCCTTATATTTGGATGGTGTTTAATTCTCAAACAAAAAAAGGGAATTTAATACGGAAAGTGATAGATGGTGTGGTGAATGAAGATGCTGACTAAAGAGGAATGTAAGACTGCATTAAGTAAATTATGGGATAACACTTTTGGAACTGATTGCATAACAGGCGAAGATTGAGATAAATATGTAGATGTAATTGATGGTTTGATTCAATACGTATTTAATCCACAACCTTACAAATTTGAAAATTTAAAAGTAGGTATGTGGGTATGGGATGAAAAGGAAAAGAAGTGTAATAAAATAATTGAAATTGAAGGAAGAAATATAGATTTCTATTATATTACAGAAAGTATAGATAGATTCATAGTGGAATTTGAAGAAAATCGTTTCTATCATGTAACAAAGGCATTGGAGTATCAAAAGTGAGGGGTATTGCGAGGTAGATGAGGGGTAGATGAGAGGTAGAAAGGAAGTGAAAGAATGACGAAAGACCAGTTTGAATTATATAAGAAAATAGAAAATGAAATTGAAGATATTAAAAAATTCTTATTTTGGTGTGGAAAAAGGCATCGTGGAAAATGTGTGTCAAAATTCAGATTTAATTTTCTAACAAAAGGCAAAGAACTGTTTATTCATAGAAATAGCAGTTTAAGTAAATCGGAAGAAAACACTTTTAATATTCCAATAGAATTACAAGAAAGAATTATAGAAGTGATTGAAAATTATCTAGATGAAAAAGAAGAAGAATTAAGAAAAATATAAGGAAGTGAAAGATCATGAAATACAGAAAGAAACCAGTAGTAATTGAAGCTATCCAATGGAATGGTATTAATTTAACGGAAATAAAAGAATTTGTAGGAAATGATTTGGACTGTATAATTTTAGATGATGCATGGAAAGTTGGTCATGGTATTCCTCATGTTATTATGCATATTCATACTCTTGAAGGTGATATGAAAGTAAGCAGAAATGATTACATTATTAAAGGTGTAAATGGGGAATTTTACCCGTGTAAACCAGACATATTTGAAAAGACTTATGAGATATCTTCGGACACTGTAAATTATAGTAATATTTATGAAAAAGCAATTAATACATATGGTGAAAACGCTCAATTGGACATGGTTATTGAAGAAATGTCAGAGCTTATAAAAGAAATCTGTAAAAAGAAACGTGGCAAAGACAATCATGATGCTATCGTTGAAGAAATAGTGGATGTAGAAATTATGTTGGAGCAGTTGAAGATTATATGTGATATTGATAATGTTGATTTAGATAATGCTAAAAAATATAAGATTAATCGCCTTATGGCAAGATTGGAAGTGCATGATAAAAATGAATAAGCAAGAATTGATGAAACAACTCATTGATCTGTATCAACAGAGAGAATTTGTAAAACTTCCATGTACTCAAATTATCATTAATCAGTACATAAAGAAGCTTGAGCTAAGATTAAAGGCATTGCTGTAAAAATAAAAAAATCGAGAGATTACTCTCGATTTAACTTAGAAGCATTTACTGCATGGCTCAAATCCTCTTGATTTAGCTTCACTTAAACTTATCTGTCTGGCTTTATTAGGATCCATTCTTCCACAGTTTGGTTTGTTATGGTACTTAGATCCGGTAGCAGAAATCCAGACCTGTCCTCCAACTGGAGTGCTTTCTACACTGCTGTTAGATGAACTGCTGCTTTTTGAACTGTTTGAAGAGCTTGAGTTAGATGATGAACTCTTCTTGTTGCTTGTACTGCTTGAAGAACTCTTTTTATTGCTACTGCTTGTAGAACTTGACGAACTTTTAGAACTGCTAGAAGATCCTTTGTTATCAAATTCCGTCTTAACAACTTTTCCATTCAATGTGTATGTATAAGCATAGTGACTTGGTGTCATTGTACTCGTGTTTGGATATGTAATGATTGCTGTGAAGTCTGTGCATCCGCCAGCTTTTCTGATTGATTCTTCCATGTCAGCCTGCTTTCCAGTACGATTCAAGGTACTGTTCTGTGGCGTTATGTTATATGCATTTGAAACACCACCTAGACTATCAGCAATGACATGGCCTTCATCAAGATCAGATGCTTCAACTCCAGCAACCTTTGCTTCATCTCCACAATATCTTCCTGAAGAATTGACATCTTCTGTATTATCGTTCTGTGGAACTATCTTTTTTGCAACAACCTTGACAAGCTGTCCGTGTTCATTTGTAAAAGCCCAATATTCTCTGTCACCATAGCCAATATCAACAGCTACATTTGCTTGTCTGCTTCCAGATAGGCTGCAGTAATTCACGTCAACGATTTTATATCCTTCAAACATATCGTTTGAAGTCGTGCTATTTGATGTTGATTTATCAGATGATGTTGCATTGTCTGCAGAAGAGGTCTTTGTAGATTCTGTTTTCTCCTTAGCATCATCTGTAGTGTTGCTTGTTTTCTCTTCCTTATTAACAGAAACATTTTCAGTCTGAGGATCATCTATTGATGTAATCTCTGTTGTTTCTGTAGTCCATGGGCTTACACCAACAAAAACTAGAGAAGCTACAACAATTGCTGATAATATCCCATACAGTTTCTTTCTTGAAAGAGCTAAAATATCTTTCTTTTTAGCGTATACAAGAACCGCAACAGGGACAAACAGGCATCCAATCATAAGGATTGGCTGATTCAATCCCATAGAAATGCTTGTGACAATCAATAATAATAGAAAAATTGTTATGATTGCCCTTAAAATAACCTTTAATTTTCTCATGAATATTCCTCCCATACTTTCACATGATAGCATGGATAGAATGAAAATAAAAGAAATATCAAAAATTGACAAAGGAGTTGAATTCATATATGAATCATTTTGTTTTATATGCTTTTGCTGCATTAGGCATTATCGAAACGGCAATCTTGGTCGTTGGTGGAATCATCATAGTCGCTTCTATAAAGAATGCCAAAGAAGAATAAAATCATCTGTTTCATATCTAATTAAAATATAGAATCCAGGAGGTAGTGGAATGTCAAAGTGGTATAGTGATGAAGAAAAACAAATCATTGAAAAGGTAAAGGAATATCTTAAATGCATTAGAACTCTAAAACAGGAGAGGCTGTCACTGAAGTACGAATATGATGATATTCCATTGCCTCAGTCACCGAATATTGGTGATGAAATGTTTGGAGGTTCTATCAGATCAAAAGATCATCAGTTGAATTCGAGAATAATGCGACGAGAGCTGCTGCTAAAACGTATAGAAATGTTTGATGAAGTGATTGATAGATTTACATATACGCTCTATCTTCTGAAAGGTGGGCAGAGAACCATCATCAACTGTTTTGTTGATTCGAGGGGATATGGTGAGATGATTCAAAAGCTGGAAGAAATGTATTTTATAAACGAACGAGCATATTCGAGAAATATTAATGACATATGTTTGGAACTATCAAAGTATATCGATTATGAAAATCCACCTAGAATTGAAGATTTGAATAGGAAATTTAATGAAATGATATGGGAGAAAAAATAATACAATTAAACAGAATCTTTTTTACATATATAGAATTTATGAATAGGTTTTCTTTCATTCGTAAGAAAAATGACTCATTTTGTCCGTACTTTGTCCGTAAAATGTCCGTAGTTTGTCTGTAGATTGTCAGTGCTAAAGTATGCTATTATGCTATTGTAGAAAAAATTCTACAGGACAGTTCCTCTCATCTGTTCCTAAGAGATCATCATAATATCGATGATCTTTTTATTTTATAAGACGACATCACTTTGAGCAGTAAATAAATTACATGCAACAATTAAAAATATGTCATTTTTCCAACTTAAAAACAAAATTAATATTTATTTCGCATGTGGTGTCGTTTTATAATATAAGAAGCATTGGAGGAATGACTATGGATAATTTGAAAAGAAATTACGGAATAGCAGATAGAATAGAGGAAATATATAAATGTCTTGATTCAAAATTATGGCAAAGTGCTCTAGCTTTATCTTTAACGATTCCTGATATATGTGGACAGATTGAATTTAAAGAAATGAAAACAAAAGATGGGAGAAGGTTAGTTGGTAAACAATATAAAGCATGGTTTGAAAAATATGTATTAGATTATTTTTGTGTTCATAACGAATCGATTAACCCTAAATATTATTTTACAGAAGAAATGTGTTGGGAATTGAGAAATTCTTTTCTGCATTCTGGAATGGATGATATTTCCAAGGTGGAATATAGATTTACTTTAAGAATTAATTCATGTGATAGCTATAGTATAAAAGATGATAATGCTATAACTCATGTGGATGTTGATATTGAAAAATTATGTATGTCTATATGTGAAGGAGCAAGATGCTTTTGTGAACAATGGGAAGATAAACATGAATTGCTTGATAAAAGTTGTTCATGGGAGGATGTTAAAGAGTATACAAAGATGTTGCAATCATTTTATGATGAAAACAAATGATCAGGAGGTGGTGATATGACTTGAAAGACAAACAGGAGATGGCGTATGAAGATTACATAAATGGGATGAAGTATAAAGATATCGCCAAGAAGTATGATGTTTCTATAAGTGCTGTTAAGTCATGGAAATCACGATACTGGAAAGATAAAAAGTTGCAACCAAAAAAGCAAAGGTTGCAACCAAAAAAAGTTGCAAAGAAACAGGCTGAAAAGATAGCCGAAAACATGGTTTATGAAAATGGAGAGCTGGATGAAGAACGCCAGCTCTTTTGCATTTACTATCTGAAATATTTCAACCAGGTAAAAGCTCTGCTTAAGATTCGACCGGATTATAAATATGAATCAGCATGCGTCATAGCCAACAGACTTATGAAGGAAGAAGCAGTTCAAAAGGAAATCAGGAGGCTTAAAAAGGAAATGTTCACGGAAGCACTTCTTGATCCGCACGACATTGTTCAAAAATACATAGATATTGCATTCTATGATGCTACTGATTACGCAACTTTTGATGGAAACAAAGTAAGGCTTAAAGATAGTTCTAAAGTTGATGGAACAATCATCCAGGAAGTGAAACAGGGTCGTGATGGTATTTCAATAAAGTTTGCTGACAGGATGAAAGCATTGGATTGGTTAACCAAGCACCTGGATATGGCCAATGACGAACAGAGAGCCAAGATTGAACTGATTAAAGCACAAACTGAGAAGCTCAATCGTGATTCATCAGGTGATGATCCAGAAGATGATGGAGTGATTATTATCAATGACATCTAATGGTAGTAAAAAAACAGTAAGATTATCTGACATTATCATTCCCAAGTATCAGCCACTTGTAAATGATAAGGAGCACATGCACAAGATCATTGATTCAGGACGTGCAGGTACAAAATCTTCTTTCATTGCCATTCTTGCCGTATGGATGATTGTTTCAACGCCACAGACAGTTGTTATCTTCATGCGTAAGCATCACAACAAGTTGAGAAAAACAGTCTATAAGGAAGTCATTCGTGCAATCAAGCGTCTTGGATTGAGCAAGAAAATGTTCATCATCAAGAAAAGCCCGATGGAAATTACTTACAAAAAGAATGGCAACACAATCTACTTTACTGGTTCCGATTCTATTGATGACACCAAAGGTATGATTGATGAAGAAAGAGTCATTCGTATGGTTTGCTTGGATGAGCTTACAGAATTCTTCGACAGTGGTGAGGGAGAAGATGAATTATCTAATATAGAAGCTACATTCGTTCGTGGTAATGATGAGCATTTTGACATGTATTATCTTTTCAATCCGCCAAAAAATGCCAATGCACCTATCATGAGATGGGTCAAGAGAATGGAAAAGCGTGAAGACTGCATTCACATTCACAGCGATTATAGAGATGTTCCGATTGAATGGCTTGGTAAAAAGCTGATTGCAGCTGCTGAAGCAATGAAGAAAGCTAATCAGACACTTTACGAGTGGATTTGGTTGGGATTGTGTTCTGGATCAGCTGAAACAGTATATTACATGTTTAAAAAAGAGATGATCATCAATTCAAAGAGTTTTGAAGATCTCATTCATGTTGGAATTTCTATTGACTATGGTCAGCTGAATGCAACAACATACCAGGCATTCGGATTAAATCAATCAACAATGAAAATTGAAGGCATGGATGAATACTATCACAGTGGTCGTGAAAGTGGAACACAGAAGCCACCAAGTGAATATGCCAAAGATTTTGTATCATTCTATAAATATATTGAAGATCTCATGAATGGTGGAAAGACTGGTGGCCAGAGAAAGAAGATAGAGGCAGTATTCATAGATCCATCAGCAAGAGGACTTGCTGAAGAAATAAAAAGAATACTTCCTGAAGCAAGAATTGTTCCAGCAGACAATAGAGTTGCTTTGGGAATCGAGAGAACACAAAAGATGTTCTCTTTTTTTAAGCTCTTTTTAAACAGGACTCAGGAGCATCTTATTGATGAGATGGACCTGTACAAATATAACAAGGATTTGCTGGATAAAGGCAAGGAAGAAGTCATCAAGCAGAATGACCACTGCTGTGATGCACTTAGATATTACATCATGGGTATGTGGAAATATCTTAAGATGCTGCTTCCATACACGGAAAGGGGTGATAAATAGGTGAATATAAAAGACAGTACTAAAAAAGACTATCTAAAGGAAAGAACAGGAATCCAAATGGCTGTTTCATCAAAAATGATGGAAGCCCTGAGAAAATGGAAAAAAGCTTATATAAATGAATCAGAATGGGTCAGTGAGAAAATTCCAAGTCTTGAGCTTCCGTCCTCTATCGCAAGCGAAGTTGCTCGTCTTGTGACAGTGGAAAGCGAAGTCAATCTATCTGGATCAGCAAAAGCTGACTATATTAGTTCTTGCTTGGAACAGTATACAAGCAATAAAAAGAACATTATCGAAACAGCCTGCTCAATTGGTGGGATGTATTTCAAGCCATTCTTTGATGGAGATGAAGTTCTTATTGATTTTGTTTACCAGGATGAAGCTATTCCTTTCAGATTTGATGGAAAAGGAAATGTAACAGGAGTCATATTTCCAACGTTTCTATTCAAGAACAATAAGCGCTATACAAAACTTGAAATTCATGACTTCCAAAAAGATAAATATATTATTGAAAATCGTGCATTTGTATCCAAGGAAAAGGATATTACAGATCTGTTTGTTGGTGACCCAGGACATGAAATATCTTTGACGGATGTTGAAGAATGGCAGAATATAGAGCCTAAGATACAGGTTAATGGTACAGAACATCCGTTTTATTCTTACTTCAGGGTCCCTCTGGCAAACAACATTGATAGAAAATCACCTCTTGGTGTATCTGTTTATGCAAGGGCATTGAAAGATATCAAAAAGGCCGACATTCAAATGTCACGACTCGACTGGGAATTCGAGAGCAAGGAAACTGCTATTGAACTGGATGAAAGCTATCTGCAGCAAGATATTTACGGACAGACATTTCTTCCAAAAGGAAAGGAGAGAATGTTCAGAACATATCAATCACAAGATGGTTTTGATAAAGAAAAGTTATTTGAACATTTCAGTCCCGAAATTCGTGATCAGTCATTTATCAATGGTTTGAATAAATATCTTCAGCAGATAGAATTCAAGTGCGGGTTAGCATATGGAACTCTTAGTGATCCACAACAGGTTGATAAGACTGCAGAGGAAATCAAAACATCTAAACAGCGTTCATATCAACTGATCAGTGATATACAGGGTTCATTGGAAAATACGCTTAGGGGATTGATCAATTCTATAGATGATCTTTGCATTGCTAATGGACTCTTTGATGGTGGTGAAATCAACGTTGCATTTACATGGGATGATTCAATTATCATCGATGCCGCTAAGGAAAAGCAACAGGATATCCAGGATATCAATACTGGTGTATTGAACAAGTACGAATATCGCATGAAATGGTATGGTGAAGATGAAGAAACAGCAAAGGCAAAGATTGCAGAAATGAATTCATCTCGACCTGGAATAACATCTGCCTTCATGAGGGATGATGTCGGTGAAGAATAATGCTTGATCCAGATTATTTGAAGGACTGTACTCATGATCTAGAAAACTACTGGTACAATCTTGAAACGCAGATACTTTGTGATATTGCCGAAAGAATCAAGTTAAATGAAAATGAGCTGACTTCTACTGCTAATCATGAAATAGCCATTGCACAAAACATTGGGGTTACACAGGATAGACTTAATGCCTATCTTTCTGAAGCATTGGACATTACAACCGAAGAAGCTTCAAAGCTGATTGAAGATTCATCTTACATGTCTATTGAAAGCGATAATGAGCTGTTTGAGGATGCCTATAAAAAGGGATTGATTGATCATTTCAGTTATGACAAAGAAAGTTTTAAAGACATTATTAACGAAGGAATTGCTTTAACTGTTAATGACATAACCAATCTGTGCAACACGACTGCTCAGACTGCCCAGGAAAAGCTATATGAATCACTCAATTCTGCTTACATGATGGCGCAGAGTGGAGCTTTTGGCAGTGATGTGATTGTTGATAGGATTGTATCGAAACTCTCGCGAGAGGGTCTGGAATGGGTTGATTATGACACAGGAGTTCATAGAAGATTAGATACTGTTGTAAGAATGGCAGTAAGAACTTCAATTAATCAGACTGCTGCGAAATGTCAGGAAAAGAACCTGGATGATTTGGAATGCAATCTTGTAGAAACAAGTGCTCATGCTGGTGCTAGACCAAGTCATGCCGAATGGCAAGGTCAGATATTCTATCGAAACAAGCCATATAAGGATTATTCAAACTTCTATGATGCAACCGGATATGGAACTGCTGGAGGATTGTGTGGAGTTAACTGTAGACATAGCTTTTATCCCTACATAGAAGGTATAAGTACTCCTTCATTTGATAAGGTTGATTCAAAGGAAAACAATGAGCTTTATGAAAAGCAGCAGGAACAGCGCTACAATGAACGTCATATTCGTGAATGGAAAAGACGACAGAAAGTCGGTGAAGCTGCTGGGCTTGATGTCACAAAGGAAAAAGCAAAGGTTCGAGAGTGGACTAGGAGAAATCAAGAGCTTATCGCATCGGATCCAAGACTCAAGAGAAATTATGGCAGAGAACGTATCAACGTCAATTCAAAATCAAGAACATTCAATCAAGAGTCTTTCAAATCAAATAAAGTATTTTTTCAGAATATAATTCCTGATACTTTTAAATTTTCAGAGAAAAAAGAAGAAAATATGATAAATACTTATATTGCTATTGATAAAGCATATCTGAGCGATAAAAAAGAACATCTTTCATTAAACGATGCACAAACCGGAAAGCAATTGTTCAATTTATTTTCATCGGGAAGCAAAAACTATGTACAACCTTCAAAAAAAGCTATGCAGTATATTGAAAGTGCTCAAAAAAATAGCATAACAACAGTACATAATCATCCCAAAGGTGGAACATTCTCTGTAGGTGATATCATTACTCAACTAACTACAGATTCATTCAAGGAATCAATAGTTATTACAAAAGATGCAGAAGTATTCTTTTTTTCACAAGGTAAAGGTGATAGAATACCATTAAGTAATGAAAGACAGGAAAAAGTGTTTGCAAGATATGTAAATTTAGTACGTTTATCAATAAAAAATGATAATCCTGAATTACCTACTAAAGAAATTAGACATATGGCGTGGATTGAAATATGCAAGAAAAGAGGATGGGAATATGGCTATAAAAAATTTTGATGATTATATTAAAATGAAAAGAAAACATCCATATGCATTTATAGAGTATGATGGTGATGATTCATATGAGAATGATGATGAAGACATTGATATACCTTCAAACAAGGAAAGCCTATTTGAAAAGTATAAAAAAGAGTTAGATGCTAAAAGTAATAAAGAATAAACTATGGAAGTGAAATGATATCCAGCGAGTAGAAATACTCGCTTTTATTATGCTAAAAATCAGGAGGTGAGAGTATTGTCTGAAGGATTGAAACCACATTATCATCAATATTATCTTTATGACATTAAACGATATTATGACAGGTATAAGAACTGCATGATAAAGCATGTCACTTTTAGATGCATGATCTGTGGCAAGGAATACCATGAAAGATATGAGTATAAGCCACCTCCAAGAAGAGAAAAAAACAAAGATAAAGTCCTATGCAAAAATAGGAAAAAGCATAGCAGCTGAAATTATGGCTGCTTTTTATTTTGTCCAATCGCAGTTACGACATGAAACTGTTCTGGAGAACATGGTGAGACACACCTAAAACAGGAATATAGTGAGCTACACTCAAAACTTGAACATATTTTTAATAATATCGTGTGACACACGTAAAACAGGAGGAATTTATTTATGACAGAAAAATTTTTGAAATACCCATTGAATATTCAGTTGTTTGCAGAGCCAGGCAATGATGGCGGAGATGGTGGAAATGGAGGTAATCCAACTGTTATTAATACAGATCGATCTGAATTAAGTTTTGATTACGACAAATTAGCCGAAGCAATTGCAAAGAGAAACGCTTCACATGAGACAGCTGTTCTAAAAGGAATGCTAAAGGAACAGGGAATGACTAAAGAAGAAGTCGATGAAGCTGTTAAACAATATAAGCAAAACAAAGCTAATAAGGCGAAAGAGGAACAGAAGAGAATTGATGATATACTCGCAGAAAACCAACGCTACAAGGAAGCTGAAATTGCTAAACAGGTTAATGGAGAAGCATCCAATATTGCCAAGGAGATTGGAGTTCGTGAAGATCGTATCGAAACACTTATCGCTCTATGCGACAGAAGCAAATTTACTGATGACAAAGGGGTTATCAACAAAGAGGAAATGAAGAAGGAACTTGAAACAAAATTGAATACGGTTCCTGAATTCAAGAACAAAAAGCAAGTAACTATTCAATCAGTCAAGGGAAATACTCAGACTCCACATGAAATGACTGATGAAGAAGAATACCGAAAAAGAAAATATGGAAAGAATAAATATTTTAGAGGATAACAAGGAGGAAAATTATGAATTACGGAAACTTAAATGTTGATGAAAGATATAGCTCTATCGTAGAGCCTAACTTATATGCTGATAATATCTTTGAACCAGGTATTACATACAATGATGCGTATCAAGGAGATGCCAATTCAGGATTGGTAAAAATCTATAGAGAAGTATCTGATGGAGTTGTCGGTGCAGACACGCCTGCAGGTGATTTTACAGATGAAGCAGCAAAAAATGAATTATTAGATCTTCGCTTGAACAACGCATTCAGAAAATCTAAGAAAATCTATAAAGTTGCAGCAAATTCTGTTTCTTATCAGTTGGCTGATCAGACACTATCTACTGCTGTCAAGGACTGTCAGCAAGGAGAAATGGCTGCTGGATTAGCTTGTCTTGTACATGAAGGAAAAGATTTAGGAGATACAACTGCAATCACTTCTAAAAACGTGAAATCAATGATCTTAAAAGCACGTGTAAAAGCAAGAAAAGGGAAAGCTTCTCCAAATGTTGTCTTAGCTTCAGTTGATGTATTCTCAGCAATGTTGGAAGCGGCAGGGGACCAATTCACACCAATTTACAATGATGAAACAGTAAGAACTGGTCAAGTTGGTTACTGGCTAGGTATGTTATGGAAAGAAGCCAATGCATTAGAAAATTCTGCAGCTAATTACTATGACTATGCTGGAACAAAACAAACAGAAGATTTAACTAAGGTTGACTTTGTTATGTACGATTGGAAAGCATTCCATAAAGTTGACAACTTGGAAGAAATTCGTGTTATTGATTCAGAAAACTTTGTAGGATCTAAAGCACAGGTTGAATTCAATGACGGGTTCCGCGTATCAAACAAAGACCGCGTAATCGTTAAAAAAAAAGCCTAGCTGATGGCGAAATGAAAGATAATGCAGGAATTTCAGATAATCTTTCTCCTGTTGATGCAGAAACTGACTGCTATGGAAAACAGACTTCTGAATTAGGAACCGTTGCTTTTGACGGGAAAATTCTCTCAGGAACTTTAAACAAGGTAACAGGATATACAGGATTTAATGAATCTGTCGTAGAAGAACAGTCTGGATACTATTTACCGTTCTTATATGATGGAGCAGACACATTGAAGATGTATGTCAAGACTGCTGAAAAGCAGGCAACAGTAGATAAGGCTCCAACAGTCAATGTTGCATTTTTAGGAGCAGATAAAGCCACTGCAGAAAAAGCGGTTCTTCATCTTGTGAAGGAAGATGGTGCCATGACTGAAGTGTACATGACTGGAATCACATTCAATGAAGGTGAGTAGCCATGATTAAATATGATCAATATACAGAAACTTTTGATGATGACATTGATAAAGGGGAGTTTGACTCCCTTTTATTGAATGCTACGACTTTTCTGCAAAGCTATTGTGAAGAATTCATATCTCAATTCAAGCTGAAGGATAAATTCGAGGATTACGGGTTGAATATTGATGATGCAATCATACAGCAGATTCACTTTTCGTTTGAGAATGGTGGCGATGCCATTTATTCAGGTCAATCTGACATGAATGTTACACAGGTTTCAACTTCTGGATTTTCCTTTTCCTATGGATCAGGAGGAAATGAGAAGATTACATTCTTTAACGGAATACCAGTTTCACCTATGGCCAAGATGTTGATCAACAAAGAGCTTAGAAAGAAAGGATATCTAAATAGGTGGGTATATGCCTAGAAGTCCAAGATTTTTAAGACCACATTCTGTAATCGTTAGACATAAGCTTGGTGAAAACGATAATTTTGAATCTGTTTATGAAGAAACGACATTGAAATATGTCAAATTTGAAAATGACAAGTCCTTGAATCAGTCTGATCAAGGAAAAGAAGATACCGCTACTTCATTATTGGTTATTGATTGCAATGATCTTTATGCTAAGAAAAATGGCCTAAAATGCAGATATATCAATTCAAATAAATACGTTCCTGAAGATGGAAAGTTTTCTATCTTTGTTGGTGATACGATTGTATTTGACGGAATTGAATATGTCGTGACATCTGTTAAGGAAATAAAGCCTTTTGGAAATAGACCAGAGTTTATTGAGGTTAACTGCAATGGCTAAGGACAATAATGTAAAAATTGATATTGACTTTTCTGCCGGTGCTGTAACAAAAAGATACAGAAACAAAGGCAACCTGGCTTTGACAACTTTGAAAAATGAAATCATCAAGGATACAGATCCATATGTTCCAATGCGTGATGGTGGCTTGAAAAAATCTGTATTAAGCAGTACAGGAACGAAAAAGATGCAGATTGTATATCGAAAAGTATATGCAAAATTTCTATATTACGGAAAGGTCATGGTAGGTATTACAACACGTCGTCCCTGGGCCAAAAAAGGCGAAACAAAGGAAACAATCAATCGAAATCTGACATATTCATATGGTGGCCCAGAGTGGTTTGAAAAATCGAAGAAAAAGAATCTGAATAAATGGATAGATGTTGCAAAAAAACTGTTCAAGTAGGTGAATGAAATGAGTGATAAGAAATTCGTTGATTCCGCTGAACTCACTCAGCTTGGAATTGACCTTTACAATTATGTAAGAAAGCTAGATGTTGGTACCAAGGCAACATGGCACAATGAATATCTGGAGGCAAATGAAATTCCATGCATTGCATTTAAGAAGGAATCAGCAACTGTTGAAAAATTGAATGCAAACATTAAGGGTGGATATGAAGCGGAAATACCTTTCGTAGTTTACTATAGAGATGAAGTAAAGGATACAAAAGCAACGCTTAACATTGTCCAACCATTGAATATGCTTGCGGATTTATTTAACGAGGAAACCGATAATGGTTTCCCTAATCTAAAAATTACTAATAAAAAGATAGAGCCAGTATCATTGGAGATGACAGCCACTCCAAGCGATGCAACTGGCATTGAAAACAATAGAGCTACATTTGTAGCATCATATAGATTTACTTATAGAAAGAAAGGAGATTTTGAATAAATGGCAGGTACATTACCGAAAAGAGAATTAAAAGTAGAAGAAAATCTTCATTACGTTAAGCCAATAACTAACATTACAGGCGTAACTTTTGAATCCTATGTATTGGCTGGAGACGGATTGACTGACTGGACACAATCAAGTAATCCAAATACAGAAGATGGACAGTACATACATGAAAAGACTCAGCATTCTAATATACTTGGATATGCTGGCTCTGTATCATATTCTGGAATTGCGTATCCATCTGATCCATTCAACTATTGGATCTACTTGATTGGTAAAAATGAAATCGTTGGAGCCCAATTTGAAGAAATTGAGGTTGAAACATGGAACAGTACTGAAACAGGAAAATACAAGGCTTATAAGCGTATCTACGAAGTTCAGCCTGATAATCCTGGTTCAGGGGAAGGTGGAGCAAAACTTGCAATCGAAGGAACTTTTGCTCAACAGGGCTCAGTTGTTCCTGGAGTTTTTGACATCAGCACAAAAACATTTACTGCTGATAGTGAACAACAGGATGAATTATAAAATTTAAAGAAACAGTAGGAGGAATATGAAATGAAAGAGAATACTCAAGAGATGAATCAAGTAGAAAACCAGAAAGTTGATGAAACTATCACTTTATCACTTAGCAAGAATGTTAAGACCATTGTTATTGATGGTATTAGATTTGAAATGGATCTAGATGATCCAGATGTGTTCAAGGCATTATTGGAATTCAAGGAGGACTATAATGATCATCCAGCCAATATCGAAACTGATGTTGACGGATTACTGGATGACTGTGCGGATGTCATTGATACTGTCCTAGGCGAAGGTACTTGTAATAAGCTATTCAAAGGCCCAGATATGAAAATGTATCTGCTTGTTAATGAGTTAGCTAAAGTCTATTTAGAGAATTTCATGAAGGAAGAGCGTGAAGCAGCCGAGGCAAGAAACAAAAAGGAAATGGAAAAACTAAAGGAAATTATTAATTCCATGACCAAGATTGCTGATATGGCCAAATATGCCGACAACAAGTACGGAAACAAGAACAGAGGTATGAGAAATTATGTCCGCAATAAGAAATCTTCCCAAAAGCATAAGAATAAAAAGAAATAGTTATAGATTGAGATCTGATTTTCGTACATGGATTGACGTTGAGAGAATTCTCATGGATGATAACATTCCTCCAAATTTTAAGATATATGTTATGTCGAATAATCTTGATTTGTTCTTTGGAAATGAACAAATATTTGATGAACCAATGGATGCCATAATGTCTGGCATCCTTTCTTTTTGGAGACTTTTCAAAAACGATGATAAATCGACTGAAACCAAGAAAACCAATACCGATATTGCCTATGACTATGATGAAGATTACGACCTCATCTGCGCTGCGTTCATGCAGCAATATGGCATAAACCTAAGACGCGCAAGACTTCATTGGTTTGAATATAAATCGCTTTTTGATGGTCTTACAAGAGAGACGCAGTTTGTCAAGATTGTCGGATATCGAACAACCGATATCAATAAACTTCCAAAGGAACAGAGGAAAGAGGCTCGACATCTTAAGGAACTCTATGCAATCAGAAAGAATCAACCTCCCAAAAGAACACAAAAGGAGATTGAAGATGAATTGCTTGCAAAACTAAAAGAGTAGAAAGGCAGGTGGATACATGCCTAGTAATACAGCTGATGGTTATATTTATATAGACCTTCAGTTGAGACAAGATGAATTTGAAAAAAGATTAGCGCAAGTTGAGGGCAAGACATCAAGCTTTGCGTCTAAAATAAAAAATACCTTATTAGCTATTGGAATCGGAGCAATGGCTAAACAGGCAGCAGGATATATCTATAATGTCGGTGCTGAATTTGAAGCGGCCATGAGCCGAGTGCAGGCCATTAGTGGTGCTACAGGTAAGGATTTGGAAGCCTTGACCGAAAAGGCCAAGGAGCTTGGTGCGAGTACAAAATACAGTGCTCCAGAAGTTGCTGCTGCCATGGAAGAAATGGCAAAGGCAGGATGGAACACTCAGCAGATACTTGAAGGTATGGAAGGTGTCCTTGATGCAGCTGCTGCAAGTGGTGAAGGACTCGCTACAACATCAACTATCGTTGCCGATGCAATAACTGGATTTGGATTGGCCGCAAAAGATTCTACACATGTTGCTGACTTGTTAACTCAGGCAGCGAATGCAGGAACAATCGATATTGCTGATCTAGGCGAAACATTCAAATATATAGCTCCTGTTGCCAGAACGATGGGTCTATCAATCGAGGATGTCACAACCGCTGTATCTGCTATGTCAATGGCAGGTATCAAAGGGTCACAAGCAGGTACATCATTAAGAACAGTTCTAACGAGAATGGTCAAACCTACGGAAGCTGTCTCAGTAGCAATGAATGAGCTAGGTATAAACCTTACTAATCAAGATGGATCATTCAAATCTCTTGATCAGATTGTAAAGGAAATGCGTAAATCATTCAGTGGGTTGACTGATGAACAGAAAACATACTATGCAACTATATTGGCAGGACAGGAAGGAATGTCAGGACTTCTTGCATTGCTCAATCTATCACAGGAAGAATATGATGCAATTGCAGAAAGCATGGACAACTGCAATGGCGTTGCTAAGAAAACGGCAGCTATCATGCAGGATAATCTTTCCTCAGCAATTGAGCAGCTCGGTGGTGCTGTTGATTCATTGGCTATTGAGATTTTTGAAAGCATGTCTGAGCAATTGAAGAATCTGGCTTTCATTGGAGCAGATGCTATAGAACAGCTTACGAATGGCTTGATTACTGGCGGTGTGTCAGGAATGGCCATTGCTGGAGCAAATATTGTAGGTAGCTTGATTTCTTCATTTTTGACACAAGCTCCATTGCTTTTATCTCAGGGAATGTCAATGGTAGCACAGCTATCTCAAGGACTTGTTATGGGAATACCAAATCTCGTTTCAAGTGCCTTAACGATGATACAGACTTTTGCTACTAATCTGGCCAATCAGGCACCTGTAATCATACAAAAAGGATTTGAGATGCTGTCAAATCTCGTTCAAGGGATTCTGAATGCACTCCCAGTCATGATACAGCAATTGCCACAGATTATTACGACATTTGCTAATATTATCAACGATAATTTCCCGACGATACTGATGAAGGGCGCTGAATTACTGCTTCAATTCATTAAAGGAATTTTATCAGCAATACCGACTTTGATAGCAAATATTCCACAAATTATTCAGGCTATTATAAGTGTGATTTTAGCTTATAACTGGTTGAACTTAGGAAAACAGATCATTCAATTTTTTGGTAATGGAATTTCGAAAATGGTGTCTTTTGTAAGTTCAAGAGCTGGAGGCATTTTTAACACAGTTGTAAACGCTCTTAAAAATCTGCCACAGACGCTGATGAATCTTGCGAAAAACATGATTTCAAAATTTGGTAAATCTATAACAACTGGAACAGTTAAAGGCGCTGTTAAAGGTGTTTTTAATGCAGTAGTTAATGGATTAAAATCATTGCCATCCCAAATGGTTAATATCGGAAAGAATTTGATAAAAGGCCTTTGGAATGGAATCAATGACATGGTTGGATGGATCGGCAATAAGATCAAGTCGTTTGGAAAAGGAGTATTGGATGGAATCAAGAGCTTTTTCGGCATTCATTCACCATCTAAACTTATGGCCAATGAGGTCGGAAAATATCTTCCTAAAGGTATTGCAGTTGGATTTGAAGCAGAAATGCCTAATACAGAAAATGAAATGGTTTCTAATACCAGAAGAATGGTAGATGATTTTAAGAACGAAGTTAATAATAGTGCAAATAGAAATCAGGGCAATGGTCCATATAATCCTAGTCCAGATATTCCAGGAAACGATCCAATAGATTACACAAGATTAGGAAACGAAATGGTTAATGCATTTGCTAAATCTGGCGTAACAGTAAACATTGATAAGAGAAAAGCAGGAAGAATTTTAAAGGAGGTCCAATAACATGAGCAACATATATTATCTTAATTCAAGAAATGAAAGTGTTGATTTCGTTGAGGACTTTCCTCTTCTTGATATAGATGACCTTTTCGGTAATTCATTTACAAACATCACGAATAACAATGTCATAACTGGTTTCAAGAATGAAATTAAAAATTACACAATAGAAGGAGATGAACCGGTATTAGATATTGATGATATAACAGATATTTTTGATTACGATATCTATAACAATGTCAGAGGTCAATTCTATATCGGACAGTATTTCATGTTCTGCAATATAATTGGATCAGATTTTTCTAATGTCAATATTCACAGAAAAAAACTAAAAAATAAACTGACAGTTACTACTGATACGCCATATTGGATAAAAGAAACAAGATTTTCTTTTGTCAAAAGCTTAGAAGTCAAGACGGATGGATTGACATATCCGTTTGAATATCCTTTTACCTATGGAAGTGGTACAGGTGCATCATCATTTGTAAATGATTCAATAAAGGATAGCAGTTTCAAGATGATTATCTATGGTCCTGTATCAAACCCAAGTGTTTCAGTCAATGGAAATATATACACAGTCAACACTGAGGTGCTGGCAAGTGAATATCTTGTGATTGATTCAATAAACAGAAAAGCATACAAGGTTGGAATGAATGGTGAAAAGACAAATGTATTTTCTAAGAGAGGGTTAGATTTCGATATCTTCACGAAGTTTCCTTCAGGAAGAAATACCGTTCAATGGAGTGGTGCCTTTGGATTTGATATCTATCTATATGATGAAAGGAGCAAGCCTAAATGGATTTCATCTATACAGGAAATAATCTAGTCGATATTGACTATCTGGATAGACAGATGGAACTTGATATGGAAATAGGATCCTATCTTTCATCTTCACGAAATGATTTTGAATTGACAGTTCCTTATTCAGTATGGAATTCAAAATTCAATGAAGGATCAATCATCTATGATAATGATGAAACCAGTGAATATGGCGGAAGAATTCAGGGTATTACCAGCGACACTGCAAATGAATGTGTCACTCTTTATGGATATACCTGGCGTGGACTTATTTCAAAGAAATATGTTGTGCCACCAAGTGGACAGAGTCATTATCAGGCACGTGGTGATGCCAATGACTTCTTAAGAGCTATTCTTGATGATCAGTTTGATGGTCTAATTGTTGGAGCAAATGAGTTGTGTGGTGTGGAAGTCAACAGAGATCTTCGTTACGTCAATATGCTTGAAGCTATCGAAAAGACTCTATCTGACGTAGGGCTTAAATTAAAGATAACTTTTGATATACAAAACAAGTGTGCTGTATGTTCAGCAACTTCAATCATGAACTACAGCAATGATACAGAGCTTAACAATGACTATGGATACAATCTTGTGGCCAAGGCCATCAAGAATGGATATAACCATGTCATCTGTCTTGGTCAAGGAGAACTCGCTGAAAGAACTGTCATTAATCTTTATAGATTAAGTAATGGAGCTGTTACGCAGGATGAATCCTTGGCCATTGCTGATGGAAATGTCGGCATAGACAGAAGAACAATGCTCTACGATTATTCATCTGTAGAAAGTGAAGATGAGCTTATACAGGGTGGAATTGATCAGCTGAATGAAAACCAGGATACCAACACTCTTGAAATCAGCAATGTAGAGAATGTTGATATTGGTGACATAGTCGGTGCGAAGGATAGAATTACAGGCATTTACATGCAGAAGCAGATCATATCAAAAGTTTTGACAGGATATGTGGATAATATAGATATTGAATTCAAAGTAGGTGATAAATAGAAATGGCAAAGCTTATTGTTAAAACAGGGCAGGAAGTAGAAGCAAGAGACCACGCTCTGTTTTTTGATGGAATTTTTAGAGGAAATGGTGTCATGCATCGTGGAAATGAGCTTGAGCTGACAACACAGACAGCTAATCTCGTCAAAATAAAAGATGGAATTGTGGTCGTTCAGGGATGGCCATACATCATCTATCCTGGAGAAGTCATTGATGTAGCAATTGACAATGGAACTCAGAACATGAAAAGAAACGATATTGTTGTTGCTGAGTTTACAAATGTTGATGGTGTGCAGACAATGACAATCAAGGCTGTTAAAGGAACACCAAGCGAAACGACTGCTACTGATCCAATTCTGACACAGCAGGATACATTGGATGCAGGCACGACATATCAGCTACCACTATATAGAATTCGATTAAATGGAATAAACATAGATGGAACTGATGATTTAAGAACATACATCAACAATCTCAACGCTGCTCCACAAATAGTGGATGTTACAGATGAGTATGTTGAGATGGAAATTAATGAAATATAGCGGGGTAATTCATGTATGATAAGAATAAATAGAAATAGAATTTATCTTACAAGAGGAGATAGTGCATCATTTACAATTGAACTTGAAGACGATTGTGGTAATCAATATTTTCTGGAAGATGGAGATGAGCTTGTTTTTACATTGAAAAAATCTGTTATGGATAAAGAATTCATCATTCAAAAAAGAGTTATGGATTATGAATTCAAATTATATCCAGAGGAAACGACGGGTTTAACATATGGTAATTATTATTATGACATTCAACTAACAAAGATAAATGGCGATGTATGTACTGTAGTTACCCCTACACTATTGGAAATATGTCCGGAGGTGACATTTAATGAATAACGTTATACATGGAAAGGTTGAAAGAGCTTCTACAAGCGTTAGATATTATGATGATTTGGTTAACAAGCCTAAAATCAATGGAATAGAGATTTCGGGCAATAGGAAAGGTCAGGACTATGGATTGATCGACGAAATTAATGAAATTACAAACAGTGACATTGAAGCAATGTTTAATGAAACTTTTAGAATGATGAAGGAGGAATAATGATGGCAGCTAATGGAAAATATGCAAGTAGTGAAACATTACTTTATTTCAAGCAAAAGCTAGAGCAGATTTTTGCAAAGATTACTGATATTCCAACAAAGCTATCTCAGTTAGCAAATGACGTTGGTTTTATCACTTCAGCTGCACTGGATCCATATGCCAAGACAGCAGATCTGCCTACAAATGTATCAGATTTGACAAATGATGCAGGATATCAGAACTCATCACAGGTAGACAGTGCAATTACCAGCAAAGGCTATCAGACTGCAACACAGGTAGATAGTGCTATTACAGCAAAAGGATACCAGAATGCCACTCAGGTTCAGCAGGCTATCAATACTGCATTGAGTGGATTTACAGGGACTGATTTTCAAATTGTTGAATCACTTCCTGGAAGTGGAGTGAAAGGTACCATCTATTTGCTTAGTAATGGTGGAAGTGGCAATAACTCGTATGATGAATATGTCTATATCAATTCAAAGTGGGAGAAGATTGGTACGACAGATATTGATCTATCCAACTACTATAACACAACAAACTTTACTGCTATAACGAACAGTGATATCGACAGCATCTTTGCTTAGCTAGGTGGTGTCAAGGTTATGGCAAGTAATTATCTAGATAAGAACGGGCTTTCACGTGTCAAGAGCAAGATAGCGGCAATGATTGCAGCAAGAGTGATTACATGGAGTGAAATTCAGGGCAAACCAAGCACCTTTGCTCCAAGTTCACACACGCATGATGTAGCAACGACTGCTGCAAATGGTTTCATGTCAAGCAGCGATAAATCCAAGTTAAATGGAATTGCAGCCAATGCGAACAACTATACGTTGCCGACAGCAGGACAGAACAAGCTTGGTGGAGTAAAGACAACCAGTGCAGTAGCAAGTACAAGTGGATATACCGCATGTCCAATCATAGGTGGCGTTGTCTACTACAAGGATACAAATACAACCTATAGTCTTGCGTCTTTTGGAATCACAGCAACAGCAGCCGAGCTGAACAAGCTGGATGGTGCGATTGTGACAGTTCAGGAAATCAATTACCTTGATGGTGTAACAGCAAACATTCAGACGCAGCTTAACAACAAGGCTGCTGCCAGTCATACACACAATTATGCTGGATCGGCATCAGCTGGTGGGGCTGCAAATTCTGTCAAGACATCCATTGTCATTAAACTGAATGGTGGATCAACAGAAGGAACTAATATGTTTACATTCAATGGTGGTAAAGCCAAGACAGTGAACATCACCCCTTCTTCTATTGGTGCAGCCGCCAGCTCTCATAGCCATTCAGCAGCAACGCAAAGTGCATCTGGGTTCATGGCAGCAACAGACAAGAAAAAGCTTGATGGCATTGCCACAGGAGCAAACAAATATACGCATCCAAGCAGTCATCCAGCAAGCATGATACAGGTAACTGTTGGATCTTCAAGCGTTGCACTCAGTGATGTACTGGCATGTGCAGTGTTTCCAATTTCGCAGACAGATGAATATGTGGAGTTTGGAAACATAACTGAATGGGTAAACGCTGGAAAGCCTAAGCTATAGAAATACTTAAGAAAGGAATGAACACTATGGAAAAAGCAAAATTCACCCACGCCCGCAAAATTCATGCGGGGGGGGGTACAAAATACCGCAATATTATCAGAAAGGAGGATGCTATCGAGAGAGGATAGTATCCTCTTTATTGAATCTGGAAAGAAACGAGGTGAGTGCTTGTAGCATTCACCGTGATGTTTATGAATAAGAAGTTTGCTACATATGAATACGTATCAGGAATGGCAAATAAATTTGCAGCACTAGGCATGAATGTTATAGGAAATGCAATAAGAATAGGTATACGTAAGGATGGAGCCGATAAGGCTGTTATTTTCATATTTGGTTCGCATAACAATGGTGCTTTTGCTGCTCTTGTAGAGGTTAGCTGGAATGATTCTAGCATAAGCTATGATGTCAACAATATAGTTGGCACTTGCAATGTAAGATATACAGAAATGCAGAAAGAACATGTCATTGTTGATATTGTAACAAGCATTTATGGATGTGCATATGTTATGTGTACTAATGCATTCTATGCAAGCTTCTTAGGAGTAAGTTAATGCTACATGCGATCGCATGGGAATAAAATTAGCAAGAAAAGAATATGTAGATAAAGAAACGAATTATTCACAAGTCTACAATGACTGGGGTTTGAAAGGATTCGTCAAGAAATGTAAAGGGATGACAATTGTACATGTGGAAGGAGTACTTAACAACAATACTTCATCTGCTGGCGATGCATATCCAATAATTACATTTTCTAACTCTCTGGTTGCCTGTCCACACGTAATCGGTTATCGAATTGTGGATGTTAATGGTGGGCAATTTGGATATGGTGTTTTATCAGGAAATACATTAAAAATTTTGCCAGATGAAGGGAGTACATTAAATAGAGGAACCACAATAAATCTTACATTCATCTATTAATAATTTCTTTCCAAAAGATAGCAAATTAATTTATGAATTCAATTAAAAACAACCTTCGAAAAATCGTCGGGGGGGGGGTCAGAATTCTGGCCACAAATACAGTTTTACAAAAATCAAGCTGGAAGGAGGTTGCTGTCATTTAGAGAAAGCAATCTCAACAGAAAGAGAGGTGAACGCTTATTAGCGTTTGCCAGTGATACGTTATGAGCAGCAATTATAAGGTATTAAAAAAGAGAAAGAATGTAACGATATCTTCCTGGGGGAATGCATTCTGTACTCGAGGAGATAATAATCGCTACATTATATACGTGCCTGGTATCCTTATGGATGGAACGCCAAAATGTTCAAGTGCATCTTTTCAACTGGTTGGAATAAATAGTAACAACAATACTATTGCCAAGCAGGATCTGACTGAACTTGAATCGGTATATAACATAGTTAATGGAGTCGCTTTTTCATTTTTATATAAAAGTGGCATGAATATGATAAACTTTGGGACAGCAGTTCCGACAAAGGATATTGTAGTTACAGTATAATAACGTATCTAACGCTATAAGCACTTTAATGTCAGTTAAACTTACAACGAAACAGTATGTAGATAATCAACTGTTAAACAAGCTGAATTTTATTACATTGACTGAAGATAATATTGATGACAATTATCCTGACAGTCATGCAATGAATAAATACAGTCTAGGAATGTTTATAGATTCAAAAGGAGCTGGATATATAGGATTCTATATATCGTGGATTGCATTTCAGATAAGAGTCAACACAGGCGAAACGACAAAATGTCGTTTCAAGTATGGAGGATCTCCTTGGACTGAATGGTATTCTCTTTTTTAATCTGCTTCTCTTTCTGTGACAGCGAAGGAAAATGGGACAAACAAGTATTAAAATACCCAACTGGAAAAGCTTATGCAACCCTAATCTTTTAATGAATTCTGATTATAGATCAGGAATTATTAATCAAAAAGGTATTACTTCTTTAGATAAAAGTGATGGGAGCACAGAATTGGGTATAGATGGTTGGATCCAATACGGCATTAATATTGCAGTCGGAACTAATTATATTACTTTTGCCAATAGAACAAGTGCCAATCATACTGTACAACAGCCCCTTGATATTAAAGGATTAAAGGCAGGCGATAAGGTTACATTCTATGCATCATGTTTTAACATCACAGGAAATGTATACATTTATATGACAGGATTGGATGCACAAAAGAAAAAGTTGGTTAATGGAGATAATGAATTTACATTTACATTAACTTCAGCTTTGGAAAGATTTTATATAGAGCTTGCACCAAACACAGTTGTTTCTTTTAATTGCATGAAGTTAGAACCTGGTGAACATTTCACAGGCATGCCTGCCTGGGATAGGCCTGTAGAAGTCATGAAATGTCGAAGATGTTTTAGAAACTTGAATGGTAGTAAAGATGAAACAATTTTTATTGGAGTTACTGATCAAAATGGTGTTATAACTTTTCCCATTTCAACATATGACATGGCAAAGACACCATCCGTATCATTAAAGAATATATGGGCTGTAGCAGATGATAGTATTTATCAAGAAGTTAGTGTAAGTTCAACTTCGACCCGTAATACAATCTTACTTTTGACAAAGATACCTAATAAAACTGTAAGATTGTATTATTCTAGCAATGATAATTACTTCTATATTGATGCCTACAATTATGGTTAGTTCTCATGCACTTTATTAAGAAAGTGCTTTTCATTTTGAAGGAGGTGAGATTATGGATAATGGACAATTCTTAGAAATTTGTAAAAAAGAAGTTGCAAAATATGCGAATGATCATCTGGATAAAACCGATAACAAGCAGATTACTGTAGATGATGTATATGTTGTTTGGGTTTGTAAAACATTACAGAACAATAAAGCATTATTAAGTACAACTTTACTTGATGGTATGTATTATGAATTAACATACAATGGTTGCAAAAAAGAATTATATTTTGACGCATATAAAAAATTTGAAAATAAATGTATCGAAGTACAGTAGAGGTGGAGGTATATGAAGAAAATGAATTACATGGATACATACAATGCCATTGTTGGTGGTATTGTAGCAGTTTTAAGTTTTGTGTTTGGCGAACATTGGATTTTGTTCGCTATTTTCTTGTTGTTTAATATTGCCGATTGGCTAACAGGATGGATGAAATCCAGAATGGCAGGAAAAGAAAATTCTGTCAAGGGATGGCAAGGTGTCCTAAAGAAATTGGGGTACTGGTTAATGATCTTAGTAGCCTTTGCAGCTTCAGCAGTCTTTATCGAGATTGGCAATACATTAGGAATGGATCTGGGTGTCACAACGCTTTTAGGTTACTTTGTTTTAGCTTCTTTATTGGTGAATGAATTAAGAAGTATTTTAGAAAACTTTGTTGAGGCAGGATATAACGTCCCAGCAGTATTAGTAAGAGGATTAGAAGTGGCAGATAAAGTTGTTAATCAGGAAGAACAAGAGCAGTCGATTTGACTACTCTTTTAATTAAAAAAATAGGAGGAAATTGTATGGCAGAAAATTACGAATTTATTGAAGAAGAAGTTGAATTTGATGAAGAACTTTATCATCAGAACATGCAGGAAAATGACTTCTCAGCTTGGGATGATGAAGTTGGTAAAGGAGATGATCAATAATGGCTAAAACTATTACATGGACTAAAATGCTTGTACCAAGTTCAAAATATGATATTAAATGTCCTTACTCGATGAATCCTAGTGCAGTAACACGTCATGATACTGCCAATGATGCATCTGCAATGTCAGAAATTTCATACATGATTGGTAATAGTCTTGAAGTTTCTTATCACGTTGCTGTAGATGATTACAGAGCTGTTCAGGGGTTGCCATTTAATAGAAATGGTTGGCATGCTGGAGATGGTTCTAAGGCCACTGGAGGTAATAGAACTTCAATTGGAGTAGAAACATGTTATTCTAAGAGTGGCGGAGATAGATACGTAAAGGCATGCGATAATGCATTAACAGTTATCGCTAAGATCTGTCATGATGAAGGTATTCCAGTAACTCGTGTTTTCTATCATAAGCATTGGAGTGGAAAGAACTGCCCTCACAGATTAATTTCTCAAGGAGTTAGTGAATCTGAATATAGAACATTGGTACAAAACAGATACAATGAAATGTATGGTGGTGGGAATGTAGTCAATACAAGCAAACCATCTACTTCTGCATCAGGATTAAAACATAAGGTGGGTGAAACTGTATCATTCAAAGGGCTTGCCACTTCATCTACTGCAAGCTCACATACAACTAATATTGCAGTAAAGAAAGGTAAGATTACAAGAATTGTATCAGGAGCTAAATATCCTTACTTAATTAATGGTGGTACAGGATGGGTTAATGACTCATTAATTACTTCTGGATCATCATCAAATACGGGCTCATCTTCTACTTCATATTACAAAAAATATACTGGAAACAGTACATCATTGGATACTATTCTTAAAGATATTGGAGTACCAAGTACATACTATGGTAATTGGGAAAAGAGAAAACCTTTAGCAAAAGCTAATGGAATTAGTAATTATTCTGGTACTGCAAGCCAAAATGAAAAATTAAAATCCTTAGCTAAGACTGGAAAGCTTAAAAAAGTAGGCTCTTCTAGCTCTAGTAGTAATGGATCATCTTCTTACTACAAGAAATACACAGGCAGCAGCAATTCATTAGATGCCATTTTTAAAGCTATTGGTGTTCCAAGCAGTTATTATGGCAGCTGGGAAAAACGTAAACCGGTGGCGAAAGCCAACGGTATTTCTAATTACGCTGGTACTGCATCACAGAACGAAAAACTTAAATCACTTGCGAAATCTGGCAAACTCAAAAAGGCTTAAGATATGGTAAAATACATTTTTGTAAAGATAGAATATCTGGCTCCAACAGTGGACGGAGAGCATATGGAACTATGGTTATACTCTCGACCTTTGTATGTAATTAAAGAAACACAGGATACTGTCATTGTTAGATACAATAATTCCGCATTTTATACCTACGAATTCGACAAGAAATATATAGAAAAAAGCCTCTAGCCATTGTGGTTAGAGGTGTTTTTTTTTGTGTTTTTAAAAATTTTTAAACTTTTTTGCAAACAAAAAAAGAAAAATGAAAAATTTTTGCGTATATAAATAGTAGAGGGGAGGTGTACTCTGCTATGAATATTTACGTAAGTGAACTTCAAAAAGTATCTAAAGAATTGCAATTACATAACTCAATCTTAAATTTGATTTGTAATGTAAAAGACGATACAGAAGTAGAAGATGTTCAAATTGTCTTAGACTACTTTGCAGATCGTTTATTACAATTAGATGATGAAGTTCAAAGTATCCTAGAGTTCTAGCTTATGCTAGAGCTTTTTTTGTCATCACAAAGACTTTTCTGTCATCAATTTGTTAACAAATTATTTTTATTTCATATTCAAATCAAAATTCAATCATTCAACAAACACTATATATATCAATAAGGATAGAAAAATGTAAATATATCATAATTGTATTAAAATACAATGCACAAATTCTCTTCTGTATTAGTGTTATTTTAGTTATTCTACTTCTTGTTATTCCTAATGTAACATCTAAAAATACTGTTGTTAAAAATAAAGGGTGTGAAGCTCAAATTGAGGTTGTCAATTCACAAATTTTGTTATATGAAATTGAAAATGGTAAATTACCAACCAAGATTTCTGATTTAACAAGTGGCTCTGATCCATATTTAACAGAAAAGCAAGGTGTCTGTCCAAATGGAAAGAAAATATCTATCAAAAATGGGCAAGCCTATGTACGATAAATCAGGATTCACTATGATTGAAACTTTATTTGTTCTCATGATTATGTGTATGTTATTTTGTTTGTCGTGGCGCATACATTTACCAGTCAAAAACGATCATACAAAGATTGAAGAAATAACACGTTTTTTATATCAGGCGAAATTGACAGCTATGAATCTAAAAACGCAAGTGACAGTGACTTTTGCATCTGATTTTATTCAATACGAATGGGAAGAATCCTCACAAACTTTTACTCTTGATTCAAATGATTCATTTGAATCACATCAGCTGACATTTAATGAAAATGGAAACATTCAAGGAGCAAAGACACTCACCTATTATTGTGGGAGTCAAGTTTATACACTTGTTTATCAGATTGGAAGTGGTAGTTTTTATGTTCAATAGAAAAGGAACTACATTAATTGAAAGCTTGTTTGCTTTTGAAATTTTTATTTCAGTTTTTATTCTCTTTATAAGTTTATTTTCAATATTATACAAAAAGGAAATAAAGATACATCAAGATCATCAATTATTGTTAAAAGAAGAAGGTGATTTCACATATTCACAAGATTACGTCAGTATCATCGAGATGGTTTTACTTTAATTGAAGTATTATTATCTCTTTCAATAACACTGATGATTATTTTCACTTTAACTGGTTTATTTAATCTTATACAATACGCTTATACTCATCATACTGCAAATAATGAAGATATTTATATTGCAGCCAAACAATGCAGTCAATATACCATTGGAACATCATACATAGAAGTTGGAGAGGTATTTCGCTATTTAGATTTTGATGGAGAAGAGAACTCGCTTATTCTTGATAACAATAGATTAGTAAAAACGCCAGGATTTGAAATATTATTATTTCATGTTGATGATGTTTCTTTTTCTATTGAAAATGATTTGATATATATCCATTTAACAAGAGATCGTCAACGTTACTCTTTTCTATTGACATATGCGTTTACTTCTGAAAAAGAGGAAGGACAAGATGAAATCGTTACTAATGAATAGAAGGGGATCTATTCTTCAAATCGTATTAATTGTTTTTATGCTTTTAACATTAGCATTATCTATAACGAGTTTTTATATTCTTCAATCTGCCAGCCAGCTCCATTCTATTTCTTTGTTATTGAAACAAAAAAATTTAGAAATTTTCTTGGTAAAATATTATAGCGATACTGTTCAAAATGATATTTTACTAAGTGATGATTACAGTTTTAATGGTAATGAAGTGATATCAACCGTAGATGATTTAGGGAATTATTATGAAGTCACAACATTTGTTCAAACAAAACAGATGCAGTATTCTTTTTTAGTGTGGGTAGAAGTGGATACAGGAGCCATTTTAAAATTTGAATATGTATAGGAGGTTCTATTTTATGATTTATTATATTGTTTTTGGTATTTTGATTATTTGTTTTTTATTAACATGTTATTGTAATAAGGCAATGATAGATGAAAAAAAGAAACGCAATCTAAAAGTCATGACCTATATTTTACTTGTGATAGATTTTATCTTTATTCTTTTTTTCTAAAGCAATAGTACAATGCACTTTTTTATTTTACAATATCATTGAAATTTGCTATAATCTAGAAGACATATAGCAAAGGAGAGATATTTTTTATGGCAGTCAACATTAAAGAATTAAAACCAGGAAATGCATATACAGAAAATAATGATCTTTTTTTATGTATTTCTAATGATCAAAATAAACAAGGTAGATTATCAGGAAAATATATGGTAAAAAGAAAAAATATGAGAACAAGTGCTATTACTGAAGTTTCTTATAATCCTACTGCAAAAGTTGATTTAGCAATGATTGAAAAAAGAAAAATGCAATATTTATATGATTCAGGAGATAGCTTTGTTTTCATGGATAATGAAACTTATGAACAAATTGAAATTCCTGCTAGTCGTCTTGAATGGGAAAAGAATTTCTTAAAACCTTCAGACGAAGTAGAAATAACAAGTTATGAAAGTGAAGTTTTAGGAATTCAATTACCAATTAATGTTGCTTTTAAAATTACTGAAACTGAACCAGCTGTAAAAGGTGATACAGCAACTGGAGCAACAAAAAATGCAACTATCGAAACTGGATATCAAATTAAAGTTCCTTTATTTATTAATGAAGGTGAAGTTGTTATTGTTAATACAGTTGATGGTAAATATCAAGGAAGAGCGTAAGCTCTTTTTTTCATAATTAAGTCTGTTTTATCATATAGTATATAGAAAAAAGGAGAATGAATATGAATAAACAGGCTTTTACATTTTTAACTTTATTTAGTCTTATTCTTGTGTTATCAATTTATTACATCATGTTACCACCAACCTCACAAAATGAAGTTGTTCAAAATGATATTTCTACTATTGAACAATTACAGAATCAGCTTGATAAAAAAAGAGAAGATATTATTACTAAAAACAATGAAATTATTGCAAAAGAATCAAGCACTTCTGAATCTATTAATGAAGCACTAGAAACTATAAGTGAAACAAAAAATGTGACTGAAAAAGAAAAATCAATTGTCACACAATTAGGGGAACTTGGTTATCAGGAAAGTTATGTAGAAATTGATAATCAGACTGTCAAAATAACAATTTTGAAAAAGGATGCAACACAAAGTGATGCTTCAAATGTCATTAAAGAAGTTCTTAATTTAGTAGGTGATTCATATCAGGTGGAAGTTAAATTTATTGATGAATAAAACTTGTATTTTTGTAACTTTTTATATACAATAGTAGTAAGAAGAGAGGTAATGTTATGGCACATAATGAATACTATACTTATACACAAGGACGTGTTAATGGAAAGATTTTGATGAATGTTCAAGTGTTTGATGAAATTACAAAGAGAACTGTCAATGAAATGAAAAATGTTTCTTTAGATACATCTAAGGGAATGCAGATTCCCGGTACAAAAAAAGTAGTAAACTGCTCAATAAAAGATAATGAAGTTTATATATGTATCCATGTTCGTATTAAATATGGTGTTAATATTTCATCAATAACAAAAGAAATTCAGGAGAAAATAGCAGTTGCTGTTAAACAAATGACTGATGTTGACGTACAACACATCAATATTGAAGTTGATAATATTGAGTTTGATTAAAGTAAGAAAATGATTTCTTACTTTTCTTTTGTTTATTTTTATATATAATTGTGGTAAAATGTAATATATTTGAAAATTGTGGAGGCAACTTAATTATATGGAAAAAACACATAGAAAAATAGCGAGAGAGCAAGCTACGATTTGTATTTATCAAAATTTATTAGTAGGAACTTCTCTTGATGAAATGCGTACTTATATATCAGAAAATGAAAAGTTATCAACAAGCGAAGATTCGTTAAAATTTGCGTTGTGGTTAGTAGAAACAACATTACAGAATAAAGAATCTTATCAAAAATTATTAGAAAAACATTTAAAGAAAGGTTGGACTTTTGAACGTTTAAGCGTTATGGAAAGAGCCATCTTATTAATTGCGGCTTGTGAATTGTTGGAATCCGATCTTCCTAAAACAATTGTGATTAATGAAGCTGTTGTTAATGCTAAGAAGTTCTGTGATGATGAATCTTATAAATTCATTAATGGTATTTTAGGACATATTGCTTAATGGATGCAAAAAAATATATTAGTGTACATACATTAAATAAATATATAAAAGCAAGATTTGATCAGGATGCTTCTTTGCATAATGTCTATATTACTGGTGAAATTTCAAATTATAGACCACATCCTAGTGGTCATCTTTATTTCACTTTAAAAGATGATCATTCAAGAATTTCAGCAGTTATGTTTTCTTCGGCAGCAAAAAAACTTCAATTTCAATTGGAAAATGGAATGAAAGTGTATATACGAGCCCGTGTTTCGGTTTATGAAGTCACTGGTGAATATCAGTTATATGTACAATCAATTGAACAGGATGGCCTAGGAAAGTTATATCTAGCATTTGAAGATTTGAAAAAGAAATTAGCAAAAGAAGGCTTATTTGATGAAAAGTATAAAAAGCCTATACCTCGTTTTCCTAAATCTATCGCTATTTTAGCAGCTAAAAGTGGAGATGCTGTTCATGATTTTATTGAAATTGCACATTCACGTTTCCCTTTTGTAAGATTGATTTTTTTCCCAATTCCAGTCCAAGGGAAAAATGCATATTTAAAAATTATTGAAACTTTACAAAATGTAGATCGCATTGGTTTTGATTTAATTGTGATAACACGTGGTGGTGGTACAATTGAGAATTTGTGGAACTTTAACGAAGAAGCTTTAGCCCGTGTTATTTTTCAATGCCAGACGCCTATTATTAGTGCCGTTGGACATGAATTAGATTTTACAATATGCGATTTTGTCAGTGATTTGCGTTGTCCAACTCCAACAGCAGCAGCTGTAAGCGCTACGCCTGATCAGGAAGAATTAAAAAAACATTTGAATGGATTAACCCAACAATTGGTGCATGATATGAACCACTATCTTCAAAATTGTCAACAAACATTAAATAGATTAAAAAATTCTTATTTTTTAACAACACCAGAAGCTCTTTATTCACAAGAGATATTACGTCTAACACATTTACAAGATCAGTTCTCTTATCAGTTTAAGTTATTAAATATGAAAGTTGAACAACAGCTTTTACATCATCAAAAACAGTTAAAGCAAAAAATGGATCAAAATATACAAAAACAAAACTATAAAATCCAACAATTGATTATCCAACTTGATGCTTTAAGCCCTTTAAAAGTTATGCAGAGAGGTTATACTTTAATAAAGAAGGATAATCAACTTATAAAATCTCAAAATGATGTAAAAACAGACGATCTTATTGATATACAATTTTATGATGGTATGAGAAAGGCACAAATAAAGTAGGTGAGAAAATGGAAGCAATGACATACGAAGAAGCTATAAAGCGCTTAGAAGAAATTGTAAGATTA
>ERZ1643246.307-NODE-307-length-64771-cov-24.662371_pt1 | contig 64771 bp, 50 predicted proteins | sample MGYA00579265_ERZ1643246 | MGnify/ENA primary metagenome ERZ1643246 (study PRJEB29033, sample SAMEA4952261) | chicken gut metagenome | biome: Broiler Chicken; feature: Gastrointestinal Tract; material: Caecum | place: Ireland | collected 2018 | study: Broiler... | reverse complement strand
AGACTTATTTGTTCAAACCCCAGAAAAAATTTCTGGGGTTTGTCAACAGTCTGAATATTTATTTTAATAAATATTTCTCTATGTCATTAGAAGAAGCAAAAAAATTAATAAGCATGTATGGGCAAAATATGGATAGTATGCAGCTTACAAGTGGAAAAAGTCTATTGCAAAAAATTCAAAATGTATTAGATTTTGAAGATGAAAGTCAAATAGATTTTAGTGGAAATATAAATCTTTACTCGGAAAAACTAGAGAAAATAAAACAATTAATGGGCAAAGAATATGCGTTAAGCTATACTTCGGAATTACAACAAACACAGGAAAACATAGAGAGTGAGCAAGAAAAAGCAACTATAGATTTCAACGGAAAAACTATAACTCAATTAAAGCCACCTGAAAATTTTAGCTTATTAGTGCATAGCACCGGAGCAGGGTTTGTTAATGCCAACAAAGTTGCCGAAGAAGAAAGTTATAAAGCGAAATGGACAGATAATGACAAGCAATTTAATCACATAATATCAATGTCTTACATCAATCAAGACTTTATGGGAATGGCTCCAGTAGAAGGAAGTGGAGTTATTTATGGATTTAGCTCAGTTGACGACAATGCCATAAGATTAATGGGAGACACAGATATAAACACATATTCTAATGAATTTGGATATAGTTCTTCACAGCGAAAATATTTAACGGCTAATGCGATGCCGTATCATTCTAGAAGAGTATATAACGAATTTGGAGTAGAAAGAGCAGAAACTACGCCAGATTATGTGTTGTTATTTGATGATTCAACAGAAGAAAATGTTCAAAGTGCATATAAAGCAGCTGCCGATTGGAATATTCCAGTCGTGTTTATGGATAAATCAGCGATAAAAGATAGGCAAGTAGAGAATTTGGAAACATTGCGCCAAGAATTTGAACAAACAGGAGATATAGAAAAGCTAAAAGCATTGTTAAATACATACGAAACAAATATGGCAGGGTGGCTTTTAAATAGAAAAACAGATGAAGAAGATAAAAGTTATACTCGGAGCAATTGATAATGAGAGATTTAGAGAAAGCTTTGACGAAGAATATCAAAAAATTACTGGAACACTTAACAAATATTTAGATGGAATTGCTAATCAAAATATACAAGCACAAGATAAAGATTTAATTAGAATTATGCAAATAGTATTAGAAGAAAGAGACTTATATGCAAAATGTGCCGAAAGAAAGCCAATTAGCAAAACTGAGATAACAATAGATACAGAAAGTATCTTAGAAAAATTAAATCAAACTATGAAAAGCTTAGGAATTGGAGAATTCTCTATTGATTTAGAAAATGTGCCAACAGCTTTAGAATATAAGAAAACTGTAATAATGAAAAAACTTATGAAAAATGCTTTACTAAGTCAAGGTATTACAACAGAAGAAGTAAGAGCGGCAGAGCAGATACTCTCAAGAGAGAATGAGAAAGAGGAGGGAAAGGAAGAACATGACTAATGTTACATATAACATGGCTTATGCAGAAGTATTAGAAATACTCAAATATTTACCCGAATCTGAACTTAGAAAAATACCACAAGACGAGATAAAATTTTTAGAAAATAACATGGACAAAAATTATAAATTCGCGATTGATCCAGAAAAAGCATTGGAAGAGCAAAATATATCTAGAAAAGCTAATGCTATTTTAGTTGTATATTTTAAAAAGTATTTTACAAATGACGTTCAAAAGCAAAAATTAAATGAGATATTAACAAGAAACCAACAAATTGTGGAAAACGAAGCGAGAAAAAAGTATAATCCGGAAGATATATTTAGAAAAAATAATAATCAAAATTTAAAAAACGTAAATGGAGAAAGAGCTACATTTCAAGATACTAAAGAAAATAATGAAAATCAAGAAAATAATAATCAAACGATAGATAATAATCAAAATGTAAAGAATCAACAAAAACTAGATGAGAAGAAAGAAACAGGCAATAAACAATTAGCACCATATAAGAAATCAATATTTAGAAGAATTATAGAAAAAATAAAAAACTTTTTCAAAAAATAGTTTATTAAATGAAAAGTCAATTGTAAAAATTTTTAATAAAAGTAATTTGTAAGAAAAAATAAAGATACAAAAATATAAGGAAAGGAGAAACTTGTGTATTTTGCGCAAGCCATAACAAGATATGAAAGTTGTAATTGTAGGAGGAGTAGCAGGAGGAGCTACAACAGCTACTAGGTTAAGAAGACTAGATGAAAACTCAGAAATAATTTTATTTGAAAGAGGAGAGCATATTTCATTTGCAAATTGTGGACTTCCATATTATGTAGGAAATGTTATAAAAAATGAAGAAGACTTATTAGTTCAAACTCCTGAAAAATTTAAAGAAAGATTTAATATAGATGTAAGAATAAGCCAAGAAGTAATAAAAATAGATAAAGAAAATAGAAAGGTAGAAGTTAAGAAAAATGATACAGGAGAGACATACTTTGAGACTTATGACAAATTAGTTTTATCTCCAGGCGCAGAGCCAATTAATCCTTTTAAAGACGTAAAAAGCGATAGAATTTTTACTATAAGAAACGTAAATGATGCAGAAAAAGTAAAAGCATTTATCAAAAGTAACAATCCGAAAAGTGCTGTAATTGTAGGTGGAGGATATATTGGTGTTGAAATGGCGGAAAATTTGTCAGAATACAATATGGAAGTGTCAATAGTAGAAAAGTCTCCACATCTAATTTCAATTATTGATAATGACATAGCACATTTTGTACATAAAGAGGTAAAAAAGCATGGAGTGAAATTATATCTAAATCAAGGCGTAAATGATATATCAGAACACGAAAAACTATTGCTAACACTAGATAATGAAAAAATAGAAACAGACTTAGTTATATTATGTATAGGTGTAAGACCAGAGTCAAATCTAGCAAAAGAGGCCGGACTTAGTTTAAACGAAAAAGGCGCAATAATAGTAAATAATAAAATGCAAACAAGTGACGAAAATATATATGCGCTAGGAGATGCAGTGGAAGTACAAAATATAATAACCGGTGCGAGAAGCGGAATTGCATTAGCTGGCCCAGCAAATAGACAAGCTAGAATAGTAGCAAACAATATAGAAGGAATAACAAGTACTTATGATGGTTTTATAGGAAGCAGCATTTTAAAAGTATTTAATTATTCGCTAGGAATAGTTGGGCTTTCAGAAAGAGTATGCCAAACTTTAAAAATACCATACAGAATTATGATTATTTCGCCATATTCTCATGCAACATATTATCCAGGAGCAAAAATGCTTACAATAAAGGCAATATATAATAGCGAAACATCACAAATACTTGGTGCATACATATGGGGAAAAGCAAGTGTTGATAAAATAACAGATATTCTATCTATAGCAATTCAAACCAAGATGAAGGCAGCTGATTTATCAGCTTTAGAATTATGCTACGCACCACCATTTTCATCTGCAAAAAGCCCAGTAAATATTCTTGGAAATGCAATCGAAAATGAAATAAACGACTTAGTAGATACAATATCTGTAGAAGAGTTAAGAAATGAAGAAAAACCATATATACTAGATGTACGAACAATAGAAGAATATAATCTAAGCCACATTGACGGAGCAATAAACATACCACTAGACGAATTAAGAGAAAACTTGAAAAAGCTAGATAAATCAAAAGAAATAGTAGTACATTGTCATAGTGGGTTAAGAAGTTATTTAGCATGTAGAATACTAAAACAAAAAGGCTATAATGTAAAAAATTTAATCGGTGGCTACATAATGTATGATATAATGAAAAATGATTAATTGTCTAATTCACGAAATAAATGATGAAAGGAGAAAAAATGAAAATTATATTTATTGAATATCCAAAATGTTCAACATGTCAAAAAGCTAAAAAATGGTTAGAAATTAACAATATACAATTTGAAGATAGACATATTATAGAAGAAACGCCAACAGCGGAGGAGTTAAAGCAATGGATACCATTAAGTGAAAAAGATATAAAAAGTTGGTTTAATACTAGTGGATTAAAATATAAAGCACTAAATTTAAAGGAAAAATTACCAGAAATGACAGAAGAAGAGAAAATAAAATTACTTGCAAGTGATGGAATGTTAATAAAAAGACCTTTAATTGTAAGTGACGATAAAATATTAGTAGGTTTTAAGGAGCAAGAATGGAAAGAATATTTTAATAAATAATATAAAAATATTGGAATATAAAATATTTATTGTATCAACCAAATTAAACTAATCCCTAATCTAAATATATTAGAATACAAATGTATATTCTGCAATTGCTTCAGCCAGAAGTGGTGTAGTAGTAATATAAATATAGTATAATTTAAATGTGAAAAATGCTTCTTTTACTGAATATGGTCATTATTTTTAATTTAAACATATTAATTTAGAGTTGTACAAAGTATGTTTGAGTTTTTACATATTTTTTGCTATAATAATATTATACAAAAATTTTGGAGGTATTTTACGTGAGTAAGAACTTTTATTATGTTTGGTCCATTTTTGAGGTCTTTCTCGTATTTAATCATTTGTTTAATCAAGAGTGGCTCATGGCAATGATATTTGTTCCATTCGCAATTTATTTTATACGGCTATACCTCAAACATGCCAATGATTAGTGGCTTACCCGCTTCGGCGGGCTTTTTTTATTTTAATATATTTATATTTTATGTATTTTTGTTTCTTACCTTATCTACTCTATAAAAATTTACATTCTACTATATTAAATTACTACTAAAAGCAGAAAATTATTGTATTGTGTGCTTTGACATATTTACATTCTATCATATTTAAATTAACTTCTAATAAATCGTTTTATTTTCTTTCTTATATTTCTCAAAAACTTCTATACACTTATCTCTATCAATTTGATGCAAAGTTATAGCATCTCTATTTTTTCCTTCTAAATATTCATAAATAAAATCATCTCTAAAACCAATGTTAGCAACATCTTCGCGAGTGCAGGCATAATAAACATCTTTAATGTTTGCCCATATTGCAGCAGACAAACACATTGGACAAGGCTCGCAAGATGTATACAAAATACAATTAGATAAATCATAAGTATTAAGTTTTTCACAAGCTTTGCGTATAGCCATGACCTCTGCATGCGCAGTTGGATCATTATTTTTTAACACTTGATTATTTCCTACAGAAATTACATTTCCATTTTTATCTGTTATAACAGCACCAAATGGACCTCCTTCGTTTAAGTTCATTCCGTTTTCAGCGGCTTCTTTAGCCATTTCCATAAAATTATCCATAATAATTTCCATTCCTTTCTCGCTTCGATCGAAGGTGCACATAGTTATGAAAGCAATTTCTTTCAAACTAATTTCTCCTTAAAAAGCAAATTTAACATACTGATATCATAAATCAATTGTTAAAATAATTCAATAGTTGTTATTTGTAAAATATTATAATGAAAATACACAAACATATCCGCTATAGCGGAACGACCAAATACCAACCAAAATAAAAATCGAACACAAAATAAATATAAACCTAATAGCCATAAACCATCAAAATCTTATAAATTTTTTAATAAACATTAAAAGTAATTGAAAAAACAACACAACTAATATAAAATATATAAAAAGTTAAGAAAGGAGAGTATGGTTTAATTACTATACAAAATTGCACATGAGAATTGGAATTGATTTAGATGGAGTAATATTTGACTCAGAGAAGCTTTATAGAATTTATTCGGAATTATATGATATTCAAGACTTAAAAAGAAATAGTTTAATAGACAATAAGCAAGTTAAATTTGAGAAGAGATATTCATGGAATCAAGACGAGACAAATGGATTTGTAAAAAAATATCATAGAAAAATTACAGAAACAGCTAATTTTATGCCAGGAGCCAAAGAAATTATACCTTTACTTAAAGAAGAAGGAAATACATTAATAATCATAACAGCAAGAGGAAAAGTAAATAAAGACTTAGTACCAATAACAATGCAGAGATTAAAAGAAAATAATTTAGATATATTTGAAAAATACTATTGGGGAACAGAAAATAAAGAAGAAATTTGTAAACAAGAAAAAATAGATTTAATGATAGATGACTCAAACATAAATTGCGAAAAATTAGCAAGAGACCATATACATACAATATATTTAAAAGACGCTCCATCTTTTGATATAGAAGAAAACGAATATTTAAAGGTCTTATATAACTGGGGAGAAATTTATAGATATATAGAGCAGTTAAAACAAAATATATAGTAATTTATATAAAGCCAAATTTGTTAGCTTGTTATAAAAGCTACAAATTAACGTAAATAATAAATATATTAATTAAATAATCCAAGGAAAAGCAACATAAATTATTATTTTTTAATAAAAATATAAGATAACTAAAAAATAGGAAGGCAAAATGGAAGAAAATTTAATAAAATTATATAACGAATGTACAAACGAATTAAAAACAATAGGGTTAGACATAAAAAATAAAGAAATAGTAGGAAGCATTGACATAAAACTATCATCCAGAGCAAGTAAAAGATATGGGTGTTGTAAACAAGAAGAACCAGATAAATCCTCAAAAGTAATAGAAAAACGTGGATATAGGCGTATTATAAAGTACGAAAAATTTAATAAACATCATATCGAAGTAAGCAAATGGGTTATGAACTTAAATGAAGACATTATAAAAAACACAATAATGCACGAAATTATACATTGTTTCCCATATTGCAATAATCATGGACAGGAATTCAAAAAATATGCAAACTACATAAACAAAAAATTAGGCTATAATGTAGCACGTACTGGAAATGTAAAAGAAGATTACGAAAAAAGCAATATTCCATATAAAGAAAAAGAATATAAATATAAAATAATTTGTGAAAAATGTGGACAAGAAATATATAGAAATAGGCTTAATCGTAACTTATTTAAAAAATATAGATGTGGGAAATGTGGCGGAAAATTAAAACTTTCAAACTAAAGGAGTAACAATGGACATAAAAAAGAAAAATCAATTAAATTTAACAATATTTATCCTCATAGTGTTAGTATTATGTGGATTAATGATATTCTACATGAGTAAAAAAGAGGGATTTCATGAAGACGAAATGTTTACATATGGTTCCTCAAATTGCACATATGATAACTTATTTCAACCTCATGGAAAAGAAGATACTACAAATAAAATAGTAAGAAATTATATAATAGTAGATGGAAATATAGGCAAAACCATAGAAAATGCTTGGTATTATTTCACTCATCAAGACGAATGGAATAAACTATTTTCAGAAATTTCATCTAAAGAATATCCTGTATGGAAAACCAGAGAAGAAGCAAAAGACTACATAACAGTAGCGCCAAACGAAAGGTTTAATTATATAAGTGTATATTATAACCAAGCAAGAGATGTACATCCTCCATTATATTGCATATTAAATCATACTGTTTGCTCGTTTTTCCCAGATACATTTTCAAAATATTTTTTCTTTAGCATATCATTAGTGTTTTTTATAGGAACATGTTTTGTTATAAGAAGCATCCTAAAACTTTTGAATAAAGAAAAATTAGTTATACCAACAGTACTTTTATATGGACTTAGTATGGGAGCTATATCAACTGTTATCTATGCCAGAATGTATATGATGCTTGCATTTTTTACCCTTGCATATTTTTACTTAACATTAAAAATATATAAGTACGACTTCAAAATGACCAAAAAAACTAAAGTTTTATTAGGCACAACCACGATTTTAGGATTTTTGTCACAATATTATTTTTGCATATTTGCCTTAGGATGCTTTGTAGTTATGATTTCCTTAATGATAAAAGAAAAAAAGTGGCATGAGCTAAAATCATATATTTTAACACATATTATAAGTGCTCTAATTGGGGTACTAATATATCCAATTTGTATATATCAAATATTCTTTTCATATAGAGGAGTAGGAGCAGCAGGCGCAAACGGAGCATATTTTGAAGGCTTAGTAAAGTTTGTAGAATTACTTTTCAAAGCATATAGCTTACCTATAATCTTAGGAATTGTTGCTCTTGTTATATTTACAGCATGGTATATTTATAAGTTTATAAAAAGTAAGGAAAAAGGATATTTACTTTTACTAATTATACCAACATTACTATCAATATTAGTAATTGCTAAAATTTCACCATATAAGGAGCTAAGATACTTGTATGGACTACTTCCTGCATTAAGTATATTAATTACATTAGGACTTTCTAGTATTGTAAATACAACAATAAAAAATAGAAAAATAGGAATGGCCATATTAGTGGTAATTATTTCAATAGCGTCAATATATGGACTAGCTACAAAAGAACCAGAACATTTGTATAAAGGCTATAGTAATTACTTAAAAATTGCAGAAGAAAATAGTGAAGATCCATTTGTATACATAGGTTCAGGAGTATTTAATCATATACAAAGTATGCCAGAATTTATGACTTATAAAGAATCACTTATCTTACAAGAAACTCAGCTTGAGTATTTAAAAGACAATGAAGAACTAACAAATAGTAATGAATTTATACTAAGCATAAAGAAATATATAGGAAACAGAGATAAAATTTTGCAACAAGTTTTAGACTATACAGGATATAAAAATTATACAGTACTATATGATGATGAAGGTGAAACGGGCTGTATAATATTTAAATTCAGCAAATAAATATTATGGAAATAAGCTTAAGCTTGTAATATCGGTTATATAAGTACTTGTTTTAGAACTAACTAAACATTTTATAAGAAAATCTATCTACATATAATAAAATTTATTAAATATGTCTAAGATTTATTTGCGCATAATAAAACGATTGGAATATGTTTAAGACTTATTTGTGCATAATAAAACGATTGGAATATGTTTAAGACTTATTTGTGCATAATAAAAACGATTAGAATATGTTTAAAATTTATTAATTTATAATAAAAGGGCTTATTCTAAAATTCAGAAGCAGAAGTGTTATTTTTAAATTTTAGAGTCTTGCGTGGGCGACCATTGTGACAGCTGTTCGAGGCATTTATGCCGAGTTACAGATGTCCAAAAGGGGAAAGACTCTAAAAATTAAAAATAACACTTCTGTTTTTCAGAATACGTAATATGTTTATTATATAATATTCAATCTCTCAAACAAATTTTTATTATATAAACGATTATTACATAATAAACAGTACTAATTATTAAACTTAAAGCAAAATTTATTTAATACAATGAAGTAAACCATAATAACTAGATTACTAATTTTTAAATAAATCTCATAAATTATAGTCGAATATTGTAGAAAAATGTAATACGAAAATTGTTGAAAAATCATACAAGATGTGGTAAATTAAAAACTACAATAAATTAAAATAATTTAAAAATCGTAAGTTGCTAATAACAAATAACAAATTAATGTTAATATTCAAAATTATTAAGTCAAAACAAATTCTTGTAAACTAGAAAAATCAAACAAATTATTTCTTAAAATTCCCAAATTATAATTTTATAAAAAAGAAGGTGGTACTATTCAAGAAATTACACAAGAAAATAAGTTATATCCCAAAAGGTTGCTAGAAATTAAACAAGCACCTAAAAAATTATATGTAGAAGGTAATGCAAGTCTGCTTAATAAAAACAGTATTGCAATAATAGGAGCTAGAAGATGCAGTAAATATGGAGCAAAGTATACTGCAAAATTTGCAAAAGAATTAGCCAGAGCAGACATTTGCATAGTAAGTGGCTTAGCAAATGGAGTAGACTCAATTGCACATACATATTCTAAAAGCGAAATAGGAAAAACTATAGCTGTTTTAGGTTCTGGATTTAATTATATCTATCCAAAAGAAAATTTTATATTGTATAAAGAAATATTAGAAGAAGGAGGCTGTGTAATTAGTGAATATGAGCCAAATCAAAAAGCAGATTTATCTAAATTTCCTATGAGAAACAGAATAATAAGTGGAATTTCATTAGGAGTATTATTAATAGAGGCAAGATATAGAAGTGGAAGCAATGTAACAGCAAGATATGCAATAGAACAAAGAAAAAAAGTATTTTGCATACCTCACAATCTAGAAAGTATAACAGGCTATGGACCAAACGAATATATAAAACAAGGAGCAAAATTAGTTACCAATTATATGGATATTTTAGAAGAATACGAATTATTAGACAAAGAAAAAGAAATAAAAATAGATGATAAATATTTAAGCATATATAAGTGTATAAGCGAAATACCACGCTCAATTAACGAAATTTCTAGACTAAGCAATAAAACAATATCAGAAGTCAATGAAGCATTAGTTATTCTAGAGATGGAAGAGCTAATAAGAAGTTTGCCAGGAAATGAATACATTTTAAATTTAGACTAAAACACTGGAAAATAGAATATAAATTAAAGAATAAGAAAACAAATATATAAATATAAAGAAAATCTGTAAAGCAGAAATTAAAAATTATACAGCAAAAAATTAAAATAAAGTATAACGTGTTGAGAATAATTATAAAAAGATAAAAAATAAAAAGTGCGAAACTGTAAACAAGAAAATTTATATACCAAAATAACAAAAATAACAAAAAAATTCATTATAAATAAAAAAATATAATTAATAAAATAAAAAAGAGGAAAATAATGTTATCTATTATTAAAACAATATCCTTACATGGTTTAGAAGGATATATTATTAATGTGCAAACAGATATAACAGGAGGAATGCCAAACTGGGAAATTATACGGACTACCAGATACAAGCATAAAAGAAGCAAAAGAAAGAGTTCGTACAGCAATTAAAAACTCAGGATACGAGCTAAAAAGTAGAAAAGTATTAATTAATTTAGCACCAGCCAATATTAGAAAAGAGGGAGCATTTTATGACTTACCAATAGCCATAGGCATATTGTGTAGCATAGGAATTATAAAAAACAAACCTCAAGAAAATGTAGCTTTCATAGGGGAATTATCATTAGATGGAAAAGTAAATAATGTAAATGGAATTCTTCCAATGTGTATAGAAGGAAAAAATTTAGGAATAAAAAAAGTAATAGTTCCAAAAGAAAATGCATTAGAAGCAAGCATTGTAAAGGACATTGAAGTAATAGGTGTAAACTCATTAAGAGAAGTAGTAAACTATTTAAATAAAAACAATATTATGCCATTAAAATCTAACTGGGATGAGCTTACAAATAAAATTCAAAACTACAACATAGACTTTTCAGAAGTAAAAGGACAAGAAAATGTTAAAAGAGCTGTAGAGGTGGCAGCAGCTGGAGCACACAATTGCCTACTTATTCGGAGCTCCTGGCTCTCGGAAAAACAATGATTGCCAAAAGAATTCCAACAATACTACCCAATTTGAGTTTTGAAGAAGCTTTAGAAATAACCAAAATTCATAGTGTGGCAGGAGTATTACCTAAAGATATACCAATAATTACAAATAGACCATTTAGGGCACCTCATCACACAATATCTCCAAAATCATTAATAGGAGGTGGACTAATTCCTAAACCAGGAGAAATAAGTTTATCACATTATGGAGTTCTGTTTTTGGATGAACTACCAGAATTCAATAGAAGTACTTTAGAAGTGCTTAGAGGACCACTTGAAGATGGAATAGTAAGTATAAGTAGGGTAAACTCTAGTTTTACATATCCATGTAAATTTATGTTTGTTGCATCAATGAACCCGTGCCCATGTGGTTATTATGGCTCAAAAGAAAAAGAATGCACTTGTACAGAACAAGCTATATCAAAATATATGGGAAAAATAAGCGGACCATTGCTAGATAGAATAGATATTCAAATAGAAGTAACTGGAGTAAAATATCAAAAATTAGAAAGTAATAACAAAATAGAAAGTTCAAAAGATATACAAAAAAGAGTAAATGTAGCACGTCAAATACAAAGAGAGAGGTATAAAGACGAAAAAATATATTCTAATTCAGAGCTTACACCTAAGCTTATAGAAAAATACTGCCAAATAGATGAAGAAAGTAAAAAAATATTACAAACTGCATTTGAAAAATTAGGTTTTAGTGCAAGAGCTTATGGAAGAATATTAAAAGTTGCAAGAACAATTGCAGATTTAGCAGGTAGTACACAAATAAATAAAAGCCATATAGCAGAGGCTATTCAATATAGAAGTTTAGATAAGAAATATTGGAAAAACTAAAAATGTTTATAACAAAGTAAGAAAGAGAATAAGGAGAAAAATGTATTTATATCACGAACTAGGAAGAATAGGAGAAGATATTGCTGCTAAGTATTTAGTAAATAGCAATTATGAAATAATAGAAAGAAACTTTAGATGTAAACAAGGAGAAATAGATATAATTGCAAAAGAAGATGATGAAATAGTATTTATAGAAGTAAAAACTAGAAGTAATGTTGCATGTGGAAGACCAAGCGAAGCTGTAAATCAAGTAAAACAAAAGCACATAAAAAAAGCCACTAAGTATTATATTTACTTAAATAAACTAGAAAATCACTATATAAGAATAGACGTAATAGAAGTTTACTTAAAAAATAATAAATTTTATATAAATCATATAAAACAAATAATATAAAAATCTAATAAATATACATTTAATTAAATAAATTAGAAAATTGTTTAATCAATTTTTTACAAAACATAAAATAACGAAAAAATAACTCTTTTCATAATATATAAAAAATAATTATGAAAGGAGTTTTTAATGTGAATAGGATACTAAAAACATTTTGCACAATATTTATATTACCTATATTTTTAATATATCTTTTAGCACCATCATCCATGGCTTTATCACCTTCAAGTGAACCTACATATGCAGGAATTGATGTTAGTGGATATCAGGGAAATATAAACTATAGCGAAGTAAAACAAGCAGGAATTGAAATTGTTTATATGAAATCTAGTGAGGGGAGTAACTATGTTGACTCTCATTTCGAAAGAAATTACACAGAGGCAAAAACAAATGGATTAAAAGTAGGAGTATATCATTTCTTAACAGCTAGAAGTATTGCACAAGCAGAGACACAAGCACAATTTTTCGTATCGCTTATTTCTGGTAAAAGCATAGATTGTAAACTAGCAATGGACTTTGAATCATTTGGAAACTTAAATAAACAACAAATTAATGAAATAGCAGTAGCATTTATAAATAAAGTAGAAGAGCTTAGTAAAAAAGAAGTTGTAGTATATAGTAATGCATATGACGCTACATATATATTTGAAGGAGAAGTTACAAAAAATCCATTATGGGTCGCACAATATGGTGTAAACGAACCACAAAATAATGGAAATTGGTCATCGTGGATAGGGTGGCAATATGCAGATGATGGAGAAGTAAATGGAATAAATGCTAGAGTAGACATGAATAGGTTTACTAAAGAGATATTTTTAGATGATACGTCAGAAATACCAGATGTAGAAAACCCAAACGAAGGAGAGAATAATAACGGCAATGACAGCGAGGGAAACAATGGAGAAGATAATGAAAATGGCAATAATGGAAACGAAGGTAATGTGGCAGGAACAAAAACAATTATTATAAAATGGGGAGACACTCTATCAGAAATAGCCCTAGATTACAATACCACAGTAAGAAGACTAGTAGAACTAAATAATATTGAAAATCCAAATTTAATATATGCTGGAGAAAGTCTAATAGTACCAATCACAAATAGTAATATCGGAAATGTCTATATAGTAAAAAGAGGAGATACACTATCTCAAATAGCATTAAATTTTAACACAACAGTAAATGCTATTGCTACACTAAATGGAATAACAAATGTTAATTTGATATACGCAGGACAAAGACTATTAATTCCTAGCAATGTAAATAGTGAGGATGGATGCATTCATGATTGCGGACATAAATTGTATACAGTAAGAAGCGGAGATACATTATGGAGTATAGCTAGAAGATATGGGACATCAATAGCTAATATTGTAAGACTAAATAGAATAAGTAATCCTAACTTAATTTATCCAGGACAAATATTCAGAATTTAATTATAAAGATATAATAAAAAATTAGCCATAAAATATAAACATTAAAGCATTTTTTATACAGAGTCATTATAAAAGTACAACAAAGAGAAAAGTAAAGGATAAAAAAGTTAAGTTATTATAAAGCATATATTAGATAATGATAAAGAAAAAATATAGGGAATATCAAAATACTATAAAATGTATAAAAACAATAAACTAAAAATATTAAAAGTGTAAAGAGAAGATAAAGTATTTAATAAAATGACTAGTACAGTAATAAGTGTCTTTTATAATTTTTAAAACCTTTCCCCTTTTGGACATCTGTAACTCGGCATAAATGCCTCGAACAGCTGTCACAATGGTCCCCACGTAAGGCTTAAAAATTATAAAAGACACTTATTACTGTACTTTATAAATGTAAATAATAATTAATATAAGATAATAAATGCTTTTAAGAAAATATTGTATAAGATTCATAAAAGAGAAGTAACTTTTTTAGTACGATTAAATAAATTTTTCATAGATATCCACTATAATCTCACAAAAACTCAAAATTAACATAAAATATAATAGGATAAATTTTTAGGAGGCAATTATGAAAAATATTTTGGAACTAAAAAACATAGGGAAAAAATACCAAGCTAAAAACGGAGAAATAGAAGCCTTAAAAAATATTAATCTAAAAGTTCAAGAAGGAGAATTTGTAAGTATAATAGGACCAAGCGGATGCGGGAAATCCACTTTATTATCAATTATTGCAGGGCTAGAAAAACAAACAGCAGGTGAAATTTATAAAAACGGCGAAATTGGATATATGCTTCAAACAGATAGCTTACTTCCTTGGAGAACTATTTATAAAAATGTATTATTTGGACTAGAAGTAAGAAAGATAAAGACATCCGAAAACGAAAAATATGTTCAAGAACTACTAAAAAAGTACAATTTATATGAATTTAAAGAAAAATATCCAAGTCAATTATCTGGCGGAATGAGACAGAGAGTTGCATTAATTAGAACATTGGCAACAAGACCTAGCATACTTTTGCTAGACGAAGCATTTTCAGCATTAGACTATCAAACCAGAATAATGGTAACAAATGACATATTCCAAATCTTAAAGAACGAAAAAATAACCGCTATAATGGTAACACACGATATATCAGAAGCTATAAGTATGTCGGACAGAGTAGTAGTTCTTACAAATAGACCTGGAACAGTAAAAAAGATACACAAAATAGATTTTGAAATGGAAAACAGAAATCCTATAAATTGTAGGGAAAGTCCAAAATTTAGTAAATACTTTGATACTATTTGGAAGGAGCTTGATGTACATGCGTGAGAAAAACATATCAGAAGAAAGAAAAAAATACTTAAGACAAATAAAAAAGAACAAAATATTAGTAGTACTTACAAGACTAGCAATTGTAATAGTATTTATTGCTGGATGGGAAATATTAGCTAATATTGGCGTAATAGATAGCTTTATTGCAAGTAGTCCAACTAGAATATGGAATACTTTTATTAACTTATCATCCTCAGACTTAATGATGCATGTAGGAGTAACATGCTTAGAAACATTAATAGGATTTACATTAGGTACAATATTAGGAATTGCTATTGCAATAGTATTATGGTGGTCGAAATTTTTATCTAAAGTTTTAGAACCTTTTTTAGTAATTTTAAATAGCTTACCCAAAGTTGCATTAGGACCAGTCATCATCATATGGGTAGGAGCTGGAATGCCAGCCATTATAACTATGGCTCTTTTAATATCACTAATAGTAACAGTTATGGAAATTTTAAATGGATTTTTAGAAACAGATAAGGAAAAAATAAAAATGGCACAAACATTTAATGCAAATAAATTTCAAACACTAACTAAAATAATAATACCTGCTAATATTCCAACATTTTTTAATTCTTTAAAAGTAAATATTGGGTTGTCATTAGTAGGAGTAATTACAGGAGAATTCTTAGTATCAAAAGCAGGTTTGGGATATTTAATAGTATATGGAGGGCAAGTATTCCAGCTAGATTTAGTAATGACAGGAGTTATAATATTGGCAATTGTCGCTGCAATTATGTATCAGGCAGTAGTAATTACTGAAAGGATAATAGTAAAAAGGAGTTGAAATTGTGAAAAAAATATTAGTAATTATTATAATTGTTGCTGTTATTATTGCAGGAGCAGTAATATACAGTATGAATAATAAAACAAATGATAATGACTTAAAGAAAATTAGTGTAAACGAAGTAGCACGTTCTGTATTCTATGCACCTCAATATGTTGCTATAAACAATGGCTTTTTTAAAAAAGAGGGACTAGAAATAGAACTTACTACAGGGCAAGGTGCAGACAAAGTAATGACAGCGGTGTTAGCTGATCAAAGTGATATAGGATTTGCAGGACCAGAAGCATCAATATATGTTTATAATGAGGGGAAAGAAGACTATGCAGAAGTTTTTGCACAAATGACCAAAAGAGACGGATCGTTTTTAGTAAGTAAAACAGATACAGACAATTTTAGTTGGAACGATTTAAAAGGAAAAACTGTAATACCTGGTAGAAAAGGCGGAGTGCCATATATGACTTTTGAATATGTATTAAAACAAAATGGAATAGACCCAGAAACAGATGTGAATTTAGATGATAGTATAAAATTCGACTTAATGGCAGGAGCTTTTGCAGGAGGAGACGCAGAATATGTAACCTTGTTTGAGCCAACAGCTTCAATGACAGAAGAGGCTGGGAAAGGTTATGTTGTAGCATCTGTAGGAGAAGCATCAGGAGAAATTCCATATACTGCATATTTTGCAAAAAAGAGTTATATAGAAGAAAATAAGGATATAATTCAAGGATTTACAAATGCTATATATAAAGGACAACAATGGGTAAAACAACATTCTGCAAAGGAAATAGCAGAAGTAATACAAGACTTTTTCCCAGATACAGACTTAGATATGCTAACAAAATCAATACAAAGTTATATGGATATAGATGCTTGGAACGATACTCCAGTATTAAAAGAAGAAGCATTTAATAGATTACAAACTGTTATGAAAGAAGCTGGAGAATTAGACAAAGAAGCACCATATAATAAAGTAATAAATAACGAATTTGCGGAAAATTCAATTAAAAATTACTAAAAATAACAAATAATTGTCATAAAGACACGAAAATACACACTCAAAAAGTCAAAAAACACCTTAAAAGTATTAATAAATACAATATTACAATTATACTGAAAAAATATTTTTTATAGAAAAAATAAAAAAACAAAAATGTTAACCTGAAAATCGAAAACTTGAAAAAATGATTTTTTAAAAGTTTTCGATTTTTAAAATAAAAAATAAAAATACAAAAAGATATAAAACACACTAGTAACAATAAAAATAAAAGAAAAACATTATAAATGCATTTCGAAATATAATACAAAAAATAGAAAAAGTAAAAAAATCATTTTTTAGAAACTTAAAAAATATAAAAGAAAAAATAAAAAACGTGAAACTCATGCGCTTCAAGGATTAGAAGCCCAGAAGTACTGAAAAATACACAAAAAACGGAAAATGTAATAAAAATGTAATATTTTTGTAACATTTCATAAAAGACATAAAAAAATGCAATAAACAAGAGAGTTCTAAGAAAAGGATACATAATCCTAACATTAGTGACATATTGACAAAAATACTGGAAACCGTTGAAAAAATAATAAAAAAGCCGTTCGAATTACATAAAATATATGCGTTTGACATTATAAAAATACTGGATTAATATAGCATTACAAACAAGATGAAGAAAAAATAAAGTAAAAGTTTAAAAGAAAATTTAGTAAATAACAAATGATAATCTCTTTAAAATTAAAAGAGTAATATAAAACATTAATAAGGGGGAACAAAAAATGCAAGTAATTAAAAGAGATGGAAGGATAGTAGACTTTGACAGACAAAAAATAGCAGCAGCAATAGGAAAAGCTAATGCAGAAGTAAAACCAAGAGAAAGAGCAAGTAAAGAAGATATTAAGGGAATTATTGAATATGTTGAAGGATTAGATAAAAAAAGAATTCTTGTTGAAGATATTCAAGATATCATTGAAGAAAAGTTAATGGAATGTGAAAAATATCTTTTAGCTAAAAAATATATAACATATCGTTATACTAGAGAATTAGTAAGAAAAGCAAACACAACAGATCAATCAATTAAAGAATTAATTGACGGAGAAAGCGATTATTGGAATAATGAAAACTCTAACAAAAATGCAAGAGTTGTAACAACACAAAGAGATTACTTAGCTGGAATTACAAGTACAGATATAACAAGAAGATTTTTGTTACCAAAAGATGTTGTAGAAGCTCATGACGAAGGAATAATACATTTCCATGATGCAGATTATTTTGCTCAAAATGCATTAACAAACTGCGAATTAATTAACTTAGACGATATGTTACAAAATGGAACTATAATGAATGGTGTAATGATAGAAAAACCACATAGATTTTTAACAGCTATGACAATTGCAACACAAATTATATTAGCTGTTACATCTTCTACTTATGGTGGTGCAACAGTATCACTTACACACTTAGCTCCTTTCGTAAGAAGTAGTTATGAAAGATATTACAAAAAATATAAAGAAAGAGGCTTAAGTGAGAAACAATGCAAAGAATATGCAGAACAAGATACTAAAAAAGAAATAGCTGACGGAGTACAAACATTTAATTATCAAGTAAACTCTATGACTAATACAAATGGACAAGCACCTTTCTTATCTGTAAATATGTACTTAGGAGAAACTAAAGAATATAAAAAAGAACTTGCAATGGTAATAGAAGAATTCTTAAAACAAAGAATTGAAGGATTTAAAAACGAAAAAGGAGTTTACATTACTCCAGCGTTCCCTAAATTATTATATGTATTAGAAAAAGACAATATTACAGAAGATAGTCCATATTGGTATTTAACAGAACTTGCAGCAAAATGTACTGCAAAAAGAATGGTTCCAGACTATATCTCAGAAAAGAAAATGTTGGAACTAAAAATAGATAAAAACGGAAATGGAAACTGCTATCCTTGTATGGGATGCCGTTCATTCCTAACACCATATGTAGATCCAAAAACAAATAAACCTAAATATTATGGAAGATTTAATCAAGGTGTTGTAACAATAAACTTAGTAGATGTAGCATTATCATCAGATAAAGATATGGACAAGTTCTGGAAAATATTTGACGAAAGACTAGAGCTATGCCATAGAGCATTACAAGTAAGACATGAAAGGTTAAGCAAAGTTACAAGCGACGTAGCACCTATTCTTTGGCAAAATGGAGCTTTAGCAAGACTAAAGAAAGGCGAAAGCATACATCCATTACTACATGGAGGATATTCAACAATATCTCTTGGATATGCTGGATTATATGAATGTGTAAAATATATGACAGACCATAGCCATACAGATAATGGAGAAGGAAAAGACTTTGGTATTAAAGTAATGCAAAAGTTAAACGACAAATGTAAAGAATGGAAAGAAGCAGAAGATATAGATTACAGCGTTTATGGAACACCAATAGAATCTACAACATACAAATTTGCAAAATGCTTAAAGAAAAGATTTGGCGTAATAGAAGGAATAACAGATAGAGACTATATAACAAATTCATATCATATTCCTGTGTTTGAAGAAATTGATGCATTCTCTAAACTAAGTATAGAAAGTCAATTCCAACAATTAAGCCCAGGTGGAGCTATATCATATGTAGAAACACCAAACTTACAAAACAATATAGAATCTGTATTACAAATTATTAAATTTATCTATGACAATATTATGTATGCAGAATTAAATACAAAATCAGATTACTGCCAAGTATGTGGATTTGATGGAGAAATATTAATAGATGACAACTTAGAATGGTACTGCCCAAACTGCGGAAATAGAAACCATGATACATTAAATGTAGCAAGAAGAACATGTGGTTACATAGGAAGCCAATTCTGGAATAAAGGAAGAACACAAGAAATAAAAGAAAGAGTACTTCATATAGATAACAAAGATGCAGAGATGCCAAAGAAAGAAAAAGCAAAAGTAGCTGTTTAGAGATTATATTATGATAAAACTTACTTTATAAGAAAAAATATAATAATTCTTGCATATTGCTAGTCGTAGCCTTCAAATTTTTAATGTAAGTTGGTTGCTCCAATCGTGCTTAGTTTACGCTACGTTTGGTCGCTACATAAGCGCTATCGAATTCATTATATTTTTTCTTATAAAAGGCTAGTTAAATAAGCAAAATAAAGAAAAAGAGGCAGATAATATGAGATATAATAAAGTTAGAAAAATGGATATTTCAAATGGACCAGGAGTTAGAGTTTCTATATTTATGCAAGGATGTACATTTAATTGTAAAAATTGCTTTAATCCAGAGACACACGACTTTATGGGGGGAGAAGAGTTTACAGAAGATGTAATAAACGAGGTACTAAAGTTATGTGAGAATGAGCATATTGAAGGTTTATCTATATTGGGTGGAGAACCAATGCATCCAATTAATATAGAGGGAACAACTGAACTTGCCAAAAAGTTTAAAGAAAAATTCCCTAATAAAAATCTATGGGTATGGACAGGATTTCTATTTGATAGAGATTTGCAAAATAAAGAAGTACTAAAATATATTGACGTTTTAGTAGATGGACAGTATGTAGATGAGCTAAGAGACCCAAGATTAAAATACAATGGCTCTTCAAACCAAAGAGTAATTGATGTACAAAATAGTTTAAAAACTGGTAAGGTAGAACTTTACAAAGATATAAGATAAAACGATTAGGACAAGTCTATTTGTCCTAATTTTTATAATAGCCTATAAATTTTTTTAGAAATATTGACAAATTTAACCAAGATTAGTATAATTAATTGCATGGTAGAGCATAAATATTTTAGCTCTTGTAAAGAAAATCCCACACGTAAGAGTGTAATTACTGAAGGGAGGGGAAATTATGTCAGAGGTTAAAGTTAATAATGGGAATATAGAGGATGCCTTAAAGAGATTTAAGAGACAATGCGCTAGAAATGGAGTTCTTCAAGAAGTTAGAAAAAGAGAACACTATGAAAAGCCAAGCGTTAAAAGAAAGAAAAAATCAGAGGCAGCTAGAAAAAGAAAATTTTAATTAATAGTTACATATATACGGGCGTTTTTCAATTATTTGAAAGCGCCTTTTAAATTGCACTTTGCACATAGCTATTATTAAATAGAAAATATAAGTTATATTAAGTTATATACAAATAAAATCCACAAAAAGCGTATAAGTTGTGGATTTTATACTATAAATAATACCTTAAAAGTGCAAAAGTAATATAAAAATATTATAAATTTATAAAAAGTGTATAAAATTTCCAAAAATGTATTATAATAAGAAAAGTTAAATATATAAATTCATTATAAATTAGAAATTATAAAAAATAAAAAAAGCAAAACACAAAATAAAAAACACAAAATAAAAAAACACCATACACCAAATACCCAATACCCAAAAGCATAAAATAGAAAAATAATAAAGTTTATAGAATATAAGTTAAATAAAAAAATTTATATAACAAAATTACATAAAGAAAGGATTGAAATTTAATATGGAAGGAATAAAAATTCATAAAATAGAAACAAATCAATTTAAAACCAATTTGTATGCAGTTTTCTTAGCAACTCCGCTAAGTAGAGAAAATGTCACAAAAGACGCTTTAATTGCAGCTGTATTAAGAAGAGGAACTATGTCTATTCCATCTCAAGACAAAATTAGTAAAGAGCTAGAAGAAATGTATGGAGCAAGTTTTGATTGCGGAATAGAAAAAACAGGGGATAATCATATTATAAAATTTTATTTAGAAGCTTTAAATGAAGAATTTTTACCAGAGAAAGAAGGACTAACACAAAAATGCATAAATATTTTGTTAGACATAGTAACAAATCCTTTAGTAGAAAATAATGGTTTTAAGAAAGAATATGTAGATAGTGAAAAAGAAAACTTAAAACAAATTATAAATGGTAAAATAGATAATAAATCAAGATATGCTTTAGATAGATGCATAGAAGAAATATTTAAGGGCGAACCATATGGACTATATAAATATGGTTATATTGAAGATTTGGAAAATATAACTCCTGAGAGCTTATATGAATATTATAAAAAATTAATACAAAATTGCAAAATTGATATTTATTATTCTGGGCTATTTAATGATAATAAAACAGAAGAAATAATAAATAAGAAATTACAAGAAAATAAAATTGAATCAAGAAAAGCAGAATATATAGTAAATAATGAAACAACAGAAAAGAAAAATATAGAACAACCTAAAATAATTGAAGATAGTATGGATATAACTCAGGGAAAATTAGTCTTAGGTCTGCAAATAAATGATAATAACAAAGACTCAAGATTTGCAGCCTCTGTATATAATGCTGTTTTAGGTGGAGGAGCAAACTCTAAATTATTCCAAAACGTACGAGAAAAAAATAGCCTAGCATATACTGCAAGTTCAAGCTATATAAGAACAAAAAACATTATACTAGTTCATTGTGGAATAGATATAGACAAATATAAAAAAGCCTTAGAAACTATAAAAGAACAGCTAGAAGACATGAAAAAAGGAAACTTTACAGATGAAGATGTAGAAGATTCTAAAAAATTAATAGTCTCAAGCATAAAAAGTATTTCGGCAGAACAAGATACAGAGATAACATATGATTATGGACAAGAATTATCAAGTGAACATATGACAATAAAAGAATATGAAGAAAAAATACAAAATACTACAAGAGAGCAAATTATAGAAATAGCAAATAAAATTAATATTAATACAATTTATTTTTTGAAAAACTAATTAAAAAGTTTATTATATAAAGTTAACTAAAATTAATAATTATAAATAATTTAAAAATAAAAATTATAATCTTTAAAATTTTATTTTTAAATTAATACTTTATAAATTTCTAAAAATAATTTTGTAATAAAAAGTTAAAACTAAGAAGTATATTGCTTACGGAAGGAGAAAATCTAATGAAAATAATTGAAAGTTCAAAGATAAAAGAAAAAGCATATATAGAAAAATTAGAAAATGGTATGGACGTAATAATAATACCTAAGAAAAATGCTATAAAAAAATATGTAATATGGGGAACACATTTTGGTTCTATAGATAATCATTTTATAATGCCAACAACTGGAGAAGAAGTTTATATACCAGACGGAGTAGCACATTTTTTGGAACACAAAATGTTCGAACAACCTAACGGAACTAACAGTTTAGACACCTTAATGGCACTTGGCATTGATGCAAATGCATATACATCTAATGACCATACTGCATATTTGTTTGAATGTACAGACAACTTTTATGAAGGATTAGATGAGTTAATGGATTATGTACAACATCCATATTTTACAGAAGAAAATGTAGAAAAAGAAAAAGGAATAATAGGTCAAGAAATTGGAATGTATGACGATGACCCAAGTTGGCAACTTTATATAAATGCAATGGATTGTATGTACAAAGAAAATCCAATAAAGATAGATATTGCAGGAACGGTAGAATCAATAAGAGAGATAACTCCAGACATATTATACAAATGTTATAAGACATTTTATAACCCATCTAACATGACAATGGTAGTTTGTGGTGACTTTGAACCAGAAAAGCTACTAAATGAGATAAAGAAAAGGTTAGTTCCAAAAGAAAATCAAGGAGAAATAAAAAGAATATATGCTAAAGAAGAAACAGAAATAAATAAGAAAGAAACGGAAGTTAAAATGGAACTAAGTAATCCGTTATTTCTTGTAGGATACAAAGATGCTACAAAGAACAAGGAAATTTTAGTAAAAAGACATATTGCTATTGAAATTATATTAAACATGTTAATAGGAAAAAGTTCTGAATTATATAAGAAATTATATGAAGAAAACATTTTACTTAGTGAGCCAAATTTTGACTATGAATTTAATAATGAATATGCACATGTTACAATATATGGACAGTCTAAAAATCCGAGAAGAATATATGAAGAAATAACAAAACAAGTTGAAAAATATATTAAAAATGGCTTGGATGAAGAACATTTTAAAAGAATAAAAAAGAAAATATATGGAGACTACGCTATAGAATATAATAGTGTTGCAGATATTGCTAGAATGTTTTTAGCAGATAAAATGAAAGGAATAAATAGCTTTGACTATATAGAAGAATTTAATACAGTAACAAAAGAATATACAGAAGGCATTTTAAAAGAAGTATTTAATGAAAAAAATGAAATATTATCAATTGTAAATCCAAAATAAAACTCTTTAGCTATTTTCATCATATTTTTAGGGATTTTTATGTATGCTGTAATCAGAAATCATTTAATGTCGAAAAAAGTAAAAAAATAGAATAAAAAGTCACTCGAAAATTATGCGAAAACCTGCTAATAATGGGAAAATTCGTTGACTTATATGTAAAAATATGGTATTTTTAATATGTACAAAATGAAAATTGCATAAAAAGGAGAGTGATTATATGTTAAATGATGAGATTTGTAGATTAAGAGAAAAACTAAACGAAAGTATAATCAATAACGACGATTACAGCATTACATATAAAATAAGCGTAGAATTAGACGAATTAATTGCAAAATACTACAGAACAACAATAACACTAAAGCCAAAACCAAAGAAGAAGAGAAAAAGTATAAAAGAGATACAAGAATTGTTTAAAGAAAAATAAAAATATTAGGGAAATACATATAAAATAGGTTTATTATTTTTTATATTGTGCGAATGTTAAGCACATATAAAAAATAATAAACCTTTATTTTTTTTACATTTTTATTACAAATTAAAAAAATATGTAGAAAAATAAAAAAAAGTATGCTATCATATAAATAATACACTTAAAAGGAGTAGTTATGAGTAACAATACAAAAAAGCTAGTTAATAGAATAATATTATTACTTATATGTTGCATGTTTTTGTTTAGTTTATCTGGGGTGTATGGACAAGGAACATTAGATCCTAGTACTATAAAGAAACCACCTACACTAACTACTGAGGATACACAGACTGCTATAGATAAGGTAAAACCGATTATAGGATATATTACAGGAATAGGGATGGCAGTTTCTGTTATAACATTAGTTGTATTAGGTATAAAATATATGGTTGGAAGTATAGAAGAAAGAGCAGAATATAAAAAAAGTATGCTTCCTTACTTAATAGGAGCATTCTTGGTATTTGCAATATCTACTATAGTATCAGTAATTATGCAATTTACTAATGAATTATTCCCAACTACTTGAAAATAGAATTATGATATAGTATATTAATATAAGGAGGAATAATATGAAAAAAAGTTTTTTAAAAAACATAATATTAACATTGTTGCTTTTTTTAATTATTTTTTCTTCAACCAATATTGTACTTGCTACTGGGGACCAAAGTGTTAGTGGAATTATAGATGGAGGCTCAAGCTTTATTAAAGATGGAGAAGGACAAGAATCGCCTATAACATCAGATAAAACTCAGGAACTAACAAATGATTTATACAATATATTATTTTTTGTTGGATTAGTACTTGCATTAATAATAGGTATGATACTTGGAATGCAGTTTATGACTGGAAGTGTAGAACAAAAAGCAAAAGTAAAAGATGCTTTGATACCATATATTGTAGGATGTGTAGTGGTATTTGGAGCATTTGGAATATGGAAACTAGTAGTTACAATACTAAGAGGTATATAATAAATTTGATATTATAATTATCTTAATTAAAACAAAGATAAAAAATATAGAATAAAAAGGGAGGAAAATAAATGAGCAAAACAGCAAAGAAAAATGCAATTGTAAAAATATTCTGCGTAATATTAATGGTATGTATGTTTTTATCAGTAGCTAATGCAGCTTTTGCATTACAACCAGGAGATCTTGGAGGAGAAGCTGATTTAGGAGAAGGACAAGGACTTGTTAATACAATTATTGGTTGGTTAACTGGTATTGGTATGGCTGTATCTGTTATAGTATTACTTGTATTAGGTATTAAATACATGATTGGTAGTGCAGAAGAAAAAGCAGAATACAAGAAAACAATGATACCATACTTAGTTGGTGCAGTACTAGTATTTGGTGCATCTGCTATAGCACAAGTTGTATACAGTATAGCTAAACAAGCAGGCGAGACAACAGGACAAAATTAATAATATATTACAACAAGATTACAAATATATTAAAAGTGCATTACAATGCACTTTTTTTTATTTTTTATCTACCTTTTTTCTACATAATTTGCTATAATTAATATTAAGTATAATTAGGTATACGAAGGAGGAAATTATGGGAACATATAATTTACCCAGAAATGTAAAAGGTGAAGGTAGAATTCTATTTGTATTTACAGGAAAAAGCTTTATATATGCAATTGTAGGTGGAGGAATAGGGCTAATTTTTTATGGCATATTTTCACTTGTTGAATTAAATATTGTAGGAATTGTAATAACAGCTTTACTTGCTTTAGTAGGTTTTGCTATAGGAACACTTAAAATGCCAGAAATCTCAGGACTAAATTTTACTAAAAAAGTTGGAGGAGAAAACCTAGACGACATTATAAAGAGGGCAATAATGTTTAAGACAAAAGGAAGTAAAATATACGTGTATAAGGAGGGAAAGAACAATGCTAAATGATATAAATACAATTACAATAATATTAGCAGTTGCTTTAGGAATTTTCTTACTATTACTAGTAATATTAGCAGCTGTATATTTTTCTTCTAAATCAAAAGAAAAAAAAGAAGAACAAGCTAAAACACCTACAACCAATAGTAATGTAAAAAAAGAATCAAGAAAAACTTATACTGTGGAATCTGTATTTGACTTTATGGACTTTGATAAAGTAGAAGATAATATGATTTCACAAAAAAATGGTGAGAGATATATAATGGTTGTGGAGTGCCAAGGTGTAAACTATGACTTAATGTCAGAAGTAGAAAAAAATGCAGTAGAAGAAGGCTTTATACAATTCTTAAACACATTAAGACATCCTATACAGATATATACACAAACAAGAACAATTAACTTAGAGAGTAGTATACAGACATATAAAGATAAAGTTAAAGAATTAGAAGATAGACTAGAAAGACAAAAAATGCAATATCAAAATATGGTTGACTCTGGAAAATATTCAAGACAACAGTTAGACCAAGCATATTATGAGTTAACTAAACAAACAAACTTATGTGAATATGGAAAAGACATAATTTATACAACAGAAAGAATGAGTTTAAATAAAAACGTACTTAATAAAAAATACTATGTTGTTATTCCTTATTATACATCAGAATTAGGACAAAATGATTTCGACAAAGACGAAAAGAAAAACTTAGCTTTCTCAGAATTATATACAAGAGCTCAATCTGTTATAAGAACACTATCAGTATGTGGAATAAATGCTAAAATATTAGATTCAAATGGATTGATAGACTTATTATATGTTGCTTACAATAGAGATGATGCAGAAGTTTATGGACTAGATAAGGCTTTAAGAGCTGGTTATGATGAATTGTATTCAACAGCGCCAGATGTATTAGATAAAAAGATGAGAGCTTTAGATGCAAAAATAGAACAAGAGGCATTTAATAAAGCTAACGATGCTGTAATAGAAGCGAAATCTAAAAAACAAAAAGCTTTTGAAAGAAAAGAAAATAAAATGGACGACTTAATAGAACAAATGGCACAATTAATCATAGATGAAAATAGAGCTTCAATCGGAAATAGGGTCGCAGATGATGCTAAAGACATTATAAAAGAAGAACGTGCAAAGAGGAAGGGAAGACCAAGAAAAGAAGAAGGAGGTACAAAAGAGAATGAGCAAAAAGAACAAACTTCAAAAAAATGAGTTACAGCAACAACATAATGATTATACAAAACCAGATGAATATGAAATTTTAAAGAAGAAAACTATAAAAGAACTTATTGCTCCATCTGGTATAGATGCTAGTAACATAGACCACTTAGAAATTATATCTAATGTTACTAGATATGCTAGAAGCTTCTTTGTATCTGCACTACCTAGAATGTGTACATTCCCAGAATTATTTAGAGATATGTACATGTTTGGAGATATTAATACATCTATATACATAAATCCAATATTGGAGTCAAAATCACAAAACGACTTAAATAGAACAATAAATGAGCTAGAAACAGAAAGAATTGTTGCAGCAGATAGAGGAAATATAAATAGAGAGAGCAGCTTGGCACAGAAAAGAATGGAAGCAGAACAATTAAGAGATGAAATTGCAGCAGGTTACAACAAATTATATGAAGCTTCTATTATATCAACATTATTTGCATATAGCTTAGATGATTTAAATAAATATACAAAATTATTATCTACAGAAGTTGCAAAATCATTGGTAGGAATAAAAACAGCATGGGGAATGCAAGAAGATGCATTTAAATCAAACCTTCCATTAATGGAAGACAAAATAAAGAAAACCCATACATTTGACCGTAGATCTATGGGAACAGTTTTCCCATTTACTACATCAGAAGTAGGACATCCAACAGGAATACCGTTAGGAATAAACAAACAAACAGGAGTACCTATTTTATTTGATAACTTCCATAGCAGTTTAACAAACTATAACATGGTTATATTTGCTAAGTCCGGTGCTGGTAAGTCTGTTACTATGAAAACATTAATTTCAAGGTCAGCAGTTCTTATGGGAATACAAAGTTTGGCACTAGATGCAGAAGGTGAGTATAGCATAGTTGCTGAAAGCTTAGGAGGAATAAATGTCGTACTTTCGCCAACATCATCAACAGTTATAAATATATTCGATTTGGAAACAGAAATTGTAAAAGACGAAATAACAGGTAGAGAAAGACTAGTTTTAAATGTAGAAAATAAGGTAGAGGACGTAACACAAGCTTTACTTACAATGGCAAGAGGTAGTACAAGAAGCCAAGAAGTTAACGAGCTTACAAAACAAATTATTGCAGAATCTGTTTCAGAAGAATATGCAAGTCTAGGAATAAATGGAGATCCAAACAGCTTATATAAAACGTCGGCTGGCAATGTTGATGGAAATATGCTTGGAAGAGAAAAGAAAGAAATGCCAACAATAGGTTCTTGGTATAGAAGAATACAAAGAAAAGCAGAAGAAAATAAGAACCCAGACTATAGTTTCCATTATAGTTATTTGTTAAAAGTTATGAAACAATATATAAGAGAATATGACGGACAAATGGCATATTTTGACGGACAATCTACATTTGATTTATTAGACGGAACATTATTTATAAATCTAGATATATCTCAATTAGAGGAAAGATTTGCAAGACCACTTGCTCAACAAATATTACTAGCATGGATATGGGAAAAATATGTTAAAAAGAATAGTGAAGATAGAGAAAGAGCATCAAAGAAAAGAGTAATTGTCGATGAGGCTTGGATGTTACTTCCATACCCAGAAGCCGTAGACTTCTTAAATACAATGGCAAGACGTGCTAGAAAAAGAAATGTATCTTTAGCAATTATTTCTCAAAGATTTCAAGACTTTTATGAGAAACCAGAAGCACAAGCTGTTCTTACTTCTTCAGACACAAAGTTATTTTTGGCACAAGATAAATCTGAAATACAGTACTTAAAAGAAGTATTTAAATTAAGTGAAGGTGAAGCAGGTTTCTTAGTAACATGCTTTAAAGGAGAAGGATTGTTGAAAGTAGGAGCGGATAGTGCTATAATACAAATAAACCCTACAAACAAAGAATTTGAATTTGTGGATACAAACTTAAACACATTAGTAGAAAGGAACAAAAGAAGGCAGGTTAGCAACTACAATTATTAGGAGGAAAAGATGAAAAAAATATTTACAAATAAGAACTTCATACAAAAAGTTATTATTGCAATTGTAATTATGCTATTGTTTACTTTTTCTGTTCCAACGAGAGTACAAGCAGACGTGGGTGGAGTATTACTTGGACCTATTTTCGACTTACTTTCTAGCATCGGAGATGTTATACTAGCAGGATTAAATGCTTTTTTGGTAGATGGGGAATTTACTCCAGATGGGCGGAAATTTTTTTGATATAGTGCTAGTAGAATGGAATCAAGCACCGTTTACAGGGGGAGAAAATACAGATAGACCAGAGCTAAACGATGCGACATATAATACTGGTAGTGCAATGGCAGAACCTAAATCATTTGGTATAGAATTATTAAATGGTGTAGGAGGAGACGGAGATGTAAAAGTGCCTTTTACAAGATATAGCCCAGAGAAAATATTTTCAGGAGCTGTACCAGCATTTGACGTTAACTTTATAGATCCAAAAGATTGGACTGATACTTTAAGCGAGGAAGAACAAAGACAGTTAGATGCCGCAGATGCTATGTTAAAAGATTCTAATGCCTCAGAAGAAGCTAGAGCAGAAGCTCAGGAAACAAAAGATAAGCTAAATGCAAAAAATAATAAATCTATAGCAGTAATATTACATGATACTATAGCCAAATGGTATGTAGCTTTAAGAAACTTGGCAATTGTAGGAATGCTTATTATTTTGCTATATGTAGGTATAAGAATAATAGTTTCTAGTACAGCATCTGACAAGGCAAAGTATAAAGAATTTTTAAAAGATTGGTTAATAGCTTTATGTTTATTGTTTACATTGCATTACATAATGACATTTACAGTAACTGTTGTAAATTCAATTACAGAAGCAATCGCAGGTGAAAATCCAGGCAAAGGTACTAATAATATACCTGTTATTGTAGTTGATGGAGATGCTGAAGCGGCTAAAAATGCTACAGAAGATAACGCAAAGTTTAAGTTTAATACAGACATAATGGGATATGCAAGATTTTTGGTACAATATGATGACTTAGGAACAAAAGTGTTATACTTTATTATATATATAGCCATGGTAATATATACAGTAATGTTTACAGTAACATATCTAAAGAGGTCTTTAACAATGGCATTTTTAACCATAATAGCACCGCTTATAGCTCTTACATATCCTATAGATAAAATAGGAGATGGAAGTGCACAAGGATTTAATTCATGGCTTAAAGAATACGTGTATAATGCATTAATACAACCATTCCATTTAATAATTTATACAGTATTTGCTGGCTCGGCAGTTGTTGATTTATCAGCAGAAAATCCAATATATGCAATTATAGTATTAGCATTTATTTCACAATCTGAAAAAATGTTAAGAAAATTCTTCGGATTTGATAAAGCAAGTTCAGCTGGTTCTCTTGGGTCATTTGCAGGTGGTGCAGCGGCTATGAGTTTAACACAGAAACTTGTAGGAAGTGCAGCACATAGAAAAAAAGGTGGCTCTGGCAGTTCAGGAGGAAATAATAAAATTAGAACTCAAAATGCTGGTAGTATAGAAGATAATAATGCACCAGGATTAGGAGATTTCGCAGATTCTAGAATTGCTGGTGCTAGTGGCTCAGATAATACTGGTGGAGGTTCTAGTGGACCGGTTCTTCTTGGAGGAACGCCTACTTCAAGTCCTTCTGGTGGAGGAGCAATGGGTGGAGCAAATGGAAATTCAGGTTCAATACCACCAGGAATGTCGTCAACACCATCAGGTATAATATATAGCACTCCAATACCTCGAAGCAGTGCAAGTTCAACAAGTACGAGCTCAAGTTCAAGCGGAACACAAGCTTCTGCATCAACTAGACCAAGAGATACAAGAGGATTAGGACAATATACAAGAGACTGGATAGGTGCTAAAGGAAGTGCAGCAATGAGCAGATTAGGTAATACTGCTGTGGGAAAAGGAGCTATAAGGCTAAAAAATGAAGGAGCAAATAAAGTTCGTAAAATTGCTAATGGTGTTAGCGATAGTGGTTTAGGTAGAATGGCAGCAAAGATTAATTCAGTAGGTGCAGTACAACCATTAAAAAATAGCGTACGTGGTGCAGGAGCAGTTTTAGCAGATCTTGGAAAGAAAGGCTTACATGCAGCTCCAAGAGTAGCAGGAAGAGCAGCATTGGGAGCACTTGGAGCAAGTGTTGGTATTGCAGCAGGTATTGCTGGAGATGACCTTAATGATATTGTTAAATACGGAGCAGCAGGTGCAGGACTAGGTTCTACTTTGGGATATGATGCAGTTACAGGATTTGGAAGCTCAATAGCAGAAGGTGCTTCTGGAATAAGAGATACATATAATGTTGGAGCACATGGTCTAAATGCAGCACAGCTAGCAGAACAAAGAAGAACACTTATGAAAGACAAAGATAGGATGAATAGATTAAATGATTTAATTCCTACAGACGATGGTCATGAGAGAACAGCAAAAGAAAAGAAAGAATTACTTGCAAAATCTATAGATTACACAGAAGCAGGAATAACAGATGAAAAGAAGATAGCAAAAGCAATGAAACTTGAGAAAACTGTTGCAAAAGACTTACAAAATGTTGAAGGAATGACAGATCAAGAAAAAGCAGATGCAGCTAAGAAAAGAGCAATGATAGCAGCTCAATTTGCAGAAAGAGTAGATGATAAGAAATTAGTAGATGAGAAATATGTAGAACAAGTAACCCAATCTTGGGCAAGAGGAATGCTAAGCCCAGAAAACGGAATAAATCAAACACAAGCTAGAAGAGAAGCAGAAAATATGATGAAATATGTTAAAAAACTTAAAAAAGTAAATTAAAGTTGTTATTAACAGGAGGACTATAATTATGAGAAAATTAATTAGATACTTTAATCAAAATAGGACTAAAATACTATTAATTGTCTCAATTATAGTCTTTCTTATTATATTTGTAAGAGTACTTAACTATATTATCAAAACCAATATACAGGAAGAAAGAAATAATGTGTCCAACAGTTATAGTGAAGGATATAGAGATACTACACTTCCAGAAGAAACGATAATTTCTGGAGACGAAATATCAAAAGAAGATGCGGAAGAAGATAGAAATATAATAGAAAGCTTTGTAAAAGCTTGTAATAGCAAAGACTATGCAACAGCTTATAATATGCTTACAAATGACTGTAAAAATATAGTATTTAGTGGAACAATGGATAGTTTTGTTAAAAATTATTGTGATTTAATATTTCAAACTAGCAAGACATATCAATTAGAAGGATGGATAAGTAAAGCAGAAGGACAAACATATAAAGTAACATATTTAGAAGATAATATTTTAGCAACAGGAGGTATATCAGAAGGTTTAAATTACACAGATTATATTACTATAACTAGAGAAAATGGTGAAGATAAATTAAGTATATATAACTTTATTAATAGTTATGACACCGAAAAAACTGAAAATGAAAATAATGTGGAAATTAAAGTGACTAGACAAGATATTTATATGGATTATGTTGTATATTCGTTTACTATAACTAATAATAGCGAAAATACTATTTTACTTTCAGATAATAGTGACAATAAGCAAATATGCTTAGTAGATGAACATGATAGTGAATATATTTCATATTTGAATGAAATACCTCAATTTAATTTAATTATAAATAGAGGAGAACAGAAAAAATTTACAATTAGATTTGCAAAAGGATATAATTCAAGTACTAGTGCTAGATATATAAGATTTAAAAATATTTATTTAGATTACAATGCATATATAAATAATCCAAATGACGAAAATTTACAAAAAATACAAATGGATATAAAAATATAAAAGAAAGGAGGTAAAGTAAGAAAATTGGCAGACGAAAAAAATAATAATGAAAATAATGAACAAAAAAAATCTACTATGACAGACCAAGTAAAAAAAGCTGGAAAATCAGGAGCAAAAAAAGCATTAAAACATTTATTAAAGTTTTTAATACCTGTCATACCAATATTACTTTTAGCTATGCTCTTTTATGCTCTAATTTCATTAGTTGTAGATTTTTTCCAAGGACTATTTGAAGATATAGCAAACTTTTTTACAATTAATCTAGAAAATGGTGCTTATGAGATAAAAGATGAAGAAGTAGATAAAGTCTTGGAGCAATTAAAGGAACAGTATGATTTATCAGCAGAAGATTTAGGCTTATTAGGAGATATAGATTATGAAACTGCATCAGAAGAGGAAATAAAAGAAGCAGAGAGAAAATATATAAAACTATTTTTAGAAGCTCAGCAAACTACGCAGACTATTAATACTGGGGTAACTGGTTCAAATGGTAGTGTCTATATGATGACACCTAAGATTTCAGAGGATACGGTTACTAAATATCCAGATTATTCAATATTGTGGGATGCCGATAATCCTATCATTTCTAAAGAAGACTTTGTAAATGCTGTTAAAAGTTATATACCTCCTATTGGATTTGGCGAAAGTATGAGAAATAATTGGACTTGCTATGATAAATTTTTTAAAGATAATGCAGAAGAATTTTATGATATATGTACTGCAGCAGGAATAAACCCAATGGTAATAGTAGCAATTGGAACACATGAGAGTGGATATGGAACTTCAAACATAGCAAATGAAAAGTTAAATTTATGGGGCTGGGGAGCTTATGATTCTAGTCCAGGAGAATCTGCAATAGATTTTTCTTCAGAAGAAATAAAAGAAGGCATAAGCAAAGGAATTGAAGAGGTAGCAACAAGCTTAAAGCAAGAATGGACAACCCCTGGTACATGGAGATATGAAAGAATTACAGGAGAGGGGAGAGATCCAACAACTCTTGATGGTATAGGACCTTTATATTGCACAACTGCAGGTTGGAGCGACTTAGTAAAGCAACACATGTTAAATATTTTTGGAGATAAATGCAAATTAGGTGATTCATTAGGAAAATATACTGTCTTAGAACATGAAAAAGAATTAGAACCTATGATATTTAAGAAAAAGACTGATTTTGAAACACTTGTTAAAAATGGTGGAAGTTTTAATGAACTAAGAAAATACTATTCTATAGATGAAAATGGAAAATTAATGCTTATTAATTTTAACTATACAAATGGTACACCTGATTTAACAATCCAGCATGTTGATTATAAAAGTATGATATCACAATATACAACATCATGTATGTTTTTCGTGGACACAGCCATGGCTGTACAAAATCCTAAATTTATGGAAGCATTTGTTGAAATGGTAAAAGACAGTAGAATTACATTAAATGTTATGTATAATTCAAGTAGGGAAGTAACAACAACTACGACATACCATTATGAAGAAAAGACGGTTGGAAATGAAACTGTCCAAGAATTGGTTCCGGATACTACAGTAACAACGCAAGAAAGTTATACTCCATCAATAATGATATCAACAGCCAAAACATGGATATTTAGTAGAGAAGCCGGATTTAAACAGACAAACTTAGGTCCAACATATTCACATAGTGATACTGGTTCTGGTGTGGATAGAGTAATTGTAGATATAGAATCATCTGGAGTTACGTATTCAGAAGATACACCAAAAGAGGAATATAATGGTGGAGAAAAGGGCGAAGAAGGTACTTTTGTAGGATTATTAGACAAAAGATTTAGAATACCAAATTCAATGAATACTCGTTCAGCGGGACCAGATTTAGTAAGTAATTCGGTGGCTTATTTTGAATTTTTATCAAGAAGTTCAACAACACAAGCTATGGAAAACATAATGAGATATGTATTGTATAAATATACAGGCAAAAGCTATGGAGTTACAGAATTTAATTTAAGTCTGTTTGCACAAAGTAATTTTAGTAGCGCGACAAGTAGTCAATTATTAGTAGAATACATACATTATTGGGAAAATGGCTCTGGAGCACCAATGAATGCTGATGGAACTAAATATATTATACATGATGATGGTATGGGACATCCAACAGTAGGATATGGTATAGATATTTTCAATGGAGGATATGCAGATTTATTTATTGCATCAGGATATCCAACTGAAATAGGCGGAGAAGTTGATAAAGATTTTGTTGACAGTTTGGAAAAACAGGAGATAAAGAGTCAGTCAGATGCTATAAAAGCGGCAACCAGTGGATTAGGATTAAAAGAATACCAAATAAATGCTTTAGTATCTAGGGCTTATAACTGTGGAACCGCTGGAGCTATTACTGTAAAGAGAGGCTCGCCTGCACTAAACTTTGTTCAATCATATCAAAAATATTGGAATGCAGAAACTGATGATTTATTCGAAGCACAAGACAAAAATGCAAATTTTAACCATAGTTTATATACTCAATACATGTCAAAGCCTACTACATCAGAAGGACAACATTTAGAGGGCTTAGAAAGAAGAAGAAAATCTGAATGGACATTATTCCAAACAGGATATTATGATGTTTTAGATAAATGGCATGCAGAAGGTGGAGCCATTATTGAAATAGCAGATATGATACATAAATATATGGAAGAAAATAACTATACATATTGTGTATATGGGGGAAATAGTTATGAAGAATGTGGAAAATATGGAAAAGCACATGGTTTAAATGCAACTTTTGAAGCATCAAAAACAGGATATCATAATAGTTGCTGTGCAACTTATGTATCATGGGTATTACAAGAAGCAGGATATATTAGTGATTCTGAACATCTTGATGGAGCAAATAACTTAAGGAGTTTATTATTAAGCAAAGGATTTAAGAGAATAGATAATGTATCAGAATTACAGCCAGGAGATATATTATGTTATTCTGGTCATATTGAAATTTATGCAGGAGATGGAACTGTATATAATGCAGGAAGCGGTAATGCAATAAGAAGTTCTTCACCACAGAACAAAAGTCTAAGTGGATTACTATTTGGATTAAGAGCACCATAAGTTATTAAATATAGAGGAAAATAAAAAATAACTTGATTTCCGTACATAGCATCAACAAAGCCAAGGAGGAAAGAAATTATTTATGAAAAATTTAAAAAAATGGATTATAATTTTAACTATATTAGTAATTGTTATTATTGCAATTTTAATTTTTATATTATTTTTTACTAAAAGTAGTGCAAAAATTTTACACGGAGTTGACGAAGAAGGAAGTGACATATCTTACGATGTAGATACTACATTAAAAGAGGTTACAAACAGAAACAACTATTATATAGTTAAAAATGCTGTAAATAAATTTTATACTTATTATTATAGTATGAATACCTTAGAAGGTGATGTTTATATTATGGATGAAGATGCAAAGGAAAGTATAAAAGAAATACAGCTAGAATATGCACAAGTAATATACGATATGCTAGATAACGATTATAAAGAATATGCAGGAATTACAACAAGTTCTGATATTATATCAAAGCTAAATCCGATTAATGAGGTGGTTATTAACATAAATAAAATGTATGTGAGTCAGAGAACTGTAGATACATCAATATATATTGTAGAGGGAACCGTTAGAGAAAAAATAACCAGTAATATATCTAATTTTAAAATGATGATTGAAGTTGATGCGCTAAATAGAGTCTTTTCTATATTTTTACAAGACTATATAGATGAAAAATATCCAGCTATTTCAATAGGTGAAGAATTTAATGCAAGTGAGAATGTTAATATAGAAAAAAATTCTAATAATGTATACGACTATCAAAATATTACGGATGAAACATATTGTGTTGATTTAATTAGCAAATATAAAGAAGAAATATTATATAATACAGAGTTAGCATATGAGCATTTAGATAATGAATATAAGACTAAAAAGTTTACTAACTTAGAAGAATTTCAAAATTATGCTAAAAATAATGTAAGAAAAAATGTTTTATTAGAATTAAATCAATATCAAAAAATAACATCAAATGATGGATATACATTATATGTATGTTTAGATCAAAATGGAAAATATTATATATTTAAAGAAAATGCAGTAATGGACTATGGAATTATATTAGACACATATACAATAGACTTGCCAGAATTTGTTGAACAATACAATTCTTCAACAGATGAGAAAAAAGTACAATTCAATATACAAAAATTCTTTGATGCAATAAATGACGGTGACTATTCATATGCTTACAACAAACTAGACCAAACTTATAGAAATAATAATTTCCCTACACAAGTAGACTTTGAAAACTATATGAAAACAACATTTTATTCATATAACAAATTAGGATATACATCATATGAAAAAAATGGTGACTTGTATATTTATAAAATGGTAATAACAAATAGTGAAGATTCTACACAAACAATAGAAAAACAATTTGTAGTGAAATTACTAGAAGGAACAGACTTTGTAATGTCTTTTGAAAAATGAGATATAAATTATAAAGCATAAAAATTAAAGAGTTAGACTTTATTATTAAAAGAAATAGATACATTAAAGAAAAATCGTTGGAATATATATTCTAACGATTTTTTATGTTATAATATACATTAATAGGTTAACTTTGTAAAAAATAAAGTAAAAATATAGTCTTTTAAAATTATTATTTAAAATAAATTTTTGTGGAGGAAAGTATATGAATGATAAGAAAAAAGAAGAAATACTAAAAAAATCTGCTACATTATCAAAACAAATTTCAGAAACTTTGGACAAAAAAACAGAGCACATAAGTAGCATAAAATATTATAAAGACTTCTTTTTTGAAGGTGCAAACATTGAGGAAAACAATGTGTATATAGTGGAAATAAAATCCCAAAATCCAAAATTTAAGGCAGATAAAAAAGAAAAAGCAGACGAAGATAAAGCAGTATCTACCGAAGATATGCAAATTGGGGATAATGAGGAATTAGAGCTTACAACATATGAGATATATGATGAAAATCAAAATTTAATTGCTACAGTAGATACAGATGGAAATGTAAGCTTCTCCGAAGAATATCTTTCAAAGCTAGAAAAACTACCACCAGAATACTATTCTATGATAGACTTAAGCTCTACAAAATTTTCTTTACAAGAAATTAGCGAAAATGACATAGAACTGTCAGAAAAAGATATAGAAAAATATGAAGAAAAAAGCAAGAAAATTAATTTTGATAAAGAAGAAAAAGAGGCATCAGAAACAATAGGCATAGAAGAAGATAATTTAAGAACTTTAGCAGTTATAAATCCGCATACTTTAGTAACAGAAAATGAAACTTTGGGACAAATTATACCAGAGCTAAATCAGTATGAAGAAGTGCAAATTGCCTGTGAAAAAGGTGACAATCAAAATGATGGAAGATTTACAATGATAGGCAAAAGAGCTGATGGAACGAAGGAGCCTGTAGAAACTGTAGGACAAGTTGAAGGAATAAATACTGGGAGAACAGTAACCTCTATAAATAGAGATGGAACAGAAGTTGAAGAAAAAGAAGTAAAAGGATTATTTCAAATAGCTGGAAGACCGGAAGAAGGAATTAGTATCTCCATAGGAAATTATAATATTCCAGAAGTACAATATATCCAAAATATGAACGATAGGGAAAACAGACAAGCAATACCTATAGGTGTAAAATCTAGGTATGATGAATATGTGTATCATAGAGTAAGAGAAGAGGCAAATAGAAACGAGGGGCTTGGAACGCAAGAAAAAGATGAAGAAATAGAAGAAAGAAGTGAAGCGGTAAGAGAAAGCGAAGAAAAAGGAGATTTAGAAGAAAGAACTTTAGAAGGAACAGATGCTGATTTAGAAGAAATAAAAAGAGAAATACTAGAAAGAGCTATAGACAAATATGAAGACTTGTCTCCTAGTGCTTTAACGCAATATGTAAAAGAGGAGTTGGAAGGCTATAATTTAGAAATAAATAATGAAGAAGAGGAAAATATAGTTACAGAAATTAGACTAAAAGTTGAAGATGAAGTAAGAGCTTTCCCTTCAAGAGAAAGAAAATAAATCATAAAAATCACTTTTTAAAATATAATTTAAAAGGTGATTTTTTATGAATAAAAAATATAAAAATATATCGAATTACATAGATGGCGAAGTTACTAAACATGCTAATAAAAAAGTAAAAGTTATAAATAATCACATAAACTTTAATTCAAAATACGAGTCAGAAGGAAAAAATTTATTACTAAAAAGAATAATAATTCTAACTTTAATTATAATTATCTTTAATTGTACAATAGGTGGCTTTATAGTAAGTTTAGCCAATTTGGAAGACGATGAAAAAATAAATTTAGAAGAAATAAAAAAGACAGTAGAAACATCTGCAAATGTAGACGAAAACCAAGAACCGAAGTTAGATTCAAGAATAGCACTTGTTTATGATAGAAACTCCGGAAATGTGCTATATGAAAAAAACGGATATAAAACAAGCAAGATGGCTAGTACAACAAAAATTATGACTTGTATAGTAATTTTAGAAAATGCAAACTTAAATGATGTAGTCGTAGTAGATAAAAAAGCAGCAGCGACAGGAGGTTCAAGGCTAGGTTTAAAAACTGGAGATAAAATAACTGTTAATGACTTATTATATGGACTGATGTTGGTATCCGGAAATGATGCTGCTGTTGCTTTAGCAATACACGTTGGAGGAAGTGTAGAAGGGTTTGCTACACTTATGAATCAAAAGGCGAATGAACTAGGACTAAAGAATACAAATTTTGTAACTCCGCATGGACTAGATAGCGAAAAACACTATACAACTGCATATGAGCTTGCAAAAATGGCAGATTATGCTTTACAAAAAGAAAAATTTAAGAAAATTGTGGGTACACAAAGCTGTAATATAACAATTAATGGTAAATCTAAAAACATTACAAATACTAATGAATTATTAGGATATTTAAATGGGGTTTATGGAATAAAAACAGGTTTTACAAATGGGGCAGGGAGATGCTTAGTTACAGGATGCAAAAGAGGAAATTTAGACATAATAACAGTTGTATTAGGAGCAGACGCTAAAAAAATAAGAACATCAGATAGCATAAAACTAATAGAATACATTTATAAAAACTATGAGCTTGTAAATATCAAACAAATAGTAGAAAATAAATTTGATGAATGGTTGAAAATTAACAAAGATAGAATATATATAAATAAAGGAACACATACAAATATAGAGCTTTATTTAGAAAATATGAGTTTTGAAAATATGGCAATAAAAAAGCAAGAAAAAAACAGTATAGATATAGAAATTAACGCTATTTTCTATTTTGAAGCACCAGTAAAAGATAAAACTATAGTGGGCAACATGAAAGTAGAAGTAGGAGGAAAAGAAATTGAAGTTTTAGATATATATAATAAAGAAGAAATAAAGAAAAAAGAAGTAAAAGATTATATGGAAGAGTTTTTATATAGTATTAGGTATTTGTAAATTTTTGAACTTTAAGGAATTTCCTTAAAGTTCAAAATTCTTTAAACAATAAGTATTGACTTTTTCAAACATTTTTGCTATTATATTAATTGTCATTTTAATTATATAATTTAAGTGCAGGTATAGTTTAGTGGTAAAATGAATCCTTGCCAAGGATTAGTTACGAGTTCGATTCTCGTTACCTGCTCCATTTTTTTATTTTAAAACTTGCGGGAGTAGTTTAGTGGTAGAACGAAACCTTCCCAAGGCTTAAGTGTGAGTTCGATTCTCATCTTCCGCTCCAAATAAAACTTATATTTATAAAAATAAGTATTAAATTAATAACAGGAGCATATAATTTATAAAAAGATATTTTTTATAAGAATCAATGTTAAATTAAAAAACGGCGCCATAGCCAAGTGGTAAGGCAGAAGTCTGCAAAACTTTTATTCCTCAGTTCGATTCTGAGTGGCGCCTCCAATTAACCCCTATTCAGGGGTATTTTTTTGTATCTTGCGATATCAAAAAAATTAAAATAAGAGCTTTTAATTTAAATATTAACATTTATCTTTCTTATTAAATTAAAATAAAATTCGTATTTCATAGAGTTATTTATAATAGAATATATATTTAAAATAATATAATTTTAAGATTAAAATTATAAATTACATATTAAGTCATTATTGTGATTTTTGAACTAGAACGAATTAGAATTATTGTTGTATAATAAAAAATGTAAAACTTTACTATGTTTGCTTGTTTTTTAGTAAAATATATAGTATAGTAGTTATCAAGAAAATGAGAATAAGCGGAGTGCGTTGCCACCTTACATATTACACAGTCACATCTGTGAGAAAGCGAGGTGGTGCTATGGAAACTTTATTATTACATATAATATATCTACTATTCTTTGGATTAGTAGGAGTTACAATCATAGCTATTGCCTTGATTATTGCATTAGTGATAATTTTGAGCAAATAAAAAATAACCATTCTGCTTTGCACGGTCGAATGGTTATTTAAACTTTTCATCGGCAACCACTTTGTGGTTTCTCGTTTTCTATCTATATTATACACAGATTATCAAAAAAAGTCAAATAATTTTATCTAACTTGTCAAATATTATTTGATAAGCCAGATATGCAATATATTTAACTTTCCCACTACATTATTGTAGTCGGGAGTCAGAAGACTTTGGAGAACTTATAGCAGTTCTCCTATTTTTTTGTAAAAATATTACAAAAACCATTGACAAGCTACGGAAAATAGGTTATTATATAAAAAGTATGTTTATAATATGCGGGTATTAGCTAAACTACGCATAAGGAGAACGTAAAAACATGTTTTTGTATAAAAAATTGTAATATAAATTAATAATAAAAAGGTAGTTGGTATTTATGTTAACATACCAGCAACCTTTTTATTGCCACTTTATATCGATTATGTAAATTTAAAAAGAAGAGGAATTTCTTTACTATTATTACGGAATTAAAGGTTTGGGGAGCAGTAAACCAATAATTCGGTAAACTAATTTTAAAGATAAGAGGGACTTCTTTTAAATCCATATATATTTTAATTCTGCTTTAATATTTTGTAGGGGTGATTTTTTTGGTAAAAGAAATTAAGCATGAAAAATGCTCACGTAAAACTTTCTCAAAAATCGGTGATTCTATCGATATACCAAATCTTATTAAAGTTCAGAAAGATTCTTATGACTGGTTTATCCAAGAAGGTCTAGGAGAAGTATTAAGAGACATTTCTCCAATAGTAGATTATTCTGGAAACTTAGTACTAGAATTTTTGGACTACTATATGGAAGAAAAAACAAAATATACAGAGGAAGAGGCAAAAGAAAGAGATGCTACATATGCAACTAGACTACATGTTAAAGTAAGACTTATAAATCGTGAAACAGGAGAAATAAAAGAGCAAGAAATTTATCTTGGAGACTTTCCTGTTATGACAGAAAGCGGTACATTTATTATAAATGGTGCAGAAAGAGTTGTAGTAAGCCAATTAGTTCGTTCACCAGGTTGCTATTATGCGACAGAATTCGACAAATCTGGAAAAAGAATTTACACATCTACAGTAATGCCAATAAGAGGTGCATGGCTAGAATATGAAACAGATGGTAACGATATATTCTATGCAAGAGTAGACAGAACAAGAAAAATACCAGTTACTACATTGTTAAGAGCTTTAGGAATTGTAACAGACGAGCAAATTATAGAACTTTTTGGTGACGAAGAAAAAATAAAAGCAACACTTCAAAAAGATCCAATAAAAACTCAAGACGAAGCATTAATTGAAATATATAAAAAATTGAGACCAGGTGAATTACCTACAGCAGATGCTGCTAGAAACTTATTCAATGGTTTATTATTCGACCCTAGAAGATATGACTTAGCTAAGGTAGGAAGATATAAATTTAATAAAAAATTAAGCTTAGCTACAAGAATTACAGGAAGAATTGCATATGAAGATATAGCAGACCCAGAAACTGGAGAAGTATTAGTAGAAAAAGACAACATGATAACAGAAGATGTAGCTATAGCAATTCAAAACACAGGTATTAATGTAGTTAATATAAATGTAGATGGCAAAAAAGTTGTTGTAATAGGAAATAGCACAGTAAATATCCACAACATGTTACCAGATGTGGATTTAAGCGACCTACATATTAAAGAAATGGTAAATTATGAAGTATTAAAATCTATTATAGACACAACAGAAAAAGAAAAACTTCATGATACTATTAAAGAAAGAATAGACGAATTAATACCAAAACATGTTACAACAGAAGACATTATAGCTTCAATTAGCTATTTATTAGATATAGACCATGGAATAGGATATGTAGATGACATAGACCATTTAGGAAACCGTCGTATACGTTGTGTTGGTGAGTTACTACAAAATCAGTTTAGAATAGGTTTAACAAGACTAGAAAGAGTAGTTCGTGAAAGAATGACTCTTCAAGACTTAGATATAGTAACACCACAATCATTAATTAACACAAAACCAATTAGTTCATCAATAAGAGAGTTCTTTGGAAGTTCACAACTATCACAATTTATGGACCAAACAAACCCACTTTCAGAGTTAACACATAAAAGAAGAATTTCGGCATTAGGACCTGGAGGACTTTCAAGAGAAAGAGCGGGATTCGAGGTAAGAGATATTCATTACACACACTATGGTAGACTTTGCCCAATTGAATCTCCAGAAGGACCAAACGTAGGTCTTATATCAGCACTTTCTTCATTTGCAATTATTAATGAATATGGATTTATAGAAACACCTTATAGAAAAATAGACCATGAAACAGGTAAAGTAACAGATATAATAGATTACATGCCAGCAGACGAAGAAGATAAATACATTATAGCTCAAGCATCAGAGCCAGTTGGAGAAGATGGAAAATTTGTTAATGAAAGAATAAGAGTAAGACACCAAGCAGATATAACAGTTGTAGATAGAGACAAAGTAGACTATATGGACGTTTCTCCAAAACAATTAGTTTCTGTTGGTGCAGCCATGATACCTTTCTTAGAGCACGATGATGCAAAACGTTCTTTAATGGGTACAAACATGCAACGTCAAGCAGTGCCTCTATTAAGACCAGAGTCTCCTATTGTTGGAACAGGTATGGAATATAGAGCAGCAAAAGACTCAGGAATTACAGTTGTTTCAAAAGAAGACGGAACTGTAGAAAAAGTAACTGCCGATGAAATAAAAATTAAAAACAAAAAAGGCGATGTTACAACATATAAACTAAGAAAATTCAAGAGAACAAATGGTGGAACATGTATTAACCAAAAACCAGTAGTTGTTACAGGAGAAAAAGTAAAAGCAGGAGACCTAATTGCAGATGGACCATCTACAGATAAAGGTGAAATGGCTTTAGGAAGAAATGTTTTAATAGCATTTACAACATGGGAAGGTTACAACTATGAGGACGCTGTATTAATTAGTGAAAGATTAGTAAAAGAAGACGTATATACATCAATACATATAGAAGAATATGACTGCGAATGTCGTGATACAAAACTAGGACCAGAAGAAATTACAAGAGATATTCCAAATATTTCAGATGACGGATTAAAAGATTTAGACGAAAACGGAATTATACGTATAGGTGCAGAAGTAAGACCTGGAGACATTTTAGTTGGTAAAGTTACTCCAAAAGGAGAAACAGAGCTTACTGCAGAAGAAAGATTACTTCGTGCAATATTTGGAGAAAAAGCTAGAGAAGTTAGAGATACATCACTTCGTGTACCACATGGAGAATCAGGAACTATAGTTGATGTAAAAGTATTTACAAGAGAAAACTCAGACGAATTAGGACCTGGAGTAAACCAAGTAATTAGATGTTATATTGCTCAAAAGAGAAAAATCTCTGTTGGTGATAAAATGTCAGGACGTCATGGTAATAAGGGTGTTATTTCAAGAATATTACCAGAAGAAGATATGCCATTTTTACCAGATGGTACACCAGTAGACATAGTATTAAACCCATTAGGTGTTCCTTCACGTATGAACTTAGGTCAAGTTTTAGAGGTACACTTAGGTATGGCAGCTAAAGCACTTGGATGGAAAGTTGCAACACCAGTATTTGACGGTGCTACAGACACAGAAATAGAAGATTTACTAGAACAAGCAGGTTTAAGAAGAGATGGAAAAACTGTTGTATATGACGGTAGAACAGGAGAACCATTTGACCACCCAATTACAGTTGGAGTAATGTACATGTTAAAATTACACCACTTAGTAGATGATAAAATACATGCTCGTTCAACAGGACCATACTCACTAGTTACACAACAACCTCTAGGAGGTAAAGCACAATTCGGTGGACAACGTTTCGGAGAGATGGAAGTTTGGGCATTAGAAGCATATGGAGCAGCTTACACATTACAAGAAATGTTAACTGTAAAATCTGACGATGTTGTTGGAAGAGTAAAGACATATGAATCTATAGTAAAAGGAGAAAACGTTCCAGAACCAGGAGTTCCAGAAGGATTTAAAGTATTAATAAAAGAATTACAATCTCTTGGACTAGATGTACGTTTGTATTCAGAAGATAATAAAGAATTAGAGCTAAAAGAAAACATCGAAGATGGAATTGACTTTAATATAGATGATCATAGAAATGATAGCGTAGTAGATGAAAGCGAACTAGACGGATACACAGAAGACGATGCAGTTATGCCAGACGATGAAGATAGTGATGCACTATTTGAAGACCTAGACGAAGATACAGATGATTTACTAATGGAAGATGACAGCGACTTAGCAGAAGACAACTTGTTAGATGAACAAGACTTATATGATGATGACATTGATGAATAGTAAGTAATAACAAATTTAAAGTATATTTTAGAGATTTATAAAATTAAATAGCCTTTATTATGATAGCTATATAATTTCAAGAAGGAATTGTACAGCGGTGTAAATTATATAGCTAGTCATAATAAAAAACTTAAAAGTAAAGAAAAGGGTAAACTTTACAAAAATAAGATAAATAGGGGGCTAAATAGTGGAAGAACTACAAAATTTTAATAAATTAAAAATTGGATTAGCATCAGATGAAAAAATAAGAGAATGGTCACATGGTGAAGTAAAAAAACCAGAAACTATTAACTATAGAACATTAAAACCAGAAAAAGATGGTTTATTTTGTGAAAGAATATTTGGACCAACAAAAGACTGGGAATGTCATTGTGGTAAATATAAAAGAGTAAGATATAAAGGAATAGTTTGTGACAGATGTGGTGTTGAAGTTACTAAGTCAAAAGTTAGAAGAGAAAGAATGGGACATATAGAGCTTGCTGCACCAGTTGCACATATTTGGTATTTCAAAGGAATTCCGAGTAGAATAGGACTAATGCTAGACATTTCACCAAGAAGTCTAGAAAAAGTTATATATTTTGCTTCATATCTTGTTATAGATAAAGGCTCAACAGGATTAATGAAAGGTCAAGTTTTATCTGAAAAAGAATATCATGAAGCAGAAGAAAAATATGGAAGAGGTTCTTTCAAAGCTCAAATGGGAGCAGAAGCTGTAGGAAAATTATTAGAAGAAATAGACCTAGAAAAACTTGCAGCAAAATTAAAGAAAGAGCTAGAAAAAGCTAGCGAGCAAAAGAAAGCGAAACTAGTAAAAAGACTAGATACAGTAGAGTCTTTTAGATTATCTGGAAATAGACCAGAATGGATGGTTATGAATGTAGTTCCAGTTATCCCACCAGATTTAAGACCAATGGTTCAATTAGATGGTGGTAGATTTGCTACATCAGACTTAAACGACTTATATAGAAGAGTAATAAACAGAAATAATCGTCTAAAAAGATTATTAGAATTAGGTGCACCAGAAATAATTGTAAGAAACGAAAAGAGAATGTTACAAGAATCTGTAGATGCATTAATAGATAATGGAAGACGTGGAAGACCTGTAACAGGAGCTGGTAACAGAGCTTTAAAATCTTTATCAGACTTACTAAAAGGAAAACAAGGTAGATTCCGTCAAAACTTACTTGGAAAACGTGTTGACTACTCAGGCCGTTCTGTTATCGTTGTTGGACCAGAACTTAAAATTTATCAATGCGGTGTTCCAAAAGAAATGGCAGTTGAGTTATTTAAACCATTTGTAATGAAAGAACTAGTTGGACGTGGAATAGCTCACAATATAAAAAATGCAAAAAGAATGGTTGAAAGACTAAAACCAGAAGTATGGGATATACTAGAAGATGTTATTAAAGACCATCCAGTATTATTAAACCGTGCTCCAACACTACATAGACTGGGAATTCAAGCATTTGAGCCAGTATTAGTAGAAGGTAGAGCAATAAAATTACATCCATTAGTTTGTACAGCATTCAACGCTGACTTCGACGGTGACCAAATGGCTATACACTTACCATTATCACCAGAAGCACAAGCAGAAGCAAGATATTTAATGCTTTCTGTCAATAACCTTTTAAAACCTCAAGATGGTAAACCAGTTACAGTACCTACACAAGATATGATTTTAGGTGCATATTATTTAACAATGATAATAGAAGGCGAAAAAGGAGAAGGAAACTACTATTCTTCTAAAGAAGAAGCAGTTATTGCATACGAAAACAAAGAGTTAGGTATGCATGCTAAAATACATGTAAGAATGTATAGAGAAATAGATGGAGAAATGAAACATAAAACTGTTGAAACAACAGTTGGAAGACTTATCTACAACGAGGGAATTCCACAAGATTTAGGATTTGTAGATAGAGAAAATCCAGAAACTGCATTTGAGCCAGAACTAAACTTTACAGTATCTAAGAAAAACTTAGGTAAAATAATAGAAAAATGTATTAACAAACATGGCTTAAGTGAAGCAGCAGTTCTATTAGACTATATAAAAGCAACAGGTTTCAAATACTCAACAACAGGAGCTATTACAGTTTCAGTTGATGATGTTAAAGTTCCTCCAGCTAAAAAAGATATATTAGCAGCAGCTAATGAAGAAGTAAACAATGTATTAAAACAATATAAACGTGGTTTAATTACAGAAGAAGAAAGATATCAATCTGTAATTAACATATGGGAAAAAGCTACAGACAAAGTTACAGACGCAATGAAAGATAACTTTGACGACTTAAACCCAGTTTATATGATGTCACAATCTGGAGCCAGAGGTAACATTAACCAATTAAGACAAATCGCAGGTATGCGTGGACTTATGGCAAGTACAACAGGTAAAACAGTAGAAATTCCTATTACATCATCATTTAGAGAGGGACTAGATGCGCTAGAATACTTTATTTCTGCACACGGTGCTAGAAAAGGTTTAGCAGATACAGCTTTAAGAACAGCAGACTCTGGATACTTAACAAGAAGATTAGTAGACGTTTCTCAAGACATTATTGTTAGAGAAAAAGACTGTGGCACAACAGAAGGAATAGAAATATTTGATATTAAAGATGGAAACCAAGTAATCGAAGGATTACATGAAAGACTAGTAGGTAGATATCCATTAAAAGACATAAAAGACCCTACAACTAAAGAAATTATAGTAGACAAAGACACTATGATAACAGATGCTATAGCAGAAAAAATAGTTGCAGCAGGAATAGATAGAGTACAAGTACGTTCTGTAATAGGATGTAGAACAAAACACGGTGTATGTAGCAAATGCTATGGTATGGGATTAGCAACAAGACAAGAAGTAAATATAGGAGAAGCAGTTGGTATAATTGCAGCACAATCAATTGGTGAGCCTGGTACACAGCTTACAATGAGAACAATACACTCTGGTGGTGTTGCAGGTGTTGCAGATATTACACAAGGTCTTCCTAGAGTTGAGGAGCTATTTGAAGCTAGAAAACCAAAGGGATTAGCTATAATTTCTGAAATAGAAGGTAAAGTTTCAATATCAGATGACAAGAAAAAGAAAGAAGTTACAGTACAATCTAAAGATGATGCAAAAACATATACAATACCATTTGGTGCTAAATTAAAAGTAAAAGACGGAGACAAAATTTCAGCAGGACAGCCAATTACAGAAGGATCTATAAATCCAAACGAAATATTAGCAATAAATGGTACAGAAGGTGTATATGAATATCTAGTACAAGAAGTTCAAAAAGTATATAGAAACCAAGGTGTTGATATCAACGACAAACACATTGAAGTTATTGCAAGACAAATGCTTAAGAAAGTAAGAGTAGAAGACAATGGAGATACAAGCATGTTTGCAGGTTCTCTAGTAGACGTTCACGACTTCGAAGACGAAAACGAGAGAGTTGTTGCAGAAGGTGGAAGACCAGCAACATGTAAGAGAGTATTACTTGGAATTACAAAAGCATCACTTGCTACAGAAAGCTTCTTATCAGCCGCATCATTCCAAGAAACAACAAGAGTACTTACAGAAGCAGCTGTAAAAGGAAAAACAGACGAATTAATAGGACTAAAAGAAAACGTTATTATAGGTAAACTAATCCCAGCAGGAACAGGAATGAAACAATATAGAAATGTACACATAAGCACAGAACAAACTGAAGAAGCTGGAAATTAGGGACAGGTCCAAATTTCCCAAATCGGGAAAAAAGGGACAGGTCCCTTTTTTTTAGACATTGAAAAAAATTGAAATTTATGATATACTATTAAGGAATTTGTAAAAAGGAGAGTAGTATGTCCAGTAGCAATAAAAAGGTATTTGATAGATTAGTTTCAAGGACAAAAATATATTTAGCAATTATTTTAGTTTTATTAATATTAGTATGTATACATGATATAAGATTTATTATACCATCAATTATTTTATATGCTTTAATCATAGCGTATACTTTATGGAGTGACAAAAAAAGAAAATCAGAATTATCAAACCACATAAAAGACTTAACTTTAAGTGGAGATAAAGCTGCAAAAACAACTTTAATAAATTCTCCATTTCCTCTAATTATTGCAGAAACAAACGGAAATGTAATATGGAGAAGTAGTACATTTGTTAATGAATTTATAAATGTTGATATTAACACAAAGTTAACAGATTTATTAAGAGAAATAAAGCTAGAAATAGAAAATAACGATGAAGATAAAAATCATGGAGTTAATAAAACAATAGATATTGGAAATAAAACATATAAAGTATATGGCAAATACACAAATTCTAAAAATGAATATATGGTAACATTATATTTTATTGACAATACAGAATTAGTAAAACTAAGAAAAAGATGCGAGGACTCCAATATTTATATTGGTATTCTAATGATAGACAATTATGAAGAAATAATACAAAGAATAGACAATCAAGATAAACCACAAATAATGGCAGAAATAGAGAAACGCATTTATACATGGATAAGCAATTTTAATGGATTAGCTATAAAATCTGACAGAGATACATTTGTATGCATTTTAGAAAAAAAATACATAAAGCTTATGAAAGACTGTAAATTTAATATACTAGATGAAATAAAAGAACTAGACAATAATAATGCTTTTCAATTTACATTAAGCATAGCAGTTTCAAATGAAGGATACAGTAATTATGAAAAATACAAATCTGCACAGGCAACATTAGACATAGCTTTAGGACGTGGAGGAGACCAAGCAGTTCTTAGAGAAGATGAAAAATATACATTCTTTGGAGGAAGAACTCAAGAATTAGAAAAACGTACTAAAGTAAAGGCTAGAATTGTATCACATGCCTTAAGAGAACTTATTTTAGAATCAAAAGATGTAATGATAATGGGACACACAAATGGAGATATAGATTCAATCGGTTCAAGTATGGGTATATATAGATTAGCCACAGATTTAGGAAAAACAGCATATATAGTAAATACATCATATGGGTTAAGTTTAGCAAATTTTATAGAAGCTTTAAGTGAAGAAGAGAGTTATAAAAATGTAATTATAAATAAAAACGAAGCCTTAGCAAAAATTTCTCCAGAGACATTACTAGTTATAGTAGACACAGATAAAAGAACATATGTTGATGTACCAGAGTTATTAAAAGAAACAAGTAAAATTGTAATTATAGACCATCATAGAAGAAGTACAGACTTTATAGATGATGCTATGCTAACATTCCATGAGGTATATGCTTCTTCCGCAGCAGAACTTGTAACAGAAATTATTGAATATTCAGAGGCAGATGTTAAACTTACAGAATTTGAGGCAGAGGCTTTATATGCCGGAATAATGATGGATACAAAGAACTTTACATTTAAAACAGGTGTAAGAACATTTGAAGCAGCTGCATATTTAAGAAAATGTGGAGTTGATATTATAACAGTAAAAAAATGGTTCCAAAGTGATTTAGACACATATAATAAAATCTCTAAAATTGTTGCAAAAGCAGAGATAACAAATGACACCATAGCAATTGCTATTTGTGACGAAAAAGATAAAGACATAAATATTATTTGTGCAAAAGCAGCAGACGAATTATTAACAATAAGTAATGTTACTGCATCATTTGTTATTGGAAATAGCGGAGATAAAATATACATAAGTGGTAGATCAATTGGAGATGTAAATGTTCAATTAATACTAGAAAAACTTGGAGGCGGAGGCCATATAACCTTAGCAGGAGCCCAAGTAGAAGGTATGACTATAGAAGAGGTAAAACAAGAGCTTATAAATCGAATTAATGAGTATTTCAGTGAGATTTTAAGTTAAATTTCACTAAAACATAATAAAATAGACAAATAAAAGTGCTATATTTAATAAAGTAATATACTCGTTATAAATTAAGAAATTCTAAGGAAAATATATATAATAAACGCACGTGACGTTGACTAGTGGATTGAAAATTACAAATTGTTTTTGCAGGAGAAAAGGGAATCTCAATCTGTGTATTGAGGGAGCTTTTCGACGAAAAATACAATTTGTATTTGCAAAGAAGTCTGTCCGTCACAAGTGAATTATATATATTTTCCTTAGAAATAATAAGATAAACTATTTTATATTAATTAAGGAGGCGTAAAATGAAAGTTATTTTATTAGAAAACATTAAAGGCGTAGGAAAAAAAGACGAAATAATTAATGCAAGCGATGGATATGCAAGAAACTTCTTATTTCCAAAAAAATTGGCATTAGAAGCAAACAGTGAAAACTTAGCAAAACTAAAGGCAAGACAAGCATCTAATGACTATAGAAAAGATGTAGAAAAACAAGAAGCTATTAAAATGGCAGAAAAATTAAAAGGAATACTTTTAAAAGTAAAAGTAAAAGCTGGAGAAAACGGAAAAATATTTGGTGGAGTTACAGCAAAAGAAATTTCTGATGAACTAAAAAAACAATATAATTTTGATATAGATAAAAAGAAAATAGATGTAAAAGAAACAATTAAAACATTAGGAACTGTAACTGTAAGTGTTAAATTATATGAAGGAGTTATAGGTAATTTAAAAGTAGACGTAATTAGTGCATAGAAATTAAAATATTTAACTTAAGACTAACACAAAGACAAATAAAAAATATTGTTAACAAAGATTTTAAATATCTAATATAGAATGCTAATCCAAAATGAGAGGAAGAAATGCAATGGAGCTAGGAAAAATACCACCAAATGATGTAGAAGCAGAGCAAGCTGTAATTGGTAGTATGCTTACAGATAAAGAAGCTGTCTCAGCTGCTATTGAAGTTTTAAAGCCAGAAGACTTTTATAGAGAAGACAATCGTATAATATTTGAAGCTATATTAAGTTTATATGGTAGAAGTGAGCCAATAGATATTATTACATTAAAATCAGAACTATCTTCAATGGGAAAATTTGAAGCAGTTGGTGGACTTGAATACATAGCAGAACTACCAGATAAAGTTCCTACTACAGCAAACGTAGAACAATATATAAAGATTGTAGAAGAAAAGTCTGTACTTAGAAACTTAATAAAAACTGCAAATGAAATAATAACATTAGGATATGACCAAACACAAGAAGTAGACAGCATTATAGATGGAGCGGAAAAGAAAATATTTGAAGTAATGCAGAAAAAAAATCAAAAAGGTTATACACCAATTAAAGATATATTAGTAGAAACTTTTACAGAGCTTGAGCAATTGTATAATCAAAAACAACGTATTACTGGTATACCAACAGGATTTTCAGACCTAGACTTTAGAACATCTGGGCTTCATAATTCAGACCTAATACTAGTTGCTGCAAGACCTGCTATGGGAAAATCTGCATTTGCACTAAATATAGCAACAAATGCTGCTGTACGAGCAAAAGTGCCAGTAGCAATATTTAGTTTGGAAATGTCAAAAGAGCAAATGACAAGCAGAATTTTATGTAGCGAGGCTATGGTAGACAGCAATAAAGTAAGAACTGGAAAAATTGATGATGAGGAATGGGGCAAACTAGCAGCAGCATCTGGAGAACTTTCAGAAGCAAATATATATATAGATGATACACCAGGTATTTCAATTATGGAAATAAGAGCAAAATGCAGAAAAATGAAAATAGAGAAAAATATAGGGCTAGTAGTTATAGATTATTTGCAATTAGTACAAGGAAGCGGAAAAAGGGGAAGTAGCCGTGAACAAGAAATAGCAGAAATTAGTAGATCGCTAAAAATCTTAGCAAAAGAAATAAATGTACCTGTTATAGCACTTTCTCAGCTTTCAAGAGCACCAGAACAAAGACCTGACCATAGACCAATGCTTTCAGACCTTCGTGAATCTGGTTCAATAGAGCAAGATGCCGACATAGTTATGTTTTTATATAGAGATGACTACTATAACGAAGATAGCGAAAAAAAGAATATTGCAGAAGTAATACTTGCTAAGCATAGAGCTGGTTCAACAGGAACAGTAGAACTTTTATGGCTTGGAAATTATACAAAATTTGCAAATATAGATAAATATAGAGAAGGATGAGGCATATATTTTTATAATTGCCTCGCTTTTATATTAGTTTGTTTTAGATTTATTAAAGTTATAAACAATTACTTAAAAATTGTGGAAAATCATACTAAAATAATGCTGTAAAATGAAATAGATAAACATATAAAAGCAAAATAATAAAATAAGAAGGAAATAAAATTGGAAGAAAAAATTTTAAAAACAATAAAAAAATACAACTTAATTAGCAACGGCGATAAAATCGTGGTTGCTGTTTCAGGTGGACCAGATTCAATGTGTTTATTAAATATTCTTAAAAATTTACGCCAAAAATTTAATATAGAATTATTTGTAGCACATATAAACCACATGATTAGGGAAGAAGCCGATTCAGAGACCGAATATGTAAAAAATTATTGTGAAAAAAATAATATTAAATGCTTTATAAAAAGAGCAAATGTATTAGAAATGGCTAAAGAGCAAAAAAAGGGTACAGAAGAAATGGGAAGAATAGTAAGATACGATTTTTTTGAATATGTTGCAAATGAAGTATCCGCAAACAAAATTGCAATTGCTCATACAGAAAATGATAATGCAGAAACAATATTAATGAATTTAATGAGAGGAGCTAGTTTAGAAGGGCTAAAAGGAATAGAGCCAATAAGAGGAAAATATATAAGACCATTAATAGAATGTAACAGAGAAGAAATAGAAAAATATTGCGAAATTAATAAATTGGATCCAAAATTCGACAAAACAAACAATGACAATACTTATACAAGAAATAAAATAAGAAATTTACTAATTCCATATATAAAAAAGGAATTTAATCCAAATATTATAGAAACGCTAAATAGATTAGCAGTTTTAGCAAGGCAAGATGCTACATATTTTAATAAAATTGTAAAAGAAAGTTATGCAGATATATTGTTATATGAAAATATTAATAACAATGACATTAACAACTTAAATGAAAATTTAGAAAAACATATAATATTAGACTTAAAAAAATTCAATAAATTAGAATATGTAATAAAATCTAGGGTATTATTATATACTATAAATAAGCTTTTAGGAACGACAAAAGGAATAGAAAAGATAAATATAGAAGATATGATTAAACTATGCGAAAAAAATATAGGTAATAAATGTTTAATTCCTAACAAAAATGTAAAAATATTTGTAAAAAAAGGTAAAATTTTTTTTACTAAGCTATAATAACCTTCCGTAGGAAAATATTGATTTATGTAGGGTTTTGGAATAAAAAAAGTACAAAAAAATACTTGAAAAGAAAAAAAACTATGATATAATGCATTGTGTTATAATTATGATATTTAATTAGGAGGAGTTTAATTTTGAAAAACGGAATAAAAACATTAGCAATGTGGCTAATAATTGGAATTATACTAATAGTACTAATTTCATCAATATTGAATAATACCGATAATAAATTGGCTTATTCAGAATTGATAAATAAAATAGAAGCGGGAGAAGTAAAAGAAATAGAATTATCATATGATGGTACTACAGCAATGGTAGCATTAACAAATGATAATATTCCAAAAGAAGTAAACATACCTAGTGTAGATAACTTAATGACATCATTAGATGAGAGCATGAAAGCCGGAACAATAACTGTATCAGAAGAATCTCAATCTATATTTATGATAATATTACAGTTATTAACACCTTTCGGAATACTAATAATATTCTTCATATTCTGGTTTTTACTAATGGGAGGAATTAATCAAGGTGGAGCAGGCGGAAGCAAAACAATGTCTTTTGGTAAAAGCAAAGCCAGAATGATTAATCCAGGCGAAAAAGGTAGAGTTACATTTAATGATGTAGCAGGAGTAGATGAAGAAAAAGAAGAATTAGAAGAAATAGTAGAATTTTTAAAAAGTCCAAAAAAATTTACAGATATGGGTGCAAGAATACCTAAAGGAGTATTGCTAGTTGGTCAACCTGGTACAGGTAAAACACTTTTAGCAAAAGCAGTTGCAGGAGAAGCAGGAGTACCATTTTTCTTTATAAGTGGTTCAGACTTCGTAGAAATGTTTGTTGGTGTTGGTGCATCACGTGTAAGAGACTTATTTGATGAAGCTAAGAAAAAAGCTCCATGTATTATATTTATAGACGAAATAGATGCAGTAGGTCGTCAAAGAGGAGCAGGACTTGGTGGAGGACATGACGAAAGAGAACAAACATTAAACCAATTACTTGTTGAAATGGACGGATTTACAGCAAACGAAGGCGTTATAGTACTTGCTGCAACAAACAGACCAGACGTATTAGATAAAGCATTACTAAGACCAGGAAGATTTGATAGACAAATAGTAGTATCAGCACCAGATGTAAAAGCAAGAGAGCAAATATTAGAAGTTCATAGTAGAAAGAAAAGACTAGCACCAGATGTAGACTTAAAAACTATAGCAAAAAATACTTCAGGATTTTCAGGTGCAGACCTTGAAAACGTATTAAACGAAGCAGCTTTATTAGCAGCAAGAAGAAACTTAACACAAATAACAATGGCAGAAGTAGAAGATGCAATGGTTAAAGTTACAATGGGACCAGAAAAAAGAACAAGAGTTAGAAGTGAAAAAGAACAAAAATTAGTAGCATACCATGAAGCAGGTCATGCTGTTGTAAGTAGATTTTTACCAACACAAGACCCAGTACACGAAATATCTATTATACCAAGAGGAATGGCTGGAGGTTATACTATGTATAGACCTACAGAAGACAAAAACTTTATGTCTAGAACAGAAATGTTAGAAACAATAATATCATTACTTGGTGGAAGATCATCAGAACAATTAATTTTAGACGATATCTCAACAGGTGCAAGTAACGATATTGAAAGAGCAACAAAAATTGCTAGAGACATGGTAACAAAATATGGTATGAGTGCAAGAATAGGAACAATTACACTAGGAGCAAATCAAGAAGAAGTATTTTTAGGAAGAGACTTTGGTCACGCTAAAGAATACTCAGAAGAAACAGCAGCAATAATAGACGAAGAAGTAAAAAATATTATAGACGCATGCTACAAAAAAGCTACAGAAATATTAAGTGCAAATGAAGACAAACTACACAAAGTAGCAGGAGTATTATTAGAAAAAGAAAAGATTACAGGAGACGAATTTGACGAAATTTTCCAAGAATCTGGAAATTAGGGACAGGTCCCAATTTCCCAAATCGGGAAAAAAGGGACAGATCAACTTCCAATTATAAGGAAAACCAGCAATAAATTTAGAAGAATTAATAAAATGCGAATTTGGTAAAGTTATTAAATTATAGATAATAAAGTCTATGTAAAATTATATAGGTTAATAAGAAATATATGTAGGTTATACCAAATGATTAATTCATAAAAAAAGTTTATTAATTTATAAACAATGTAAAATAGAAAATAGAAAATAAAAAGTCTAATATAATTAATTTTATATTAGACTTTTTATTTTACATATTTAGTTCATGCATTACTGCTCTTGCAATGTTACTGTAATTATGCTACCTTCTTCAACAGAAGTTCCGCTTATAGGGTCTTGCGTCAGTATTACGCCGGAAGAACCTTTTATGTCTATATTAAGATTTTTCTCTTTTAACAATTGTTTAGCCTGTGAAATAGTTTTCATTTTCAAGTCAGGAACAGTTACAGATACTTTAGTCTCATCTTCTGAAGTATATAATTTTATTATAGAGTTTTCTATTAAACTTGTTCCTTTTCTTGGCATCTGCTCTGTTATAACATCTTCGTCAGAACCGTTTGTACTTACTGTAAAGCCAGCTTCTTCTAAAATTTTCTTAGCCTCTCCAACAGTTTTATTAGTAACGTCTGGAAGAGTTATCTTTTCTGTATTTGATGAGTAAGTACTATCTGTTGGAACTTGCATATAAGGAAGTACTTCGTTTAATATTTGTGCTGCAATTGGAGCAGCAACAGTGCTACCGTCGTTGTTGTCGCCTTGAGGTCCATAAATAGTAACTAAAACAACTAATTGTGGACTTTCTACAGGTGATATTGCTGCGAAAGAAGCGACATTACCTTGATCTTCTGCTCCAGGTGATGGCTCAGATGTACCTGTTTTTCCTGCTATTGAATAACCTTTTACTTGAGCATATTTACCAGTACCATCTGTAACAACAGATTCTAGCATATCAAGCATTTTTTCAGAAGTCTCTTTAGATATAACTTGTCTTACTGTAACAGGTTCAACAGTTTGAACAGCTCCAGTAGAAGTATCTTTAATTTCTTTTACAATTCTAGGTTGCATTAAATTTCCACCATTTGCTACAGCAGATACAGCTGTTATCATTTGAATAGGTGTTATATTAAATCTTTGACCAAATGACATTGTGGCAAGCTCTATAGGTCCAACATCACTTAAGTTCCAGAAGTTGCTTGAAGCTTCTCCAACACTTGCAAAATTTGTTTTATCGAAGAAACCAAAAGCATCATAATAACTATATAATGTTTTAGCACCGATTTTTTGGCCTATTTGCATAAATGCAGCATTACAGGATTTTTCTAAAGCTTGTCTTAGAGAAAGATTTCCATGTACTGCACCATGCGAACAACTAATATTAACACCAGAAACATTATATACACCAGTACATTTATAGGCATTTGCGGTGTCAGTAGTTGCCAAATCTTCTTCCAAAGCAACTGCAGATGTTATTATTTTAAATACAGAACCTGGTTCGTATGTGTCAGAAATTGCTCTATTTTTATAAAGTGAGTATAGTGTGTTAGTTTGGTCTTCACTGCTCATTTTATTCCATTCTTTAGAATCTATATGTGTAGGAGTGTATGGGTCATTTAAGTTATAATCAGGATATGTAGCCATTGCTAAAATATCGCCTGTATTAGGATCCATAATTATTACATTTCCGCCTCTAGAAGCTTCATTTTCTATACATCCTTGTTTTAAATACTTTTCAGCAATAGATTGAATGTTTGCATCTATTGTAAGAGTTAAATCACTACCATTTTGTGGAGCAATGTAAGTTTGATTTTCATCTGGTATATAGTCTCTAAGTGCATCCTGCGAGGTAACAATTTTTCCGTCAGTACCAGTAAGAGTAGAATTCCAGTAATACTCTAAACCTTCGCTACCTTGATTATCGTCATTACAAAAACCTATTAAACTAGAAGCTAAATTATTATATGGATAATATCTTTTAGTGTCTTCATCTATAGAAATACCAGAATATACTTCTTCCTTTTCCATCCATTCTCTTAGTCTATCTATTTTGTCTTTCTCTACCTTTTTGGCAATTACAACAAAAGAACTATCAGTAGATATTTTGTTTAAGGTTTCTTCATAATCTAATTCGAAAATATCCGAAAAGCTTTTAGCAATTTTTTCTCTGTACGCTTTTGTTTTAAATTCATCTACATCGCCATCTTCATCGGTTTGAATAAACTTTCTAGGATCAACACTAACTGTATCTACTTGCGCACTAATGGCAAGTGTTTTACCTGTTGAGTCGTAAATAGATCCTCTTTTAGGAGTAAGAATTTCGCTAGTTATTAATTGGTCGTACATCATCTCTTTTAAAGATGCACCTTCGACAAATTGCAACCAGCCTATACGAAATATTATAATTAAAAATACAACAATAACAGCTATTAAAATTCCTCTTAATCTTTTATTAGGAGAAGCTGTTTTTACTTTTTTATTCTTTGGTTTGTACATTAAATCCTCCAGTTTAAGCTAGTAATAATTAATTAACAATAAAATTTGAATTCATTATTTCGATTACTGCGAATCAAAATAAGTTATGAACTTATTTTTTTAATATTATATATGATTTATTATTGAATTTCAATGGATTAGAGAAATTTTGACGCTAATTTGGAGAATGTAATTTATATTTAGATGTTTACGAATTAATTATTTTTTTTAAGGTCACAACTTGTGACCTTAAATATGAAAATTCATCTTCAGTTAACTGAAAGCAAAATCTTTCTGGAAATCTATCTATATTTCTTTTAACTGCTTGATTTACTTTTTTAGTTTCATAATTATATAACATTAATACTTAACAACAAGAGCCATATATGGTATAATATTACTACGTTTGAGGGAGATTAAAGTATATAAAAAAGAAAGGACAATCTAAAAGTTAGATTGAAAATAAAAAATGAAAAATATTTATGAAGAAACAAAATTTTTAATGAAAAAATATAATCTAACGGCAAATAAAAAATTGGGACAGAATTTTTTAATAGATGACGAAGCTATAGACAAAATAGTAGATTCTGCAAACCTTACTAAAGAAGATTTGGTTATAGAAATAGGACCAGGACTTGGAACTTTAACATCAATGCTATTAGAAAAAGCAGGAAAAGTTATAGCAATAGAACTAGATGATAGAATGGTAAAAATTCTGCAAGATAGGTTTTTAGTATACAACAATTTTGAACTAATAAATGAAGATGTACTAAAGGTTAATTTGCCAGAACTTATAGAAGCAAACAAGCAGTTTAAAAGCGTAAAAGTAGTTGCAAATTTACCATACTATATTACAACACCAATTATAATGAAACTACTAGAAAATAGGTTAAATATTGAGAGCATAACTATAATGATACAAAAAGAAGTTGCAGAAAGAATAGTTGCAACTCCAGGCTCTAAACTATCTGGTGCAATTACATATAGTGTTCATTACTATGCAGAACCAGAAGAAGTAACTATAGTACCAAATACATCATTTATACCATCACCAGAGGTGGATTCAGAAGTTATAAAATTGGTTATAAGAAAAGAACCAACACTAGAATTAAAAGACGAAAAATTATTTTTTAATATAATTAAAGCTAGCTTTATGCAAAGGAGAAAAACATTAGCTAATGGATTGGTAAACGGAGGAATACTACAAAATAAGACAGAAGCAGTAGAAGTGCTAAAAAATATAGGATTAGAGGAAAATGTAAGAGGAGAAGAATTAAGCCTAGAGCAATTTGCTAAATTAAGTAATGAAATATATTTGAGAAAATAAAATATGGCAAAGATATAATTTCTCAATATGGAGTAGAAATTAAGAGTATTATAAAATAGGCATGACAACAATGTGCCAAAAGCATATATTTAATAAATTTTTCAAAATTTAATATATTATTAAGAAAAAATTTGTGTTAGGTACTTCAAAAAAAATATTTGCTATGTTATAATATTATTGTATATGTATATTTATAAGAAGGGAGAAAATTATGAATCAAATACTTGTAACAGAAAAAGTTTATGTTACACCTGATTTGAAAAGAAAAAAGAGACTATATAAGATAGAATTCTGTCTATCTATTCTTTTAATATGCCTTTTATCTTCCTTTTATATTTATGGAGCATATGACAGAGACAAGTCAGAAGAGGTATCTCAAGAAATACTAGCAAGTATAGATAACACTATGAAGGTCCAAGAGGAAGACGATGTTATGGTACTTGTATTAGATGATACCATTCAAGAAGTAGCAGACGAAAACTTACATGATGATGTAAACGCAAAAACATATACAGCGGCAAGTGGTAAAACATATACAACAGATGCAATATTATCAATACCAAAAATAGATGTACAATATCCGGTATTATCAGAAACATCAGAAGAATTACTAAAAGTATCTTTAAATAAATATTGGGGGCCAAATCCAAATGAGATAGGAAATTATTGTATAGTAGGACACAACTATAGAAATGATGCATTCTTTGGTAACTTACATAAACTAAATGGTGGAGATAAGGTATACATGAAAGACAACAATGGAAGAACAATAGAATATCAAGTATACGACAAATACATAGTAGAGCCAACAGATACAAGATGTACATCACAACTTACAAATGGAAGAAAAGAGCTTACATTAATTACATGTGCAAACTACGGAACACAAAGATTAGTTGTAAAATGTAGAGAAGTAAAATAATTAACATGTTGTTAAAACAATGTGAAAATAGAATATAAAAATTGTAAAAAAGTGGACAAAGCATAAAAATAATAATCTAAAATTTTATAAAACATTAAGATTTTATAAAATAATTTATATGCTAAGTTCACTTTATTTTTTTGCACACAATTTTAAATGTATCATATTATATAACATAAAAAGGAGAGATGAACACATGGCTAGAATTTTGGTATATAACAATGATACAAATAGAATGGAAACATATTACAGAGGTCTTTCAGAGGCAATGCCATATAATGCTAATAGAACACTTACGGTAAGAGAATTTAGAGGGTCTAGTAATAGCAATGTGCTATGGACGGAAAAAAGAGTAATGCAAGCATGGAATAGTCAAAGATATGTTTTTGGGGCACCTATACCTGTAGGATTTGCATTTAAAAGACCGTATGAAGGCGGACATGGAAACCAGAGTCATGACTTGATACACACAGTTGAACATATAAAAATTTGTAATAGAAGATAGATATAATTTGTGTTTTAAGATGTAAATTTATAAGTATTAGCAAGTACAAAAGCTAATGCTTATTTTTATAGAAAAAATTTCTAATAATTGGATATAAACTGATTGACAAAAGAACAAAAGTTTGATAGTATATAGTAAATAAATAGAGGTGAATTTAAAAATGAGCAACAAAGATTTATATATAAGAAGTAGTTCAGCAGAATTTCTAATATTTGAACAACAAAAAAAAGAACATGGAATTGAAGTTCGTTTTGAAGATGGAGATTTATGGCTAACTCAAAAAGCATTAGGAGAATTGTATAATACATCAAAACAAGATATAAGTTATCATTTAAGTAATATTTTTAAAGAACTAGAATTGGAACAAAATTCAGTTGTCAAAAATTATTTGACAACTGCTTCAGACGGAAAAAAATATAAAACAAATTACTATAATTTAGATGCAGTAATCTCTGTTGGATATAGAGTAAATACAGATAGAGCAATTCAATTTAGAAGATGGGCAACAAATGTATTAAAAGAGTTTTCAAAAAAAGGATATATTATAGATAAAAAAAGAATGGAAAATGGAACATTTTTTGATGAAGACTATTTCGAATCATTACTTGCAGAAATTAGAGAGATAAGATTATCAGAAAGAAGATTTTACCAAAAAATAACAGATATATATGCAACATCTATCGATTATGATAGTAAATCTCCTACAACAATCAAATTTTTTAAAAAAGTTCAAAATAAGATGCACTATGCAGTAACTCATCAAACAGCAGCAGAGATAATTTATAATAGAGCAGACCATACAAAAGAACATATGAACTTAACTAATTGGAAAAATTCTCCAGATGGTAAAATATTAGAAACAGATGTAGTTATTGCTAAAAATTATTTAAAGAAAGAAGAACTAGAACAATTAGAACTTATTGTTTCAGCTTTCTTAGATTTAGCAGAAGCAAGAGCAAAAAGAAATATTCCAATGACTATGGAAGACTGGGCAAACAGAATAGATAAATATTTATTATCAGATGATAGAGATGTATTAAAAGATGCAGGTAAGATATCACACGAGATAGCTAAAGAAAAGGCTTTAACAGAATTTGAAAAATACAGAGTTGTGCAAGATAAATTATACAAATCTGATTTTGATAAATTAATAGAAAGTAGTGAAAATTAATAATATAAAGTAATAAATAATGTTAAAATGATTTAATAAAAGTAATATGAAAAATGAACTTATGCAAAAATTGCACAAGTTCAAATAAGATTAATTGATTAGAAGAGCATACTAGATAGATAGGTAAAAACAAAAATTGGATAATTTTAAAGTAAAATTGGAGTAATAAATGAAGATTAATTCTGAAAAACTATTTGATGAAAAGATTTTAAAAAGAGGGTACAATTATTATTTAGAAGATGCTGTGCATGATGTTACTAGAAATGGTAATCATTATGAAGGATTAGTATATGGTACAGAAATATATGAGGTACAGATAGAAATTGATAACAATGGAAATGTAGAACATATGGATTGTGATTGTCCTTATGCAGAAGAAAATAATTGCAAGCATATGGTGGCACTTCTTTATTATCTAGAAAATGATGGAGAAATTGAAAGTAAGAAAGCCATTAGAAATACGGATAATTATGATAAAATACTAGATAAAATATCAGAAAATGAAATTAAAGAATTTGTTTTAGAAAAAATATATGAAAATTTTGATTTTCAAAATGAATTTAGAAGCTATTTTGTACAATATTTTGAAAAGACTCCAAAAAAAGTGTATGAAAATATTACAAGAAGGAATGAAAATTGCACTAAAACGAGGTCATTCTGGAACAGTAACATACTATATAGAAGAATTATTATCGATATATAAAGAACAAAAT
>ERZ1643246.306-NODE-306-length-64910-cov-33.541778_pt1 | contig 64910 bp, 48 predicted proteins | sample MGYA00579265_ERZ1643246 | MGnify/ENA primary metagenome ERZ1643246 (study PRJEB29033, sample SAMEA4952261) | chicken gut metagenome | biome: Broiler Chicken; feature: Gastrointestinal Tract; material: Caecum | place: Ireland | collected 2018 | study: Broiler... | reverse complement strand
ACTTAGTTTATCATAAGCATTTGCGCTTGTCAAGAACTTTTTTCATTTTTTTGATCTCTTTCTGAGATCTTTCGTCGCTTTGAAGTTTTTGTTCTTCAGCGAACTTTTATATTTTACTTCAGTCTTTCGCTTTTGTCAAGCATTTTCTGAAATTTTTCCGGAGCAATCCAGAAACCTGTTGAATAGATATTCAACAAACGGAGAAGGAGGGATTTGAACCCTCGCGCCGCTATTAACGACCTACTCCCTTTCCAGGGGAGCCCCTTCAGCCAGCTTGGGTACTTCTCCACATTTGCCTGAATCGTTTTTCTCTCTTCAGTTTTTCAGAAAAGATATCGGTTAAAACGGAGAGGGTGGGATTCGAACCCACGCGCCCTTTCGGACAAACGGTTTTCAAGACCGCCTCGTTATGACCGCTTCGATACCTCTCCATACATGAATTCAAATCTCGGCTCCGCCGATTTCATCTTCTATTTTTCTCACGCAAAACATATCTCACGTGAAGACAAAGAGTATTATAACTGTTTTATCCCCATATGTCAACAACTTTTTTAAATTTTCTTTGATTTCTCCACAGACAATCGTAACCGTTCCGCTGCCGGAATGGTTACGAACAATCCTCTTTCTTCTGTTCGCTTTTCAGAAGCGCCTCTGCAATCAGCAAATCCTCCGGCGTCGTGATCTTGATATTGCGGTAGCTTCCCTCCACCATTCGCACGGCAACGCCCATCTGACTTTCCACAACCATAGCGTCATCCGTAATTCCTGACGGATCCGTTTCTCTCAGCCTGCGGAAAGCTTCCGCGATCAGCGGCACGGAAAACGCCTGAGGGGTCTGCGCCTGCCATACGCGGCTCCTGTCAGGACTTTCCACAATTTTCCCTTCCGCATCTGTCAGTTTGATTGTATCTTTTACGGGCATTCCTGCAGCACATGCCTGAAACTGCTCCACTGCACGAAATGTTCTTTCGATGATATCTTCTGTGACAAACGGCCGGGCGCCGTCATGTATAAAAACGTATCCGTCTGTGTTTCCGATTTCCGGGCTTTCTCTGAGCATTTCTATCGCCCTGGCAACGCTCTCATATCGCTCCCTACCGCCCGCACAGATTTTTTTTACCTTTTTCAGGCCGAATTTCTGCACCAGATTCTGTCTGCAGTATTCCTGCTGCCTGTCTCCTGTCATCAGCACAATATCATCGATAAGCGGAGAACGCTCAAAGGCCTCCAAAGCATAGGAAACGACCGGGCGGCCGCCGATGTTCAGATACTGTTTCGCCACGGCCGTACCCATTCGGGTGCCTTTTCCCGCAGCAAGAACAACCGCTGTACAATGTTTTCTTTCCATTTTTACCTCTTCCTGACCTGTTTACCGCGTCAATGGGGCCGGCTTCCGGACGTTCCGCTTTCTTCTCACCGCGGCGGCTCCGAAAGTAATCCGCGTTTCTCTTCTGCGACTCCCCGCTATCTTTCTCCCAGACGTAGATTCGGCACGGCATTTAAATCCCATCCGTGGCGCGTCCCCTTCTGATATTCATAATACGCTGCCACTCCGATCATTGCAGCATTGTCTGTACAATAGATCGGAGACGGGTAATAAAATCGGATGTTTTCCTTCCGGCACGCCTCCTCCATCGCGGCGCGAAGTCCCTGATTGGAGGCCACTCCTCCCGCAATTGCAAGGCGGTCCATATGAAAATCTTTCGCAGCGCGAACGGCATTGTCCACCAGGACATCAATCACTGCCTGCTGGAACGACGCGGCCACATCCGCTTTGCAGACTTCTGTCCCCGTCATTCTGGCCTGATTCAGATAGTTGAGAACTGCAGACTTCAGCCCGCTGAAGCTGAAATCATAAGGTGCTTCCTCAATATGAGCCCTCGGAAACGCAATTGCCTGGGGACTCCCCTCTTTTGCAAGACGGTCAATTTTGGGCCCGCCCGGGTAGCCAAGCCCGATGGCTCTTGCCACTTTGTCAAAGGCCTCCCCCGCCGCGTCATCTCTGGTCCTGCCCAGAATCTCAAAGACACCATAATCCTTTACAATCACCAGGTGGGTATGTCCGCCGGATATGATCTCACACAGAAACGGAGGCTCCAGATCGGGATGCTCTATATAATTAGCCGACACATGCCCTTCGATATGATGAACGCCGACCAGCGGCAGTCCGGCCGCATAAGCAATCGCTTTCGCCTCCGCCACGCCGACCAGCAGCGCTCCGACCAATCCGGGACCGTACGTAACGCCCACCGCATCCAGATCCTGCAGAGTAACCCCGGCTTCATCCAGCGCCGCCTGCACCACCTGATTGATTTTTTCAATATGCTTTCTTGACGCAATTTCCGGCACCACTCCACCATACAAGGTATGGAGAGCAATCTGCGAGGAGATGATATTGGAGCGGACGGTACGTCCGTCCTCAATCACCGCAGCGGCAGTCTCATCGCAGGAGCTTTCAATTGCGAGTATTTTACAGCTTTTCTTCTTTTCACTCATTTCAGTTTTTCCCGGTCGTTTCCGACGTTGTCCGGGCAAGTTTGGAATTCCGCCTCCAAACTGTTCCTCCTTTTACTCGTCAAACTTCAGTTCCACCGTTTTTCCGTCCTTCCCTGTCTCAATGGCTGGGAAAATTTTCCGCGCATCCTCGAGATACTGTTCCGGATAAACCAGGGACGGTGAGAAATGTGTCAGCCACATGGCTTTCGGCTGCGCCTTTTTTCCCAGCTGCGCGGCCTCGGCAAACGTCATATGGCGGTATTCTTTTGCCTTGGCGGCCTTATCCGGCTCCCCGTACATCCCTTCGCAGATAAACAGGTCAGCTCCGGCGGCATGCTCTGCGATCCGTTCTACCGGACGGGTATCGGTACAGTAAGCCACCTTCAATCCTCTGCGATCAGGCCCCAGCACCATGTCCGGCGTCAGAATCCCGTCCGGCGTCTCCACTGTCTCGCCCTTCTGCAGCGGATTCCAGTAGCGTACCGGAATTCTCTGCGCCTTTGCCCGCTCCACGTCAAATTTTCCTTTTCTCGGAATTTCCAGCGTATAACCATAGCAGACCACATTATGCTGCACCCGGAACGCAGTGATCTGATAACCGTTCCGTTCCAGCTTTACTTCCGGTTCCGTGACTTCGTGAAAGTGAATGGGAAACGGAAGCTCCGGGCAGATCACCCGCAGTGCGTTTACCACCCGCTCCAGCCCTTTGGGGCCGATTATTGTGAGCGGTTCTGTCCGGTCTGCATTTCCCATCGTGAGAAGCAGCCCCGGAAGGCCGCTGATATGATCCGCGTGATAATGGGTAAAGCAGATGGTATCAATCGGCTTAAATGCCCAGCCGCGTTCCTTGATTGCCACCTGTGTTCCCTCCCCGCAGTCAATCAGCAGGCTGCTGCCGTTATAACGGGTCAGCAGGGAGGTCAGACGGCGTCTGGGCAACGGCATCATTCCGCCCGTGCCCAAAAGACATACATCTAACATAGCATCGTATCCTTTTCCTTTTTCTTTTATGCCCGCGGGCAACGAGCCAAGCGGACATGCTTGCATGTCCCGGAATCACAGGCCGGTATTCCTGTGATACTCTCTGGTCCAGCTGCCAAGAGCGCTGTCCAGATCCCCGGGCAGTTCCACTTTCATGGCGTCAGCCATCTGAGCGTCCATTTCCCGGCGTAGCTCTGCATCCGCCTCCAGTTCACCCGCAAGCTTTTCGTACGCTTCTCTCCCGCTGTTCATGTGAACGGCAAAGAGATAACTCTTCATCGAGGCCCGGGAGTGCAGCGATTCGTAAGATTTCCGGAAACATTCCTGCGCCTCCTCCATCTGGAACAGGCTGGCATAGGCGCAGCCCATATTATTGTAAATATTCCCGCAGAACTGTTCTCCCATCACAGTATTCTCCGCATCTTCCAGCGCAGACTGATAGACGCGGATCGCATTGATATATTTTTCATGCTCAACCAGATAATCGCCTTTCAGTTTTCTGCGGACAATCTCCGGCTGTTCTTCAAACCGCTTCAGTCGCTCATTCATCTCCCGGAACTGGTCATGGGTCAGATAATTGATCTCCCGGAAAATCGGAAGAATAAATTCCCCCATATTGCTGCGTTCATCCAGAAGCGGATACAGTTTCTGATACAGTCTTCTCAGATGAAGCTCGTCACGAAGCCAAACACATAGCTGTTCGTTGATGATCGTTTCGTCCAGCAGATAAATATTGTGGTACATATAGTAGCACAGTTCCTCGATGGAGTAAATATTCGTACTGATATTCACAATAAAATATGGAATTTTCGCCCGCTTGATCTGACAAAGAATATATCCGCTCATTTCGACGCCTCCCCCATAGTCTCATGCCAGATTTTGCCGCTTTTCGGAAACATCTCGCCGAATCCCAGATCCTCCACGGTGATCCGGCAGCTTTTAGGAGCGTCATATTCCAGCTTCAGGTGCAGGCGGGTGGTTCTCGGCGGACGCTTGGGCAGTCCGGGCAGATGCATGGTATAGCGGTTCTTCTTTCCGCTCTCCATATCACTGACCACAAAAACCAGATCCTCCGTGCCATCGAGAATCAGTTCGCACTCCTTTTCCGCCTCGTACCAGTTGACGCCTGCCTGAATCATCGGATAATACGCCGGCGATCCGGAAATTGTCATCTCCATTCCCACATTGTGACGCACCAGATCGTTCCCCAGGAACAGATATCCCTTCAGGCTGCGCTCCTCCGCCTTTTCCCGGGCGGTAAAGCAGGCCCCTTTTGCAAAAAGGTTGCTTCCCCCGAACACATGGCGCTGGTTTCTGCACAGAAGCTTGATGGAACCTTCCGCCCAGGAACGGTCGAAACCGTCTCCCACCAGATATACGCTGGAATAGATTTCATTTTCAAAAGACTCCGCAATCAGACGGGTGAAATCCCGGTCGCGATCCTCCGGCGTCTCGTGAAGTTTCAGATGTTTACCTTTTTTCACGAAAACCGTCGCAGGCTTCGTCCTGCGATTGACTTCCAGGGAATAAAACGTCACGTCATCCCCCTCGAAACGGAACATGCCGACTTTCCGGCTCCAAAGTTCCGGTTTCTGGTACAGCGTATGGTAATAAAAGCTTTCCGTATATTCCTGGAGGTATGCACGTCCCCGCGGAATTCCAAGCAACTCATAGGCATGTCTCAGATTTTTTACAAATGCACGGGTCAGTTTCGGAGTCGTCACCGTAATCCCCGCAACCTGCAGTCCCGGCTCTATCACGCCCGCCGCCTGGAGCGCCGCCTTCAGAAATACCGCAAGCAGCTCCCCCGGGGCGTAGGCTGTATCCTCGATAATACAGGGCCGTTCGTTCATGCAGACCTCATAGAGATTCTCTACCTCCAGAAGGTCTGCCTCCTCCTGCCCTTCTCTCTTTTCTCCGTCGGCAGCATACCACTGATCTTCTCCCGGCTTTTTAAACAAAACCGTCGGGAACTCCTCCTCAATGGAACCTTTCCGCACCGGTATCGACACCGCGTCTTTTTCTGCACGGCTGTAACAGCAGATCTGTGATTCCTTTTCCCCAAAGTCAAATCCAAGTATCAAATTTTTCAGTTCCATATTCTGTCACCTCCTGCCGCTTACTCCACAAGGGAAAAGCACGTTTTCACCAGTGCGTCCTTCTCCAGGTACTGTCTCAGCGCTTTTTCCGTCTCTTCTTTGTTTCCCATTGTCCTGGCCGCCAGAATCCGGTTGAGCATCTGATAACGGCTCCGGCCGTCGCTTTGGATCTGGGTCATATGAATCGTTTTTCTCTCAGACTCCGTCTTCTTCCCTTTCTGTTCACATACCAGCCGGTACTCCAGTTTTTCTCCATAAAACAGAAGGAACTCCTTGACAAAAATCCCCTGGTACATGTTGCGCATCGGCTCACATTTCCACTCTTCCATACCGGAAAGCCTGTAATGGATTGTCACCTTACTGTCCGCCGGATACCGTGCTTCCACAAACACCCGGTCCTCCACCTGATAGATCTGTGTCAGTTCCCGGGGGAACTTCTGATAAAACGCGAACCGAAGCCCCTCCTGCGTAAACCGGTGCAGCAGCAAACGCACGCTCTCTGTCTGTTCCTCCGTCAGCCGGCTCTGTCCGGAATAGTACTTCAGAAGCGCCAGCTCACAGATCTCCTCCATCTCCCAGCCGCGGCGGAAGATGCTCTCGATACACGCAAAAATTTTGTCGCCCACAGGGCGATTCTCCATAAAATAGCCGATGGAGAGATAGGTCAGGTATGCCATCACCACAAGTTCCCGTCCAGTCTGGGAAATATAACTCTCCAGAATCCGGCATCCCTCTTGCGGCCAGGCGCGGACAAACATCACATCGGTCAGAATCCGCTCATCCAGCCGGTAGGACTCCAGCTGAAATCCCTTCACTTTCTCCCACAACGCGCACATCCGGCTGACACTTCCCCGATAGTAGCGTTCCAGATACCGCAGAACCGCCTCGTCGTAAAGTCCGCGGCGGAAGCTTTCCTCCGCCAGCGCCACCAGGCTTTCCTCCTCCTGAAATTCCCGGTTCATAATCATATGGCTGGCCAGGCGAAGCACACAGGAATCGGACAGTTCCTCAAAACCGTACTTTTCCACCAGAGCAAACGCTCTGTCATACTTGCCGTCGGCCGTCAGCAGCTCGATCACGGAAGCTTTGTTGACCGGAATATACTCCTCGTCACGAAGATCCTGAAGCGCCTGTTCCACCGCCGGCTCGCCCAGATGTTCCCAATAATACTCCAGAAGTTTTCTTCGGATCATCCGGCGGTATTTTACCGTGAAAGCCGGCGACTGTTCCGCCTGAAGATACCAGCCGAGCTTCTGCTCGCTGATCTCCACATCCGCTTCTCTTTCCCCGCACAGGTAAAGGAGAAGGCCGGAGTTGTCCACGTCAAAAGCTCCGCAGGCCTGCGCCAGCACCTCGTCCTCCAGAAGCGGCTGATCCTCGTAGGGAATCGTCGTCACAAACCGTCTCTTTTTTTCGTCCTCCAGGAAGATTCGCGCATCCTGCCCGTAGACACGGATATAGGCGGTCCTGTCAGAAACCGGATAGACCATCTCATGCTTCAGCGCCGGATGGCACACGACCACTCTGCGGATTTTTCTGTTTTCACAGAAAATCTTATGCGTAAACAGAACGCCTGCCAGCGCTCTCGCGCTGACTGTATCCTTCGGAAGAGGAAGAAACTCCCGGTAAATCAGCGCATAGTCTTCATTGATTCTTCCCTTCTGCACCTCAATCCGGGCAAACTCCTCCATCGCTTTTTTGTAGCTCTGCCAGGTATTTCTGTCTTTTTCTCTGTTTTTTATCACGTTCGCGTAGACGAACGCCTTTTTCTGCCCGCTGAGGGCATTGTTATAAGTAAAGTATACGCGGATTACCTGCGGAAGCATTCCATCAAAATCAGATCCCATCGTCTCAATATAGTATTCATAGAGCCGTGTGATATGCAGCTCGTGCTCTACCGCCAGGGAATACCACCGGAAATACTCCGGACGTCCGGGATTTCCCTTCATAATCAGCCGGCAGACCGCATCCAGCACTTCATCGGAAGGATACTGCTCATAGCCTCTGCTCAGAAAGTCATAGACGCCTGCGTCAAAGCTTTTCAGATGTTCGCTCAGATAAGCGGCACGTTTCAGAATCCCCTCTGTCATAATGCCGTATCTCTGGGCGAACCGCAGGACCTGAATCATAAAGCCTGACAGTTTCCGCAGCTGACCTTCCTGACGCATCAGGACCTTATACGCTTCCAGATACAGGAACGGACTCGTGCAGCCCATCCGGTAAATCTGCTCCATGGCAAACAGCTGCTTTGCCAGGGAAACCCGATAGCTGTCGTCTTCACGGAGCAGCAGGAGCAGCAGAATCAGATTCTCCGGCTCCTGACGGTAAAGTCCCGCAAGCCGCGCGACGATGGAACGATGTTCCGGCGCGATCAGATTCAGCTTTTTCTGGTAATACAGAAACAGCGCTTCCTCCTGCGGCGTGTTCAGCGGGTATTTTCCGTTCTGCATCCCCCAGAGAATCTCCATCGCCAGGGCATTCTCCTCATTGGCGTCATACAGAAAGACCTGGCAGAACATCAGCATCGTGCTGCGGTCTCCGGCCGCCGCCATCGCCCGCACATGATTCCACGCGCTGTCATACCAGCTGCGGTAGTCCATCCGATGGGTCTCCAGCGCCAGATACTCCTTCAGCAAAGCCGCCAGATGGCACTCCCGTTCCGGATCTTTTCTGCGCACCATCGCCCCTTCCGCGGAAGCCTCCACCTCAAAGACCAGCGTCTGATGGACACTCCGGACCGTAATTTTTCCGAAGCGCCGGCCATGGCCCAATCGGTCCCTGCGGACAATGTATTCCAGACCGTAGACGCTTCCGATAAAGTTCTCGGAGGTCACCGTCTGTTTGTCCACTTCCAGGAAATCTCCTTCCACCTCGATTTCCATGCGGACATATCCCCAGGTGTTTTTATAGATATATATGGTATCCTTTGTGGATTTCTCCAGCTTCCAGAACTTCTTCTTTGACTCGCCAAGCGTCAGCCGGACAGGCTCCTTCTTTCCGGCAGTGACCAGAAACTCCTCCAGATGCTGATAAGTCACCGGGTTCCGCGACAGCCCCTGATACAGGGATCTCAGAGAATCGCTCTCCCGCTGCATCATCGCCGCAAAGCCATCCTTTGTAAAGACAGAAAAGGCCTCCCTGAAATCCCGTGCAGCCAGATGCGTGAAATCATCCAGCGTACGGATATATCCTCTGGAGGATCTGATCTGACGCCGCTCTATTTTTACAGTTACAGGTATGATTTTTTCTTCAATGCTGGTGCTCAGCACAATCGTCCCCTGAATCCCGTCACCGCCATGAAGGCCTTCCGTATCGATGCCATAGACAATCGTGCAGGCGCTGCCCGCGAAGCGGTCCTGCGCCAGCACAATTCTGGGATGGTCAGAGACTGCAAATCCTTTGATCCTGCGCCCGTCCGCCGCCCCTGCGTGAAGCTCTCCACGGTAATTTTTCCCCTCGTCAAGCGTTAAGGTGACTTCCTGCTCCGTTACCACAAGGGGCGGTACTTCATATTCAAATCTGCCGTTTACCAGCTGTTCCATTCTTCTTTTCAACGTTTCTCACCCTATTGCCTCTTCTTTTGTCAACAAACGTTACCGTCCACGGCTGTGAACAGTAACCGCCAATCACTTGTAACAGTTCAGCCCGCTGAACTGTTACAATCACTTACCCTCCGATTATAAACCACATTGCCGTTCAATGCAACGTTGCCTGTTTTTGTAATCATTTGAACTGTTGCCTATTTTTCAATAATCTGGCCGCTGCGGTAGGCCGCCAGAAGCTGCAGCAGCTCTCCGATGCGTTCTTTCAGTTCCCGGCCGGTATCGCTGTCCCCCACAAGCATGCGGCGGGGGGCCATCTTGACCATGATCCGGTCGGAATGGATATCCGTTTCCCTCTCAATCGCGTCCTCCGTGGACGAGAACGGCTCATGAGCAACCAGCATCATTCCGTAGGAATTGTAAATCAGCGTATATCCGGCAATGCCTGTCTTCGCCTGATAGGCTTTGGAGAATCCTCCGTCAATGACCAGCACCTTGCCGTTGCATTTCACAGGGCTCTCCCCCGAAATCTGCAGCACCGGCACATGACCGTTGACGATATGGGCATCTTCGTCAAGCCCGAACTCCTTCAGAATCCTGTTCACCACGGTCTCATCGTTCAGAAAACGGTAATACGGATTCTTCCTCTCCTTATGTACGGCGCTGTCCTCGACAAAATACCGTTCAAAGGTCGTCATGCGGTCCTTTCCGAACAGAGGGGAATTGCGGTTGGACCAGATAAACCACATAATGTCCCTGCCCCGCTCCCGCTCTTCCTCGTCAACCTCAAAAAAGGCTTTCCGCACATAGGATTCCAGCACATCGTACAGAGCCTTCCCGCTGTAGGTTTTCCCAAACACTTCCACCTGGCGGAACTCCCCGTTTTCATCCAGAGGCACACAGCCATGATACAGCAGGTTGTTGTTGAACACTTTATACATGGAACCCTTGTTCAGGAGAAGAAGCATATGCTGCTGCAGCCTGTCGCAGTTTTCAAACGCCCCCACCAGGCGCTCCATCACATTCTGCTCCGCCTCGCTGAGCGCATAGGGATTCTGCGGATCGACCGTCGGAAAATTTCTGTCCAGCAGCGGATAGACCGTCCCGTCGATCTCTATGGTTCCTTCTTCATAATTGATTTTCTCAAGCACCCTGCGGTCGTCCGCGTGGAACCACGGATACTTCTGCACAAGCTGTCCCTCCAGCTTGAACTGAATAATGGAAATCGCTTTGTGCAGTTTCATATTCAGGGCCTTCTCACTGGTGTCATAGCCGTGATTGTCACCCCGGATCCGGAACACCTCGCAGTCGTCGTCCTGGTATGTCTCCAGGGCAAAGGTGGCTAGGGGCAGCAGATTGATTCCGTAGCCGTCCTCGAGAATATCCAGGTTTCCGTAGCGGACGCTGTTGCGGATCACTGTGGCGATGCAGGCCATCTGTCCGGCCGCCGCCCCCATCCATACAATATCATGATTTCCCCACTGAATGTCCAGGGAATGGTATGCCATCAGCTTGTCCATGATCTTATGAGGCGCCGGCCCTCTGTCATAAATGTCCCCCAGCACATGGAGATGATCGATCACCAGGCGCTGAATCAGTTCACTGAGAGCTGCGATAAATTTCTCCGCTCTGCCCACGGAGATGATCGTGTTTACAATCGCGTCATAATATGCTTCCTTGTCCAGTACCTCCGGCTTTTCTGTGATCAGTTCCTCGATCACGTAGGCAAAATCCTTCGGCAGAGCCTTTCTCACTTTAGAGCGGGTGTATTTGGAGGCGACACACTTGCACACTTCAATCAGGCGGTACAGGGTAATCCGGTACCAGTCCTCCATATGCTTCTCGCTCTTGGCCACCAGTTTCATCTTTTCCTTCGGATAATAGATCAGGGTCGCCAGGGCCTTCTTGTCTCTGTAAGAAAGGGTATGTCCGAATACATCGTCGATTTTTTTTCGTACCGTACCGGAACCGTTCTTCAGCACATGAGAAAAGGCTTCATATTCTCCGTGAATATCCGTAATAAAATGCTCCGTTCCTTTCGGAAGGTTCAGAATCGACTGGAGATTGATAATCTCCGTCGACGCTTTGGCAATCGTCGGGTACAGTTCTGCCAGCCGCTGCAGATAATGCAGCTCCAGCGGCTGCCCGTTTTTTTCTGTCATAGTCTGTTCCTCCTTTTCTGAATGCCTGTAACCGTCCCGGCGGACGAACAGCTACGCTTTTTCTGGTTTCCCTTGAAAATCAAACAGGGAAATCTGATTCGTCTCAGGCAGATCCCCGAAAATTCCCAGGTCATCCATGAAATCAATCACGGTCTTGCTGACTTTCGTTCTCTGACGGAAGTCGTCCTTGGACAGGAACTGGCCGTCGCGGGCCGCCAGCACAACGGCGTCGGCCGCCTTGTCTCCCAGTCCCTCGATGGTATCCAGGGCCGGCATCAGCTTTCCTTCCACGATCTGGAACCTGTGCGCCTGCGCCCGGTACAGATCCACCGGAACAAACTCAAAGCCCCGCGCATACATTTCCTGTACGTTTTTCATATCTTTATAGGTATCCTGCTCCTTCTTGCTCAGGCTGTCGTAGCGCTTCTGGTAATCCGCCATATAATATTCCAGTTTTTCTTTTCCCATGCACATCAGTTCATAGGAAAACGACGACGCCCGGATGGAAAAATAAGCTGCGTAGTAGGCCAGCGGATAGAAGATCTTATAGTAGGCAATCCGATAGGCCATCATAACATAAGCGGCCGCATGTGCCTTCGGAAACATGTATTTGATTTTTTTACAGGACCAGATATACCAGTCCGGAACTCCGTGGGCCGTCATTTCCTTCTCCCACTCCGGTTTCAGTCCTTTTCCTTTCCGGACGCTTTCCATGATTGTGAAAGAAAGCTCACTTTCCAGCCCCTTGCCGATCAGATAGATCATAATATCGTCACGGGTACAGATCGCCGTGGAAATCGTTGCCTTTCCCTCCTTGATCAGCGTCTGCGCATTTCCCAGCCATACGTCGGTGCCGTGCGCCAGTCCGGCGATTCTTACCAGATCAGAAAAAGACTGGGGCTTCGTGTCAAGAAGCATCTGGATCGCGAACTCTGTACCGAATTCCGGAATTCCCAGGCAGCCAAGCGGGCATCCCCCGATGTCCTCCGGACGGATCCCGAGCGCGTCCGTGTTCTTAAACAGCGACATAACTTCCGGATTGTCCAGAGGAATCGTCTTCGCATCCAGTCCGGTCAGGTCCTCCAGCATCCGGATCATCGTCGGATCATCGTGTCCGAGAATGTCCAGTTTCAGAAGGTTGGAGTCAATGGAATGGTAATCAAAATGTGTCGTGACGATATCCGTCGTCATATCGTTGGCCGGATGCTGCACCGGCGTAAAGGAATTGATATCCTCGCCGATGGGAAGCACGATAATTCCTCCCGGATGCTGTCCAGTCGTCCGGCGGATTCCGGTACATCCTTCCACAATCCGGTCAATCTCGCAGTTCCTCTTGTGTACGCCCCGCTCTTCATAATAATTTTTTACGTATCCGAACGCCGTCTTGTCCGCCAGCGTGCCGATGGTTCCCGCACGGAAGGTCTGACCGGCGCCGAAAATAACCTCCGTATATTTGTGCGCCTTACTCTGATAATCTCCGGAGAAGTTCAAGTCAATATCCGGTTCCTTGTTTCCCTTGAAGCCCAGGAACGTCTCAAAGGGAATGTCAAACCCATCTTTCTTCAGCGGCGCGCCGCAGTTCGGGCACACAGCGTCCGGCATGTCGCAGCCGGAACGTCCGCTGTAAGCTTTTACCCTGGGGGAATCGAACTCGCTGTAGTGGCACTTTTCACAGTAATAATGGGGGCTCAGCGGATTTACCTCCGTAATTCCGGCCATCGTCGCCACAAAGGAGGAACCTACGGATCCCCGCGATCCAACCAGATATCCGTCCTCGTTCGACTTCCACACCAGCTTCTGAGCGATAATGTACATCACGGCATATCCGTTGGAGATAATGGATGTGAGCTCCCGTTCCAGCCGCGCCGACACGATTTCCGGAAGATCTTCCCCGTAAATCTCATGGGCGCGGTCATAACAGATCTTTCGAAGGGTCTTGTCGGAGTCTTCGATAATCGGAGGAAATTTTCCGGCGCGGATCGGGGAGATTTTTTCAATCTGATCTGCGATTTTCTGCGGATTGGTGATTACCACCTCCTCCGCCTTTTCACTTCCGAGATAGGAAAATTCCTCCAGCATCTCCTCTGTCGTCCGCAGATACAGAGGCGCCTGATTGTCCGCATCGTCAAAGCCTTTTCCGGTCATGATGATTCTTCGGTAGACCTCGTCCTCCGGATCCATAAAGTGGACGTCACAGGTAGCCACTACCGGCTTGTGGAACTTTTCTCCCAACTTCACAATCTTCCGGTTCAGCTCCCGCAGATCTTCCTCATCGTTTACCGCAGACACATCGTCGCTGTCGATCATAAACGCGTTGTTTCCCAGCGGCTGAATCTCCAGATAATCGTAAAACTCCACCAGCCGGGCAATTTCCGCGTCCGGCGCTCCCCGCAGAAGAGCCTGATACAGTTCTCCCGCCTCACAGGCGGAGCCGATCATCATTCCCTCCTGATATTTCAGGTACACGCTCTTCGGAAGCCGCGGCCGCCGGTTATAGTATTTCAGGTGGGATTCGGAAACCATGCGGTAAAGATTCACACGTCCCGTCTCATTTTTTGCCAGCACAATCGCATGGTAGGTAGGCAGTTTCCGCACGGTGTTTTCCGACACCTTTCCCTGCTCGTTCAGCTGATCCAGATCCGTAATATCCCGGTCTTCCATCATTTTCAGGAACTTCAGGAAAATATGTGCCGTACACTCGGCGTCGTCCACCGCCCGATGATGGTTGTCCAGCGGAACTCCCACCGCCTTCGCAACCGTATCCAGCTTAAAACGGTTCAGACCCGGCAGAAGGAACCGTGCCATCGCAACCGTATCTGCGGCCGTAAACTCCCTTTGGATCCCCTGAAGCTCACAGTTTCTCTCAATAAAACTCATATCAAATCCCGCATTGTGAGCCACCATCACAGCTCCTTCGCAGAACTTCATGAATTCCGGCAGTACCTCCTCAATCACCGGCGCGTCCATCACCATGCTGTCGTTGATATGGGTCAGCGTCTCAATCCGAAACGGAATCGGCGTCTTCGGATTGACAAACGTAGAAAAGCGGTCCACAATCTGTCCCTCTTCCACGCGCACCGCCCCGATCTCAATGATCTTGTCCACCACCGGAGAAAATCCCGTGGTCTCAATATCGAACACAACGTAGCTGCTGTCCAGCTTCTGCCCCCGGCTGTTGACCACGATATCTTTCAGGTCGTCCACCAGATAAGCCTCCATTCCATAGATCACCTTGAACGGAGCCGAAATCTTTTTCAGTTCCTCCTTGGTGACCTCCGGATGCTCCTCCTGGTATTTTTTCCGGTAGGCGCCGTCGATATCTTCCATCGCATGGTTCGCCTCGGGAAACGCCTGGACGACACCGTGATCCGTAATGGCAATGGCCGGATGCCCCCATTCGTAGGCACGCCGGACCAGCTTCGCCGCGTCGGTGACTCCGTCCATATCGCTCATCTTCGTATGACAGTGGAGTTCCACCCGCTTCACCGGGCTGGTATCTCTTCGTCCGACGCGGAAATCGCTGCTCTTTTTGATTCCCATGACGGACATGATCGTCAGCTCGCGGTCAAAGGAATCCACCGTCGAGCGGCCTTTCAGCTTCACAAAAGCTCCCGGCTTTACCGCCGCGGCCAGCTCCGGAACCTCCTCGTTTTTCAGAAAAATTTTCACGCCGATGGTATCCGTAAAATCCGTGACCGTGAACATGAAAATTGTTCGCTCGTTCCGAATTTCCCGCTTATCCACGCTCTGAACTTTTCCGCGGATCACAACATCCCCGACTTCCTCCCCGATTCTTGCAATCTCCACGCTTTCCTCGTCAAAGTCGCGGCCGTAGATCACATCCGGATTGAAAGAACGGCGATTCTTTCCATCGTCGAACCTACGTCCCCGGAAGCCGCCGGAGCTTCTCTTGTTCCCGTGAAACTCCCGCTTTCCGTTTCCTCTTGAAACTTTCTGGCCGGACCGGTCTGCGCTTTTTCCTGACGCAGCCTTTCCCTCTGATGCCGGTTTCTTTTCCTGCTCTTTTGCAGCGCGCTCTTCTTCTGCGCCTTCCTCCTGCATCTCTTCTCCCTGCATCAGGCGCTTTCCGATTTTCGTATGGGCGAGAACATTTTTTACCTCTTCCTCCACTTTTCTCTCGGAATTTTTCATCGCTCTGCTTTCTTCCCCGCGGTCCACAAGCTCCGGACAGATTTTCAGATCCAGGCCGCACCGCTCACAGAAAATCTTTTCCAGAATCCGAACCAGCTCTTCTTCCTTTTCCCGGGCAATCACGGAATCCACCAGCTCCAGCTTCATTGTATCCGGCTCTGGAAAAGAAATCTTCGCCGTATAAAAAAGGTTAAACAGAAAGACACTGTGGCGCTTCAGCTCCATCTGAATGGAAGAACGGTACACCTCCAGCAGGTTTTCCGGCGTATACTGTGCGGACAGCTGAAATCTCTCGATAATCTTCACCTGCATCGGGACGTTGGCGAACAGCTGCTGTTTCAGCAGGTCCTCCAGCTGGTATATATATCGTTTATGAATCCACTGACGGCTCTGAAGATACACCCGGAGCAGATCCTTCTTCCGGCTCAGAGAAACTCTCTGCACCACAACGCTCTGCAGCAGTTCCGCCAGGCCGCTCTCCACCTGCACGCCCGGGAATACTTCCTGAAATTCTCTTTCCATTCTCCCTCTTCCTTTCAAACCGCTATACTTCCTCCCAGTGTTCCAGCTCTTCCCGGAGCGTCCGGAGCAAGTCATGTTCCGGAACTTTTTTCACAATCTCGCCTCTTTTGATCAGAAGGCCGACGCCTTTGCCGCCTGCGATGCCAATATCCGCCTCTTTTGCTTCACCGGGACCGTTGACCACACAGCCCATCACGGCAACCTTCAGGTTCAGCGGAAACTCCTGCACCATCGTCTCTACCTGATTTGCAAGGCCGATCAGATCGATCTGCGTGCGGCCGCAGGTCGGACAGGAGACAACCTCGATGCCGCCTTCCCGGAGCCCGAGCGTCTTCAGGATCTGCTTCGCCGATTTCACTTCCTCCGCCGGATCGCCGGTCAGAGATACCCGGATCGTATCGCCGATTCCCTGATACAGAAGAATCCCCAGCCCCACCGCCGACTTGATATTTCCGGAAAACAGCGTGCCGGCCTCTGTAATTCCCACATGGAGCGGATAATCCGTCTGATCTGCCAGAGCAAGATGAGCCTCCACGCACATGGGCACATTAGAAGACTTGATGCTGATCACAAGGTTGTCATATCCCATATCCTCTATGATCTTTACCTTGTCCAGTGCGCTCTCCGCAAGCCCCTGGGCAGTCACTCCGTGGTATTTTTCCACCAGCTCTTTCTCCAGAGAGCCGCTGTTTACTCCCACGCGAATCGGGATCTGACGCTCCTTCGCCGCGTCCACCACCGCCCGGATCCTGTCTCTGGAACCGATATTTCCGGGATTGATCCTGATTTTGTCCGCTCCGTTCTCGATCGCCGCAATGGCCAGACGGTAATCAAAATGGATATCCGCAACCAGCGGAATCGAGATTTCCTTTTTAATTTCAGAAAAAGCATTTGCCGCCTCCATCGTCGGCACTGCGCAGCGGATGATCTCACAGCCTGCAGCCTCCAGCCTGTGAATCTGCTCCACCGTCGCTTTCACATCCTCTGTTTTTGTATTTGTCATCGACTGAATCAGAATCGGATGGTCCCCGCCGATCACACGATCCCCGATCCGAACCTCACGCGCTTTTCTCCTTGCCATAGCCAAACGCTCCTTTTCCGCAGCATCGCCTGCTTTTTATAATACTTTATTGTAACACACTGCAGCCGTTTACAGCAACCGTTGTGTGAAGGGTTTTTGTTACGCCGGTTTTTGTTACGGTATCCGGCCATTGAAAATCGCTTCACGTGGGTCAAAATATGGCAACAGTTTCCCTTGTGAAAAACCCAAAGGCACAGTATAATAGGGATAACAGTTTTACATGGCTTTCGTCACAGCGCGAAGGCCGGAGATCTAAACGGCTGAGGAAAATGTCCCAGCCAGAATCGAGGACCGGATTTCATGAATAACCAGAAAAATTATCAGAAAGAAAAGAAATCTTCTTTTTCTCCCTGCCGGACCATACCGGAGGCACTGACTTTTCTGTACCTTGTGACATTTGTTCTGCTTCTTATCCTCGGTCTTCTGATCGTGTTTCTGACCGGTTTTTCCGTCCGGAAACTGGCAGTGGTTCTGCTGCTTCTCGGCGCAGATCTGATTGCGTTTATGTTTGCGCTTCTGGCTTCAAGAAATGTACCCCACAAGCGCAGGCTGAAAAAATACAGAAAACTTCTGAACGGTCAGAGCAGCGTGGAGATTTCTGTGCTTTCTGAAAAAACCGGATTTGAACCGGAAGAAGTTCTCCTGGATCTGCAGGAGCTTATTCGTCAGGGCATTTACCCCAACGGAAGTTTTTCAGAATCCCGGGAATATTTTTATCCTGAACAAATTCACATCACGTAACAGTTCAGCCAGCTGAGCTGTTACCACATCGCACCGCAGGGAAAGGACACACTATGAGTTTTGAAGATGACTTAAGAAAGCTGGGGGATGACGTTTCCAATCTGGTGGACAATGCTGTCAACTCCCAGAATTTTCAGCAGCTGAATCAGAAAATTACTGATTCCATCAATCAGTTCATCTATCCGCGGAGGAACAGCGGGCAGCGCTTCGATCCTCCCCCGGAAGACGGCCCCTATCAGCAGCAGGAACGCCGTTACCGGAAACCGGATTCCATGAACGGAAAGCCTTACGATACGGCGCGGCAGGCCTCTTACAGCCGGCGGTCCCGGTCTTACGACGACCGGAGAGCCAATCCACCGGGTCGTTATCAGTGGCAGCCGCCGTCGTCGCGTTCCGCCTCACGCAGACAGCTTTTTATGTCTACAACGGACGTGGCTTTTCTAGGAGGTTTTCAGACCACGGTGGGAGCAATCCTGGCCGTCGTTTTCGGCATCCCGTTTCTTGCCATCCTGGTTGCCGGCCTGACCGGAAGTTTCAACTCCTCTGTGGGGGGACTGATTTTTTCTTTCCTGTTCTGTCTGCTCCCGACGATAGCCGGCAGCTACCTGATTTACCGGGGCAAAACAAACCGGCGGCTCTGCAGACATTTCCGGCTGAGCCAGAATTTTATCGGCCCGCGGGATTATATTACCATCGAAGAATTGTCCGAACGCCTGAACCTTTCCCGGGAAGACACACTGGACGAGGTTCATACCATGCTGGAAAAACGTATGTTCCGGCAGGGACATCTGGACCGGCAGGAAACCTGCCTGATGATCACGGACAAGATGTATCAACAGTATCTGGAGCTGGAGAGACAGCAGGCGGAAAAACTGAGGCAGGAAGCAAAACAGGAGCAGGAGCTGACGGAAAAGGGACTTTCCTCCGAGTATCTGGAAATGGTCAAAGAGTGCGAGACGTATCTCTCCAACATCCATCAGTGCGCAGACGATCTGGCTGGAACGGCCGCCGCGCCGAAAATCCAGCGGCTGGAGCTGATTGTCTCAAGAATCCTGGAAGCTGTAAAAAAGCAGCCGAAAAAGGCGGAGGACCTCCAGAAATTCATGAACTACTATATGCCGACCACCTGGAAGCTGCTGGACTCTTATCGGAGCTTTGAAAAGGAGCCGATCCAGAGCGAAAATATCCAGAAAACAAAAAGGGAAATCGAGAAGACACTGGACACAATCAACAATGCCTTTGAGACACTCCTGGACGACCTGTTCCAGAGTACCGCCTGGGATATCTCTTCCGATATTTCGGTGCTGGAAACAATGCTTGCCCAGGAAGGCCTGACCGGCAATAAGATGAAATTTTAATAAGGAGAAGCATCATGAGCGAAGAAGTAAAAGATTTCACCGCAGCGCCGACGCTCAGTTTCGGCGCACCGGAACCGGAGGCGCCCGCCGTCCGGGAAGAAGAAAAGACAGCAGAAGTCATGGATGAAACCGTCCTCTCTGCCGAGGAGCGGAATATTGTGGACAACTTTGTGTCCCAGATCGACCTGAACAACACCAACGGAATTCTGCAGTACGGCGCCGGCGCCCAGAAAAAAATGGCAGATTTCTCAGAGAAGACCCTGGAGAACGTGCGGAGCAAGGACCTGGGCGAAGTCGGCGATCTGCTGGCAGGAGTAGTGACGGAACTCCGGGCTTTCGATGCCGCGGAAGAGGAAAAAGGACCCTTCTCCTTTTTCAAACGGAGCAGCAACAAGCTGGCGGCAATGAAGGCAAAATACGACAAGGCGGAAGTCAATGTAAATAAAATCTGCGACACCCTGGAAGGACACCAGCGTCAGCTTCTCAAAGATATCGCGGTTCTCGATCAGATGTACCAGCAGAACCTGGCCTATTTCAAAGAGCTGACCATGTATATCATGGCCGGAAAGAAAAAACTGGAACTGGTAAGAGCCACAGAGCTGAAGGAGAAAAAGGAAAAAGCCCAGCGCTCCGGTCTTGCCGAGGACGCTCAGGCAGCGAAGGATCTGGAGGATCTCTGCATCCGTTTCGAGAAAAAGCTCTATGACCTGGAACTGACCCGGATGGTTTCCATCCAGACCGCTCCTCAGATCCGAATGATCCAGAACAATGATTCCGTCATGGCGGAAAAAATCCAGTCCACCATTGTGAACACAATTCCCCTGTGGAAAAACCAGATGGTCATCGCCCTTGGCATCCATCACTCCACAGAGGCAGCAAAAGCGCAGCGTCAGGTGACAGACATGACCAACGAGCTTCTGAAGAAAAATGCCCAGAATCTGAAAACCGCCACGCTGGAAACCGCGAGAGAATCTGAGCGCGGGATCGTGGATATGGAAACCTTAAAACAGACCAACATGACTCTGATCTCCACTCTGGACGAAGTGATGAAAATCCAGGAGGACGGACGCCAGAAACGAAAAGCCGCGGAGGCGGAACTGGCGCAGCTGGAGCAGGACATCAAAAACAAAATGCTGGAGATGGCCCGGTAAAAATCGCAATTCTAAAAAACAACAGCCCCCGGAGAGTACTGAGATTCCGCTCTCCGGGGGCTTCCGTTCTGCCGCCGCATGTTTTTGCTGCCCGGAATTCTATTTTCGTTTCCGGCAGATGGCAACCGTTCCATCAGCTGAACGGTTACGGCAGATTCGCTGCGGCCTATTATTTTTGTTTTCTTCTGTAAACGGTGAAGGTAAACTCAATATCAAAACAGGTCTGCTCGTCGCTCTCCTGCACAAGCTCCCACTCCGGATCCTGGTCCAGATCCGGGAAGAACGTATCCGCCTGATAGGCCATGTCGATTCTTGTCACATAGGCGGTATCACAGTAAGGCAGCAGCAGTTCATAGACGGAGCCGCCTCCCACCACATAAATATCCTCCTCCGGATACTTTTTCAGTTCCTCCATCAGTTCTTCCAGGTCATGAACGACCACTGCGTCTTTCACCTGCAGACTCCTGTCATGGGTCAGAACAATATTGACACGGTTCTTCAGCGGAAGCCCGCCCGGAAATGTCTCCAGCGTCTTTCGCCCCAGAACAATCACCTTCCCGGTCGTCGTTTCCCGGAAAAATCTCATATCCGACGGGATCGTAACCAGAAGCTTATTCTGATATCCGATTCCCCAGTTTCTGTCAGCGCTTAAAATTGCTTTCATTTTCTGTTCACTCCTGTTTTTCACGGGCGGGATGTTTCCAAAATCTTTACACCGCCACCGGAATATTTTTCACCTGCGGTCCGTGCTGATAATCCTCCACAATCAGATCATCCGGCGTAAACTGATAGAAATCACGGATCTCCGGATTCAGTCTGACCGTCGGAGCCGGCCAGGTCGGCCGGGTGATCAGCTCCCGGATCACAGGAATATGTCTGTCATAAATATGGGCGTCTGCAATCACATGCACCAGCTCCCCCGGTTCCATGTCCGACACCTGGGCAAACATCATCAGCAAAATCGCATACTGGCAGACATTCCAGTTATTCGCCGCCAGCACATCGCTGGAACGCTGATTCAGGATCGCGTTCAGAATCAGCCGGTCGCCCCCCGGACGCCGGGTCACATTGAACGTCACCGAATAGGCGCAGGGATACAGAGCCATCTCATGAAGATCCTGGTGCACGTACAGGTTCGTCATGATTCTCCGGCTGTACGGATTGTTTTTCAGATCATACAGCACCCGGTCCACCTGATCCATCGCGCCTTCCGGATACAGATGCTTTACGCCCAGCTGGTAGCCATAGGCCTTTCCGATGGAACCACTTTCATCTGCCCATGCGTCCCAGATTCCTGAATTCAGGTCATGAACATTGTTTGATTTTTTCTGCCAGATCCAGAGTAGTTCGTCCATACAGGTCTTCAGCGCGGTCCGGCGCAGCGTCAGCGCGGGAAACTCTCTGGAAAGATCGTAGCGGTTCACCACCCCGAAGCTCTTGATCGTATAGGCGGGCGTTCCGTCCTCCCAGTGGGGGCGCACCTTTTCTCCCTCCGTGGAGGTTCCGTTCTCCAGGATATTCCGGCACATATTGATAAATATCTGATCCGCATAGCTCATTGTTCTTTTTCCTCTCCGATTCCTCTGTCCATGCTTCCCGAACGAAAGCCCTCAAGATCCAGCGTAATGTAGGGAAATCCCAGATTCTGAAGCTTCCGTACGGTCTCGCTGCGCCGCCGCAGCAGAAGTTCCATTCCGCTCTCATCCGTCTCGATCCGGGCGACGTCTCCGTGTACCCTGAGACGGATATTGGCGCTCTCTCCCAGTATCTCCCGCAGCCACTCCTCACCGGACGCAATCCGGTCCAGCAGCTCATAGGACAGCCGGCTCCCGTAAGGCAGACGTGTGGCCATGCAGGGAGTGGACGGACGCCCCGCCGCCGAAATTCCGTACTCCGCTGCCAGCGCCCGCACTTCTTCCTTGGTGACGCCGCAGCGCGCCAGGGGACTCTCAACGCCAAACTCTTCCAGTGCCCGGCGCCCCGGCCGGTACACATGGAGATCGTCCTCGTTCGTCCCGTCCATCAGACAGGGAACGCCTCTGCCATCGGCAAACTCCTTCAGATGGCCGAACAGATTCTTTTTGCAGAGATAGCACCGATTCTCCGGGTTGTTCCGGATCTCCTCCATTTCCAGTTCATCCACCTGCAGCACGATGTGCTCCGCATTCAGTTCCCCGGCGATCTTTTTCGCCGCCTCCAGATCGCAGGGCGGATGCAGTCTCGTCTGAAATGTCACCGCATACACCCTGGTGCCCTGCTCCGCCGCACAGTCGCAGGCCATTTTCAGCAGCAGACTGGAATCCACTCCGCCGGAAAACGCCAGAGCCACATCCGTCTCTGCACATTTTTTCATATATGTAAGAAGCCGCTGTCTCTTTTCATTCCATTCCATCCTCTGCTTCTCCTTTCTTATTCTCTCCCGGCGCTGCATTCAAATCCGCCGTCATTTCCTGGCGCACCTGCTCGTAACCAAGCCCGTAAGCTTCGCAGATTCTGCGGATTTCCTCATGCTCCGGATAGATCCGGGAACGGCCGTTCAACTCACAGACCTTTGCCTGCACAGAGCCGTAACGGGTCGGCCGCTGCTCCAGCCGGCGGTTCAGAACTTCTCTCCACACCGGCTGGCGGCGAATCCCGATCGTCGTCGTATGCTCGAAAATAATCCCTTCCAGCTGTTCCAGCTGCTCCAGCCGACAGAGCACGCACAGCATCACTGCAGGCCGGTTCTTTTTCATATAAATCGGCTGATACCATACGTCGGCGGCGCCCGCTTCCATCAGCTTTTCCATCGCATATCCCAGCGCCTCCCCGGTACAGTCGTCCAGATTTGTCTCAAGTTTCCACAGATCGGGGACTCCGGGCCAGCCGTTTTCCACAGAATCCTTCTTCGTTTCACACATCTCCACGCTTCCTCCTTCCCGACGCACCTGCCGCGTCAGCAGGAGCATAAAGTGGTTTCCGCTGCTCAGAAGCACTTGCTCCATCCGCAGTTTTTACAGACGTTGCAGCCGCCCTCAAACACCAGAGGCTCTCCGCATTCCGGACAGATCATCTTGTCCCTCATACTGGTCTGCACAGCCTTTGGCTTCGGAATTTTTTTTGCCGGCTCTTTGGAATTCTTCTGGGCGATCTCCTGCTGCACCTCATTATACATATCCAGAAGCGCGTTTCCAACCGCCATCGGACAGCAGCTTCCCTTGCTGGTATCCTTGTGCGTCGCCCTGCGCACGGAATAGGACGGACAGGAGCCGGTGGAATTCAGCTGATCGATAATCGTATAGATGTCGATGCCTCCCCGGGCGCTGATGGAGATCATACGTGACAGCCCGATCATAAAGTTATTGCATCCGCCGGTGGAGCCCTTGCTCAGATACGTTTCCAGCAGGGCGCCGGTGTGCGGATCGAACAGAGCGATGCAATGCAGGCTTCCGCAGCCGGTGATCAGTTTTCTCTTTTTGCCAAGAACGTCGTCCGTCACAAGAACAATCTCGCCCCGCTTCAGGCCGTCTCCGGCCACCGGTCCGGTCTTCTTCGTCTCCTCTGTGCTGAGCACGCCCAGACGCTTGCAGCCGTCCCGGAAAATCGTGATCCCTTTCAGCCCTTTCTCGTAGGCATACAGGTAAAGACTCTCCGTCTCCTCCACGGTAAAACGATTGGGTACGTTGACCGTGGAGCTGATCGAAGCGTCAATGTGCCGCTGCCAGGTAGACTGCATGTCGATCCGCTGATGGTATTCCAGGGTCATCGCCGTCACAAAAAACTCCGGAAGGTTGGCGTCATCGGTGATCTTGAATTCCTTCATATAGTTTTCCACGATTTTCGTGTAGACTTTATAGTAAACATCTGTCCCGTGGAGCGATTCCGTCTTTCTCTCGTAATAATTGGCGTAGATGGGCTCGATGCCCCCGGAGATGCCCAGCATCGTGGACAGAGTTCCTGTAGGCGCAATCGTCAGCAGCTGGGAATTCCGCAGACCGTATTTTTTCACCAGCTCCACCGTTCCCTCTGAGGTATTCGCCTCAAAATACGGCGTGTGAATGATATTTTCCAGCTTATATTTCGGGAAGGGTCCTTTCTCCTTCGCCAGCATCGCGGAAGCCGCAATGGCCGTATCCGCCATCAGAAATCCGATCTGATCACACAGCTCCAGAGCCTCCGGCTCGCCGTAGGTAATTCCCATCTTGATCAGCATATCGGCCAGGCCCATGATTCCAAGTCCGATCTGCCGCCAGTCATTGACACTGTCTCTCTGTTCCTGCAGCGGGTGCATCGGAAGCCCTTCTTCCAGCACCTCGTTGAGCGCCCGAACCGAAATTTTTACCGCATTCTTCAGCCCGTCAAAGTCAAACGACGCATAGTCGGTAAACGGATCCTTAACAAACTCCGACAGATTCAGGCTGCCGAGCAGACAGCTTCCGCCGGCCGGCAGCGGCTCCTCCGCACAGGGATTCACTCCCGCAAAGGAAAATTCCTTTGTCCCGCTGAGAAGGTTCCACTCACAGACGCGGTCCCAGAACAGCGCTCCCGGCTCGCCGTAGTCCCAGTTCACCTCTGCGATATGCCGGAACAGCTCCCTTGCGTTGATTTCCTTCTCAATCGTCTCTCCGGTGGCCTCACGGGTATAGTGGAGGCGATAAGGTCTGTCATTTTTTACAGCCTCCATAAATTCCCGGTTAATGCGGACAGAGATGTTCGCTTTTGTCACTTTATTCAGATCCGTCTTTAAGTCCACAAAAGATTCCACATCCGGATGAGAGCAGTCGATGGAAATCATCAGAGCCCCCCGCCGGCCGTTCTGTCCGATCAGCTCCGTCACCAGCGAGTACAGTTCCATAAAGGACACGGCTCCGCTTGTCTCCTTCGCCGCGTTATTGATTCTCGCACCCCGGGGCGCAAGCCCGGAAATATCCACACCACAGCCTCCGCCGTAGCTGTAGGTGCGCGCCAGTTTTTTCGCACATTCAAAAATACTCTCGATATTGTCCTCCGGCGGAGTTACCACATAGCAGTTGGACAGACTGACCTTCCGTCCTTCGTTTTCCAGCCCGCGGTTGGAAAGAATCCGTCCGCCGAACAGAAACTTCTTTTCCCGGATCAGCTGAGCAATCTCCCGGTTTCCCGCAGTGATTCTTTCCAGCCACTGTTCAAAGTCCTCTCCTTCATGGCAATACTTGTTTTTCCAGATATCCATTCCCAGCTGATTATCAGGGCCTAACCATTCTTCGATGTTCATTTGTGTTCCTTCTTTCTGTAATCTGCGCCGCAGCAAACCCTCTCTTTCGTCCGGATCCGTCCGCGGCGCCTAATACTTTTATGTTATCATATTGCTCATCGGAAAACAATGTTAAAAAATGCCGCTGCACGGCCGATTTACATCGGCCATGCAGCGGCATCTGCGCTTGAATACAAATATTTAACTGTAAGTCGGGTCCGGGCCGTAAGCTCCGCCGGTCCACTGATAACGAACCGGGTTGCTCATCGGGCATCCCAGATTGTCGCCGATCTGAACGGTCGTACCGCGTTTTACATTCTGATAGATCCATTTCGCATCCACTGCTGCCAGACGGATACATCCATGAGACATCGGTCTTCCCAGAGCCTCAAAGTCTGACTTCGCGATGGTATTCAGATCCGGCGTGCTGCTTGCCACTCCGTGGAAGTATACCGCACCGTAAATCTGAGATACGTAGGAAGCCCAGCAGACATAGGAATTTCCGGAGCCTACCATCTTCTTGCTCGGAACCTGCCAGCCGATGTTATAGGTGCCTGCTGCGGAAAGTGTAATCGGATTTCCCACAGAACACCACATGGATTTGATTGGCGTGTCATATTTTCCGGTCTCACTGTTGTAACCGTAAATTGTGGTGATGCCACGGATACGGTCAACGGTGATAAACTTGGAACTCGGGTTGAAGATTGCGCTCACATCATTGCTCAGGGATCCGTCCGCATTGCGGTAACGGCGGTAGCCGTCCACATAGGTCCATCCGCTCTGCACCAGACATCCATTGGCATCGAATGTATAACTCTTTCCATTGATTACCATGGAACCGCTGTGCATGCGTCCGCCCCAGCTGCGGAAATAGTAGGTCTTTCCATTTTCCGTATACCACTGGTTGTACATCATTCCGCCCCAGCTTCTCAGGTAATACCAGTCGTTTCCGTCTTTCAGCCACTGGTCATGGAGCATTTTTCCGTCGCTTCCGAAATAATACCAGTCGATTCCTACCTTGCCCCACTGGTCATGCATACGGCCGCCCCAGTCTCTCAGGTAATACCAGTCGCTTCCGACCTGCAGCCACTGGCTTCTTGCCATTGTGCAGTCCCGGTCAAACCAGTACCAGTCGTTTCCTACTTTGGCCCAACCGTTGTTCTCTGCCGCGCCCCAGCTGCGGAAGTAATACCACTCGCCGTTGTCGCGCTGCTTCCAGTCGTTGTAAAGCATTCCGCCCCAGTCTCTCAGGTAGTACAGGTTTCCGCCTTCTTCCATCCATTCGCCGCGGCGCATTGTGCAGTCACTGTCGAACCAGTACCAGTCGATTCCGATCTTGGCCCAGCCATTGTTGTACGCTCCGCCCCAGCTGCGGAAATAATACCATTCGCCGTCGTCGCCCTGTTTCCAGTCATTATAGAGCATTGCGCCCCAGTCCCGGATATAATAGAGGTTTTCACCGTCGTACATCCATTCGTCGCTGGCCATCGAACAATCCTCGTTGAACCAGTACCAGTCAATTCCCAGCTTGTTCCAGCCGTTGTTGTACGCTCCGCCCCAGCTGCGGAAGAAATACCAGGTGCCGTCCAGCTGTTTCCAGCCGTCCGTGTCGTTGGTGCTGCAGAACATTTTGTCGTTCTGCTCCGGGTCCAGATAGTAGAGGTCGTTTCCGTTTTTCTGCAGTCCGCTCATGCGGTGTCCGTCCTGAGCATCCAGCAGATACCAGCCGCCGTCGACGATCAGCCACTTGGAATTCTCATCCTGGTTGGAGGCGTAGTTTCCGTCTACACATACCTCGCCTTTGCCGTCGGAATCGCTGTCCATCAGATAATAGGACGCGTCACCTACGGTAATCCAGCCCTCTTCCGTCACACGCTTTCCGTCCTCACCGAAATAGTAAATGATTCCGTCCACGGTAACAAAGCTGTCTCTGGAAATCGTTCCGTCCTCGCCGGCGTAGTACTCGTCTCCGTCTGCCTCGAACTTCTGATTCGTCACAAGCTCCGGTCCATAATATTTTCCGTTCGCTGCAAAACCGGTGATCCGTACGCCGTACTCACTGTTTTCGCCAGGCTTCTCGCCGTCCTCGGAGAAATAGAAAGTATGTACCACTCCCTCCTCATCGGTGTATTGCTGCTCACCGGTCAGAAGATAGCCGTTTTCATCCGTAAGATACGTCTTCTGGCCATCCTCAAAGAGGGAATTCTTTTTCACCGCACTGCTCCCGGCATCGTAAAATACCCAGTAAGTCTTTCCATCCTCACCAGTCACCTGATTCCAGCCGTCAGCATATTGATCGTTCTCATCCTCAGAGGCACCCGGAGTTGTTGTAGGCTCAGGCGTCGTTGAGGGTTCCGGCGTCACACTGACATCCGGCGTCAGTGTCGGCGTAGCCGTCGACTCAGGCGTTGTAGGCACCTCCGCACTCTCAGATTCACTTTGTACCTGAGACTGTGTATTCACAGATGAGGAACTGGAAACTGTTGCAGATGCATAAGCAGTCAACGGCACAGCGCTGATCGATACAGCAAGAGCCATAGCCGCTAAAAACTTTCTCTTCATATCGTTTCCTCCCATTATTCACTTTTTCATTTACTACCTTACTACATTTTGGAGTGGTTTTCAATAGTAGAACATCCAAAAATACCTTACAATTTTCTTATTATGTAATCGTTCAGCCAGCGGAACCGTTACGAACGGTTACGGCAAAACGTCCGCCTCCGCTTGACAGGAACCGTCTTATTCAATAGAATAAATTTATCGTGGATAACCGTTCTGCCAGCGGAACGGTTACCTGTCATTGCTAAAAGGGAGATTTCTCGCATATGAATCAGAACACTTTTCTTAAATACCTGAAAAAAAAGGAATACAGCCGGCTGGAGCCTTACCGGGTGGAAAATGCGGTCATTCTGGCAGCCGGATTCGCCTCTCGTTTCGCACCGCTCTCCTACACGACCCCGAAAGCGCTGCTGCGGGTGCGGGGCGAGATTCTGATTGAGCGGCAGATTTCACAGCTTCTCGAAGCAGGTATTCCAAAGATCTATATCGTCACAGGATACCAGCAGGAAAAGTTCCGCTATCTCGCGGATAAATATCCTGTGGAGCTTCTTTACAATCCGGAGTACGCAGTCCGCAACAATCATTCCTCGGTCTACGCAGCCAGAGAGTACCTCGGAAACAGCTATATCTGTTCCGCCGACAATTATTTTACCGAGAATGTGTTCTGCCCCTATCAGTACCACGCCTGCTATTCCGCCCTCTATGCGGACGGCCCCACCGAGGAATACTGTCTGACAACCGATGAGAGCGGAAAAATCACAGATGTTGTGGTCGGCGGCCATGATTCCTGGTATATGCTCGGACATGTCTATTTCGACCGTGCATTTTCCCGGAAATTTCTGGAAATTCTGGAAAGGGAATACGATCTGCCGGAAACCAGAGATCTGCTGTGGGAAAAAATCTATATGAAACATCTCACGGAACTTCCCATGTATATCCGCCGGTATCCCTCCGGCGTCATCTATGAATTTGATACCCTGGAAGACCTTTGTCTCTTTGATCCTTCCTGGAACGCCTACCGGGACTCTCTTCCGAAATAACATTTCTGCTCCGCGCGAGTGCGCATTCCGCGGAGCGTTTTCGTATAACAGGGAACACAGTTTCCTGTTACATACAAAAACAGAGGCCCCACCCATTTCCTTCTTCATGGGCGGGGCCTCTGTTTTAAAAACATATTGCAACCTTTCATCCGGCCGGACAATGAAGCATTTTTTCGATATCCTTTACTGCCCTACCGTCGAACTTCCGTAAATATCTGTCTGCAGTTTCTGGATTGTGGCAGTGAAATCCGGAACCAGCATTTCTCCCCTGTTGGTGAACATTCCGTCGTAGGGAACACGGCTCTGAACAATCTCATAGGATAAAATTGTCGGAAGCTGACCGATCAGGGAAAGCAGCGTGCTCTGATCAATATTGTGGGTAACCGCCGGCAGCACGGCGTCTGCCAGGGAACTCAGCTCCGTGACGCTCAGGCTGCTGCATTTCTGCATGATCTTCTCCAGAACCTCTCTCTGACGCTCTGTCCTCTGATAATCGGCATTTCCCACATAACGGATCCGGGCATAGGCGACCGCCTGATATCCGTCCATCAGCTGCGGACCGCTCTGCGTCAGCTGATGCGCTGCAGCGTCCACGCCTGCCAGACCGCACATCTCATTGATGTAACCGTTTGCCACCCGCATTTCCTCGGCGCTGATATCAATCTCAACGCCTCCTACCAGATCCACAATATCAATCATTGCGTCAAAATCCACACTGGCATAATTATCAATGGGAATCTTATAGTTCTCCTCGATCGTCTTCACCACCAGCGGGCCGCCGCCATAAGCACAGGCCGCATTCAGTTTTTTCACTCCCACATCAGGAATATTCGCATACAGATCCCTCATAAATGAGGTCATGTGAACCTTCTTCGTATCCTTGTTAATGGACATCAGAATCATGGAGTCTGAATTTCCATACCAGGTCTTGTCCCTCCGGTCCACACCGATCAGAAGCAGATTATAGACATTTTCATCGTTGGGAAGCGTAATGTCTCCGGTCTGATCGATGATCTCTGTCTGAAGCTGTTCCGTTTCCTCGTCTGTGAGCCCGGTGCTCTCCGTCTCCACATTGCTGTTCATCCCGACTTCACTGTCGTCCACATAGTTGCTTTTTCCGTAATAGTGATTGATTACCGCATAGACGCCGAGAAGAATCACCACAATAACGAGCATGACAATCGTCAGTACATTCACCCATTTTTTACTTTTCTTCTTTTTGCCGGAACCTGTCGCTGCGGGAGCCTTTTGGGAAGAATTCACCTGAAGTTCCCCCTCCTCTTCCCAATTCTCATATTTTTTCTTCATAGTAACCTTCTTTCGTGTCGTAACAGCAGCTGGTCCACTGAACTGCTGCGCACATCCTTCCATTTAAAATTTCTTCTTTACTATAGACAAAATGTATTCTGCTGTCAAGGTTTCAAAAACATCCGGCCACTGAAAATCATCGATGTTTCTTTCTTGTAAATTTCCTACGCCTTTCTTATAATAATTCTGTAACAGTCCACCCAGCTGAACTGTTGCACAGATCTGTCTGCCGCACGCTTTTGTCCCTTGTCCGCGCAGCAGACAACACGGTATGGGAAACCGTTCCATCGGCTGAACCCATATCGTTTTCAGAAATTTTAGGAAAAGAGGAGTACGTATGAAGAACCTCACTGTCACCGACTGGTACCGCCAGTTTGTCCGGACTCAGGTACAGCCCGGGGATCTCTGCATTGACGCCACAGCAGGAAATGGAAACGACACTGCCCTTCTGTGTCAGCTCACCGGCCCCACCGGCCAGGTTCTGGCCTTTGACATCCAGGAGAAGGCCCTTTCCTCCGCCCGGCGCCGGCTGGATGCGCTGGGACTTTCCGACAACTGCCGTCTGATCCTGGATTCCCATGAATTTATGGGAAATTATGCAGCTCCTGAAAGTGTCAGCTGCATTACCTTCAACCTGGGGTATCTGCCCGGCAGCGATCACAGAACTTCCACCCATGCGGCTTCCACTCTCCGCGCTTTGGCATCGGGGCTCTCCCTGCTGAAACCCGGCGGGCTTATGACTGTCTGCATCTACAGCGGCCGGGACACAGGCTTCGAAGAACGCGACGCCGTCCTCTCCTTTGTGAGGACTCTGGACAGCAGAAAATATCTTGTGATCCAGTCAGAATATGTCAACCGTCCGAATCATCCGCCGATCCCGGTGCTGATTATCAGGCTTCCCCCGAACCCGTGATCTGATTTTTCATGGCCGGACGCCCACAGGCTCTGCGTTTTCCTACGGTCTGTGCAGCGAATGCACAGACCTGGCCGAACTGCATCGATTTTTCTTGTTTTCCTGCAAAAACATGGTAAACTATTAATAGTATCGTCCGCTTTACCAATGTAATGCAATACCGTTTCATACTGCAGCCGGAATCCAACGTAACCGTTTCATTTTCCTGCATGGCATAGTCAATGAACTGCGCAGCGTATGATAAAAGGTAACGGTTCCCCTGACCAGACTGTGATACATCGGAAAGAAAGCCGGCCGAAACAATCAAAGAGAAGAGGACATATAAGTATGGGAGAAATTATTATTCCGCAGGGATATGTCTCTGCACTCAATCTTCACGACACTCAGGTGGCAATCAAAACCGTCAAGGACTTTTTCCAGCAGGAACTGACAAAACGTCTGAATCTGCTCCGTGTCACCGCTCCTTTGTTCGTAAACCCGGAAACCGGTATGAACGACAATCTGAACGGAGTGGAACGCCCGGTTGCCTTTGAACTGAAGGATATGGATCACACACCGGCGGAAATCGTGCATTCCCTCGCCAAATGGAAACGGTATGCACTGAAAAAATACGGCTTTGGTCCCGGAGAAGGCATTTACACGGATATGAATGCGATCCGGCGCGATGAAGAGACCGATAACATCCACTCCATCTATGTGGACCAGTGGGACTGGGAAAAAATCATAACAAGAGAAGAGCGGAACGAGGAGACACTGCGCAAAGTTGTAACATCCATTTACAAAACGCTGAAGCACACAGAAAAATACATGTCGATTCAGTACGACTATATCCAGGAAATTCTTCCCGACTCCATCTTTTTTATCACCTCCCAGGAACTGGAAGATCTCTACCCGAACCTGTCTCCGAAGGAGAGGGAATATGAAATCGTACGTGAGAAAGGCGCCGTATTTCTGATGCAGATCGGCGATCTTCTGAATTCCGGCGTTCCCCATGACGGCCGCTCTCCGGATTATGACGACTGGACGCTGAACGGGGATATCATCGTATATTATCCGGTTCTCGATATCGCGCTGGAACTTTCCTCCATGGGAATCCGCGTGGATGCGGAGAGTCTGAAAACACAGCTGAAGAAAAGTCACTGCGAAGACCGCGCCAGACTGCCGTTTCAGAAATCCATCCTGGACGGAACCCTGCCGCTGACGATCGGCGGCGGAATCGGACAGTCACGCCTGTGTATGTTCTTCCTGCGCAAGGCGCACATCGGAGAAGTACAGTGTTCCATCTGGCCGAAAGAATCTCTGGAAGTCACCGACGCCATGGGCATTCAGCTTCTGTAAGCAGCGCCCGTCATTTTCGTGATGCAACATCGGCATCCTGTAAAAGCCCTGTCGGGCTCTCACAGGATGCCGATCTTCATTTACGCCTCTTCTCTGAAAAACTGTGTTCCCGTGACCGCTTATCCGGCTGAACGGATACCACTCAGACATATTCCAGAAGTCCCAGAAGCTCCTCTCTCGTAAACGAAGCGCTTTTCAGCTCGTCGCCGGACAGCACCTGCTGCGCAAGCTCCTTTTTGGCTTCCTGAAGCTTCAGAATTTTTTCCTCTATCGTATTCTTTGCGATCAGACGGTAAACCGTTACCACCTGTTTCTGTCCGATTCGGTGCGCCCGGTCTGTCGCCTGATTCTCTACCGCCGCATTCCACCAGGGATCAAAATGAATCACCATATCCGCAGCGGTCAGGTTCAGGCCTGTGCCGCCTGCCTTCAGGGAAATGCAGAATACCGGAACCTCTTCTTTCTGGAAACGCTCCACAAGCTTTGCCCGGTCCTCCTTGCTGGTCGATCCGTTCAGCACACAGCAGGAAATGTTCTCCTGCTGCATTCTCTGCACGAGAATCTCCAGCATCGACGTAAACTGAGAAAACACAAGAACCCGATGTCCGCCCTCCAGGGCATTTTTCAGCAGTTCCATACACAGCTCCACCTTCGCCGCAGGCGAATGGTATCCCTCGTAAAGCAGGCCGGGATCACAGCAGAGCTGCCGCAGCCGCGTGATCTCCGACAGTACCTGCAGACGGCTGTCTCTGAATTCGTCCTCCGTCTGGCGGGCAAGCTGCATTGCCAGCCGTTGAGCCCTCGCCCGGTACAGCTCGCTTTGTTCCCCTTCCAGCTCTGCGAATATATTTTTCTCGATCTTGTCCGGCAGATCTTTCAGCACATCTTTCTTCAGTCTTCTGAGCACAAACGGCCGGATCATCGTCTGAAGTTTTTTCAGAGCGTCCTTATCCTGTTCCCGGACAATGGGACTCTCTATCTGCTTCCGGAACTGCTGGTAGCCGTAAAGGAAGCCCGGCATCAGATAGTCAAAAATGCTCCACAGTTCGCTCAGCCGGTTTTCCACCGGCGTTCCCGTCAGTGCAATATGAAAATCCGCCTGAATCTCCTTGACCGCTTTGGCTCCCTGTGTCGTATGGTTTTTGATAAACTGCGCTTCATCGATCACCTGGCAGAAAAAGTGAATCCCCTCATATGCCGTGATATCACGCTTCAGCAGATCATAAGAGGTCACCGCGATCTCCTTTCCCCTGAGGCTTTGGATTTTCTCCTTCCGTTCCGCTCCGTTTCCGGTAATCATGCAGACCGACAGTTCCGGCGCAAACCGCTCAATCTCGCTTTTCCAGTTATATACCAGAGAGGCCGGAGCCACAATAAGCGTCAGTTTCTCCTCCTCCGGCCCCGCCCCGGAAAGTTCCGAGAGAAGGAAGGTGATCACCTGAAGCGTCTTTCCCAGTCCCATGTCGTCTGCCAGAATTCCGCCAAATCCGTTTTTGCACAGGGTCTTCAGCCAGCGGAAGCCCAGCTCCTGGTAGGGTCTCAGTTTTGCGTGAATTCCCCGGGGAAGATCAAAATCGTTTTCCTCGATGGTTTTCATATTGCGGATCAGCGCGCGGAATTCCCGGTTTTTTTCAAAAAGGATCGACTCCTGATCCCTGAGACAGCTGTCCACATAGAGGGCTCTGTATTTGGGCAGAAAGACTTTTCCGCTTCGCAGCTGGGCTTCCGTCAGTTTCAGCTGATCCTGCAGTCCGGCGAGTACGCGGATCCCATCTTCGTCCATACTGACAAAATCTCCGTTTTTCATCCGGTAATATTTTTTCTTCCGGTCATATCTGGAAAGGATGCCCGCCAGCTCCTCCGGCGAAAAGTCATTGGAACTCAGATCCATTTCCAGCAGATTTCCTTTCAGAGACACGCCCGCGGAAACTCTCGGCGCAGCAAGCACATGAATGGATTTCAGGGCGTCTGAGAGAAACACCTCTCCCAGCTCCTGCATCTCTTCCACTCCGCGGGTCAGAAGCTCGTAAATCTCCTCTTCCCCCTGCACCACCATCTCTTCCCGCTTTTCATCGTAGGCGGTAAAATAGGAAATCAGCCTGGCGTAAACCTCCATCTCCCTTTTCACATCCCGTCCCTTTGCCAGCTGCCAGATGTTATTGATATCTCTGAAAACATTGAATCTGTTTTCCCCGTACACCGCAAAAAGCCCGCAGCTGATGGTTGTTTTCTCCGGGAGATCCAGGTAAATACTGAATTTCACTTCCGGCGGCTGATATTCGGCCAGCTGCAGACTTTCCTGTTTTACCCGAAACAGCCGTTCCAGAATCGGCAGGATATTCTGGCAGAATACGGGATAGTCCTCCTCTCCGATGGTGCAGCTGTTTCCGGCACGTTCCGCGAGATACCGCAGGAAAATCATAATCCCGGACAGATCCTCGTTTTTCTCCCGGTAAATCGTCCCTTTCTCAAAAAAGTAAGTAAAGTCACGCCCCTCACAGAAAAGGAAATCGGAGATTGTCAGCTTCATGGCGCTCTTCCCGCCCTCCAGCCGAATCTCCAGCGGCGGCAGTCCGTCCCGGAGTGTGCCCGCATGTTCCCGTCTGTCCAGATACTGCACGGTAAATGCCACCTGTTCCAGCGCTTCCATAAAAGAATCCACCATCCAGCTTTTCAGATTCAGATAGCGGTCCGCCTCGTAAGAATACCACCGTCCGTAGGGCGTCTGGTACAGAGTTCTCTTCTCTCTGGACTGCTCAATCAGATACCTGACCATCGGGCGGCACTCCGGCGTAAATGCTTCCATACAGTGAAGAAACGAGAGACTGGCGCCATAGGTAACCTGCTCCAGATTCAAAATTGCGCTGGCAAAATTCGAGATGCTCTTTAACACATACATTCTCTGAATACCAATCCGGAATTCCACCTGAAGGCTGTTATAGGCATATTGAAGCTTCGCCTCCAGACGTACCTGTCCGTTCTTTGCCCCCGGGAGATAGACCGCCTTGTCCCGCATCGCATAGTTTGCCATCAGCTCGGAAAGACCCGGACTTGTCTTCGGCTTTTTCTTTCCGGTCACCTTTTTGTGAGATGGCGGCGTCAGGTCGCTCCCTCCCTTTTTCACTCCCATTTCCAGCAGCAGCTTCTCCAGCGCATCCGCCGTTTCCTTCTGTTCCTGAGCGATTTGGCGCTCCTTCTCCATTCTGCGCGCCTTTCTCCATTCGATATAGGCAAGCAGAACTGCAACACAGTGTTTGCACAGTCCCCAGTATTTCTGATAAGCCGGACAGGTACATGCGTCTGACAGGATTTCGCTCCCCTTCTCATCCACTGAAATCGCGACGTCATAGAACTCCCCGCTGCTTCCTTCCACCCGCGCGGTAATTTTCGTCACACTCTCTTCCGTTTTTGTCTGATCCGTTTCCACCTTCAGGTCATGAACTTTTCCATTCTGCCAGACCTGCTGGCCCCGGCTGTATGTTATGGAATTCGTTTCCTGTCTGATATCTGACCGCGTTATCATTCTATCCCCGCTTCCTTCGTACGAATATGAATTCATTTTACCGCAGATACTGTCTGTATGTAAAGCAGGTTTTCTTTGCACACACTGATATGTGGTAACAGTTCAGCTTGCTGAACTGTTACGATATGTGACCTGCTCACAGAACTTTCCTGCATTTTATGTTAAATTAAGTGCATCAGGAAACAGCAATAACAAATCGCAGCAGCTCAGTCGGCTGAACTGCCGCTACAAATTATCAGATGATATATGGAGGTATTTATCATGGCAATTGAAAAAGTAACTGCTCAGAACTTCAATGAAAAAGTAAAAAACAATTCCGGACTGACCGTTGTGGATTTCTTCGCAACCTGGTGCGGACCGTGCAAAATGCTGGCACCGATCTTGGAAGAGACTGCTTCCGAATATGGAGATGTGACTTTCTGCAAGGTGGATATCGACGAGGAGATGTCTCTGGCGACCGAATACCAGATTATGAGCGTTCCCACTCTGCTGTTCTTCAAGAACGGGGAAGTTGTGAAAAAATCCATCGGCCTGATTTCACAGGATGATCTGGAAGGCTTTATCAACACCTGCAAATAAGCAGTGTAACTGTTCGCAAGCTGAACGGCTATTCGTCGACTGCAAAAAATCCCGGGCAATCAAACGGATCAGCGTTTGAAGTGCCCGGGATTTTATATAACAGGAAAACGCAGATCCTTATTGCCAAATCCCGTTTTTTCTATTACACTGATAATGGAATATGATATTTTTCTGTTGGAGGTACGGAATGGCTGAACAGTCTTTGAATATGCAGGATTATCTGAAAAAACACTACCCGTTCTGGGAGCATCTGAATCATGAGGAGCAGAAACTGCTGTGTACCTGTTCTCAGCTCCAGACCTGTCGGAAAGGAGATTTTCTCTATTCCAACGACGATGACTGTCTCGGAATCCTTCTTGTTCTGAAAGGCCAGCTGCGCGTCTTTATTCAGTCGGGCGATACAAGAGAAATCACACTCTTTCGGGTCAGTGACGGCCAGGTCTGCACCCTCTCCGCCTCCTGTATCATTCAGGAAATCACCTTTGACATTCAGATTGAGGCGGACGAGGATACCGAGCTGATCGTTACGAACGTCTCCTGTTTCCGCACCCTGATAAACCGGAACATTTATGTGGAAAATTACATTTATAAAGAGACCACCGAGCATTTTTCCGATGTCATGTGGGCGATGAATCAGATTCTGTTTTCCAGCTTTGACAAGAGGCTTGCCGGATACCTGCTGGACGATTCCATCCGCACGCACTCCGCCACGCTTCACACAACCCATGAACAGATTGCACGGAATCTGGGAAGCGCGCGGGAAGTCGTCTCGCGGATGCTGAAATACTTTGAAAAAGAAGGGATTGTATCCCTCTCCCGCGGCACCGTGACGATTACCGATGAAAAAAAGCTGAAATCCTGCATCTACGGGGAAAAGCGCTGCAAATGTCAGCAAAAAGACGGAGAATCCCTGAAAGCGTAACCCTTCGGTCCACTGAACTTTTACCTGAAAACCGCAGCCGGACCAATCATAGGATGGTCCGGCTGCGGTTTTCCGCTGGATCTTTTCCTGGTACATCACAGCTCTGCGGCTTTCAGATCTCCGTAAACGTATACTTGCTCTTCAGTCCACTGGTCACCACCTCATAGCATACACTGCCGTCATCCAGTTCCACCTTTGAGTATTCGCTCACTTTCGTAATATACTTTTTCATATACTCGTCCAGATTATCCGTCTCAATTTCTTCCACGGTACTGTTGGATTTCCCATGACAGCTGTCAAACAGTTCTTTGATCATCTCATATGTCTTCATATACCATACCTCCTGTTTTTGCCTTCCGTCGCACGGAAAACAGTTTTCTTTTCTCTATCATATACCTTTTTCTGTTTTCCGTCCAGCGGTATCGGATCATACAGGCATCCGGCCCATCGCAAAGCGATTTTCAATGGCCGGATGCCGTAACCATTCCGCCGGCGAGACGGCTATATGCGGAAAACCTCCGGAGACCGCAGGGTCCCCGGAGGCTTCTATGCTTGGATACAATCTATTTTATTTAGATATTCGGTTTCGACTGAAAATTAGTCTAACAGGGAAGCAACACGTCCTGATCCAACAGTACGTCCACCTTCACGGATAGCGAAGGTAAGACCCTGATCCATAGCGATCGGGTGAATCAGTTCGATCGTCATCTCTACGTTATCTCCCGGCATGCACATCTCTGTTCCTTCCGGCAGAGTGATAACGCCTGTTACGTCAGTTGTACGGAAGTAGAACTGCGGACGATAGTTGTTGAAGAACGGAGTATGACGTCCACCCTCGTCTTTGGTCAGAACGTAAACCTGTGCGGTGAATTTGGTGTGGCAGTGTACAGTACCCGGTTTAGCCAGAACCTGTCCTCTTTCGATTTCAGTTCTCTGAACACCACGAAGCAGAGCACCGATGTTATCACCAGCCTGAGCCTCATCCAGCAGCTTACGGAACATCTCGATACCAGTTACAACGGTCTTTCTGGACTCCTCTTTCAGACCTGCGATTTCAACTTCCTCATTCAGATGCAGAACACCAGCCTCAACACGGCCTGTAGCTACAGTACCACGTCCGGTGATGGTGAATACGTCCTCTACCGGCATGATGAACGGTTTGTCAACATCACGCTTCGGATCCGGAATCCAGGTATCAACAGCATCCATCAGCTCCATGATCTTGTCGCCCCACTCGCTGCTCGGATCTTCCAGAGCTTTCAGAGCGGATCCCTGGATGATCGGAGTGTCATCGCCCGGGAAGTCGTACTCGTTCAGCAGCTCACGGATTTCCATGTCTACCAGCTCGAGCAGCTCTTCGTCGTCAACCATATCACATTTGTTCATGAATACTACGATGTAAGGTACACCTACCTGACGGGACAGCAGGATGTGCTCTTTTGTCTGAGCCATAACACCGTCTGTAGCAGCTACAACCAGGATAGCGCCATCCATCTGAGCAGCACCGGTGATCATGTTCTTTACATAGTCAGCATGGCCTGGGCAGTCAACGTGTGCATAGTGTCTTTTCTCAGTCTGATACTCAACATGTGCGGTAGAAATTGTGATACCACGCTCTCTCTCTTCCGGAGCTTTATCGATATCTTCGAAGTTCTCTGCAACGTTTCCTGCAACTCTTGCAGCCAGTACTTTTGTGATAGCTGCTGTCAGGGTTGTTTTACCATGGTCAACGTGGCCAATGGTACCAATGTTACAATGCGGTTTTGTTCTTTCAAATTTAGCTTTAGCCATTTTAAAATGTCCTCCTTAAAATCTGCGCTCACGCGTGAGCTTTTTGAAACTAAATCGTCAGGTAAGCAGGCGGGAAAAACCCGCCGTTTTACCCCGAACCTGCTATTGTTGATTATATTGCATTTTACCTGCATTTGCAAGCGAAATTTTACCCATCCGTCCATTTGTCAGGCCGGATCTGAGCTCATCTTATTTATTTGCCTTTTGCAGACAGTACCTTTTCCTGTACAGATTTCGGAACCTGCTCATATCTGTCGAAGAACATGGAGTAGTTACCGCGTCCCTGTGTTCTGGAACGAAGGTCGGTCGCATAACCGAACATCTCAGCCAGCGGCACATATCCGCGGATCATCTTACCGCCGCCGATATCATCCATACCTTCGATACGTCCACGACGGGAGTTAATGTCACCGATAACATCACCCATGTAGTCTTCCGGAGTGGAAACCTCCACCTTCATAATCGGCTCCAGCAGTACCGGCGCACCTTTCTGCATTGCTTCCTTGAATGCCAGTGATCCGGCAATATGGAATGCCATCTCGGAAGAGTCGACCTCATGGTAAGAACCGTCATATACGTTTGCATGAATACCTACAACCGGGAATCCGCCCAGGATACCGGCTTTCATAGCTTCCTCGATACCCTCGCCGACTGCCGGGATGTATTCCTTCGGAATCGCACCGCCGACAACGGTAGACTCGAACTTATAGGTTTCCTCGCCGTTCGCATCCATCGGCTCAAATTTAACTTTACAGTGACCGTACTGTCCACGTCCACCGGACTGTTTCGCATACTTGCTGTCCACATCTGCCGGTTTTGTGATGGTCTCTTTGTAAGCAACCTGAGGCGCTCCGACGTTTGCCTCTACCTTGAACTCACGGAGCAGACGGTCAACGATGATCTCCAGATGAAGCTCGCCCATACCCGCGATGATGGTCTGGCCTGTCTCCTGGTTGGTATGAGCACGGAAGGTCGGGTCTTCCTCTGCAAGTTTTGCAAGAGACTCGCCCAGTTTGCCCTGGCCTGCTTTGGTCTTCGGCTCAATCGCCAGCTCGATAACCGGCTCCGGGAACTCCATAGACTCGAGGATAACCGGATGCTGATCGTCGCAGATGGTATCGCCGGTTGTGGAGAACTTGAATCCGATCGCCGCAGCGATGTCACCGGAGTAAACCTTGTCAAGCTCCATACGCTTGTTGGCATGCATCTGAAGGATACGTCCAACACGTTCTTTTTTATCTTTTGTCGCGTTCAGCACGTAGGAACCGGAGTTCATCGTACCGGAGTAAACGCGGAAATATGCAAGTTTTCCGACAAACGGGTCGGTCATGATCTTGAATACCAGAGCGGAGAACGGCTCTTCGTCAGAAGAGTGTCTTACCACTTCATTTCCGTCCAGGTCAACGCCTGCAATCGGCGGAATGTCGGTCGGAGCCGGCATGTACTCAAGGATTGCATCCAGCAGTTTCTGAACGCCTTTGTTTCTGTAAGCAGAGCCGCAGCATACCGGAACAGCTGTACATTCACAGGTAGCTTTGCGCAGAACGGCTTTCATCTCGTCCACTGACGGGATATCATCGTCCAGGTAACGCATCATCAGATCGTCGTCCAGCTCGCAGACTTTTTCGATCAGCTCTGTGTGATACAGTTCTGCTTCTTCAGCCATGTCTTCCGGAATGTCGACGATGGAGATATCTTCGCCCTTGTCATCGTTGTAGATGTAAGCTTTCATCTCGAACAGGTCGATGATACCTTTGAACTCATCCTCCTTGCCGATCGGCAGCTGCAGGCAGATCGCATTTTTGCCCAGACGGGTTTTGATCTGCTCTACTGCGTTATAGAAGTTGGCACCAAGAATGTCCATCTTATTAATGAAGGCCATACGAGGTACATTGTAGGTATCTGCCTGACGCCATACATTTTCAGACTGAGGTTCAACGCCACCCTTTGCACAGAAAACGCCGACCGCGCCATCCAGAACACGCAGGGAACGCTCAACTTCTACGGTGAAGTCAACGTGACCCGGAGTGTCGATGATGTTGATACGGTGCTCCAGTGCGCCCGGTTTTGCTTTGCAGTTTTCCTGCAGAGTCCAGTGGCAGGTGGTTGCGGCTGAAGTGATAGTAATACCACGTTCCTGCTCCTGTTCCATCCAGTCCATGGTAGCAGTTCCTTCGTGAGTATCACCAATTTTATAGTTAACACCGGTATAGTACAGAATACGCTCGGTAAGAGTGGTCTTACCAGCATCGATATGTGCCATAATACCAATGTTTCTGGTTCTCTCTAATGGATATTCTCTTCCAGCCAACGGATTTTCCTCCTTTAGAATCTGTAATGAGCAAATGCCTTGTTAGCCTCTGCCATCTTATGCATATCTTCTTTTCTCTTCACGGCTGCACCAGTATTGTTTGCTGCATCCATGATTTCGTTCGCCAGTCTGTCTTCCATGGTCTTCTCGCCTCTTTTACGGGAGAACATGGTCAGCCAGCGAAGAGCCAGCGCCTGACGTCTGTCCGGTCTTACCTCGATCGGCACCTGATAGGTGGCACCGCCGATACGTCTTGCTTTTACCTCAAGAACCGGCATGATATTGTTCATTGCTTCTTCAAATACTTCTACTGCTGGCTTACCAGTCTTAGCTTCTACTTTAGCAAATGCGCCGTATACAATCTTCTGGGCAACGCCTTTCTTGCCGTCCAGCATGATATTGTTGATCAGCTTGGTTACCACTTTGTTATTGTATAACGGATCTGCTAAAACATCTCTTTTCTGAGTATGTCCTTTACGTGGCACGTTACTTCCCTCCTTAATCATTTTTCGATTAAATCATCGGTACTCACACTTAACTGCAGTATGTCCGTACGAGTAAATTCCTCTATAGGCCCGCAACCGTTTTGGGATAATGGAATGACCGTACAACATAGTTTTGGTGATCCTGGATCATCGAATAAATTTAATTATTTCTTTTTCGGTCTCTTTGCTCCGTATTTGGAACGAGCCTGTTTTCTGTTAGCAACGCCTGCTGTATCCAGCGTTCCGCGGATGATGTGGTAACGGGTACCCGGAAGGTCTTTTACTCTTCCTCCACGAATCAGAACAACGCTGTGCTCCTGAAGATTATGTCCCTCTCCCGGAATGTAGCTTGTTACCTCGATACCGTTGGACAGACGAACTCTGGCGATTTTACGAAGAGCTGAGTTAGGCTTTTTCGGTGTAGCGGTCTTTACTGCTGTACACACACCTCTCTTCTGAGGAGAAGACATATCACTTGTTTTCTTTCTCAGAGAATTGTAGCTTTTCTGAAGTGCCGGAGCGGTAGACTTCTTTACAGATGTCTGACGGCCTTTTCTTACTAACTGATTAAATGTTGGCATTCCATTTCACCTCCTGATTGATTTCTCAAAATGTTTTGGTTTTACGGCTGCTATTCATTCTGAAATTTGTGCGCACAAAAATAACTGCATTTTCATGCACGCTTGTTCATTATAACTGTCTCTTTTTTTAAAGTCAAGGGGTTTTGAAATTTTTTTCCGTTTCCGGAAAAACTCCGTAAGCCACCATCGGTCCGTTTTTCAGAATGGTCCGGCGTGCAAATCCGCTCACATTTCAATCTCCTTTTTCTCCGAAATTCGTCAGATGGCAGGCCACCTGATGCCCCTCCCCCACAGTGCGCAGGCGGGGACGTTCTTTCCGGCAGACTTCCGTGCAATGCCTGCAGCGCTGCCGGAACGGACAGCCTTCCGAAGCGTCCGGAGCGCCGGACGCTTCCAGTAACATTTCAGCCTGGCCTGCGCCTTTGCCACGCAGATTAAACACAGCTCCGGTCAGCGCTCTGGTATAAGGATGAAGGCTGCCCTCCGCCAGCTGTTCGCCGGGAAGCACTTCCACGACATTTCCCAGATACATCACTGCCACTTGGTGGGAAACCGCACGGACCAGTGCGATATCGTGACTGATAAAGCAGTATGAAATATTCTTCTCTCTCTGAAGTCTGACCAGAAGCTCTGCCACTGACTTCTGTACCGACACATCCAGCGCGGAAGTCGCCTCGTCGCAGATGACAATCTCCGGTTCCAGCGCCAGAGCCCGCGCAATTCCCACCCGCTGTCTCTGTCCCCCGCTCATTTGCCGGGGATAACGCATCGCAAAATCTCCCGGAAGCTCCACCATTTCCAGAAGCTTTTCCGCCGCCGCCTCTCTGTCCCGGCGCCTGATACGCTTAAAATTCAGCAGCGGTTCGCAGACAATATCCATCACCCGCATTCCCGGAGGAAAAGCCGCCGCCGGATCCTGAAAGATCATCTGAATCTTCTGTCGGTGCAGCCGCAGCGCCTCTCCCTTCAGCTGTGCAAGGTTCTTTCCGCGGTACAGAATTTCTCCTTCTGTCGGGGGTTCCAGTGACGCCAGCATACGCGCAAGCGTGCTTTTTCCACACCCGCTCTCTCCGACGATCCCGAGCGTCCGTCCCCGGTAAAGCTCCAGATTTACGTCATAATCCGCCGCAAGCTGCCCGTGTCCTGCTGCCGGATATCGCTTTGTGACATGCTTCACTTCCAGAATCCGTTCACCTGTTTCAGACAAATCGAACACCTCCCATAGAGGGAACGCTGTCAATCAGCGCCCGGGTATATGCGTGTGACGGGCGGTACAGAACCTGCTCTCTGGAACCTGCCTCCACAATACATCCTTCCTTCATGACAAGGATTTTATCCGCCATATAAGCCGCCACTCCCAGGTTATGTGTCACCAGAAGAATTCCTGTGCGGTACGTTCCGCGCAGGTCAAGCATCTGGCGGACAATCTGCGCCTGTGTCGTCACATCCAGCGCGCTGGTAGGCTCGTCCGCCAGAAGCAGCTTCGGCTGAAACGTCATCGCCATTGCAATTCCCACCCTCTGGCGCATGCCTCCTGACAGCTGAAACGGATAGCTGCGCATCACGCGGTCACTGTCCGGAAGTTCCATCCTCTCCAGCATCTTTTTTCCCATGTCCCACGCCTCTTTCCGGGACATGCGCTGATGCGCCCGGAGATACTCTGCATACTGAGATCCGATTTTCCGGATCGGATTCATCATCGCGCCGGAATCCTGGAAAATCATCGAAAGCTCCGTTCCCCTCAGTCTGCGCCATTCTTCCGGGGACAGATCCGTGAGGGATTTTCCCTCAAAAAGAATCTCGCCGCCGCTGACACGGCCCTGTCCGGACAGGCAGCCCATAATCGCCCGGATCACTGTGGTCTTCCCGCTGCCGCTTTCTCCCACAATTCCGATAATTTCCCCCTGCTCCATCTCAAAACTTATATTCCTGACCGCCGGTTCAGGATTTTTTCCATATGTGACCGAAACATCCTGTATGCTCAGCATGGATTTCCTCCTCTCACTGCGCCGGTCTGATGTTTGTGGTGATCCAGTAATAATCGAACGGCATAATATCCGCGCCGCTTACCACAGAGGCGCGGCTTGCAAATGTACTGTTATAGTACCCATGTACCAGAGTGGCGGCATCATCGATCAGAACCTGCTGCAGCTGAACAATCAGTCCCAGCTGTTCGTCTTGATCCGTCGTTTCCAGCAGCTGCTCATACAGCGCGTCATACGTGTCATTCGCATAATATCCGTAAGCGGCTGAATTCTCTGAATAAAAATTCCCCAGAAAGCCCGTCGGATCTCCTGTCGGCACAACGATGGCGTTTGATGTGATCATATCAAAGTTTCCCGCGCTCTGATTTGCCAATGCGGTGTCATAATCCTGCACCGTCACTTTGCATCCGATTCCCAGAGATTCCAGGGTGATCGCCACCGCCTGAGCAAATTCATCCAGATTCCGGCTGGAATATGCCAGATAGTTCAGCTGAATCTTTTCCCCGTCCAGTTCGCGATATCCGTCCCCGTCCGTATCCACGATGCCGGCGCTGTCCAGGAGTTCCGCCGCCTTGTCCGGATCATATGCCCAGGGGTCGTTCAGCTGGTCATACCCATAAGGAAGAGAGGACGGCAGCACCGAACATCCCGCCGTGTACATTCCTCCGACCGTAACATTGCACATGGTTTCATCGTCAATCGCATACTGAATCGCCTGGCGAAGCGCATCATTTCCAAGAACGCCGTTAAAGTTGAAATAAGAATTTCCCAGCCGCACGCCCGCCGTTTCCGATACATAATACGCGGGATCCGCCTTCAGTTCCTCCAGATCGCTGGCAGTGGTGATATTTTCCGCCAGGTCCACATCGCCGCTCTTTAAGGCCATGGCTTTTGTGGAACTGTCCTCCGTCAGGTAAACCGTGATGGAGTCATAAGGAACCTCTCCGTCCCAGTAATATTCATTTTTCACCAGGTTCACCGTCGTGTTCTCCTGAACAGAGGACACGCCGTACGGTCCGGTTCCGATTACCTCACGGTCAATCACACTGGTATCCACGATTCCATACCAGGGATACGCAAGAATTCCCGGAAGATTCACCGTACGGCTGCTGCACACCAGAGTCACGGCTCCGGCCTCGTCGTCCGCCTCGATTTCGGAGAATGTCACATACTGGGAAGGCGTTGAATTTCCGGTACCGTCCGCCTCCGACGCATACAGCCGTTCCAGAGAGTTTTTGACTACTCCCGGCGTCAGGTCATTGCCGTTGGAAAATTTCACTCCGTCCCTGATATGCAGCACCCAGGTGGTATAATCCTCTGTCTCATAGGAATCGCAGAGCCCGTTCTGAACCACTGCGTTCTCGTCAAACCGAAACAGGCACTCGCCAACCCCGTACCGGAGAAAACACCAGCTTGCATTCACATTGGTGACCGGATCCATAGAGTTGGAATAGTTATAGCAGCTGAAATTCAGATGGACTCCGCTTTCAGAAACGGAAGCCGAACGGTTCCCGCCGGAACCGCCGCAGCCGGCCATGGAGACCGCAAGCACAGCCGCCAGCGCCGCAGCCGCCGTTTGTTTCAGATATTTCATCGATCATTCACTCCTATCTTTCTTTGATATCTCTCTGTATTTTTGCAGCCGTTCAGTCAGCGGAACGGTTACCGTTTCCCGACGCCCGCCGTCAGAGCGGAATTCAGAAATTTCCGGGATCAAGCACATCCCGCAGACTGTCTCCCAGCAGGTTAAATATCATCACGGTGATGAAAATTGCAAGCCCCGGAAATATCATCAGCCAGGGGGCCGCCGTCAGATAAGCTCTTCCCTCATTCAGCATCAGTCCCCATTCCGCCGCCGGTGCCTGTGCGCCGAAGCCCAGAAACGAAAGCCCTGCGATTTCCAGCATCATACTTCCGATGTCCGTCGCTCCTGTGATCACAATCATCGGAAGCACATTGGGCAGCAGATACTTCCAGAGAATATGGGATGTTTTCGACCCGGTCACTCTGGCCGCCGCAATATAATCTCTGTTTCTGATTTTCAGCACCAGGCTCCGGACCAGCCGCGCATACTTCGTCCAGCTTACCACGGCGATGGCGACGACTGCATTCCTGAGATTTGCCCCCATAATTCCTGCCACAGCGATCGCCAGCACCATCCCGGGAAAGGAAACCATCATATCAGAAAGTCTCATAATCACCACGTCCAGGATTCCTCCGAAATATCCGGACAGAATCCCCAGCAGCGTTCCCACAGCCATGACAATGCAGACAAGCGCAAACGCCGCCGTCAGGGAGGCTCTGGCTCCGTAAATCACGCGGGAGTACAGATCGCGCCCCATCCGGTCCGTTCCGAACCAGTGTTCCGCGCCCGGAGCCTGCACGGCGTCGGCCAGAACCGCTTCATATGGATCGTGGGTTGCCAGCAGAGGCGCAAATACTGCGACTCCAAGCACCAGCAAGGCCAGAAGAAAGCAGACTGCAAATCCCGGATTCTTTTTTATAAATGCCAATATTTTTGCCATATTCTTACCTGTCCCTTTCCTTCCGTCTGGCACGGCGGAACATAAATCCCCAGCCGTTTGACTTGTTTACTTTTCCTATTGATTTTCCGATGTGCCCGGAGCCAGAAAACGGTACGACAAATCCACCAGCAGATTGAGCGCCATATAAATCAGCGCAATCCACAGTACATATCCCTGAATCAGCGGATAATCCATGGACGTAATCGCATCCACCGCCAGATTTCCCAGCCCCGGATAGGAAAAGATCACTTCCACCACCGCAGTTCCGCCCAGCAGGGAACCCAGAGACAGGCCCAGCATCGTAATAAGCGGAAGAACGGCATTGGGCAGCACATGCCTCCAGAGAATCATACGCTCGCTGATTCCCCGGCACCGTGCGCCTGTCACATAATCCTGATTCAGTTCCCCGAGAAAAGCGGTCCGTACCTGCCTTGTATACTTCCCCGCCATCGCAAACGCCAGCGTCACTGCCGGAAGAATCATTTTTCTGAATCCCTGTCCGTCCGATACCACCGGAAGAACTCCCAGACGTACGGAAAACACATACAGCAGCATCAGCCCGACCCAGAAATTGGGCAGCGACACTCCGAAAAAGGTACCTACGCGAATGATAAAGTCAGCAGGCCTCCCCTTATGCGTTGCAGACAGAATTCCCAGCGGCACTGCGACAATCAGCATCAGCGCCAGAGAAAAAAACGCCAGTCTGAGCGTCGGCCCAAGCCGTTCCAGAATCAGTTCCGCCACCGGCCGGTGATACATATAAGATGTGCCGAAATCTCCCCGCAGACAGTCGGTCAGCCAGCTGAGATACTGGGTAAAAAACGGTTCATTCAGCCCCATCTTTTCTCTTGTCTGTTCGAGAATTTCCTCACTGGGTATGGTACCGCTGGCCGCATACATCGCCCGTACCGGATCTCCCGGCGCCATGTACGTCAGCGCGAAGGTAATAAAGCTGATCCCGCAAAGCACGATAACGATCTGAAGAAGCCGTCGGAACAAATCGCCCTTTTTCATCTTCTCTCTCCTTTTCAAACTTATGGCAGCAATTCAGCCGGGCAGATTGCTGCAGTTTATGAAATTATGTACAATACTTACGGGGAAAATATAACAGAACTTTTCATGTAACCGTGAAGGCGCTGTACAGCAGATGAACAGCCGCTTTTTCAGAAAATTTCAGACAGCCCGAAATTTTGGCATGAAAAAAAGATGCTTCTTATCGTCCGTAAGAACCATACCACACGCAGCTACAAGCAGTTCTCCTGACTTAAGATCAACGCTTCAGAACGCCTTCCCGGATATTCTCCAGTGGCATAACTCTGTTCTGAAACTCCCTAACACAGTGACGGGATCGTACCGGACTCGCACCGATTTCTCTATGAATCCTTGCGGAACTTGTAACGGCCGGCTGAACAGCCGGCAGAATTTATGAATTGTTATCTCTATCATAAAAACAACATCGGAAAATGTCAAGTATTTTATATCTTCTGTCCCATTTCAGGCAAAAACATCCCCGGATAGCTTTTCAACTATTCGGGGATGCTATATAAGGACATTTTTCACAAAGCTCCGGCTGATCCCTCCGCTCGGCGTTACACCATTTCAGACGTTCTGCCTGTTCCCGACACTGTCCGCAGCACTCATACATTGTCACATCGCTGAGTTCCACATCACGGAATGCGTAGGAATCATCCTTATTGATATAATACTGCTGCCGTCTGCTGATTTCACTTTTGTGCTCCCTCAGCCACCGCTCCTGTTCCTGCGTCAGTATATGCCCGTGGGAACACAGAACGTAATCCAGATTCGGCTGAAGGCTCTCCTTTGCCAGAGGATTACGGAATTCAATAAACGCAATATAGCCGAGGCGAAGCAGCTCCTGGATTGGTTCCAGCACGTCTTTGCCCGCTTTCAGTATTCTCCGGGCAGTCTCCGCATGATACGTCTCCTCTTTCGGGAAAAAAATCCCCTCCGGCGATAAGAATCCATCTGCCATCGATATACTCCCCTCACTTTGTCGACAGTACGCTGCCTTTATTCTGTAACAGTTCAGTCAGCCGAACTGTTGCTTTCATTTTTTCTTTCCCAGGTTTTCCCCTTCCTTTGCCCGGTCAATGACCTGCTGCCGGAAGTTGATGACCTGGTGCTCATATTCTTCCTCCATAAAACGGGAAGTAATCATAAAATCTGCAGTCGCCTTATTGTTCGCGATCGGAATGTCATACACCTGCGCAATCCGCAGCAGCGCCTTCACATCCGGATCATGAGGCTGCGCTTCCAGCGGATCAGAAAAGAATACGACGAAATTGATCACGCCTTCCACAATCTTTGCCCCGATCTGCTGATCGCCGCCCAGTGGTCCGCTGTTGTAGCCTTTCACCGGAAGGCCTGTGGCGTCCGCGATCATTCTGGCCGTCGTTCCTGTTCCACACAGAAAATGCCGGGATAACACATCCTTATGTTCTTCACACCACCGGATCATTTCCTGTTTTTTTCCGTCATGGGCAATCAGGGCAATGGTTTTCTGTTTTCCTATTGTAAAACTGATACGATCGTTGCTCATAAGAACTCCTCCTTCTGTGACGGCAGACCACGCCGGTTCGTCCCTGCAAACCGTTTTTCGGTCAGCTCGCTCACACAGACAGGCGTGTCTGAGAGCCTGCGGCGGCGTTACGCTCCGCCGCAACGCTCAGCCACACCGTTCCTGACTGCCGTTTAATATTCCTGAACGTATGCCGCAACCTGTTTATCCCAGATCTGGATATGGTTCAGAAGCCACTCCACAACATTCTTCTTCACAGCTTCCACAAAAGCCTCGGTCGGACCTTCCTCTTCCTCCAGCATTTCCCGCAGTTCTTCCACTGCTTTCACAAATTTCGCATGCTGGTCTTTGTGCGCCTGAAGAAGCGGATAGCTGTGCGCTTCCTGCAGTTTTTCCTCGTCATTGAAATGAAATTCTGTATAATCCATCAGGAAATCCAGGGTCTGCACAGCTACATTCTTTTCCTTGCCCGGCAGACATTCCTCGGTCAGTTTATTGACTCTGGCAATCAGCTCTTTGTGCTGTTTGTCAATCTCCTGATTCCCTGTCTCGAGATACTTGTCAAATGTGATGCTCATTTACTGCTGTCCTCCTGTTACAATTCAGTCATGTCTGCGCAGTCGCTGCGCAGACCGGATGATCTCTCCTTACTCTTCCGGCTGGAACTCGTCTTTTCCAACGCCGCAGATCGGACATACCCAATCTTCCGGGAGATCCTCAAATGCCGTTCCCGGTGCAATTCCGTTATCCGGATCGCCGATCTCCGGATCATATACATATCCACATGGTTCGCAAACGTATTTCTTCATTTTTTTCATTCCTTTCTTCGATTTTTCTGTTTTGATTTTCAGTTTTCGTTCTTTCCGAACTGCCGCTTTCATTATAGCAGATTGTCTGAAAGATTACAATGAGCAAGTCATCACTCCGTTTTCCCGAGTAACAGTTCAGCCAGCTGAACTGTTACGGCATCCGGCCATTAAAAATCGCTTCGCGATGGGCCGGATGCCCGCAGGCTCTGCGTTTTCAGACGGTCTGTGCAGTGGAATGCACAGACCTGGCTGAACTGTAACTCTCCCGAAGCTTCTTTTCCACTGTCGGGTACTGACTCAGATCTGTATGGGGCAGAGCCTCAGCTGCAATCATCAGATGCAGAAAGTCGTCAACAGCGCCGAACTGTATATATTCCATCTTTCCGAGGATCTCTTCCATCCGCTGCCCCGCCTGACGGTGGAGGAGCCAGTACATGGCGCCCTCCAGGGAAGCATTCCCCTCGCTGACGATCCGGCTGCGATCGATATCCGGATACAAGCCCACCGCCACGGCAGACTCTTTGTTCAAATATGTTCCGAACGCTCCCGCCACATGGAATTCTCCGACATCATCCATCGTCAGTCCGATCTGCCGCATCAGGTACTCCACCATCGTGTGAGCCGCCGCTTTTGTCTTTATAAATTCCGAAATGTCACTCTGGTAAAACCACAGGTCCGGCGCATATTCCACCGCAAGTTCCTGTTCCGGCTCCCGCCGCTGAATTTTTTCCGACGCCTGAGGAAGAAATCTGCCGCGGATATCCACCCAGCCATGCAGAAAGAGTTCCGCCAGAAGATCTACGATCCCTGAGCCGCAGATTCCTCTTGGAGCTCCCCCTCCGATAACGGTCAGGTGAAACTCGCCGTCTGTGAGCTTTACATAAGACACCGCGCCCTCTTCCGCCCGCATTCCCGTTCTCACAACGCCTCCTTCCAGCGCCGGGCCTGCGGCGCCTGCTCCGCCAAGCAAAAAATCCCGGTTGCCGATGACCAGTTCGCCGTTTGTCCCGATATCCAGAAACACGCCGATCTCCTCCTGCCGGTCCAGATCGGATGCGAGAATTCCGCTGATAATATCCCCGCCCAGATAATTCGCCCGCGCCGGAAAGCTGTACACCATCCCACCGATGGGAATGCCGAGACTTCTGCCGGTATAGGCCGGAAAATGTGTGGCCCGGAGCGCATAAGGGGACGCAAATACACAGAAAGGATCCAGCCCGTAAAAGAAATGCATCATCGCCGCATTTCCCGCAACCGTCATACACAGACACGCCTCCGGCCCGATTCCCGTCTTTCGGCGCAGGACTTCCATCGCCTCCAGGAAGCTGTCCCTGGCAGCTTTCGTCAGTTCCTGCAGATGCTCCGGATGATCTTTGCAGTAAAAAATTCTTGTGAGAATGTCTGCACCCCAGGCTATCTGACGGTTATTGACGCTCACTTCCCCAAGTGTCTCCCCGCGTCTGCAGTCCACCAGACGCATCACCACCGTCGTGCTTCCCAGATCCGCACAGTATCCATAATGACAGTCCGCCGTATTTCCGGGCTCCAGCCGGAGGGCCTTCCATCCCTCCTCAGAATATGCAAGCGATACCGTAACCTTCCATCCGCTGTCTTCGCAGCAGGGATACAGCATCTGCAGAACCTCCAGAGACGGGATCACCCGCCCAAACTTATCCCTCAGAGCATCCTGTATCCGCTCCCAGGAGGAACGGTTGTCTTCCTCCGTCGGTTCTTCCAGTTCCAGATAAATTTTCTGACTCAGGCCTTCCATCGCTGCCTCCTTATCGTTCTCGCAACCGTTCAGCCAGCTGAACCGTAACTCTTTTTCACAGTTCTATCGCTTTTTATCATACCACACTTTCGCTTCAGAAACATCCTCCGTCACAGAATCAGGAACCGTTCATCCGGCTGAACGGTTCCTCCATCCGGCCATTGCATTTCTTTGTTTTCTTTCTTGCTTTTCCATATTACCTGTCATATAATCAGTGCAAATACGCATTTTTTGTAAACCAGAAAACATCCGGCGAAGGAAGTTTGGCCGGGAAAAGGGAGGATTTATGAGCATCCGCAGCAACTACAACCATACTCTGTACGCCTGTTACACCGGGTATATCACACAGGCAGTCGTAAATAACTTTGTCCCGCTGCTGTTTCTGACCTTTCAGAGCACTTACGGGATCCCGCTTTCACAGATCACACTGCTGATCACTGTAAATTTCGTCGTTCAGCTTCTGACCGATATCGCAGCCACAAAATTCGTCGACCGGATCGGATACCGGGCGTCGGCTCTGATCGCCCATATTTTCGCGGCGGCCGGTCTGATCGGCATCGGTATTCTTCCGGAGCTTTTTCCGTCTCCGTTTGCCGGACTTCTGGTGTCGGTAGCCTTTTATGCGGTTGGCGGCGGCCTGATCGAAGTGATCATCAGTCCGATCGTCGAAGCCTGCCCCACGTCCCGCAAGGCCGCGGCCATGAGCCTGCTCCACTCGTTTTACTGCTGGGGTTCCGTATTTGTCGTGTTGCTGTCCACAGTCTTTTTCTCAGCTGCAGGAATCCAGAACTGGAAAATCATGGCATTTCTATGGGCGCTTATTCCCATCGCCAACACCTTTTACTTTTCCCAGGTGCCCATCGCAGCGCTGGTGGAAAAAGGAGAGGGAATGGGAATCCGTCAGCTCCTCGGCATGAAGCTTTTCTGGATCTTCGGTCTGCTGATGTTATGTTCCGGCGCCTCAGAGCTTGCCATGAGTCAGTGGGCTTCCGCCTTTGCCGAGAGCGGGCTGAAAGTTTCCAAAACCGCTGGCGACCTGGCCGGCCCCTGCCTGTTTGCCGTGCTGATGGGAAGTTCCCGTGTGTTCTATGCAAAATTCAGTGAGAAAATACGTCTGGCGAATTTCATGGCTGCCAGCGGCGTTCTCTGTGTCTGCAGTTATCTGCTGGCCGTCTTCGCACCGGTTCCCGTTCTTGGGCTGCTGGGCTGCGCGCTGTGTGGTCTCTCTGTAGGCATCATGTGGCCCGGAACCTTCAGCCTTGCTGCCGCAGCATGTCCGAAAGGCGGAACCGCCATGTTCGCTTTGTTCGCCCTGGCGGGAGATCTCGGCTGTACCACAGGCCCTTCTCTTGTGGGTTTGGTCTCCGGGAAACTCAGCGGCTCACTGCAGAGTGGACTTGCCGCCGCGATCGTATTCCCGATTCTGTTTCTCCTCGCCCTGGTTCTGCTGAAGCGCAACAGGGAACACACTGCAGAGCTATAGAAAAGAGTTCCGCTCGCGGAACTCTCGCGCCGAGCGCGGTCGCCCTGGCGACATATTTCTGCTCCGCGCGAGTGCGCATCCCGCGGAGCGTTTTTATATAACAGGGAACGCAGTTTCCTGTTATTATATAATAAAGTCATGTCAGCCGATCCGTGAACATACGGTCCGCTGACATGACTCTTTTGTTTTAAAACCTTATCCGTTCCACTGGCTGAACGGATACTTAAAACTGTCTTACGCCGTCACAACCATAACTCTCTGCCGCCAGCTGAGCGCAAACGGAATCCGTACCAGTTCCAGACTCGCACACAACTTATCCGCACAGGTCACCACCCATGCCTCCCGGCATTTCGGCATTGGTCCGAGCGGGAACATATGCGTAAGAATAATGCTGCGCACCCGCTCATCGATTCCAAACTGTTCCTCACTGGTCCATGCGGCTGCTTTCGGATGGTAAAACGCCTGATGCATTTCACCTTCCGGAAGCTGATCTTTAAAATCATAGACACAGAAATCGTGAAGCATCCCCGCAACGGCCGCCAGCTTTTCATCGCAGTCCATATTTTTCGCCATCTTCCATGCAATATAGGATACATTGATGCTGTGCTCCAGCCGCGAAGTTCTCCGATGCTGCAGATAACCTCCCAGTTTCAGAAATTCCTTATTCTTCAGAATCGGCTCCACGATCTCCAGAAACCGCGGGTCAATCTCTTCTGATACAAGCAGCTCCACCGGTACCACCTCCTGTTTTCCCCGTATCATACGATACAGGAACACTTTCACCTGTTCAACAGCTCTTTTCTCTATTATGAATCTATTCACAGAACATGTCAAGGATTCCGGATGTCCACAGGCACGATGCTTTCCTGCGGTCTGTGCAGTGAATGCACAGACTTGGCCGAACTGTAACACTCGTTGTGACATTTCAGCCAACTGAACAGTTACCATTCATTCTGTAAATCCAGTACCTTCACCTCAAACAGGCTTACCTCCATGGCCGCCAGTTCCGCAAACATGGCCAGATAGGTTCCCGTAAAAGTCATGGTTCGGGTTCCCTCGGTGCAGAGTCCTACCGCCAGCCCGGTTCCCAGCTTCCGGTAGGTTTCTCCATCTGTGCTGAACAGGAAGGTATAGGTTTCCCGGTCCGCCGCAATCCGCAGCCACAGCGTCCCGTCCTCCGGGAGTTCCGCCTCCGTCTGCTCCGTGACTGCAAAAATGTCATGCACATGCTTTGCCAGACAGATCTTCCATTGATCCAGCTCCCGGGTCAGATAAATTTCATAATGGTAATCGTTGTTGTAATAGGCTGTCAGACCGACACGCATTCCCTGTACCCGCCCGGCCGGGCGCAGTTTTATCGTCGTCACAGTGTCGAAATCTTTCTGGCGGACACCAAGCCAGGTCGGCGTATCCTGTTCATTCAACGTGATCTCCGTTCCCTTCAGAACCAGCTTCTTTTTCTCAGGCAGAAACACATAATTTTCCATGCGCGGATTGCGGAGGAAATTGTAATGTACAGAAAATGTCGCGCCGGAAAATTCCTCCCGGAAATCTCTGCATACCGGTTCCGCTCTGCCCGGAAGCGGCCCTTCCATTTCCAGAGCAATCCGCCCGTGATCTCCGACCACAGGCCAGCCGTCCTCATCCCACACCACAGGCGCCAGAAAGGTTTCCCTTCCAAGATTATGCATCATGACACGGTTATTTTTTCTACCGCAGGGCCGTATCGCCAGACAGACCATCCACCAGTTTCCGTTGGCATCCTCCAGCAGATCCCCGTGTCCGGTACAGTATATTTCCCCTCTGCAGTCTTCTCTGTGGGAAAGAATCGGATTATGGGGACATGGCTCATAGGGACCCCAGGGACTGTCCGACCGCTGTATCGTCTCCATATGACCATATTCCGTGCCGCCTTCCGCCAGCATCAGATAATATTTCCCATGAATCTTGTACAGATGCGGCCCTTCCGGATTCCGTCCGCCGCAGCCATAACTGAGAATTCTGCTCTCCGTGAACTTCTCACCGGTAAAAGGATCCAGTTCACAGATCAGAATACAGGAACGCCCCTCTTCATCGGCGGCCGCCGTTGTGTAGTATACTTTTCCGTCGTCGTCAAACAGCAGAGAAGGATCAATGCCTCCCTGATCGATCCATACAGGATCTGACCATCCCTGGTCCGCTTCCCGGCTACTGACAATAAAATTCCCGCCGCCGGTGACATTGGTGGTCGTCATGAAAAACCAGCCGTCGTGATACCTCAGCGTAGGCGCAAATATCCCTCCGGACACCCGGCACTTTTCCAGCGGAAGCTGCCGCGGGGTAGTCAGGCAATGCCCGGTCAGTTCCCAGTTCACCAGATTTCTGCTGTGATATACCGGCACGCCCGGAAAATATTCAAAGGAGGAATTTACAATATAATAGTCGTCTCCCACACGGCAGATGGACGGATCCGGATGGTAGCCGGAAATAATCGGATTATGATAAGACTGTTTCTGCATGTTTTTCTGTTGTGCTCCTTTCCCGGAACCGTTCCACGGACGGAACGGCTCCCTTTTCTCTCTGCGGTAAAACCGTTCAGCCAGCGGAACGGTTACCGCATCCGGCCATTGAAAATCGCTCCGCAATGGGCCGGATGCCCACAGGCACTGTGCTTTCACACGGTCTGTGCAATGAATGCACAGACCTGGCTAACTGCTACGCCCCGATATCGCCTGCTGTCCTACACCAGAAGAAAGCTCTTTTTGTTCTCCGACGCGCTGCTCTCGCCGATGATCACCTCAAAGACGCCCGACTCGCTGTCCCAGATTCCGTCAGCGGTATAGAACCGCAGCATATCTTCACGGATTCTGAACACAGCCTCCGCCTCTTCTCCCGGCTCCAGAGTGATCCGCTGCCAGCCCTTCAGTTGCTTCACCGGGCGCACCACGCTGGCCGCCACATCATGCAGATAAAGCTGGATCACATCTGTTCCCGTCCGGTCTCCGGTATTCCGGACGGTTACCTTTGCGGTAATACATCCGTCACGGGTCATCTCCTCCCGGTCAAGGCACACCGGGGATACGGAGAATGTCGTATAGCCGACGCCATAGCCGAAGGGATACAGCGGCTGGTTGGGGATATCCAGATATTTGGACAGGAAACGGTTCTCATCCGGCGCATGATAAGGCCTTCCCGTCGGAAATTCATCATAGTGTACCGGCACCTGACCGACACAGTACGGAAAACTCATCGGCAGCCGTCCGGTGGGTTCACATGCGCCGGTCAGCGTCCGGATCAGCGCCGTTCCGCCCTCGGTTCCCGGCATCCAGGCTTCCAGAACTGCTTTCGCATGTTCCCTCACCAGACGAAGATCCAGCGGACGTCCGTTGAACAGAACGACCGCCGTGTTGGGATTGACCGCGGTGATTTCCCGCAGAAGCTTCTGCTGAATCTGCGGAAGTTCCAGGACGCCCCGGCTCGTCGCCTCGCCGGTCTGAAGGAAATGCTCTCCCAGGAACAGCACCACCTTGTCCGCTTTTCCGGCAGCGTCGCAGGCCTCCTTCCACAGACGGCTCTGCTCTTCCTCTGTATATGCTTCCTCCTCATATTCACCGAAGCCCACCAGCTTCGTCCCGGGATCCAGGACCGTACAGCCTTTTGCAAACGTAACGTTCCATTCCGGCGTCAGAGCGCGGGCCGCCTCCTCCACCGTCACAGTGTCCCCGGAATCTCCCAGGAAAGACCATCCTCCCAGCAGCTGCTTTCTGCTCACATACGGCCCGATCAGCGCAACTTTTTCTTCTTTTTTCAGTGGGAGAAAATCATTCTCATTTTTCAGAAGCACGAAAGAACGCTCTGCGGCTTCCCTGGCCAGCGCCCGGTGCTCCTCACACAGAATCACCGCATGTTCTTTCTCCGGATCCGCTCCCTTAAACGGATTCTCAAAAAGTCCCAGTCTGTTTTTCAGTTCAAGGATCCGCATCACCGCCTCGTCCAGCAGCTCCTCACGGACTTTTCCTCCCCTGATCAGCTGTTCCAGCTGTTCCGGATAAACGCCGGACATCATGTCGATATCCACGCCGGCTTCCAGCGCACGCTTTGCCGCATCCGCCCGGTCACTGGACAGTCCGTGGGCAATGGTCTCTCCGATCGCACCGAAATCACTGATCAGCACACCGTCGAATCCCATCTCATCGCGGAGAATTCCCCGCATCAGCTGTTTGTTGACCGTCGCCGGAATATCGTTGACCGTATTAAAAGAAGTCATCACCAGCGCCACGCCGGCGTCCACCGCCGCCTGATAAGCCGGGAGATAATATTCCCTGAACGTCCGCTCTGTCAGCTGCACCGTGTTATAATCTCTTCCTGCCTCCGGAGCGCCGTAGCCTGCAAAATGCTTGACACATGCCCCCAGCGTCTCCTCCCCGGCCAGATCGTTTCCCTGATACCCTTCCGTCATCGCTTTCGCAAACTGGCTGTTCAGGTAGACATCTTCCCCTGTGGACTCCATGACCCGTCCCCAGCGGGCGTCCCGCACCAGGTCCGTCATCGGCGAAAACGTGACGTGAAGGCCTGCGGCCGCCGCTTCACGCGCAGCCATCTGCGCACATTTTCCGGAGAGCTCCGGCAGGAAGGACGCCCCCTGCGCCAGCGGAATCGGATAAACCGTGCGATACCCGTTGATGACATCCAGCATGAAAATCAGCGGAATATGATGGGGATGACGTTCCATATATTCCTTTTGAATTTTGCAGATTTTCTCTGCGCCGCATATGCCCAGCACCGTACCGGCCAGCGACAGATCTTCCTGTGTCACTCCCATCTCCTGCATGGGCCCCATCGCGGCGGAATCCTCGGCCAGAAGCTGTCCGGAAATCTGGAATACCTGGCCGATCTTTTCTCTTAAACTCATGTCCTGAAGCAATGCTTCCAGTTCTGTGTGATTCATGTCTGCTTCCTCCTTGACCTTGTCGTCGTCTGCAATGTTGCGAAAAAATTTCAGATATTTTCATTGTACCAGACTCCGGACCTCAGGAAAATGTCTTTTTCTGACCTTTTCTTTGTATTAATCTGACATCACTTGCAGCAGTTCAGCCACCGGAGCGGTTACGACAACTCTTATTCTGTTATTGGAAAAGTCAAGAGAATATGTTAAACTTATCAGATATGAGGCGGCAGTTCATCCAGGTCTGTACATTCACTGCACAGACCGTATGAATGCATAGTGCCTGCGGGCATTCGGCCCATTGCAAAACGATTTTCAATGGCCGGCTGCCGGTTTACAGATCAATGATACCAGGAAGGGCCTTTATATATGAAAAGCGATTTCCATAACGACAGTGGTACGGGATATATCCGTCCGATGCGGGAAAACGATGCTTCCCGTGTCGCTGAAATTCTGATTTTCGCCAAGAGGGTTGCCTATCGTCCAATCTTCCGCAACGACTATGTATCTTTCCAGGAAATGAACGTGCTGGATCTTGCTCTGTCCTACCGGGAAAATTCAAAGCTGCGGGAGGATGTTTTTGTCTATGACGATGGAATTGTTCGCGGAATGATTTCTGTTGACCGGGCGTTTGCCCCCGGGGAATGGCATCTGAGGGAGCTGTATGTCGATCCGTTTTTTCAGCATAAGAACATCGGTACCCTGCTGATGCGGGAATTTCTTTCCCGCGCCTCCGCGTCCGGCAGCCGTCAGGTTTCCCTCTGGGTTCTGGAAGCCAACCAGGCAGCGCGCAGTTTTTATGAATCCTTCGGCTGGCGCCCGTCCGGCCAGCGCAGACCGGAACCCGGAACCGATCAGTTTCTGCTGATGTACCGGAGAGCGGTCCTCTGAAAATATTTTTTTAAGGAGATTGGAATTTTGAAATCAAACTTTAACATCCGCCGGAAGAAATCCGCAACAGTTCAGCCAGCGGATCCGAAACGGAAATCCCGTTGGCTGTTCTTTCTCGTTCTGTTTCTGCAGCTCCTGTTCGCCGTATTCTGGTGCACGCAGAAAAGCGGGTTTTTTGTCGATGAATTGTGGTCATACGGACTGGCGAATTCTTATTATAAACCTTACGTCTATGTGGGGAGCCCCGTGGAAGACGGATGGGTTTCCGGGGAATACTTCGGAAATTATCTGACTGTGGACGCGGAGCATCGTTTCGACTACGGCTCCGTTTTCTATAATCAGGAGATGGACACACATCCGCCGCTGTTTTATCTGATTCTCCACACGATCTGCTCCTTGTTTCCGGGGACCTTCAGTAAATGGTACGGTCTGCTTCCAAATCTCGTCTGCTTTCTGGCCGTCTCCGTGCTGGTCTATCTGTGGGCCGGAAAGCTTTTCCGGAAAAGCCGGGGCTTTCCTCTGGCATGCATGATATTCTGGAGCTTCAGCATCGCTGCGATGAGCTGCGTCGTCTTTCTCCGGATGTATATGCTTCTGACCCTGTGGTTTACAGCTTCCCTGTACCTGCATACCTGCATGATCATCGATCACCGTCAATCCCTCCGGCGCCTGGCTGCCCTGCTGGCACTTACCTTCCTGGGATTCTTCAGCCACTACTATTTTGCAATCCTTGGGGCCTTCTTATCTGCCGGCTATGTATTCTGGCTGCTGTTTCACAGATACTGGAAGCGGCTGTGGCAGTATGTGGTCACCATGCTTCTGTCCCTGGGCCTGGTATGGCTGGTATTTCCCGATACCTTCACAAAAATTCTGGGACTGGATTCCAACAGAGGCGTACAGGCCTACCAGAACCTGCGGAACACGAACACCCTTCTTCCCCGTCTTGGGAAGTTTCTGGAGATCATTAACAACGAACTGTTCGCCGGTTTTCTGCCGCTGTTTGTACTCCTGACTGCCATTGTCTTTCTGGTTCTGAAAATTTTTCAGGTTCGCCGGATCCGGCGCAAAACGGTGCGGAAAAAAGTTTCCGGAACAAAGGATTTTTCCGCCCGTCCGGGGACTGCCGCCGTTCTGGCAATCACAGCCGCCGTCATCAGTCTGTATACTGTGCTGATCGCACTGATCGCCCCCTATCAGGCGGACCGCTACATTTTCTGCATTTTCCCGGCCGTGTCCGTTCTGTTTACCGCAGCGCTGTTTCGGTTATTTTCCCTGCTTTCCTGGCGCGCCGACGGAGGAAAAGCCGTCTGGCTGCTCCTGCTGCTGCTGACGGCCGTTCAATGGCTCACCGGAACCACAAACTACCTGTATCAGTACAAGAAAGATAATGTCGCTGTCAGCCAGGCATACGCGGATCATGACTGTCTTTATATCACATACGACTATAACCGGTATCTTCCGACGAACAATCTTCTGGAACTGCAGAACTACCATCGGGTTCTCACCGTAAAAATATCCGGAGAAGACTACAGCCCCATCGCCTCTGCACTCAGCCAGACCGCTGCGTCTCCTGTCGTCTATCTGGACAACACGATGGATACGACTGCAGTCATTCAATATATCCGGGAGAACGGAAATTATGGAGCGCCCACTTTGCTTTACCAGGACGACAAAATCACAGCGTCGTGCTTTGAACCGGCTCCCTGAATCCATTCCGCCCGCTGCAATCCGAATGAAAGCAAAGAGTTCCGCCCGCTACAGGACATGTCTGAACATGCTCTGCAGCGGGCGGTCTCTTCCTCTCTGCCCTGATTTTCTGCGGAAAAGCGCTTTTTCAGCACTCCCACAGGTGTAATCCTATCACAGTCCCTCGTAGGAAAACCAGCCAAAGTCCGCAAAACTGCTGCTGTCTGCCCCTTCTGCCGACGCGTACATTCCCACGGTACAGCCGGTAAATCCTCCTGCGATCTCTGTACTGAGCGGTCTCAGATCCACGCCCTGCGCCATACAATGCTTTACACCGTTCTGCTCAAAATAGAGATCTGCCTCCAGCCCGCGGCACACGATCCGCAGCACGCAGACTCCGTCCGGCACTTCCGCAGCAGCGATTTTCTGATCCACCCCGTCCTCGCAGCGGCGGATATGGATACATGCGGTTCCCCTCTCATTGCGAACCTTTTCAAACCTGAGATTATAACGGTCGCTCTGTACCAGCGCCAGCCCTGCCGCCTCTTCCTCCTGCTGTGCCGTAAAATCCAGAAGCGCAGCCGCCTGCCAGCAGAAGTGACGCTGGCGTACGCCGACATAGGAAGGATCCGCCGCATCCCGCAGAGTCTCCCGGCGCAGCCGGAGGCGAAGCCAGCCCTGCCGTTCTGCCAGGGAACACATTTCTTCCGCCGAATTCCTGAGCGTCACAAATTCCATCGGAAGTCTGTCTCTCCAGAAGTGAAAGACCGTATCTGCAGGCTCAAACCGGCTCTCCTCCAGGGGAATGGTCACCTGCTCCTCCAGTTTTCCGATTCCCGGATTCACCACCGGCCATCCGTCTTCCCATACGACTCTTGCCAGAAATGTTTCCCTTCCCATCATCGTATAGCCCTGCTGCGGACGGGAAGCCAGCATGACCATATACCAGTTCCCTGCCGCGTCTTCCGCCAGGTCTCCATGTCCCACATAAGTCACCGGATAATTTTTGCCGAGATGACGGTGTGTCAGAATCGGATTGTCCGGATTTCCCTCATAGGGTCCGAAGATCTCCCTGCTTCTCGCCACCGTCACAGAATGGTCCGGGCCCGTGCCGCCCTCTGCGATCATCAGATAATAATATCCGTCTTTCCGGTAAAGGTGCGGCCCTTCCGGCCAGATAACGCCGTTCATCGCACCCTTCCAGATCTTCACACTCTCCCCGGTCAGGCAACCCTGCTCCAGATCCAGCCGCTGCACCCAGATTTCCCAGTCCCCGTTGTAGCGGACGCCGTCCGGATTCGGTCTTGTTCCCACATAATAGCAGGCGCCGTCTTCATCAAAAAACAGGCTCGGATCGATTCCCGGCGCATCGTCCCCCAGCCACACCGGATCCGACCACGGACCGGCAGGATCCTCTGCGGTCACATAGAAGTTCCCGCCCCCGGACACATTCGTCGTGATTACATAAAATGTCCCATCGTAATACCGGATGGTCGGCGCGTAAATTCCCTGGGAATGTCCACATCCTGCCAGGGGCAGCTGGGAAGTACGGTCGAGAACGTGCCCGATCTGTTTCCAGTTTTTCAGATCTCTGCTGTGAAAGACCGGAATGCCGGGAAAATAGGCAAAAGTTGAGGTAACCAGATAAAAATCCTTTCCCACCGCGCAGATGGACGGATCAGGATAAAAACCATTTAAAATCGGATTATTGACTGTCAGCATGATATCTCTCTCCTTGTAGTAAAACTATAGAAATCCAGAAAAATATTACAGCGTTCTTTCTATTTCCAGATCCTGTATCTTCCGCTGAGCGCAAGCAGCGCAAAGAAATACAGACAGTTGTCATAATATCTTCTGTCCCCCTGTCTGAGCGGCGTCTCAAAAAATTTTTTCACACACTCAGAAGCGTATGGTCCCCGGGCCGCCAGGGACGCCTGGGCATTGGTCGCAAGAATCGCCACCGGATGCAGCGCTTTCATTCCTTCCACCGGAGTTCCGTCGATCAGATACACTCCGTCGGTTCTTCCTTTCTCTGTCTCACAGAAAAACTTCTGGAGATGATCAGCGGTCTGGCAGGCCCACTCATCCGCTGCAAACCACGCGTAATCCAGACCGATATTGGCAATCGTGCGGTAAGCGTCGCTGTAGTACCAGTCGTGGCGTCCTCCGAACTCCTCCTGGTGCGCCGTATGGGGCGTTCCGTCATAGTTCGCGTATTCCGCGCAGAGTCCGGTCTTTGGATGGCACGCCTTCTTCAGGTATTCCCTGCTGGCTCCGGCCGCCTCTTTCCAGAACGGCCGGTCTTCCTCATCCGCCCACAGCGCAAACAGCTCGTAAAAATGCGGCAGATGATAAGAGGGATCGGACCAGTCACAGTTGGGAATAAATTTGATCAGATGGTTTTCTGCTTCCCACATAGGCTCGCCGCCTTTACCGTCCTCCCCCTGGTGAATACATTCGCGAAGAATCGCCCTGGCCTCCCGGGAATAATTGAAAATGCCTTCTCCGTCGCCCCAGCGTCTGGATGCAAAAAACAACGCCATCGCAAAATATTCCTCCCCGTCCGGCGCAGGGCCGTAGGAATTCTTTGTTCCGTCCGGCTGACAGGACCAGGCGAAATATCCGGCGTTTTCTCCATCCTCCATGTACATATACGTTTTCGTCCACTTCCACAGACGGTCAAACTCTTCCTTTCTGTCCATCTGCACACACATCATCATTCCGTAGGACATGCCCTCCGTGCGGGCGTCGTGGTTTCCGGTATCCTCCATATATCCCATGTCCTCTCCCACCGGATGGTAGATGCGCTCCTCCTCCGGCCCATAAAACATGGTCTGAAAACTGCTTTCGATTTTTCTGTCAATTTCTTCCTGTGTATACCCGTTTTCCAGAAACACATTGCGGTACACACCCGTCTCAAAGGCTCCTTTCATCTGTCTTCCTCCCTACTGTTTCCATATAATGCCTGCAACTTTTCCGGAACAGCCGCAGGCATCCGGCCGTAACCTACCTGAAAACGGACCGGATGCCTACACCTGCTGTATCCTCAAACGGTCCGGCCAAGCCGCAAAACCGTCTGAAACTCTATCGTTTTTTCACTGTCAGCACCGTGATTCCCGACAATGCCACAAGCACAAGAAATACATACACGGCTGCCTGTGTCTGATCGCCGGTTCGCGGACTGCTGGTCTTCTTTGTATCTGTCGGATTCTCAGCCGCATCGGAAAGCTTGTCGGTTTTCTGCCCTCCATTCTGTGTGCTTCCAGGCGTCTGCGATGTTCCCGGCTTTGGCGTATCTGTCGGCACCGGCTCCGCTGTGCCGGGAAGCGTCGGCTTCGGTGTATCGGTCGGTGTCGGATCCGGTGTCTCCGTTGGATTTGGGTCCGGCGTCTCCGTCGGCGTTGGGTCCGGCGTCTCCGTCGGCGTTGGGTCCGGCGTCTCCGTCGGCGT
>ERZ1643246.304-NODE-304-length-65033-cov-29.388070_pt1 | contig 65033 bp, 103 predicted proteins | sample MGYA00579265_ERZ1643246 | MGnify/ENA primary metagenome ERZ1643246 (study PRJEB29033, sample SAMEA4952261) | chicken gut metagenome | biome: Broiler Chicken; feature: Gastrointestinal Tract; material: Caecum | place: Ireland | collected 2018 | study: Broiler... | reverse complement strand
TGCTTTCCAGTTTACGACTCTTTTTTCTGTCTGTCAATTCGGGTATGGGGTCAACTATTACAACGCTGATTTCTACGAAGAAGCTATCCGCCGCTGGGTGTCTGAAAACGTCCAGATGATCAAGAGCATCCCCAACGAGACGCTGGGAGAAATGCGTGAGATTATCCTGGATGGTTTTAAGAAAGGCAAGACCGCCACCGACATTTCCAAAGAGCTTCAGAAGTCATATGGCATCACAAAACGAAAGGCTCAGTCTCTCGCAAGGGATCAGATCGCCACGTTGAATGCGGAAATCTCGGAACTTCAGCAGAGAGACGCTGGCTGCACAAAGTACAAGTGGTCAACCTCCAAAGACCGAAGGGTTCGAGACTGCCATCGGGAGCTGGATGGGAAAATCTTTAGCTGGGATAACCCGCCCGAGATGTGGTACGAGACCAAGGCGGGCAGGGTCTATACGGGCCGCAGATGTCATCCCGGCCAGGACTTTCTTTGTAGATGCTGCGCAATTCCGGTTTTCGATTTTGACACAGTTGATGTGCCTATATCGGGAGAAAGGGAAAAGGGTGTATGACGTGGAACAGAAGGAACGTATCAAGGTCTACATCCGCTTCCGAGAGGGCAAGGCGGTCTGTATCTGCCACCGCGACCGAAAAGGGTGCGACAGAGAATGTGAACCGGATGTAGTTGAGCGAGACAAGTTCGACGGCTGGAAGGATACTTTCCAGCGCAACCGGTATGGAAAGTACCCATACCCGGATAGACGCGATAAGAGAAAGGGCTGAACGACGTGAAGAACGCACAATCTATCAGAATTCTCACCCGGCAGATCGGCAAGACCTGCGAACGCATCGAAAGCCTTACGGACGGCATCTGCGAGGCGGACCTCTCCGGCAGCGGTTCGGCCGGCGTCTACAAAGACATCATGCTGAACGAGTTGGAGAATGCCCAGATGCTCACGCTCAAGCTCACTGAGATGGTGTCTGAGGCCGCATCTGAAGCTCAGAACAACGCAGACGGAGACAGCGGCAGCGCATTCTTTTCTGGTGAACTCAACCACGAATCGGGCGACAAAGAAGACGGTGAGGGCGATGATGACGACCCGGACAGAGGCAATCCGCCCAGCGGTCCGCCTTTTTCTGTCGGCGTGATCGTCGTCTCTGATGGTAAGGTCCTTGTCGGAACGAGGCTGTCTGATGCTGGGCGCGGCCTGCTTTGCGGTCCTGGCGGCTACGGCATGGAAGGGGAGACCCCGGAAGAAGCAGCGCAACGTGAAACGGAGGAAGAATTTGGCATCACTCCCACTGAGTTGATCCCGATTGGCGAAAGCAAAGAAGGGGAGGACGGCTTTGCCCCGCACCTCTTTATCTGCACCGCGTTCTCGGGTGAACCGGAGTGCAGCGGCGATGAGATGGGAAACGCATCTTTCCTTGCCCTGGAGTCTCTGCCCAAACTCTCCAGGCATCTTTATCAACCATTTGCTGATGGTATCGATTCGATGCTTTCCGCCCTTGGCACAGATAATAAGGACGGCAGCGAAGGCTCGGGCAACTGGGGTCATGAAGGACGGCCTGGTAAACTGGGAGGGTCTGCTACGGGTGGAGGCTCCCATAACCGTCTAGGCGATAAGAAGCAGGGTTTCACGTCGTTCTCAAAGCAGAAAAAGCAGTGGGCTAAGCCGCACAAGATCAGCCTCGAAGAACTCCAAAAATGTCCTGATGGAACCATTGTTACCGGCGTGAAAGGAACCTACAAGAAATACGTCAAAAAAGAGTTTGATTGGGATGTTGGCGAAGAAGTCGAAAAGAATTACTTCGTCAACGAGGATTCCGGGACGGAAATCTCTGTCGAGAAGATGGCCAAGTATGTGAGCAAGAAAGAATACGGCCTTGCCGTGCCTGACAGCGCGAACAAGAACTACCGCAAGTTCAAGGTAAGGGATGATGGGCGATTCTCTGAAACGCGAAGAACCGCCGCCTTTACAACCGATGACCCAAAAGAGGCAGATGAGCTTTTTAGAAAGAAATCGGGTGAAGTATGGAGTAGCCTCGATGATGAGTCAAAGGACGCCATTAGCTCTTATACCGGTTCTGGATATATTTCCATCAACAGAGGACTGAGGAAGGGAAAGCTGGACGAGCAGGTCGTCAAGAAGATAAACTGCATCACAGACGCCATCTCCAAGTCGAAGCTCGAAAAGGATACGTGGTTGTATCGAGGTGTTGACTACCATGCGGCGGAGAAAATGCTTGGTCTTAAAGATGGGGCACTTGCCACATTGGATCTGAGCACATTGGTTGGCAGAACGTGCCGCGACGATGCCTTCATGTCGTGTGGCACAGCAAAATCTACCGGCTTTGATAAAAATGTCAACTTGACTATCTACTGCCCAGAAGGAACGGAAGCTCTTTACGCAGAACCGTTCTCTCAGTATGGAGAGGGAGACGGCCGGCGTTGGGATTCTGCAAGGTCTGACGGAAAATCCGCCCAGTCCAACTTTTCAAGCGAGTTTGAAACCATCCTACAACGAGGAACGGAACTCCAAATCATCGAAGCAAAAGATAACAATGGAGACATAGCCCTTGTGGCCCAAGTCATCGGCCAGAACTACAAACCTGTAAAAGCTGAGGATTGACCAGTTGCCAAAAACGGCATACTTGCATTATTTTTGCAAATATGTTATAATATTACCATAAAAATAACGGTATAGCGATAAATATAAAGGAGGCGGGCGAATGGCAAAATGGGAACACGACGACTGGGTAACGGTTCAGCCGGATGAGACAAAGATTGCTTGTAAAGACTGCTACTTCCGCGAGCCAGATAGAAAGGCGAGTGATACAGTCACCATCAAGGGATGCACCCTTGGTATCTGCAAAGTGTATCAAGTCGCAAAGCCGTCTGAGGTGATGTTCGACAATGAGCCGTGCCCGTACTATCTGAACGAGAACGAAGACGAGGAGGAAGGTTAATGCTGGGAGCTATTGTTGGGGATATTGTCGGGTCTGTGTATGAGTTTCGCAATCACAGAAGTAAGGATTTTGAACTGTTCAAACCGCAGTGCTTTGCGACCGACGACAGCATTATGACCCTTGCCATCGCCAAGGCAGTGTTGGAAGGCGCGCCGGATCACCATGATCTGGCCGAGAATGCGGTCAAGTATATGCGCAAGGTCGGGCAGCCGTATCCTGATTGCGGATATGGCGGCCGTTTCCTCGACTGGATGTACTCGGATCACCCGAAACCCTACAACAGCTATGGCAACGGCGCAGCGATGCGGGTCAGCCCGGTCGCTTATGCCGCAAAGAGCATCGAGGAAGTCGTCGAGATGTCGAGGGCGGTTACAGCTGTCACTCATAACCACCCGGAAGGCATCAAGGGGGCAGAGGCTACGGCGGTATGCACATGGCTGGCTCTCCAAGGTACAGGCAAGGATCGAATCCTTGAAGTGGTGAATAGCCTGTACTATCACATCGACTTCACGCTGGACGAGATCCGGCCGACCTATCGGTTCAACGAGACTTGCCAGGATACGGTGCCGCAGGCCCTTGAAGCCTTCTTTGAATCAACCGATTTTGAGGACGCGATCCGAAACGCCATTTCGGTGGGCGGAGACAGCGATACCCTGGCAGCCATTACCGGGGCGGTAGCTGGCGCCTACTACGGCGTCCCAGACGAAATCGACAGATATGCACGCTTCTACCTCGACAGCCGGCTGAGCGATATCCTCGCCGAGTTTGAGCGCAAGTATTTGAAACTGCCTTCTTGAACGCTATACAATTTGTAAATCAGGGACACTCGAAAGGGTGTTCCTTTTTTTGTTGCCTTCGTGAGCCGGAAATGGCTCGGAAGGGAGGTGATAGCCCTTGAATATGCACCAAGAGACCTTGAGGGAGGTGAGGACTTATGACCCCAAAATTGACCCGCGTAGTACGGCTTGACAGTGTTCCGCTTGATAAGGCGTACTACACGGACGAAGGCTACCTTGCGGACAGACCCGTCCTCACCAGCACAGGTATCTTCGAGTACACCAACCCGGATGGCTCCATTCGCCGGGAACTGCGGCTCCCGGAAGAGGTTTTCAAGCCCGAAAGTCTCAAATCCTATCGGGGCAAACCCATTGTCATAACGCACGACGCCGGCCTCATCACGAAGGATAACGTCCACGAAAACAGCGTCGGCACGATTTTGTCTGAAGGTTATCGGAGCGGAAACAACGTTGTCGCAGACATCGTGATCCATGACACGGACGCCATGAAGAACGCAGGTCTGAAAGAACTTTCGCTCGGCTATAACCTCGATCTTGACGAAACCCCGGGTGTGTGGAATGGGCAGCCCTATGACGCCATCCAGCGGAATATCATCATCAATCACCTAGCTCTGGTCCTGGAGGCCAGGGCGGGCGATCAAGCGCGGCTCAATATCGATAGCCGCGACCGCAACGAGAAAGGAGAAACAACCATGAGCATGAAAACCAAGAAGCGCGGCCGTGCGGACGGTGCCATGAGTCCTGAGGAACTCAACAAGGCCATCGAGGAGTACAAGGCCCGCCGTGCGCAGCGCTCCGGCGCTTCCGCCTCTCAGGATGGGGATGACCCTGCCGGTGTCCCCGCCGCACCGGCAGGGAAGAAGCCCAACCCCTTTGCCGCAAAGAAAAACTCCGATGTTCCGAAGGCTGCTGACGGCGAGGATGAGCCTGTCGTTGCCGTCTCCGGTCAGGACGGCGACGATGACATCGAGAAGAACGTCCAGCTTGTCAAGGATCGCCGTGACCGGCGTGACGCTGAGGGCGACCCCAAGGACATGAAGAGCGCAATGGGCGTGATTGCCCAGCAGGACAGTGACAACGATCTGCTGTTGAACATCATCGAGACCCTGCTGGCTAAGCGTGATTTTGACGGCACCAACAAGTGCGACGGTGACGATGAGGATAATCCGGTCGTTCCTGCCGCCAATGGCAACGCTGGCAGCGCCACGGAGAAGGACGAGGACGACACGGTTCCTGCATTCCCGCCCAAGAAGGCGGAAAAGAAGCCTACCACTCCTGCTGCCGGCAACGAGGATGAGGATGACCCGTATGACGGCGAGGAAGATAACACCGACTCGGATGACGATTCCATCCCCGCCACCAACAAGTCCGAGGTTGGCAAGTCTGTGCTGAATGTGGATTCCGTTGACTCCATCGTGCGTCAGCGCATCCAGCTCGGCATGGTCGGCCGCTCTCTGAACATGGACGGTCTGGAGTATATGCCCATCGACAAGGCCAAGAAGGCAGTCATCAAAGCTGTTCGTCCCGGTCTGCGCCTGGATGGCAAGAGTGAAGCCTATATCAACGCGGCCTTTGACTGTGCGGTTGATGAGGTCAGGTCCCGTTCCCATAAGGGCATCGACTACCAGAAGCGGCAGATGTTCAATCAGGACTCCCGCGCCGCTGCCGTGGACAAGGATTCGTCTATGGCGGCCCGCCAGCGTATGATCGACCGCCAGATGAAGAAGAAGGAGGACAACTAACATGAGCGCACAGACCAGATACGGCTATTCTACTCCTATCGGCTCTGCCGGCGGCATTGTGGACCTGGCTCCCTATGCCGTTGACACCTTCCTGAATGAGGAGGAGAACGGCGTTATGAAGTTCGGCTATGGCGTTGTGCAGGGCAGCAAGCCCGGCGTCAACATCGCCATGCCCACCGAGGCTGCCGCTGCCGGCGACTTTGAGGGCATCACTACCAACAACCGTACCACGGAGTACGACTTGGACGGCGTCCTGGCAGTCCGTAAGGGCGCCTCTATTGGCGTCATGCGCTACGGCCGCATTTATGCCCGCGTCATTGATGGCGTCGAGACTGCGTATGGCGACCCCGTCTACCTGATTACCAGCGGCGAGTTTGCCGGTATGTTCACCAATTCCGCCACGGCCACCGGCCAGGAGGAAGAGGCGGATCCCGCGGATACCGTTGCCGTCAAGGGCCGGTTCCTGGGCGGTGTTGATACCAACGCGCAGATCGCTGTGGTTGAGCTTTTCAATCAGGCCCAGGCGTAAAGAAAAGGAGGAACTGAGCAATGGCTACCAAGCATACCCATTTCGACAGCACGGAGTTCAATACCCTGCGCAACTCCGCTATCCCGGCCGCCATTATGGCGTCCCCGAATACCCGCTTCGACAGCGCAGAGGAAGCCTCCGTCTTCTTTGCCCGCGAGTTGGATCACGTCAAGGCCAAGACCTACGACGTGGAATACCCCGAGCTGACTGCTCTGAGCAATTTCCCGATCAGCTCTGAGGCGGACGCGGGTGACAACACGATCACCTACTACACCTACGACAAGACCGGTCTGGCGAAGGTGATCGACAACTACTCTACCGACCTGCCCCGTGCGGACGTGACCGGTAAGCCCAGCATCGCCCTTATCAAGTCGGTCGGTGACAGCTACGGCTACTCTGCCCAGGAGATGCGGGCCTCCCGCCGCGCTGGCAAGTCCCTGGATGTCCGCAAGGCTGAGTCTGCCCGCTACCAGATCGACAACCTCATCAACAAGATTGCATGGCGCGGTGATGAGGAGTCTGGCCTGATGGGTGTCCTGTCTGCTGGCCAGAACATCCCGCTGTACACCATCACTGCCGGCGCAGATTCCTCCAAGACCACCTGGCTGGAGAAGACCGCTGATGAGATCCTGCTGGATGTGAACGGGATGCAGAAGCAGGTCGCCAAGGTCACGAAAAATGTGGAGCGGCCCGATACTCTGTGCGTTCCCGCTGATGTCTATATGGATATCAGCACCCGCCGCATCCCCGACACTTCCACCACCGTCAAGGCTTTCCTGCTGGAGCACGCGCCCTACCTGAAGGAGATCATCTCCACCGCAGAGCTGGACGCCGACAGTGTGGAGACCAACCCCTACGCTAAGGCTACCGGCGGCCAGGGCGTGGCGTTCCTGTTCAAGAACGACCCCATGAAGCTGACCCTGGAGAATCCCATGCCGTTCTACCAGTATCCGCTTCAGGTCCGTAATCTGGAGACCGTCATTCCCTGTGAGGCCCGCACCGCCGGTGTGATTGTGTACTACCCGCTGTCTGCCCTGATTGCGGTCGGCGTGTCCTGACAAGGTTATGCAGCCTTGTTACCAAACGGTAATACAAATTGTAAATTTTTTTCGAGATAGGGAGGCCGAGCGGGAAAGCCCGGCCTCCTCCTTTTATGGGAGGTAGATGAAATGGTCATCAAGAATATCAGCGCCAAAATCATCAATGTTGGCTCCGAAGTCCTCATGCCCGACATGGCTATCACCGTCAGCAATGCGATTGCTTCAGCCCCGTCTATCCAGGCTTTGGCCGAGCTGGGCTTTATCAAAGTTGAGGAAGGGGATGCCGTCAATGTCAGCACCAAGACTACCCGCAAGCGCGCTACAGCCGCCAAGGCCGCTGAGAAGAAGCCGGCCGAGAATGCTGGTAAGCCCGCGGACAACGCATCCGCCCAGCCCGCCGCTCAGCCTGTGTAAGGAGAAAGGGGAGCGCCCATGACGGCCGTTGAAATCATCCGCCTGATTGGCGGCGAGTTCAAGACCATGGACGATGAGACTATCAATAAATGGCTCGAGGTCGTCCGGCCTATGGTCAGCAAGAAGCAGTTCGGCAAGCTCTATGAGCATGGCCTTGCCTATCTTGTCTGCCACAAGATGAAGATGGCCGGCCTGGGAGAAAACCCGCTTGGTGACCTCGGCGGTATCGGCGTCGGCTTTGCTGTTGGAAGCGTATCGGAGGGCGGAAGCAGCATCAGCTTTGGGGCAAACCAAAGCTCTAACCTCGCAACCGATGCAGAGCTTGGTCTCACGGTCTACGGCCTCCAATTTCTTCAGCTTCGCCGGTCGGTCATTGTGCCGATCCACAGCAGCGGGGAGAGGGAGGTGTAGTTGCCGTGTCCTACTCATTCATGGCGGATCTCACACCAGAGGGAAAGAGGTTCATGCGGTCGCTGGAGCAGCTTGACGACCTGGAGGTCTTTGTTGGATTGCAAAGTGACCAGAAGTACGAAGACGGAACAAGTATGGTAGATGTTGCTGCGTTCAATGAATTTGGCACATCCACGATTCCAGCGCGTCCGTTTTTCAAGCAGAGCTATGAGAACCACCGTGACGAACTGCAAAACATCTGTGCGCGAGCTGCCAAATCCGTCATCAGCGGCGGGCCGGCAGACAAGGCACTGGATATGATAGGCGTTTTCACGACTGGTCTTGTTCAGGAAGAAATCCTCAACGGGAACTTTGCACCCAACTCCCCATCCACCATCAAGCGCAAAGGCTCTGACGTTCCGCTGATCGACACGGGCGAGATGCGTCAGAGTATCCGCCACGTCAAGCGGAGAAAGGGAGGAGGGAGCGGCGTTTGAACATCACGCTTTTCAATCGCCTCTACTGGATCCGTCGGTTTGGGGAGCAGAGAAACGTCAAAGGCTACATGGTTTCTGAGCATAAGGACTTCGGAGCCAGCCTCCACATCCACCCCACAGGGGCGGATCAGATGCAGGCGCTCCCCGAAGGCCAACGCAAGATGAGGCATATTGAAGGCCACGGCATGGAGCCGCTGCTTGTCGCAGACGAGAAGGAGAACCGAAAAGGAGATATGCTCTGGTATTGCGGCGACTGGTACGAGTGCGTGTCCTCGATGCTCTACGACCACACCATCTTGAACCACTACAATTACCAGTTCGTCCTGACGCCGCATGATGCCTCCGGCTCCATTGATCTGGAGCCACCGGTCGGAGATCCCGTTCTCCCGGACCAAGTCGAAGAACAGCCGGATACGCCATCGGACGAAGACGCTCCCCCTGAGGCTGGAGGTGATGGGCTGTGAGAGTATCGCAAGCAAAAGAACTGTTCCGTTCGCTGACCGCCCAATACTTCGCCGGCGCAGAAGTCACTTTCTCGCGCCAGAGCAGAGTTGCAAAGCCGAATGTTCCGCTCGTCTCCATCACCCCCGGAAATGTAAATCGACCGGCCATGCCCAACTACGAAGAAGTAGACGGGGTGCTGGTCGGGCATTATCTTTCCCGTATCCCCATGCAGGTGGACCTGTTCACCCACGGCCTCCCGGTGGTGGACGACGAAACCGGCATCACTGTTGCGTATGAAAATACAGCGATGGACGATATGCTGGCTTTCATGGATTTTCTCAACTCTCCGTATACCGTTGAGTGGTGCCATGCCCACGACGTGGCCATTGCATTTGACGGGGACCCGAAGGACCTTACCGGTCTTGTGAACGATGATACCTACGAGTATCGTTCGCAACTGGCGGTCCTTTTCTTTTTCACCCAAAAAGCGGTCGGCCACACCGCTACCCTCAGCGAAGACAGTATCCAGTATCCCACAGGGACGGGCGACTACACGACCGAGGAGCCGGCCGATACCGAAAGCTCCAGCGGCTCGTACTCGGGCAACAAGTACAACACCGAAGATATTGTCGTGCCGAAGTATGAACAGACCTCCAGTGGCGGAGGCAGCGACGAGCTGGCACAGATGGAGACCGGCTACTTCACCGAGGCTGAAATCAAGGAGGATAAAAGCCGATGAGCAAAAATTACGACATGATTGCCACCGTGGATATCGACATTCAGTCTCCGATTGTCGATGACACGAGTTTTGACAATCTGCTGATTATGGGGCCTGCTCCGAAAGGGGAGAACAGTGCCCCGGACGTTGGCGTCTACGCCAGCCTGACTGAGGTTGAAGACGCCGGCTTCGTATCCACGGGTGACAATGCCGATCCTGTCGGTATTGCCGCCCGTGTTGCATTTTCCCAGAGTCCCGCTCCTACGCAGGTGTATATCGCTGTGCAGAAGCTCACCAAAGAGGCCGTAGGGGCGGCCGAGACAATCAAAGAAGCCAACGAGATTGTTAAGGACACCATCAGCGCTGCCGGCAATGTCACTGGCTGCACGATTACCTTCAACGAAAACGCCCGTCGGCTCTATATCGTTCTGGAAGGCCCTATTTCCGGGGTGAACAACACGGAGTTGGTCGAGAAATTGACCGCAAAGGGCTACACCGTATCGGTTGAAGGGTCTGTCATTACCGGGCTGGAGGATCTGTCCAAGCTCCCCATTTTTGCCGATATTGCGGCAATGCAGAAGGGCGACGAGGACATCGTGATTACCGTCTCCGTCGAGAAGGAAGAGGCTTCCCCGGTCAGCTATGGCGTAACCGTCAGTTACCCCGATGCCAGTAAAAAGGCATCGACCGCGGAAACTGGCGCTGCTGATGATAATGCGCCCATTGACAGCCCCGATACGGTCCTGGAGGAACCGGCCGTTACCATCGCCCGCGCTCTGGGTATGAGCGGTTGGTACGTCCTTTGCACGGCCGGCGTAGATCCTGCACTGTATGAGGATATTGCCGCCTACATCGAGACGCAGGAGAAGATGTTCTGCTACACCGAGATGAACTTCTTCGGAGCAGGTGAAGACGGCGGCAACGCTCCGTCGGTCGGCACTGTCTATTTCCGCTCGATGGGCATCTACGGCCGTGAGCATACCGATCAGGCCGATGAAGATGTGCCGGAAGCCAACTGGTACATGAACGTGGCCTGGGTCGCCAAGTGGCTGAACTATGAATCCGGCAGCGAAACCGCCGCATTCAAGGTCCTGGCAGGCGTTTATCCGTCTGAGCTTACCAGCACCGAGATGAAGGCTCTGGCAGACGCCAATCTGAACTATTTCATCACGGTCGGCAACAAAAATATCACGATGAACGGCAAGGTCATTGGCGACGAGTGGGCCGATATCATCCGCTTCTGCGACTGGCTTAAGAACGATATGCAGGTCCGTGTTGTGAACCTGTTTATCACCCGCCCGAAGGTGCCCTACACCGACAGCGGCATCAGTCTGGTACAGAACCAGATGATTGCATCTCTGAAAGCTGGTCAGGATGCCGGCGGTATCGCCGAGGAGGAGTTTGACGAGGACGGCAACTCCATTCCCGGCTACACGACCTCGGTTCCGCTTGCGGCAAGCCTGTCCGCCTCGGAAAAGGCGTCCCGCAAACTCACCAAATGCACCTTCAAGGCAAGGCTGGCCGGCGCGATTCACTTCGCGGAACTCAAGGGTAGCCTGACCTACGAGCTGTGAGAGAGGGGTGAAGTAAGAAATGGGTAAGATCAAAACCTACAACTGTAAGGAGGTCACGATTGCTTTAGGGTCCCACCTTGTCACCGGCTATGCTGATGATTCGTTTATCACCATCGACCCCAATGGCGACGGCGTGACCAAGAAGGTGGGCTGCGATGGTGAGATCGTCCGCAGCATCAGCCCGGACGATACCTACATCGTCAAGCTCTCTGTGCTTCAGACCTCCGCCACAAACTCGTTCCTTCAGGAGCGCTTCGCCCAGGACCGGCAGACCGGGGAGGGGATGTTCCCCATCCTCATCAAGGACCTGAAAGGCGGTATGCTGTTCAGTTCTGACGCGGCGTGGCCGGCCAAGCCGGCTTCCCGCGGCTACGGCAAGGAGTCGAACAACCGCGAATGGGAGCTGCATACCGGTTCCGGCGTTCTCACTGAATAATTATCATACGGGGCCAGCAATGGCCCCAATTTACATACCACATCTAAAAATAAGGAGGCATTTTCTTATGACGGCATTGAAACAGATGGAAGTTATCGAAAAGAAGATCGGCGATAACACTTTCTATATCAAGAAATTCCCGGCATTTACGGCAGTCAATATCAGCGGCGAGCTGGCGGCTGTATTGGCTCCTTTCATCGGCGGTGTGGCTGCCGTGGCAGGCAAGGGGAATACTGAAGCTGAGAACGGAGATAACCCTGTAAACATTCTCGATACAGACATTGAGGACGCCATGCCTGTGTTCACCCAGGCATTCTCCAGCCTTTCGGGCGACAAGTTTGAGCGCCTGATGAAGAAACTGCTGATCGACCACAAGAACGTCTCGGTTGAAGGCGAGAGCACCGACGGCGAGGTCAAGCTCCTGACCTACGATATCGCCAACGAGGTGTTCTGCGGCGATGTACAGGATATGTTCATCCTCTGCTTTGAGGTCATCAAATTGAACTTCAATGGTTTTTTCAAGAAAATCGGAACCCGATTTGGCGGCCTTACAGCCGCGCTGAAGAAGGTTCCGGCTACCGAGAGTGGGGAGACCTCGACACGAGCCGCTTCACGGAACTCGAAATGAGGATGTACGTCCTCATCAAGGCCCGCGTCGCATCAAAGCTGGAGCTGGAGACGGTCTACGACCTAGACGAAGCGCTTAAGCTGTATGCTCTGTACAGCATGGACATGGACATCGAGAGGGGACAGGCTGAGAAGCTGAAAGCCGAGAGCCGATAAAAAATCCCGTCCCCACGTTGCAGCGTGAGGGCGGGGCTTGGTTCTTATGCTTTTGCAAGATTCGGATCGGGTCGTCCGGGATACAGGACGTGGAATAGATTTTCAGATGCGCTCTCGTTGGAGCATAGAATCTGCACGTTCAAACCGGAATCCGACGTCAATACGACTTTACCGTATTTCGCTATCGGGTACTGCTTGTTGTTCGCATAGCGCTTGTCTGGAGAACCATCCTTGTTTGCGTATGCCCAAACGGTTTTCACTATTTCAGAATCACCCGGAACCGCCTTTCCCTCAAGGAATCCAAACGCGGATATGTCGATGTTTACGTCCTTATAATCGAGCGCTCCAAACTGTTTCTTTCCGAAAATCAGGATTCGATCCGGCATGATGGCAATCTGCTGGTTCTTGAGATTAAACACTACGGGCTTTATGTTGGTTGTTACAAACCAAGGCAGCCTGTTGCTGGAAGATATTTTTGATGTCTCCACAGCTTTTTCGATGCCGCCCGTTTCCTTGGCGTTTTTACTTTTTGCGGTCACAACGGCTTCCTGCAAAGATTGGCTAGAAGCTACACCCCTCCACGCAGAAGACAGACAATCCCACTTTTCCTTTTCGTCATCCTCAAACTCATAAATGATATGGCATCTGCCTTTGACCAGCAAAACGGCCAGCGCCACAAGGCAAAGATCAAACAGGGGCGGAAATGATGAAGTGGCCAGTGCCGCCAGGATGAGGATGTTCCTTGTGAGCTTCAATCTTTTGATTTGCTCAAACAGCTTATCGTATATGGGGGAACGCAGCAAATTCGCGTCAGACGATGTGATTTCTTGGTAATCATAGTAATCATCTCGCACGTCATATGCGTTCGGCTTAGCAGCTTTTCCGTTCCCGCTGTTTCCAGACTTGTGTTCGGAAACATAACTGATTCCGGTTCCTGGTATCGAGGCGGTCTGTCTGGTTCTTCCGTCGGCAGTTCTGGTAATACGGTATCCCTTCACGCCCCAACTATATCCGACGCCGCTTTTGCTGATATTGACGCGAAACCCGCCGCCCAGGTTTATGCTCTTTCTGTATCTAAACCCCATAGCAACCTCCCATACGCATAAAGGCTAAAGGACTATGCTTTATAGTCTAACAGATAACAAAGCAAAGTAAAGCCTTTTGAGTATGGATGAAAAAATTTCTCGAAAGCGAGGTGATGGCTGATGACTCTTGCCGAACTCGGTATTGCCCTTGGGTTCAACATCAAAGAGCAAGATGTTGACAGGGTAAATAGTACGATCGCTGGCATAAAAGACACAGCTACGAGATTGCTTGGCGCAATCGGCATTGGATTCAGCCTCGCTGCCATAAATGGCATGGTCGAGGAATTCACCCGCGTCAACAACCAGATCAAGAGCGCAACCGATGGCCTGGGAGAACAGCGTGAGATCCAGGACGACATCGCGGCGGCCGCTGAGGCTACCCGAGCCTCTTACTCAATGGCGGCCAACACTATCTCGCTGCTCGTGAAGGGTAATCGTGATTTGTTCTCCAGCGTGGACGAGGCTACGGATTTCTACAACTCGGCCACCATGCTGTTCAAGTCGGCCGGCAAAACGAATGAAGACATTGCCTCTCTCATGGAGGCGATGAATCAGTCGTTCGCCAGAGGCTACATAGACTCTGAGACCATCAGTCAGCTCCTTGAGCGGGCGCCGGAAGCGGTCGATCTGCTGAACAAGCGACTGGGCACCACGTCCAGCCAGCTTGAAGATATGGCCACCGACGGAAAAATCACAGTCGAAGATTTGAAAGGCATCTTCGTAGATAACGCCGAAGAAATCAGCGCATCGTTCGATGATGTCCAATACAGCATAACCGACGCCCTCACTGTCATCCAGAACAAGTGGGGGCTTTGGCTTGCCCAGACCAACGAAACGCTCGGGCTGACAGACGGCATCGGCCGGCTTATGGTCAATGCCTTCAACAATGTGATTGGCGTTCTGAACAGGGTGCGTAACGGCGTGGTTTGGCTGTCGGACAAGCTGGGCGGAGTGGACAATATGTTCCGCCTCATCGCCATGACGGCCGGCGCTCTGTTCGTAGTGCTGAACTTCGGCAAAATTACATCTGGGCTTACGACAATAGGGAAACTTCTCACCAGCATCAATGTGAAAACGCTGGTTATCTTTGCGGCTATCCTTGCACTGGTCTTGCTGGTTGATGACTTCATCAACTTCATGCAGGGCAATAACTCGCTTCTCGGCACAATGCTTGAGCGAGCGGGAATAGATGCCGAGGCTGTCAGAGAAACCATCATCAATGCCTGGGAATCCATCAAGGACTTCCTCGCCGCTGTGTGGGATAACATAAAAAGCACCTGCACAGCGGTTTGGAACGGGATTCGCAATTTCTTCACGCGGCACGGAGACGAGATAAAGGCGGGTCTTACATCGGCATGGGACGCCATAAGGGCCTTCCTCCTGGCAGTTTGGGGTGTCCTCAGCACGGTAGCGCTGGCCATCTTTGGTGATCTTCAGGAGTTTTGGACGCAGCACGGCGAACAGGTTAAATCTGCCCTCACCAGTGCATGGACCTTCATAAGCTCTGTCTTGATCGCCGCATGGGACCTCATCAAGAACGTTGCCGAAACGGTGTTTGGAGGCTTGCAGACCTTTTGGCAAAACCACGGCGAACAGGTCACCGAAGCTCTTGTAAACGCCTGGAATGCCATTGTGGGCCTGCTGACCATCGTTTGGGCAGCCATCAGCGCTATTGCCATAACGGTATTTGGCATCCTGGAAACATTCTGGAACGCATGGGGAGATAGAATCCTCTCCATCTTCTCTGATGTATGGAACGCGGTAAAAGCGGTTGTCAGCACGACCCTCAATGTACTGACAGATCTGTTCGCTGTCTTTGCAGCCCTTCTTTCGGGAGACTGGGAAGCTCTCTGGAGAAATGCGCAGCAGCTTGTTTCCGATGTTTTCAATGGCGTTGTAAACATCATAAGCACTCTGCTTACCGCTGCGTGGAACATTATCTCCACCATCTTCTCGATGATCTATTCCTTTATTGCAGGAATTGCATCGGGCATCTGGGGAGCGATAACCACAGCGTTTACAAACATCCTCACAAGCATCACATCGACTGTTGGCGGAATCAGAGACACCATCGTTGAAGGGTTCCAGGAAGCCATAGACTGGATCACGTCCCTTCCGGAGCAAGCGGTCCAGTGGGGAGCCGACATCATCAACGCCATCGTGGATGGCATCACCGGCGCTGTCGGCGCGGTTGGAGAAGCGGTCTCCGGTGTTGCGGATAAAATCAAGTCGTTCCTGGGTTTCTCCGTCCCGGAAGATGGACCCCTGAGCGATTTTGACACCTATATGCCGGATATGATCGACCTGATGGTAAAAGTCATCACGGAAGGCAAAGCCAGAGTGAGCGAGGCGCTGCAAGGTCTCGCTGGCGATATGTCGGTCATGGCCACCGCCAACGTGGTCAGCCCCCGCACGGCAGCCACGGCTACCGGTTCCAATCAGATCAACCGGACAGTGGTTCTTAACTCCAACATCAACAACACGTTCAACGGGGAGCGGGCCGCTCAGCAGAGAATGGCAGGCGCCGCCAAGCAGTCGGCCCGCGATGTCACCTCTGAGCTGGCCCGCGGCCTGGCGTATGCGCGGTAAAGGGGGAGCACGAAATGGCAAAAGCAAAGCAACCCGTAACCGTCGCAGACATCGAGTTTGACGCGCTGATCGACAGTGATAAGACGCTTGAGGCGCAGGTCCCGGAATATGCGGTCGAGACCGGATACTCGGTCAGCGACGGCATCATCTTTGGGGCGGAAAAGCTCTCCATGACGCTGTTCGTCACCAACACACCCGTCACATGGTACAGTCGGCACGGGTCGGACCAATCCCGCGTTGACACGATCTGCAAGAAGATTGAGGAGCTGTACTACAAAGCAGAGCCGGTCACAATCGTCACTTCGGATGAAACCTACACCGATATGGCGATTGAGTCCATAAGCATCAGGAAAACCCTGGAGACAGGGTATGCCCGAGAGATCCCGATTTCGTTCAAGAAGATACGAAAGACTTCGGCAAAGACGACCACCATTCCGGATAGTTACGGCAAAAGCGGCTCCACAGCCAAGTCGGCAGGCACTGCCAGCACGTCTACTTCGGATTCTTCATCCGGTGCGTCTGGCAGCGGCGCGTCTGGCTCTGGCGGCTCAGCCTCGGGTAGCGGAAGCTCTAGCAGTTCCAACGGGAACAGCAAGTCGAGCATATTGTATAGCGCAGCTAACTCTCTCGGGCTGCTGTCTTAACGGAAGGATAACTCATGGAATACACAATCATAGAAGTTCCAGACATGAACGACAGCGTATCGCGTGTGGTCCTTGCTGGCACGGCATATCACATCCGGTTCACCTGGATTGATTCGGCCGGCTACTGGACGTTTGGCCTGTATGATACGCAGAACAACCCCATTGTGATAGGTGTGAAAATCGTCCCTCGGTTTCCGATCAATGTTTTTTACAGCCTCACCAGAATGCCGACGGGAATCTTTGGCGTGATGACCAAGCTGGACCGGATCGGAAGAAACGACTTCATAGAAGGCAACGCTCAGTTCATCTTCTGCCCGGTTGAGATTCGGTCATAGTTATTTTGTACCAGATGAACCACTCAAAACCATGCACAAGCCAAATTGTGAACAAGGCGGTTGATGACAGACCCAAAATCAACCCCAAAATGCACCAGTAAAGCTAGGGCAAAATAGTAATCTATCTGTTAAAATCCGGCATTTACTTCATCAAATTACTATTTATTCACAAAAAATTTACAATATCCTAAGGACAGTCCAAAGGACCATCCTTAGGACTATCCTTTGGATTCTATGAACACAAGTGTTGCCTAAGCAACGAAATTCATATTTAGTTCACACAATCCTTAGGACGGTCTTTAGGACAGTCCGCAATTTACCGTAAACCCCCATTTTGTCAAGCCCCGGTTAATATACCAAAAAATTCAGCATAATACACAGCTAGAATGAGCAGAAGCTCGATAACGCTGTGCAAAACAACCGCGTGTTCACAAAAAATTTACAATATCCTAAGGACAGTCCTTAGGATGATCCTTAGGACAGTCCACAATTTGACCATATATATTATATAATATTATATATAGCTTTATATTATATAGCTTATAGGTTAAGTAGTACCTTACAGGTAAGGTAGTAACTAATACCTAGGTATATAGGGTTAAGTATAAGTTAAGGGTATAGGTAAAGAGAGACCGGAAAGGAAAGCGACGGTATGGCTGAGTACGAAAACTTTGACAGGCAATATCGGCTTGCCGCCGGCCCTGGCGGCGGGGAAGGGTTTGAGGTTGGAGAAACGTCGGCAGCAAACCCAGTGCCTCTCCATATCAGCTTCTCGCTGCAAAAGACGGACCTGCAAGAGCAGAACACTGGGCGGGTCACAATCTGGAATCTGAATCCCTCACAGTTGGCAACCCTCGACCAAAAGGATTGCGCTCTGTCTTTGAAGGCAGGGTATGGCAACCGGCTCTCCCTCATCTTCGCCGGCGTCGTCAGCTTTGTGACCACCACGGCCGATGGCGCTGACCGCAAGACGGAGATTGAGATCATCGACAACTTAGTCGAGGTGCGGGATACCTACGTCACGGTATCCTACAACGGCACGGTGAACTGGAAGACCATCTTCGACGATGTGGCCTCCCAGATGGGTGTGGCCATCTCGTACTCCTACAATGCGGAGTTTGTAGACGTGTCCAACGGCTTTAGCTTCGTCGGCATGGCCCGAGACATCCTGAGCAAAGGATGCAAGTGCTGCGGCCTCTCGTGGAGCCTCCAGAACGGCGTGTTGCAAGTCAAGAAAACCGGAGATGTCATGTCGAAAGAGGTCTACGTCCTCTCTGCGGAGACGGGGCTGCTGGGCATCCCGGCCCGCGTGGTCATCGAGCACGATGAAGCCACCAACAAAAACAAGATCGGCTGGGATGTGGAGTTCTTCCTGAACGGGGCAATCAACATCGACGATTACGTCAAGCTGGAAAGCAAGGCCGTCACGGGCTACTTCCGGGTCTACTCGCTCGACATCGCCGGTGACAATATGTCCGGCGACTGGACGTGTGCGGCAAGACTTCTGGAGGTCGAGGAAGCATAAAAACGCAGCATCGAGCGGCAGGCTTGACAGCCGTTAGAGCGGACGATATAATGTTCACTAGATATTCCGTTTGGAAAGTCTGCGAGCAAAACTAATACGCTGAGGTAGTCGCTCCCCGCGAGGGAAGCGTGGATAGAAATGATAACCAATACTACAACAGAGCGGGAACATCTGGTCGCTCCCCTCACGGGGAGCGTGGATAGAAATAGAGTCATCTACAAAATCCTCCGGTATCTGGAGCAGGCAATGGACTATGACGAGCCGGATCTGGATAGAATCTCCGCCGACGCTCTCGGCATCAGCGAACAGAGACGGGTTGCCATCATGGAAATGCTTGCGCGAGAGGGGTATATCGACGGCATGACCGTGAAGCGGTCTACCGACGGCAACGTAACTATCTCGAATCCACATCCGCGTATCACGCTCCGGGGGCTGGAGTACCTGCAAGAAAACTCGGCTATGCAGAAGGCAGCTCGGCTTGCCAAAGGAATCGCCGAGATCGTTACATGATTTGATAAGGCACCAAGGGCGACGGAGCGATCCGCCGCCCTTTAACTTTGGGGGTGATACTCCATGATGCAGGAATTTGTCCACGAAACCAACAAAGCTATGCAGGAGGCCCTTAAAGGCGTCCACACATCCATGCCGGGCAAGATCGTATCGTTCGACCCGTCAACCGGGCTGGCGACCGTTCTCCCCATAATGAAGTTCCGAAAGCCGGACGGCTCCACGATGGAGTATCCTCAGATCACGGGCGTCCCGGTCATGTTCCCGCAGTCCATGAACCAGCAGGCCACCATCGCGTACCCCGTCAAGCCGGACGACGGCTGCATCATCCTTGTGGCCGAGCAGAGCATCGACTACTGGATGTACGGGCAGGAGACGGATACGGACCTCGATTTTGACCTGACCAACTCTATCTGCATTCCTGGCCTGTTCGTGCCGGCCAATCAGGTAATGAAGAAAGCCTACGATGAAAACGCAATCATCGCAGACTTGAAAGGAACGTTCGTCAAAATCAGGGAACCCGAAATCATCCTGGATGTGAAGGGGACTTGCATCACCATCAAGAGCGGGGAAGTCATCATCGACGCAGCCAAGGTGACGATCAACGGCAACGTTCAACTCAACGGTCAGGAAGTGGCCACGGGCGATGTCAAGGCCAACACTGCGATCAGCCTTGCCACGCACACCCATACGGGCAATCTGGGAACGCCTACTTCGCCGCCGCTCTGAAACGGCGATTTTAAGCCATCATACAGGCGTTTTAAGGCTTACCCGTAACTCTCGCCATTACCGAACGGCAAAAATACTTTCCAGGTTGCCAATGGCCGGCCTCACGGCACAATGGAGGGAATCCACAATGAGCATCGCAAATGCGGTCAAGATACAGCTCCAGGCGGCTGGCCTTCGCCGCAAGGTATCGTTCTGGTCGTCACCGGCTAAGCAAATTTGATTACGAGGAGATAAGAGCTATGGAACCAGCAGACATCATGAAAATCGGCATGAGCGTGGATGAGGCCAAAGAGGCTTTTTCCGCGTTGCCAGAGGACAACCGCCTCCGAATGGCACCAGAGCAAATTGCTACCATAATCCTGTTTAACAATCCAACGCCAGCACAAGCGCAGGCGGCACTCGTACTGGCGTGGAATCACTTGCTCAGGAACTCAGACCTTAGATTTCATCCGTTCGATTATCCAAATTGAGGTCTGATTCAGAAACGGAGATTGAGAAACCGTCGCAACTGTCTGGGACCATTGATAACGCACCGATGGCGTTTTTCAAAAGCATCCAGTAGTCTGCCGGCATACGCTCCCTGCAATTTGGGCAGGTGTATGCGTTTGATTCCATCCACGTAGATGGGGATAGTTCTGCCTTGCACTTGCATTTCTCGCAGGTAATCACGATTTTGCAGTCCATAAAGTTCACCTCCTTTCTGTATCCATTGTACCACGGCAGGGGACTGACCCTCAATCGCAATCAACAATTTTAAGGCCCTATACGGGAGCTTTGGTGAAATCATCCCCTTTCATTACCAACTGTCAAAAAGAGTTTCCAGACCTATCAAATTCGTTCTCACGGCCATTCAAGGAGGCTTTCAGAAAATGTCCGATATTCGATTGGATAAAAACGGCGACATTGAGGTTTCTCCCACCGGAGACATCTACTTGACCGAAAGCGTCAGGCAGGCAGTCCTCATCCGGCTGCGCTGGATCTGGAATGAGTGGCGGCTTGGGCCGGAGCTGGGCTTCCCGTGGTTTGAGGAGGTGTTCGTCAAGAATCCGAACACTGTGAAGATTCGGTCGCTCATCCGAAACGAAATCATGCAGGTAAAGGGCGTGACTGCCGCGGAGGTTACTTCGGTCTCCTATGACCGGGCCAAGCGGGCAGCCACGTTTGTTTTTGTCTGCACGGTAGGGGATGCCACATACAGGGAGGAGGTGACGCTCTATGAGCACCTATGGTATAACGCCTGAAGGCCCGAATATCAAACGTCTGGATACCATCCTGGACGAGATGCACGATGACCTGTCAGAGGAGTGGGGCGTCAATACCAGGCAAAACCCGCAGTCCTTTTTGAACCACCTGCTGACGAACGTTGCAGACCAGTTTGCGGATGCCTGGGAGTTTGGTCTTGACATCTACCACTCGCACTACCCGTCCACGGCCGAAGGCGTGAGCCTGGATAATGCGGCACAGTATGGAGGCTCCACGCGAGAGACGGCAGAGAAGTCCTATTACCCCATCCACTGCACAGGGCGTGACGGGACAACGCTTGCGGCCGGCACCATGATATCCTCCACCATGAACCCGACGACGCAGCTTACGATCACAGACACGCGCCAGATCACACGCAGCGCGTTCAACCAAGCCGACATCAAAGTTGCAGCTCTTGGAGAGGGAGATGTATACACCGTGGCCCTCAACGGTGAGGTGTATTCCTTTTCCCCCAAGGAGCTGAATGCCGTTTCGATTTTGAACGGGTTGGCTGCGGCTATCAAAAGCGATGACTTTATATCCAGCGTGGATGCAGAAAATGAACTGCTGCATATCGAGGCGAAAGACATTACCTCCACCAACATTCTGGTCCTCTCTGAAAACCTCACCACTGACACGGTTACAAGTATCATCACTTTTGGAACCGTAGAGACGGGGGATATCCTCTTGCCGGATGGAGTCATTACCAACATCGTAAAGGCTGATGCCGGCCTTCTGAGTGTTGTAAACCGGTGCAGCTACATAGCCGGCAGACAGGAGGAAACGGATTCGGAGCTGCGCCAGTCTTATGCAGACAAAATTTTCAACCGGTCCTCCATGATGCTTGAAAGCATCAAGAGCGCTATTCTTCAAAACGTTCAGGGCGTTACAAGCGTGGCTCCCTATGAGAATCCGAGCCACGAGTGGGATAAATACGGCCGTCCACCCCACAGTATCGAAATTGTGGTGGACGGCGGTGATTCGACCGAAATCGCAAAGCAGATTTTGGAGAAGAAAGCCGGCGGAATCAATACCTTCGGCGATGTGGAAGTTGTTCTTCCGGGCGCCTATGATGAGGATATAACCATCCGCTTCAACCGTCCTACGGTTATCTATACCTGGTTCCACCTTGGAATCACTCTGCACAAGAACGAGGCCATTCCGCCAAACTATGTTGATCTGCTTAGGGATGTCGTTCTGGAAAACATGAATGCCCTGAACGCCGGCGATGATGTTGTTCCGCAGGAATTTGTCTCTGAGCTGTATAAGGCGTGTTCTGGTATCAGCTATATAGACGTCCGTCTCTTTGCTACGTCGGATTCTGGGCAGAATCCGACGGAATACCCGGACCGAAGCATATACATCACGGCACGGCAGAGAGCTTACACTTCGGAAGATATGATCGAGGTGGAAATTGATGGATGAGCGAATTGAGGAACTTGAAAAGAGGATCCAGACGTTCCACAGCGACCTCATAGAGCAGTTTCGGGGAAAACCTCACATTGAGGGCCTTATCCGCATAGTCGAGCGCCAGTTTAGAGATCTCTATGCGTTTTATATCCAGTTGCGCGACGAACTGAACGTGAACAGCGCGGTTGGTAAACAGCTTGACGGTGAGGGCGACATTGTTGTCATGACCCGAAAGGAAGCCGGAGAGCTGGCAGGAAATCCAATCCCGTTTGATGTCATCGACGACGACACGTACCGCCAGTACCTCATCTACAAAATTCTGAAAAACACCTGCGACTGTACTTACCCGAACATCATCAAGGCGTTTCGGATGTTCTGGGACAAGCCTCTGTACTACTCGGAGGACCCGGAACAGCCGGCTACCATGATTTTCGATACCGGCGAAATGAGCGCCGATACCATCACGACGCCCCTATTCAAGGTTCCGCTCATCCGCGCAGCCGGTGTTACGTTGAAGCTCTATGCCAGGACAACGGCAGACATGGGCGTTGCGAATGTGCCCATTGCAAGCGGGCTTGGCTATGCGGTCACAGTCACCACGCTCCCGTATCTGGAACGTCTCATTGATTATGGCGCGAAGATCTATGTCAGGTCTGGTGTGGCTACAGTCTCGGAGGATACGCTGCCGGGCGTTGAGCGGGACTACAAATTCGACTATAAGCTCCGCCTTGGCGCAGGCGTTCAAAGCATATCGCAAGACGATCTCCCGTTCCTTGAGCGGGAAATTTCTTATTCCTCTCAGACTGATGTGGGAAGCGGAGTCTATAGCATCATGGAAACCCCAATCAATGGAATCCAGCAGCAATAAAAAGAAGGAGGAAAACCGCACATGAGTTACTACGGCGGAACGGTCACGGTCAAAGGCCGGGACCTGATCACCAGCCTCATTGCAGGGGATACGATAGAGTTTACCCGTATCGTCGTGGGATCCGGTAAAATGCCGGACGGCGTTGAGCCTATCGACATGGAAACCCTCGTCAATCCCATAGCAGAGGCTACATCCACCGTCCCGGTGGTTGAAAACAACGTCCTCTCGATGGTGGTTGAGTACAGAAACGACATGAACGGCGGCCTGAAAGAGGGATTCTGGCTGAACGAGTTCGGAATCTTCGCAAAGACGGAAAACAGCGAAGAGATCTTGCTCTACTACGCCACCCTGGGCGACAGCCCTCAACCGGTCAACGCGTACCAGGACAACCGGTACGATATCAGGCGTTACCCAGTCACAATCGCGCTCCTGATCGACGCGGACGTACAAATCACATATACCCCGGGCGCATTTATAACCGCATCCGAAGCACAGGAAATCATCGAGTCGTTGGTCTCCGAAGCTGTCTCCGAAATCGCCGGGGACGTAGGAGCGGCCATCATCAAGGAAATCACCATCCCGGCAGATGGCTGGACATGGGACGAATCCGGTGATGTCGGGATGGGTGACATGGACGACTACAGGATGTACAAGGATGTGGCCGTCACCGAGGCGACAGAAGAAATGTTCCCTAATGTCGCTTTGCACAAAGATGCACTTGAAACCGCAAAACGGGCCGGGCTGTGCCCTTCAATCCAGACTCTGGATGGCTCTATACGGTTTTGGGCCAAAAATCAGCCGTATGCGGACATGGATGCAACCTTGGCGCTGCTGTCCAGTTCCGGGACCGGCACAGGAGGAGGTGGAAGCGGCAGCACATATGTACTGCCAGTCGCTACAGAAACGACCCTTGGCGGCGTCAAGATTGGTGAAGGACTCACCGTTACTCCTGACGGTACTGCATCGGTAGAGGGGGTGCCAATCGCGGAAGGCGAGAAGGCCACCGTCGAGGCTACCAATGCAGTGCTGGATGAAGTCTATGACAACGCCGAGCAGGAACCGTAACCCAAAGAAAGGAGCAAAAAGTATATGCCATCTTACAATGGGAGCTCTGTGCTCACACTGGAAGGTCTGAAAGCTGCGCTGACTCGGATTAAATCGGAGACCCTTGCTGCCATTTCTGAGTCCGGGCACCTCAGCAAGCAGATCGCGGAATCCGTCCCGGAGCCGGCATCGGCTGCGGAGAATGTATTATACCTCGTCATGAACAGCGGTACGGGTCACTATGACATTTACACCAAGGTGGGGGACCAGGTGGTCCGCATTGACGATACCACCGTCAGCCTTGACGGGTATGTCACGGACGAAGAGCTGTCTGAACAGCTCGATGGCGTGGGCGGTGGCGCTCTCTACGAGGGCACCAAGACCGACCTGGAGGCCGCCGACAGCACCGTCATCGAGGCGTACTTTACCGAGCACAGCGAGACGTCCCCCAAAGCCGGGGACGTCTTTGTTGTTACTACCATTGTCAGCGGGGTGACCTACGAACAGTCGGCCTACCGGTACACCGGAACCGACTGGGTAGCCATGACCGGGGCCGTGGACGCGGACAAGGTTATGATGCGCGATAACATCACCCTTGCTGGCAACTACACCCAGTTCGGGAATCTCACCAAAAGCGCCAACGAGACCTCCACTCTGGAGTCTAAGGGCAAGAGTGTGGCCGACGTGCTGACTGAAATCCTGAGCAAGCGCCTCCAGCCCACTATCACCGCTCAGCCCAGCATCAGTGGGTTCAATTTGAGCGGGGCCAAGGCGGTAGAGGCCGGCACTTCTCTGGCTACTGCAAGCCTCACCGCTGGTAGCCTCAATGCCGGCGCTTATCAGTACGGTCCGGAGACAGGTGTTACCGCCACAAATTGGGTGGTTCAGCGCATCACTGACCTCGGCACGGAGCAGATCGCCAGCGTGGACGCTGCCAATCTGTCTACCCAGACGGATGACAACGACGGCAGCGGCTTCGTCATTGGCGACGAGGGCGGGGCGGCCAATGTCGTGTCCAGTCTGAAATACAAGGCCATCGTCACCCATGGCGCAGGCGTCACCGCTGACGACAACCTCGGCGATGATTCCAACCCTGCCGTGGCGATTGCCGCCGGCACAAAGGAGAAGAATACCAACGCCTACACTCCGTTCAGAAACTACTTCTACGGAGCAACCAGCGAAAAGCCTACCGTGGACAGCGCCTACATCCGTGGCCTGACCAAGAGCAACAAGGCATATGCCGCCGGTGAGCTCACCATCAACGTGCCGGCCGGTACGGTCCGTGTCGCCATTGCCTGCCTTGCAGACAAGCCTGGTGTGACGAAAGTCGTTAACGAAACCGCCATGAATGCGGACGTTACTTCGACCTTTACGCAGTCTACCGTAAACGTTGAGGGCGCCGAGGGCTACACCGCCAAGGAATACAAGGTATGGGTCTTCGAACCGGCTCTGGCATATGAGAATGCCGCCGTGCTCAAGGTCACTCTGGGCTGAGAAAGGGGGAAGTGAATCATGGCAGTTAATACCACCACCGGCGTCTTCTCGTTCATGGAGTTCCCGCTTTCGATGTCCAGGCAGGGGGCCTTCCCGCTGGATAAAAACTCCGTATTCGCCTCGATGAACGATGCGAACACCTACGCCCAGAGCAACCCGACCGCCTATGTCGGTCAGGTTATCGCAGTTGTCGAAAACGGCACGTCTACTATCTATCAGATTAAAAACGCGGCCGGCACTCTGGAACCTCTGGGCACCGGTGATTTGGAGGTCGATGTCGGCAATCTGATTACCGCGCAGCTCGCCAACACCGACGAAATCAACGCCTGCATCGGTGAAGTCTATCCTGACGAAACCGACCCTGAAACAACCTGACAGGGCGAAATCCTTGTCTACAACAAATTCATGGAGGAAATGAATTATGGCATCTTATGACAACAAACTCCTGACCCTTTCCGGTCTGCGTACTTACGCTCAGAAGGTTAAGCAGGAGGCTGATACCCTTGCCTCCCGCGTCACCGCCCTGGAAGGTGCTGGCGCCCAGGCAAACGTCCTGGAGAGCGTCAAGGTCAACGGCGTTGCCCTGGCCATTGCCCAGAAGGCGGTGGACATCCTGATTGCCACCGGCGGCACCAACGGCACCCTGTCGGTGAACGGCACCGACGTGGCCATCAAGGGTCTGGCCGCCCTGGCCTACAAGGCGCAGGTTTCCCAGACTGACCTGGATTCCGCCCTTCAGGCCGTGGTTGCCAATGTCGGCACCCTGGTTGGCTCTGATACCGGCAAGAGCGTCCGCACCATCGCCAATGAGGAACTGGCTGCACAGCTGATCCCCAGTGACGCGCAGGACAGCCTCGACACCCTCCAGGAGATCGCTGACTGGATTCAGGACCATCCCGGCGATGCGTCCGCCATGAACACCGCCATCACCAAGCTGCAGGCCATCGCGGCCGGTATTGGTGGCGAGGAGGATGACTACGCCACCGTAGTGGCCGCCATCGAGGGCAAAATTGCCGCCGCCCAGACGGCCATCTACAGTGCTATCAAGGCGGGCTCCACCAACGGACATCTGGACGTCAACGGCACTGATGTGACCGTCTACACTCACCCGAAGCATACCGCAAAACAGAGCGGTCTGTATAAGGTCACTGTGGATGCCGAGGGCCATGTTACCGATGCCACTCCCGTTGTCAAGAGCGACATCACCGATCTTGACATCCCCGCGCAGGACACCACCTACCAGAAGGCCACAGCTGAGGCTGACGGTCTGATGTCCAAGGAGCACTTCACCAAGTTGGAGGGCCTGAACGCCAGCACCACCGAAGAAGTTCAGGCTGTTCTGGATGAGGTTTACCCCCAGACCGCCTAATCGAATAAATCAAGGATGATCGGGTGGGTGGCATGTGGGCATCATCCTGGATAGGAGGTGGACAAGTTTGGGTCTGATTAACCTGGATCATATGAAAGCCCTTGCCCTCAGGACAAAGGCGTACATGAGCGGGCATTTATCGTCTCTCGCTCAAGAGGTTGTTAAATCCATGGAGGAAGTAGACTCCATAAAACTGGACAAGCCGCAGGCCGTCGCCGTCTCTATCCCGGCTACGGGCTGGCAGACTGATGCGGCGGAGGACGCAGCGTATCCGCTGTACTGTGACATTTCGGTGTCTGGACTGACGCCGGTGGATATCGCCGATGTGCGCATCGCGCCCGGCAGCCAGCCGGCCGCCATTGCCTGCGGACTCTGCGCGACCAGCGAGACGCTGGCCGGCGTGATCCGGCTGCGTGCAGTGAGTGTGCCAGCGGAGGCTCTGGCGGCAGAATACGTCATCACGAAAGGATATGTGGCACCGGAACCGGAAGGGAGTGAATCTTAAATGGCATATGGCACTGTAAATGTTGGCCAGGCGCAGAGTGAGAACAACAACTACCTGACCAATGAAAATGTGGGCGTACCCGGCGGGCTTGCCACCCTGAACGCCAGCGGCGAGCTTACCGAGAGCCAGCGGTGGGAAGTGGACGCCTACACCAAGGCTCAGGCGGACCAGAAAGTGTCCGACGCGGTGAACACCCACAACACCAGTCCTACCGCACACCCTGACATCCTGGCGGCGGTGGCGGCACTGGAAACCGAAGTGGAGGCTCTGAACCTCAAGTTCGGCACCGACGTCACCGGCAACGCCTTCAGCGTGACCTTCTCGACGCTGGACGATGTGATCGTGACCGGCGTATGGAACACCGCCCAGGCCAGGGTCGAGTTCTGATGGGCGGGGAGAGGATTGTATTCTCCCGTCCGGCGGCGGAACTGTCCTGCATCGTGGGGAACCTGTACGAATCACTGGAGCCGCCATGCGGCGTATCTGGTGGGCCGGACGACATCATCACTTTGTTTGGGCAAACGCACACGGGGGAACACGCTGTTCTGCGGGTACTGCCTGACCGCTGTATCTACACAGGCCCACCCGAGGCGCTGGAGGCGGCGCTGAACGGCAGATGCCCGGAAGGATGGAGGTGCGAGCATGGCGGATAACAAAGACTTCCTGCTGGGGAACAAGGCACGGGAATTGCTGTGCTACACCAAGCACGCAACCAGGGTCGTGAGCGACGACGCCAGCCGCCGCGATGTGCGGATGATCCTGCACAAAATTGCCCAGCTGGAAGACATCCGCGAGGTACAGAAGGTATGCGGCGAGGCGGTACAGATGATCGATCGCAGCAGCAGGGAGGGCTTCACCAAGTCGAACTTCCGCCTGTACGGAGAAGATATGCGCGTGATCGCAAAAAGCATCCTGCGCAATATCCTCTCGGCCAACAATCAGAACTTTGCTGCCGAGCCAAGGGCCCGCATCCGAAAGATCAACGATGTGTTGGACGACTGCACACTTCTGCTGGAGTATATTCAGCTCTGCCTCGATGAGAAGATCATCGACGTAAAGAAAGCAGGCGTCTGGACAAAGATGGTCACGGATGTGAAATATATGGCTATTGCCTGGAAAAAGAAAAGCCAGGAGATGGCCCGCAAGCCGGAAGCTGAAAAGCGGGTGGCAGAGGATGCCCGCATAGAAGCAATCGTCCGGCGCGCACTGGCAAACGATGGATGAAGGCGGGGGAGGCCCCGCTTTTGTTAGGGTACGGCCCATTTTTCGGCCACCAACTGGTGGACCCGCTCGCCGAACATGAACAACTCCAACAACGTCTGGAACGTCAACTCGGACGGCGACTACAACAACAACTGGTACAACAACACCAACGGCGTGCGCCCCGCTCTGATGGACTGCGAGATTGAGTAGCCGAAAGGTGAAAACAGTGCGCCATCTCATCAAAGGGGGCCGTATCCTGTCGCCCGGTATCTGCCGGGCGATCAATACATCGCGCCGAGGCCCGCCATCCCAAGGGATGCAATGGGCTGCCGGGAGGGAAACGGACCGGCGCTAGGGTAACAGCCGGGTGGGAGTTCCCTCTACACCCTGCCCGGAGGAAGACGATCACCGCTCAATGAACTTTGAAGAAATCTGCTCTTTTGAGGTGCTGTACCAAGCCTACCTGCACGCCAGGCAGGGCAAGCGGAAGAAAAGCGGCTGTGCTGAGTATGAGGCCAATGCGCTGGCTTGTACCGAAAAGCTGTCCCGCGTCCTGCTGGACGGCAGCTACAGGCCGGGAGCATTTCATACCTTCTATGTCTATGAGCCGAAACAGCGTCTTGTACAGGCTCCTGCCTTTGTGGACAAAGTGGTGCTCCATGCGCTGGTGGACAATGAGCTGTACAGCGTGCTGACCCACAGCTTCATTCGGGGCAACCATGCAAGCCAACTGGACAAAGGCACCCATGATGGCCTTATGTACTTGAAGCAGAACATGAACAGGTACTACCGACGTCATAGGAGTGCCAACGGATGGGTGATGAAAGGGGACGTGCGGCATTTCTTTGCCAGCATCGACCACGAACGCCTGAAAGAAAAGCTCAAGCTGGTATGCGTCAGGCACCGGGTGGACGTGCGGATATACGAACTGCTCTGCGTCTACATCGACACGTCCGAGGGCTTGCCGCTGGGCTACCAGACCAGCCAGCTGTTGGCGCTGCTCTACCTGGACGAGTTTGACCACGCCGTGCAGGAACAGTACAGACCCGAAGCCTATGGCCGGTACATGGATGACTTCTACATGATCTTCCGCACCAAGAAGGAAGCCCGGGCGGCTCTGGATGCCAGCCGGGACTACATGGCGCGGGCCAAACTGGAGCTGAACGAGAAAACGGCCATCTTCCCGCTGCGGAATGGCATCGACTTCATAGGGTTCCATACCTATCTGACCGATACCGGCAAGGTGGTGCAGAAGCTGCGCCGCGACGGCATCAAGCGGATCAGGGCCAGGGTCAAGGAATGGAGGGTGGCATACCCCAAAGGGGAGATCGGCAAAGATAAGATCATTGAGCGTTTCGAGGCATGGGACGCCTGGGCGGCCCATGGAGATACCTACAAGCTGCGCGAGAAGTACGCCAAGCAGGTGGGCGAAATCGTAGGCGAGGAAGTGAAGCCCCGCCGGAAGATCAATGCAAACCGCATGGTGACCTACAAGCGCCGGCTGAAACAACAACGCATGGTGGCAGAGAAAACGCAGGAGGAGCCAACGGTCTCCACCCGCGTTTATTATGCCCCAAATCAACCGAAGGAGGACACATCATGGCAAATGTGAAACTCGGCACCAAGGCCGTCGGCTCGGTCCTCAAACTGAACCTGAACGGCAGTCCGAAGAACTTCATCGTCGTGCACCAGGGCAAGCCGTCCAGCCTGTACGATGACAGCTGCGACGGCACCTGGGTGCTGATGCAGGACATCTACAACACGCGCGAATGGGATAACAACGACAATAACTACCGAAATTCCACGCTGCAGAGCTGGCTGAACAACACGTTTGTTGACCTGTTCGACCTGAACATCCGGGATGCCATCAAGACGGTGAAGATCCCGTATGTCAACGGCACCGGCGGCTCCGCCGTGGCATCCGGGGCCAATGGCCTGAGCTGCAAAATCTTCCTGCTGTCCGGCTATGAGCTGGGCTGGACCAAGAACGACAACTCCTATTTCCCACAGGACGGCGCGAAGCTTGACTACTTCACCGCCGGCACCGGCTCGGCAGCCAACAACAAGCGCATTGCAAAGTACAACGGTTCGGCCACCCTCTGGTGGACCCGCTCGCCGCACATGGGCAGCTCCTTCCTCGTCTGGTACGTCGACTCGGACGGCGACTACAACTACTACTGGTACCGCGGCACCTACGGCGTGCGCCCCGCTTTTGTACTTCCCTCTACACTCTCGGTCTCTGACGATGGTACGGTCTCGACCAACGCAGCCCCCACCGTCACCAGCGAGAGCGGCACCTCCGGCGTGAACCTGGGGGAGAAGAACGCAGCCTTCAGCTTCAACTATACGCCGTCCGATGAGGACGGCGACAGCCTGACCGTCACCGAGAAGCTGGATGGGGTCACCACCAAGACCCGTAACAGTGTCACCAGCGGGACCGCCCTCACCTTCGAGGCGGCCAGCACGGCGGCGGAGTTCCAGAAAATCCTGAACGGTCAGCATACCATCACCATCGAGGTGAACGACGGCACCGAGACGGCTACCTTCACCGCCACTTTCACCACGGCCGTCCATGCTGCCACCATCACTCTTGAGACACCCATGGCCGTCGAGGGAGACATCACGGTGGCCCGGCTGGCCGTCACCGGCAACATCCCTGCCGACGCCGAGTACAGCGTCAAGGTGACCAACAACGGCAACGACCCCGAGCCGGTGTGGCAGGACTGCACCGCCGAGGTCAAGAGCGGCGGAAACATCGTCTTCGAAAACCACGACAATGCCAACGGCGCGGCGTTCAACTTCCGCGTTACAGTCAAACGCGGGCCGTCCAATCAGGGCGGTTATATCACTGGCATTTCCGGCGCATTCCAGTAAGGGGGGATAGACCATGGCTGTTAAATGGAATAAAACCGACCTGCCCACTCTGGCACAGCGCAAAGTGGACATGGCTAATGAGACCTGCCAGAACACCATCTACGCCGGCCTGGACGTGGAGCTGACCACTGGCACAAAACATTTTTCGTTGTCACTGGAGGACCAGCAGAACATCAACTCCAAGTTTCAGGAGGTTACGCTGGGAGCAACTGAGTGTCAGTACAAGGAAGATGGCGGCGACATGGTGATCTATCCTGCGGAGGATATCGTCGCCATCTACGCGGCGGCACGGATGTTCATTGACCATCAGCTCGCCTATTGCAGCTATCTCAAAAAGTGGGTCAACCGCGAGACGGACAAGAACGCCCTTGCCGGCATTGAGTATGGCGACGATCTGCCGGAGGATCTGGACTCCGAGATGGACACCGTGCTGGAATCCTCCACGGCCCAACTCGAAAAGGTTGTGGCTGCGGTCAATGACGGTGCGTTTGTGGACAAGATCAAGAGTCTGGAAAACCAGATGACTGATGCCCAGCTGGCGTTGTGCGACGTCTACGAGCTGGTGCTTCCTACCGAGTAAGGAGGGTTTGACAAATGGCCAAAGTATATGCCGAGCTGATTCGAAAAGGTCTCAAGTCTCTGGACCAGGTGCCCGAGGTGATTCGGGCTGATGTGCAAGCGCTGCTCGCGGGTGATGACGTATGAGTCTGATCCGCGAGTTTTTGCTTAGAATTCTGCTGCGAAAGGAGGTGCAAGTCATGGCTGTTGTGTATGCAACCCTGATCGTCAAGGGCAAGAAGACCCTTGAGCAGGTCCCCGCGCTCATCCGCGAGGATGTCCGCCAGCTGCTGGTGGATCTGGAAGTCAACGTCTAAGGACGTTGGGAACCGTGGGGAGGGTTTCGGCCCTCCCCATTATTTTGCATGAACTCCGAAAGGGGATATTGATATGAGCACCAAAGTATATGGCATCGATGTGTCGTATCATCAGGGCGTTATCGACTGGCAGAAAACGGCCAGCGAGCTGCGCCGGGTGAACGGCGGCAAAAATCCCGGTTTTGCTTTTCTTCGGGTGGGCCGTTCCAACCTTGACGGAAAGGGCGGCTTGTCTCTGGATAGTCAGTGGGAGAATAACCTGGCCGGGTGTGAGGCAAACGGCGTCCCGGTAGGCGTCTACTGGTATTGTTACGACGAGAGCGTTGCGGCAGTTATGCAGACGGCCCACGACGTTGTGGACCAACTCAAGGGCCACAAGTTCGACTACCCGATTGTGTTCGACATGGAGTACGAGCCGTTCAACACCGGGGCCGAAACAGACGACCCGGACAAGAAGCGTCCCATCGAGGAAGTCCGGGCTACCAACACCGCCATGATTCAGGCGGCTTTGGAGGTCCTGGAGCGCGAGGGTTACTACGCAGTTCTGTATTGCAGCCGCGATTTCTTCCTGAACTATACGGACCTGTCCGAGCTGACCGACTACGACAAGTGGGAGGCGGCCTACACCTCGTCTGACACCGAGGTTGTGGAGAACGGTATCTGGCAGTATTCCAGCAAGAACGCGCTACGAATCGCCGGCTTCGGAAACAAGCTGGACTGCGATGTAGCCTATAAGGACTACCCCAGCATCATCCGCAAAGCCGGCCTGAACGGCTACACGAAGTAACCCACGCTCTGGGGAAGGGGGGATGGGATGTCGGGAATAGATGAATTCAACGCTCTTTTCGGAAACATCACATTGTCACAGCTCGTCATGGCTCTGTCCGCGATGGGGTTTGCGATAGCCGCGAGCCGGAACCTCAAGACCTATCTGGACAAACGCTATGCGGACAAGCAGGCAAAGGATGAAGCCGAAAAGAGCCGTAACGAACAGATCAAGGAGGCTTTGGAGGCGGTGAGCCACTATCCAGAGTACCGGGAGCAAAGCAAGAAAATCCAGCAAGAGCTTAAAACCGAGCTTGGTAAAATCCGAGAGAGCCTGCAAGATTTATCCACCAGGGTTGACACGATGGAGCAGGGTAGGAAAGAGGAGGACCTGCATAAGCTGCGGGACCTTCTCATCAAAGCCTACAACTACTACGCCGACCCGGAAAAGAATCCGTCTGGAGCGTGGACCAGGATGGAGGCGGAATCGTTCTGGGACCTTTTCTACGACTACGAAGCCAAGGGCGGAGATGGATATATCCACAGCACGGTGCAGCCAGCCATGGAGCGTCTGCGCATCATCGAGATGGACGACGTGCCTCCCAGGATGTTTCCTGCTCAGTTTGACGCAGTAAAGTGAGGTGATAACTTATGGATACCAAGAAGCCGTCGGCCGGCACCATTGCCCGGCTGATCTGTCTTGTGCTGGCCGCAGTCAACCAGGTGTTCCTCCTGAAAACAGGCCACTCGCTGCTGCCAATCGAGAGCAGCGAGCTGGAACCGTGGATTACCACTGGATTGACGTTCGCGGCAAGTGCTTGGGCGTACTGGAAAAACAATTCCTGGACACCCGAGGCCATCGAGGCCGATGATACCATGCACACCATGAAAAATAACAGACGATGAAAGGAGTATCCTCATGAACGACCTGATTTTTACCGCCATCTCTACCGCAATCCTGGTTGTCAGCGGTTTTGCGGCCAATGCGCTTTACAAGCTCGCCGATGCCAAACGCGCAGAGGCGGACCTTACCAAGACCGACCTCATTGTGGCCGAGATTGCCGACGCGACCGGCGACGCCGTGCGCATGACGTTCCAGACCTACGTTGACAGCCTGAAAGCCTCTGGCAGTTTCGACGAGGACGCGCAGGAGAAGGCTTTCTCTATGGCGCTGTCGGCGCTTCTGTCCTCCTTGAGCCAGTCCGCCAAGGACTACATCTCGGAGAACTACGGCGATATCACCGACTACCTCACCACCAAGATTGAGGCTGAGGTGAAGGCGCAGAAGCTCCTGGCAGCCTAACAGTTGACATCACCCGCCGCGCTTTGCCTCCTTGCGCGGCACCCATACAGGCCCCCCACCTTGCCGTATTGGACCCGGCAGGGTGGGGGATTTTCTTGTTTCTTACATTCGTCATACCGGAAGCGTTGAAAAATCAAGCGAAAAAGAATGATTTTTTATGTCTAAAAAGGCACACTCCACAATGTACATCAACGCTGTATTATTACTTATAAGGCTGTAACGTCGATTAAGATCCATCACATGATGACAGAATTTTTGAATGAACTCAGGTACCCTGTCTAGCATCACTATACACTGTCCTGGCCCTCCTCACGGAGATCCAAAACCATTAGCGAGATGCCTTACAAACTCTGTGGATTTTGTTCACAACGATGAAAATGAAGGTGAAGCGCGCCGAATTTGATAAAAGCCTTTCATTTCTTTTGAAAAATGCTATACTACACATAGAGATTTATATGAACAGTGTAGCGACAAGGCAGGTGCAAGGTACAAACGCCTTGTGGACGCCGTAACTGCAACCGTTATGAAACAGCACGATCCCGGTTTGACTGACCCGCAGTTAAGACAGTTAATCGCCTTAGGCGGAGAAGGCGAACAAAAACTTGCTTATATAGTGAGAAGTTCGCAGAGTAAAATTCTTAGCTACGAGTTAACGCATTTTACTTTGACTGGCGGAAAATTTATATAATAAGATGTTCACTAAGGAGGATATGGCAGAGAATGTATATTGATTTTATTCCACTATATTCTATAGTCGATTGTCAGAAATCTGAGGATGAAAATAGAGCTATTCAAAAATTGGCTGAACATAGAGACATAAAGTTGATGGTAAAAGAAATAGGAGAGAAATTTGGAATAGAAATTCGATCTACAGAAGGAAATTCACATATGGGTGATTTTAGCTATCCAAAGGAAGATGAACAAAATTTGATTTCTATTCTTAATAGTTTATTATTAACGTAAACAAGACAATTAGAGGGAATTGAGAATGAATGAAAAAGGTTATGGAGAAGTTAAAGCAAGATCAAACATTTTTCCAAGTGATATTATTAAATTCTACGAACAAGGAGTTAGCATAGTTTTAGCCCAAGCTAAAGCTTCCGACAAAACGAAACAAAAAGCTAAAGAACTAGGAATAAAACTTTACGACAACCTTTCACCCGCCAAAGTTAAAGAAGTTCGTGAGAAAGTAAAAAAAATGAAAACAGGAGGGAACAACGATGCTTGATATTACATTTTATAAAGAGCAAAATTGTAATAATTTTACTCGTTGTCCAATAGATTTGAGCGATGAAGAATATGAAAAACTTATAGTTCTAAACTTTGCAAAAAGTTTTCACCTCGAAAAGCGATATTTAATAGTAGAAGAAGAAGAATATTCTATTGATGTCGTGGAGTGTAACGCTTTTATTTTGAAGGAAGCTAAAGAAATTTGTTATAAATTACTGCTTGAAGAACTTGACAAAGTTAAAAACCACTGTAGTAGAATTGAAGCAGAAACTACAGAAACTACAGAAACTATACAAAAAAACGAGTTGCATTTTATGTTTGTGCTTAGAGACGTGCTAAGTAATCTTGACGAATGTCAATATTTTTCATATTGTTGAAATATAGGTGTGTTACATAAACGCACAACAATTAAATCCCTTTAATAAGTATTAAGCTTTTTGCATATTACGCCGTATTGGTATAATGTGTACTTACTAACTCCCCATTTATCAGGGAGATAGCAAATCCGGTCTATCCAATCAACGGTCAAGACGAACTGTGCATTTCATGCGCCTCCGTTGATAGACCCGCCTGTCTTTGCTAAAGGATAATCAAGGAGGGAAATCCCTAAAATGTCTTCCTCACATTTCAATTTTTAGGAAAGAAATGCTCCAAAATCAGAAAGATAGCGGTCAAGCACGTTTAGGGACTTCACACCGCGCAATCACAATCCTGTTTTCCTGTTGATTTAAACGTCTTTGCCTTCCCCGGCGGTAACGGCATTTTCACGGCAACGCCTACAGAGCGTATGACATACTATACTTTGCAAGCAAAGTCGTGTGCCAAGGGGCGAGTCCCTTTGGAAACCACGGACAACAAAACGGGCAGTAAGCAGCATACAGCTGGTTGTTGTCAGCAGCCCGTTTTACGGTCTGCTTTCGTCCTTTGTAAAATTTGGCGTATCGTTTTGCCGGCCTTGGCAATATGACGCGCAGCCCTGAAAAGGGAATGAAAAAAGCTGGTTCATAGCAGAATTCTAGGCGGACCCCTAGTTCTGTTTACGCCGCCTTTTGGTATGTGTTCATCGCATACCTCTTAAACTAGCCCCTGGTAGTACATCCTCCCATGAATCCGGGAGAGATGGAATCCAGGGATTTTCTATGTTTTGCACAAATTGACAAGCATTTGTTTGGTGAGTTTTTTGTGGCGTTCCCTTGAGGTTAGGTAGCACAAAATGATATAATATGTACAATAGAATTAATAGTCAAATGGATGTAAATAGACAAAACAAACAATTTTATGGAGTATTGATGCGCAAGCATCACATGGGGCTATAAGAAGAGTGATTGTTGTAAAAGACTTCAGCGGATGGCATGAATATGAAGGCGCATCTGAAGGCAGCGGCCGCAGCGAAAAAATCTGGCTAGAAGATGATAATGGCAGGGTAGGTCTTTTTAAGTACCCTAAAACGGATCCGTCAACTGGCCGTGAAACAACCGAACACATATCGGAGCACTTGGCGCATCAGATTGGAAATATTTTAGGCGTAGCTACTGCCGATGTTGATATTGGTATACGTAACGGACGTATTGGTAGCATGAGCTACCAGATTAACAAGCCAAATGAACTTATTCTTGAAGGAATCAATTTTGTGTCGCGTTCATTTCCGAATTACGATGCAAATATAATGGTAGATATATCGACGAAGAAATATTATTCCATTGAACATATATTTCATTCAACAGAAGGCTGGGTTAATAAAGAGCCGTGGATAGAGATGATGCTGTTTGACTTTTTGATAGGAAATGCTGATCGGCATCAAAGTAATTGGGCTATATTAGTTTCTATATTTGAAGATGAGCCATTAGTTAATGTTGGAAGATGTCCATTATATGATAATGGTTCATCCTTATGTTGTTATGTGAATGATGATCAACTCAATGGATTGCTCGGAAAAGATAAACGACAATTTGATTCACTTGCTGATTCTAAGTCGAAATCAATCATAAGAGTTGATAGCATCTCTAGACAGAAGCCAAAGCATTCTGATGTAGTTAGATATTTATTGAAGACGTATCCAAAAACATATGACATAGGTACTAGATTCATCAATAAATTAAATGCTAGTAAGATTGACGATTTGATGGATCGGTATCAACCAGACATCTTGGATTCAAGAAAAAATGAATTGATTCGTAGATTTCTGAAACGAAAACTTGAAATCCTCAAAAATTTGATAATGGGGGAAAGCTGAATGCCTGCAACTGATAAAAAAGATTTTTTATATTTGATTTGGAAGGACCCAACAACAAGGCAAAATTTTATCGTTGGAAAATTGTCTCATGAAAAGGATTACGAATTTGGGTACTGCGAGGAAAGCGAACTAGCCATGAAAAATGGATGGGGAGGATTAGAACCCTTCCCCGATAAAGAAAAAGTATATAAGAGCGAAGTGATGTTTCCTGTTTTTTCGAGTAGATTGCCGGATCCTAAGCGAAGAGACATTAAAAATATCCTTGATAAATACGGACTTTCTTCCTATGACCCATATGAGCTTCTTAAAAAGAATAGCGGAAAACTTCCGATTGATACCTATGAATTTGTATGGCCAATCTTTCCTGACGATGAAACCGTTCAGCGAGATTTTTATGTCATGGGAGTCCGTCATGTAGCTAAATGTGAGGGAAAACAGTGCGCTTGTCTTCCGCTCGTCGAATATGGAGACAATTTGTTCTTTCTCCCTGAGCCAGACAACGAGAAGGATCGCAACGCAATTCTTGTAATTACAGAGAACGGTGAAAAAATCGGATATGTCCCTAGATATTATAATGAACCTATCCTGAAAAGGCTTTCTTCTGGATCAACCTATTCCTGTAAAGTTTTAGAGGTTAATCCTGCCCCCAACTGTTCCGAGTGCTTAAAGGTACGTCTTAATATTCCTTGCGTAGATGACTAAAACTATATAGTTTGCATTGCGCCCATCGTGTATGCTGATTTGTGTCAGCAATACGATGGGCTTTTTGATTTATAAGAAAAATAAGATTGAATTTTTTATCGTAAAATAGTCAAAACCTATTGACTTTTACCAGTTGGTAATGTATAATTAAGTTACGGCAACAAATTTCAAAATACACAAAATTACAACAAAACGTAAGAATTTTATGATTCTTTGTTTCCAGATGGAAACAATACAAATCAATATGGAAAATTTGATAGAAGGGAATGGTGCTTAAAATTGTTTGAGAATGTACGCGACAATGCCGCAGAACTGGTTTCTATTCGTCAAGCCGCCAACACAGGCATTGCAACTGAGTATTACATCCGAAAACTCGTGCGAGAGGGCAGATGCCCAGGAGTCTATTCCGGGTGGAAGTTCCTTGTGAATCTCCCGCTCTTGAAAGAACAGATCCGGCGAGAAAGCCTTGAGAACTCGCAGCCGAAGGAAGATAAGTGAGGAGGTCATGATTTTGAAAAATACGTCAATCATCAAGCGAGCGGCTGTCCCGTTCCTCAAGATGGGTGTGGTTGTCTTAGGATTCGTCTTTCCGTTATGGCTGCTGGCCTGCATCGTGTATCCAGACTGCATCATTCCGTGGTATTTGTCTGCGGCTCTTTTGGCTGCATCTATTGGAGCTGCTTGCTTCTGCACCAGAAAGATGAATCGCATCGAGCAAGAGGATGAGCGAAACCGCAGGATGTGCAGACGGTATGCTGATACATCCATCCGTAACGAAAAAGCCGGCTGATTTCCTGCCAGTCTATCAATGCTGTCTCTCCCGAAAGGGAGTGCGGATAGAAATACCTAAACCCCGTAGCTGGAGACGGGTAAGTACCCCAGCGGCTCCATCGCCAAGATGGATCAGCCTCCTCAGAGCCGGACAGCCCCGAGGAGGTTTGAGAGGTCGTCATAGCACAATCGGTAGTGCGCCTGCTTTGGGAGCAGGAGGCTGCGGGTTCGAGACCCGCTGACGGCACCAGTTGCATAAAGCAACGTCCCTCCTTGTTGGTGTAAAAAGCAGCCTCGTGAAAGCCGAGGCATTTTAACGAGGCGCCTGTAAATCTACAGATTCAATGGTAGTGGTGCTCCATGAGCATCGGTGAGTTCGACTCTCGCCGCCTCGACACGCATCTTACATGATTGGGGGTGAACATCTTCTAGTAATCATTTGTTCCGTACACAAACCGCAAAATGGTCGTCAACAAATGGAGGATTGTACCAATGAACATGATTCGCAAACTTTCTGCCCTGATGGCCGGCGTTATGGCTTGTTCCGTACTGGCTGCCTGCAACGCTGCCCCTGGTCCCGATTCTGATCGGGAGTTTAACTCCTTCCAGCCCGAGAGTTCTACGGTGACTTTCGAGAAAGATGAAGATGACGCGGAGGCGTTTACCATCAACACCACCGGCTACGGTGTTACTCATGACGGGTTCATCCAGGTGGACCTGACGATGAGCAACCATATGCAGAAAATCGTTGAGGTGAACTCTGCTGAGCCTGACGATGGCAACCTGAACCTTGCAGTGGCCGCTTACTTCGATGGCAGCTACGATCCGGTAGCCCCCGCCTCTACTGGCAAGGACAATCTGCTGGAGCAGGTCTTGAATCCCTACACTGAGAGCGGCATGGTGACCACCACCTACTCGCTGAGCGGTTCTCTCTTTTTTGAGGAACCCGATGAGTGGAACGTGATGGCTGTTGTGTTCTCCCTGGACAACGGCGAGGATGTGCAGGAGATTCAGTTTATCTTCAACAACGCTCGGTAATTTAGGATGCTCCTATGGAGCTGGCTGCCAGGAACAGACTGGCCTTTGCACGGGACGTTAGTTCAGCCGGCAGAACGATCCGCTCATAACGGATTAGGCGAAGGTTCGAGTCCTCCACGTCCCACCATGAGCTGACATAGCTCAAATGGCAGAGCTGGCGTCTTGTAATCGCATGATCCGGGTTCAAGTCCCGGTGTCAGCTCCAGCGTGAGACCCGCAATCTCACCACACACCCCGTGGCCGCCAGCGGGTAAGTTTGGCGGCAGCGGCTCGGCTTAAGAGCGTTCCTTCCTCCGTACTCTCGCAGGGGTGCGGAGGAAGTCATAAGCTGGCGTAGCTCAGAGGCAGAGTTGGCGACTCGTAATCGTCAGACCAGGGTTCGATTCCCTGCGTCAGCATGATATGCGGCAGGCAGTCTGCGGCGGGGACCCTATATCCCTACTGTCGTCGGTGCTAACTCCGGCGGGCCGCACCAAATCGAAAAATTTGAGGTCTAGGAGGGTCAAAATGGATTTTGAAAAGGAACTCAGCCAAAAAGAAAACGATGCCGGACAAATAACCTGCTGGTGTCTTACTGTTGGACTTCATCAGGAGTTCGGGGTAGGAGCGGTTCGGTTGGATAGAGTATCCGCAGAAATGATTCGTCTTGAAGAGGAACATGAGTTTATTATGGCTATGTACGGATCCGACAAGGCCAGAAAACAGCGTATTGAATGGCTTGAGGGAAAGGTTTCTGGAGAGTTCCGGGTTCCTCTCGTCCGGGCGCCCAGGGGCAGGAGAGAGCAGCAGATCCGAATGGCTATGGACAGGATGGCCTCTGCAGCGTGGCAGTTCTATGCAGCTGCTTGCATCCGCATACTTGGTTACGGTCATGACCGGCTGGAAAAGCTGAAACAGGTTGGATGGTCCAATTACGATCAGTTCAACAGGGAAAGCTGCGAAGTCGGACAGGATGTCGCTATTGAACATCTAAAACGATGCGCCGAGGATGCCATAAAAGAGGACCTTCTGGTGGTGGAGGATGACCCGGAAAGTTGGAGGGCGTACCAGAAAGAGTTCGAGGTAAAGAGGTCGGATGCAATACGTCTGCGTATGTCAAAACGTCTTGCCAGAAAAGATGTTTCCCTTGACGGCCAAGACATTGGAAAGATTTTTGACCGGTGTATGAAAGAAACTTTGTATGCTTCTGGCATTAGACGTATATGAAATATATAGCATCATGCTCGTTTGGAAAAGATAGTCTGGCTACGGTCATTTTAGCAAAGGAACATGGAGAGCCTTTAGATGAAATTGTATACTGTGAGGTTATGTTTGATGACCATATCAGCGGAGAAATTCCTGAACACAGGCGATTTATTTGCGATGTTGCAGTCCCAAAACTGGATAGTTGGGGAATAAAGACGGTTGTTCTTAGGTCAAAAAACACCTACGTTTCCAGCTTCAAAAGAGAAATAAAATCAGGGAAAAACGCAGGGAAAATCAAAGCATGGCCACTATGTGGAATGTGCTGCATACAAAGAGATTGCAAAATTCCCCCAATCGAAAAGTACAAAAAATCTCTGGGGCCCGATATTGTTCAATACATAGGAATCGCAAATGATGAACAAGAACGCCTTCTTCGATTAGATGGAGCAAACCGTATGTCATTGCTCCAGAAATATCAAATAACCGAGGATATGGCTTTTCAGATCTGTCGGGATAACGGTTTATTGTCGCCAATCTATGACTTTACGACTCGGGGGGGCTGCTTCTTCTGCCCAAATGCCAAGATCAGGGAACTTCGGCATCTTCGAGACTATCACCCAGACTTGTGGCAAAGGCTACTTGATCTTCAGAAGTTACCAAACAAAGTTACAGAAAAGTTTAATCGTCAATTCAGCATTGATGAAATTGATTTGCTACTCAAAAACGAAGACAATCAACTTTCTATGTTTTGATAGTAGGAGAAAGTATTATGAAGGAAAAGCGGGTTAGTGTTCAGGTTCAGAGGATTATCTACATTGCAGAAGACGGGATGGAATTTACAAGCGAATTTATGTGCAAGGCTCATGAGGCAGAAATGGAAAGAGACAGACTGGAATACTCGGTTTCTGCGTTGCCCAGATTTGATTTCACGCCAGAATGGGCGGACCCGGATATTGTCTGGAAATGGTATTTCATCTCCAACAAGGAAGAATTGGACGCTGTTAGAAAGGTTGAGTTCTATGATAAGGACTCTGCCGCCTATGAGTATGAAAGAGACTGTTATCCGGCGTGGATCGCGTTCTCTGTGAATGGGGAAGGGCGCGGTTATATCGTTGGAGATTTGACAGACGTGTGTGATATGATTCAGTCTTTTCAGGATGACCTTCTTAAAGAAGCCAACGAGCAAAACGGACGTTTTTCGCGTCCTGATATTTCCGAACGGTAACTTAAAACGCTTTGGAGGAAACTTGTATGAGAGAAGAATTCATGCATGTATATGCCAACCTCATCCAGAGATCTGGTTCCAACAATCTCCTGGACTGGATCGAAAGCCGTACCGATTTCTTCGATGCGCCGGCAAGTACGAGATACCACCTTGCGGAGCCTGGCGGTCTGGTGAAACACAGCGTCCACGTCTTTGAGCGGTTGAACACTCTGTGTGAATCGGAGGACTGGGCAGCCAAAGGGATTTCAAAACCGCAGAAAGAGTCGATAGCGATTTGCGGGCTTCTCCACGACCTGTGCAAGGCAAATTTCTACAAGGCTTCTACCCGCAACGTCAAAAACGAGGCGACCGGTCAGTGGGAGAAGGTGCCGTTCTACACTGTCGAGGACCAGTTCCCCTACGGCCACGGCGAAAAAAGCGTTTATCTGATCGAGCGCTTCATGCGGCTCAAGACTGAGGAAGCTGTGGCCATCCGCTGGCACATGGGCGGCTTCGATGATGCGGTGCGGGGAGGCAGTTTCGCCATAAGTGCGGCCTTCGAGAAGTATCCGACGGCTCTGCTTCTACACCTTGCCGATATGCAGGCAACCTACCTGGACGAAGTGGAACGGACATAACAAACCCGGTCCTGACATTGGAGGAAAGCTATGTCTGGATTTGTTTTGGCTTCTATGCTGTTTATGCACGTCGTGGACGACTATTACCTTCAAGGAATTTTGGCCAATTTGAAGCAGCGGTCCTACTGGGAAGAACACGCGCCGGATCCCATGTACCGGCATGACTACTTGGCTGCACTACTCATGCACAGCCTGAGCTGGTCTTTCTGCATCATGCTTCCAGCTGTAGTTTCGAGAGGTTTTACGTGGAACGCGGACGTGACGGCTCTTTTTGCTTTCAATATCGTTGTTCATGCGGTTGTAGATGACGCTAAGGCCAACCGGCGTAAGATTAACCTCATTACAGATCAGGCAATTCATTTGGTACAAATTCTGATGACATTCTTTGCTCTGAACACTTGATGATTGGAGGAATATCTCATGGAAGAACTCAAGCTGTTTAACAATCCTGAATTTGGAACCATTCGCGTTATTTCTATCGAAGACGAGCCGTGGCTGGTGGGCAAAGATGTTGCCCAGGCGCTGGGTTACACAGACACCGACCAAGCGCTGCGCCGTCATGTTGACGATGAAGATAAGCTGACCCGTAATTTTGACGGGTCAGGTCAGAACCGTAGCATGACCATTATCAACGAATCTGGGCTGTACAGCTTGGTGCTGTCGAGTAAGCTGCCGACGGCCCGCAAGTTTCGCCGGTGGGTTACGGCCGAGGTTCTGCCAAGCATTCGCAAAACAGGCGGGTATATCCAGGGTCAGCAAGAATTGTCTCCAGAGGAGCTTATGGCCAAGGCGCTGCTGGTAGCCCAAAAAACGTTGGAGGCCAGGGATAAGAGGATTGCCGATTTATCCTCGCAGAACGAGATTATGAAACCCAAAGCGGACTATTTTGACCGGCTTGTGGACAGGAACACCCTCACCAATTTCAGGGAAACCGCTAAGCAATTTGGAATAGCTCCGAAAAAGTTCGTCTCGTTCCTCGTTGAGAACAAGTTTATCTATCGTGATAAGCGTGGCCGGCTGCTTCCCACAGAGGGCAAAAACTATGGTCTCTTTGAAGTGAAAGAGTGCGTCAATGACAAAAACAAATGGAGTGGAACGCAGACGCTCATAACTCCGAAGGGAAGAGAAGTCTTGAGATTACTGCTAAACAAGTGATCTCCACCAAGGAAGAGCCAATATGGGTATATGTGAAGAGCCTACATCCGGCGTCATACTTAACAACTTGGGGGCCAGTCTGGGATATTCGAGGGCTGCTGGAGAATCCGACAACGATTACCGTGTCCATATCCTTGTAGAAGAAAGTGTAAAGGACTTTATAGCCAGAAATGCGTCAACGTGGAAGTACATCAGAAAGTTGGGGCCGCCCCCTGGATTCGACAGAGATCAAATCCCGGCGGGTCTCCTTCCTGAGGCCAGCGATCAGGAGTATTTCAGGTGCATCGAGCTTCTGAAGGTAGAGCACAGGAAATGGGCAGATAAATATTTTGGGGAGGCTGTTGTGTCAAAGAGAGAGCCACCATGCAAGGGCTGTATAAGCGAATCCTATTGTAAAAAGATGTGTGACAAATGGGCAATCTGGTTCTCTGCCAAGTGGCGTGTCATACGCAGATCGGCTCAGCAGGCTATCCAGCAGAGAAACGCAAAACTTACCGACAGAAAACAATAATGGGAGGTATGGACATGAAAGAAGTTATCGCGTTTGACGAGATGACCTATCAGCAGGATGAAGACTACAAGCTGTTTCTGGAAAGCATCAAGTACAGTTTTCGCAATACTCTAAAAATGAGTCACAATCATCTTTTCACCACGGATGCAAACGGCCTGTATGATACGTTTCTGGATTGCCTGCCGGCAGAATCTCGACAGATCTACAACTGCAACGCCTGTCGTCACTTCGTTAACAAGTTCGGCGGTCTGGTTGTGATTGACGAAAATACCGGGGAACAGACCCCGGCGATGTGGAACACAAATATGAACATGGAGGAGAGTGTTTTTCACAAAGCCGCGCTGCGTCTCTGCGATAAGGTTAAAAGAAGCAAGGTTACAGGTGCGTTCGTCACATCTGACAAAATGCTCGGAACGCCGGCAACTGGGTGCTGGATACACATGGCAACAAGAGTTCCCGATGAGGCGATTTACCGTAGCCGCATCAAAACGCCCCATCAGGTCATGGTCGAAAAGGCGGAGGAGCGTCACACTTTATGTCGGGCGATTCAGGTGTACAGCACAGAGACGGCAGCAGAAGCGGTGAACCTGCTTCGCTCCGATTCGATGTATCGTGGAGATAAGGCCCTGGGTATGGCTGAATGGTTCCTCGGTGTGCTCCATGCGATAGTCGGAAAAGGCAAGAAAACACACAACATTATCTGGTACAAGGTTGCGGCTGCGCCTGCCGGGTTTTGCCATATCCCGGCCAGTACGGTTGGGGCGCTTATGGAAGATATCGACTCCGGCCTGCCCCTTGAAGAAATACGACGGCGTTTTGCAGAGAAGATGGATCCGCTCAAATACCAGCGCCCGCAGGCGGCCCCTGGCGCCGGTAATATAGCTCGGGCTGAGGAGATCGTAGAAAAGCTCGGGATTGCAAACTCTTTGAAGCGACGCTTTGCGCGTCTTGAGGAACTGCAAACCATTTGGCTGCCCGCCCATGATGACCGCGACGCTGCACACGCTACTGGCGTATTCGCGGGCGTGGAAACCAAAGAATCCGCGAAAAAGAATCGTGCCGTTAAGAGCCAATATATCCCCACTGAGACCGTGACTTGGGCGAAGTTTTGTAGAAAGGTTCTTGACCGGGCAAAACAAATCGAGTTTCTGGTCAGCGGCCGCCGTGAGAACTTCGCAGCCATCCTTACCGCTGAGGACCCAGAATCCCCTCCCATCATCCAATGGGATACCGAGCAGAAACGGAATCCATTTTCGTGGTATGTGTACACCGGAGGAAGTCTTCCTTCAAGATGGAATCTGAACGCCTATATTGTAAAGGTCACGGGCATTATTCTCAAGCCTTCCCTCTGGCAGCCCGGTTTCGAGCATCACGGACGGGGCGTCATCTTCATCCTGGAAGGCGCGAAAGACAGCAACTACCAAAACTGCGGAAACGGACTGTTTCCTGAAATCCTGAAATCAGAGCTGCGAGAGGTACGAGCCACCATTAAAGCCTACTCCAGAAAGCAGTCGATTGGTGGTTACAACGAGGCGTCGGCCTGCGGACTTATGATCGGACCCGACGGCAGCTTCAATACCAATCCTACGTTCCGCGTCACGACCGACGAGGGCATCACGAACTATCAGATTGACCGCTGGGAATGAGGAAGTGAGCCATGACCTGTATCATAGGGTTTACGGACCGAGAAAGCAGCGTATCCTGGATTGGATGTGATAGCCTTGGTAGCAACAACTACACAAAATCAATCGAGTCTCCGGCAAAAGCGTTTCGGAATGAACAGATTCGTAATGTTTTGATGGGAGGAACAACATCATTCCGCCATCTTGATTTGCTCAAGTATGCAGAAGACTTGTTTGATGGAATTGATGTATACAGAAAGCCCATCATCGACCACAAATATATGGTTACTAAGTTTGTCCCGAAAGTTATAAATCTATTCAAATCAGGAGTCGTTGGAGAATCTGAAACTGAACGTGGGGGAAATTTTATCGTTGCAGTCCCAGGGCGTGTATTTGAAGTCCAGGAAGATTACTCGGTTCTTGAGCCAGAGCTTGGATTCTGCGCAGTGGGATGCGGGGAGGCAGTCGCTATGGGCAGCCTTGTTACGACGAAGGACATGTATATCAATCCGGTAAATAGGATTGTGCTGGCCTTAAAGGCGGCAGAGCAATGCTGCTGTGGAGTGCAGAAACCTTTCCGTATCATCTGTACAGATGAAAACGTAGGAGATGTTGTTATTCGATAAATTAAATGAAGGGAAAATCATGAAAACATGGAACGGTAAAACAGAGAATGGTTTTGAGTACCATGCAGAAATGGATGATACCGGGTTTCTCAAAGTCAATATTGAAGGACGGCTTTATGAAAGGTCTTTTTCTGATTTGGCCTTTATTGTGGGTCAAGCGGCGTTTTCTTTGGCAGGAGTGATGTCCAAAAGATTCGGCTTATCCATACAGGAATCGCTAAGCATCGTCAGAATGTCGGCAAGCCATAAAGTCTGGGAGCTTAGAAAAGAGTACGAGAAAAATCAGTAGACAAATGAGATGGCTATAAAAAGGGGAGAGCGAAACCATGAAACGACTTACATCAGATAATCCGTCGTTTGATTTGAACACCATTTACGGAAAAGACCGTGAAGCCTGGGTCATGGGCGGAGGGCCGGCTCCTGACTATGAGGACTGCAAGCTCGAAGATATGATCCGGCGCATGGCGGCAACTTTTGGAGTAGAGTTGCTGTCTGAAAACACGGATGAGTTTGACGAAGAAATGTGCGATCACCTTGCAGACGGCGTAGAAACTGCATCCGGTGCATTGGCGATGCTCTACCATATCGCCGTACAGGCCCTTGAGATGAGAGAACGTCTCAAGAAGATTGAGGGCATCCTGGGGTGCGATTATGAGCTGGACCGGCTGCGGGTACTGGTAGAGGCTGATTCTGAAGGGCGAGCAGAAACCAAACCTGCGCCGTGTGGTTATACCTGTGGGCAATGCGCCCACTTCCACCTGGATGTTATTAGCCGGACAAGCCAGTGCGAGGTTAGAAGGTGGGTCGTTGACCAAAGCGGAAATCTCGTCCAAGCGGCTATAACCGGCAGCCTCGTACCATATAGCCCTGCATCAGAAGCAAAAGCCTGTGATAAGTTCAAGGTGAGAAAATGAGCGAAACTAAAAAATATCCGCGCATCGAGGGAGGTAGGCTTTACCTGTCCTGCGTCTGTGACGGGACGTCGATCTTTGCACAGGAGCTGAAAATGAGCCTGCTGGTGTTAGGGTGTACCGACATCCAGGGATACACGGAAATCATAAAAGACGCTGATCCGCCGTGGATGAACTGCCGGTTTGTTGCTCATGGCAAGGTGCCGGATGCATTACCCAAAGAAGAGTACAATGATGGGCGGTTAAGAAAGTACTTGCAAGGGAGAGATTATTATGGTGCGACCGATTGACGCAGATGAATTGAAAAAAGAAATTGCATCTACATTTCACGGAACTTTGGGCCTGACGGTTACGGGTGCGGTGCATGAGATTATCGACAGGCAATCCACCCTCAGCCCAGAGAGTTTGCGACCGCAAGGTGAATGGGTGGTACTCGTCCATGATGAAAAGTCTGACTGTGATGTTTTTGGTTGTGGGAATTGTAAAACTGCTGTAGGAATCATAAGACCGGCGTGGAAATTTTGTCCCAATTGCGGCGCAAAGATGGAGGACTGACCATGCGAAAGATAGCCGAAATTAAGAGTGACCGGCGCATCCAAATCGTAAAAATGGGATTTGACGGAATGGCCGGATATGTCAACAGCAGGCAGAACAGGCCGCCAAATGAAATTGCGTTTATTGCATCCTGGGCCGGGGGCTGGGAGCATGTCAGCGTGAGCCTGCGCAACCGCTGCCCGACATGGGACGAGATGTGCCTTGTGAAGGATATTTTTTGGAGGGATGACGAATGTGTCGTGCAGTTCCATCCGCCTAAAAATGAGTATATCAACGTGCATCCGTATTGCCTACATCTGTGGAAGAAAATCGGCGAAAAACGGACCTACCGCCGAAAGAGTTTATAGCCATTACGCATACAAGCGATAAATAAGGTATTTGACAATGAGTGATATTCCAATTTTTTGCATTGAAGCCGATAATGAACGCCCCTGTGTCGTATGTGGAAAAATGACAAAGTATGTAGAGATTGGTGTTGAGCAGCCGCTATGTAGCGATGTGTGCATAGATAAGTTTTATGAAATGATTTATGGGAGGGAGGTACTGTAAGATGAAGCAAAGGCTGATTGACGCGAACGCTCTGCACTGGAGAATAGGCGTAGATCAAGACGATAAGCAAATTTTTTACGTCACCGGTGAGGATGTCGATTTCGCGCCTACCATCTACCCAGAAAATCTTCGACCCATGGGGTGGTGGAGATACAACAAGGAAACTCGCTCGTGGAATTGTGGGCAATGCGGATGGAGAAATCCGCTCATGCCACCCGATGGCCCGTCGCCAGATGGTGAACAATTCTCGTACTGTATGTCCTGCGGAGCTAAAATGGTGGGTGAATGCTATGACAATAAATGAAGCGATAACTGAACTTAAAATCCAAAAGCGGGGCGTTCTTCTGGATGATTGCATCAAGGAGCAAGACAAGAACGGCTGTGTAGAAGCAATCGACATTGCTATCAGCTCCTTGAAGCGCGAACATAGGCCAAGCGTGAAGGCTGAGTTTCCGCCTGATGTTCGAAACGCGCCGATGACCCGTTCGGAAACCATTGAACGTCTCAATATCATGCTCGAGCAATTAGAGCCGATTCGGTACGCAAATCCCAACTTCGAGAAAGATTGCCGGGCGCTGGAACGCGCCATCGAGGAAATGCAGTTGCCGGTTCCGAAAAGATCATACTGTCCCTACTGCGGAGCAGAATTTGATGAAAACAACAAACTCAAAGAAAGGAGATAACACCAATCCCGGTAGACCGGGTTGCCAGAAGATTGATAAGTCTGGCGTAAAATTGCCTGTTACAGCGTGAACGTCTTAGATGAAGTCTAGTAGCATAGGAGGATCAGGCCGTTGACCACGACCGGTTTGGTTTGTGGTCGGTGTGAAGCGTATCGCAAGTGTAAGTTTTGGCAAGGACAGTCTGGCCATGCTGTTGTTGCTCATAGAGGAAAGATGGCCGTTGGACGAGGTTGTGTTCTACGACACTGGGATGGAGTTTAAGGCCATCTACCATATCAGAGACAAGATCGTTCCGCTGCTGGAAGAGAAAGGTGTGAAGTACACGGAGCTTCATCCTGGGTACGACTTCGAGTGGAAGATGTTCGACAAGCCGGTCAATGGACGGAACGGCTTCCATTATGGGTATTCCTGGTGCGGAGGCAAGTGCCGATGGGGGACGCGGGACAAGCTCTCTGTCGTGGAGCGGTATTGCAAGGGTTCCATTGAGTACGTCGGGATCGCGGCTGACGAAACAGGCCGGCTCTCAAAAGAACGAATTGGAAATAAGACGTTCCCTCTGGCCATCAAAGGCATGACCGAGGCTGATTGCCTCCGACACTGCTACGGCCGGGGCTTCTTCTGGGAGGAAGAAACGGAGAGGGGGACGGTCAGGCTGTATGACATACTCGACCGTGTTTCCTGCTGGTGCTGCGCCAACAAGAATCTGAAGGAGCTACGAAACATCTACCTGCATCTGCCGGAATACTGGAGACGCCTTGAGGCCATGCAATACAGAACAGACCGCCCGATGAAAGGCAAAGGGAAAAGTGTCTTTGAACTAAAAGAACGGTTTGAAAATGAGAGGAAGTGACATACGCAAGTGAGTTATGATATCTATTTGAGAGATCCTGTATCAGGGGAAACCTTGCAGACCGACCAGCCGCACCAGATACGGGGTGGGATGTACGCTATGGGTGGCACACGAGAGATGTGGCTCAATGTCACCTACAACTACGCTTACTGGTACTACAAGGCCGGGGTTTTCGACGTTACGGAGGAAGAGAGCAAGGGCATCCGCACCATCTACGGCATGAGCGGCGCGCAAAGTATCCCGGTACTCGAAAAGGCCATCAAAGCGTTAGAGAGCATGAGCGAGGATATCAGCGATGAAGAACGCAGGGAGTGTGAAGAACAAGGAGCCACCGGCTACTGGATGCCTACGCGACAGAATGCTATCAAGCCGTTGTATAAGCTCTTGGCCTTTGCCCAAATACGGCCGGATGGAATATGGGAAGGGGACTAGATGAGCTATGGCTCTATTCGGAAAAACAAAAAATGCTATCATGTCGGTTGTTCGGTTTGACCCCGCGTGGAACGAGACTAGGATTGCCACATTTCCAAGTGATCATGATGCGATTGAAGTCTACCTCGACGAGATCAGGTCGGCCATCAAAAACAATGAAGGTACTGCTATCATGCTTAGAAATGATAGCTGCATCGTTTCGTCATTCGTCATGAACAAGAGAGTCTAAACGGGAGGAAGTTTGAATGAAGAAATCTGTACTTATCGTGCTCGGTATCATCGAAGCAGCGCTCCTGCTTATTGCGGTGTCGGCGGTTGGTATCAACAATAGGGCTATTTCGCTGGAGGAACAAATCAGCGGAGCAGAAGCCCAGATCAATGTGGCGGAAAAGCGCCGGGTCGATCTGGTCTACAATCTGGTCGATACCGTCATCGCGTATCAGGAGTATGAAGGGGAGACTATGCGGGCCATTACGGAGGCCAGAGCATCTGCCAGATCCGGCGATGCGGATAGTGCCATGACAGTCCTTAACGCGGTGTCTGAGCAATACCCAGACCTCAAGGCCAACGAGAACTATCGGCAGCTTATGACCGAACTGGCCCTTACAGAAAATTCGATTGCCCAATACCGCAACAGCTACAATGAGCAGGTACGGGCCTATAACAAATTCATCAGGAGATTTCCGAACAGCCTCATCCTCAGCATCTTGGGTTATTCTCCCATTGAAGCAGCTTATACCGATTATGATGCGCCGGAAGACGCCCCGACAGATTTATTCGGCGGTGAATGAGTATGGAAGTCACAAAAAGGGAAGTGCTATTCAGCTCCATCATCGTTCTGGTTATGATTGCCGTTGGAGTCCTCATATCTGGCACCATTGAGGAGCATATTCAGACTGAAACCGAGCGCTATACGACGGCCGTCAGGATAGTGGATGCGGGCCAATTTCGCTATGGCATGAACACCAACTTCGGCAATGCCCTTGTGTTTGGAACGCTACAAGCTAAGCAGCCAGTTTCTTTCCCAGAGCTTGGCGGAGAGTACATGATCATTCGCAAGGTTAAAGAGCGGTATACCCGTCATACGAGGACCGTTACAACCACAGACTCAAAAGGAAATACAAAGAGAAAAACAGAAGTTTACTACACCTGGGACTACGCAGGGAGCGAAGAAAAAAGAAGCGATAACGTGCTTTTTCTTGGAGAAGAGTTTGATATTCGTCAATTCAATTTGCCGTATGAAGAAGCGATTTCCCTGCCAAATGGCGGGAAGTATCTATATGAATGGACGGTTACACGCTACTACTATGAGGGGCTGCCGTCATCGTTCGACGCCACGATCCACGCCAACCTCATCAAGAAAGGTATTGGAGAAGGCGTGGATGTGTTCCGAGACATGACACCCGATCAGGTTGTAGAGAGCAAGTTGAATGGCCAGAATATCCCGATCATATCCTTTTGGGCCTTGTGGCTCATACTTACTGGGGCAGTTGTATACTTTTTCGTCGGTCAGGAGAACAAATGGCTTGAAGACGGGAGGTGAGCCACGTGGATGATATCGTGTACTGCACCTGCCGGGAATGCCCCTGGTCTGATTGCAAACGGCATCTGAGGAGGCTCAAGGGGCGAGACGGTAAGACCCTGGTTAGCGTGGCGAATATGGGCGGAATATGCCGCAGATATATCGCCTGGCTCGTTGAACGTACCAATAGAGAATATAAGAAAGGACAGGATTAGCAAAAATGAGTAAATATCGTGCAGCGTACAAGTGCCCACTTTGTGGCTCAATCTTCTGCACAGGAGATGCAACGGAAATCCCATACGATGAGTTGCCGGTCCTTCTCGGTAAGGTTATAAGGAATCAGAAGTTCGCGGGAAATCCGTATCTGTATCAGGCGCCCATGCACATCCCGCATAAATGCAGGGACGGTAGCGCCGGACTCGCTCAGTTCGCAGGATTTAGCGTATCAGAATAATGTCGAGCGGTTCCAGCTCGTAGCCATGTATGATGCTCGTAATCAAGGAGGTAACATAATACGTGAAGAAAAAACTGTGTAAACCCTGCGCAGTTATGCTGCAAGAGCAGGGAAAGACCGTGGTGTTTGCAAAAGGCTGTCAGGAGAAGATTACCTGCGATGAGTGCGGTAAGCGCCGTTTCGGGTGTATCTATGAGGTTACAGGCAGAAAGAAGCGGGCTTCTGCAAACACATAAATCTGCACCTCACCGCATGTCCTGGGCCTGTTGATAGTCCACAGGCTTGCAAAATACAGCCTATTGGAGGCTATCGCTCCCACATAGCGAAATGTAAGCTAAAGACAATCAAACCATACACCAGTAGCTTACAGTAAGGAGGAGCGTATGCTGAACAGGAAAATGCTAGGCCAGCGGATCAGGACGGCAAGAAAAGAAAAAGGGCTTACCGGCGAGAAACTGGCCGATGCCTGCAATATCAACCCTACATACCTTCGGCAGATCGAAGCCGGCACAAAGATTCCAAGCCTGCCGATGTTCGTCACCATCTGTGAAGCGCTCAACGCATCCCCTGGATACTTGCTGGCAGATTCCTTCGATGAAGCGGGAACAAGAGGATCGGATCCGCTGTATGAGCTGTGCGACAAGGCCGCTCCTTCGCAGATGCGCATTATCACTGCCATGGTTGATGCTGCTGTCAAGGCCATACAATCCTGAACGAATCCAACAAAGCCGCCGGCCCGTGCTGGCGGCTTTTTATTTATAAGAATAGATAAAAGCGGGCGTAAAGGTTTATATGTACAAAAAATACTGCAAATTACGTTAAAATAATTCACGAAAACCCTTTACATCAGGGAGTCAATGTGGTATACTAAAGTTACAAAAAATAACGGTAATACGTTAGTTTAGAAAGGATTGATAACATGGTTACACCGTATAAAATCAAGATGGACGCCGCAAAGATGGATGCGGTTATGGAGATGTTCGAGCGTACATATTTGCATTTCGTCGATCTCGGCCATGAGGAAATGAAGGAGCGAGAGCGCGGGACGCTGGCGTTCTACGCTCTCCGGGATATGTGCAGGGACATCATCAAAGATATGAACGACCTCGGCAACGACATGGAGCAGCTTGAGTTGGATAGAGACAGGAAGTGATTAACAGTGATTGCCAAATGCGAAATCAATGACAAGGCCATCAAAATCATCAGCCAGCCGTATTCTGTCCGGGCCATCGTAAGAGGCGACAAGGTGGTTTTCTCCGTCAATGATATCCTCTATGCCTGCGGAATTAAGGCCCCCAGAAAATGGGTCGAAAGAAACGCTGATAAGTTCTCGTGGATGTGGGCCGACTCCTATCCTTATCCCGTCAAGACCGTGAAAGGTTGGAGGACGAACAAGGTGGTGTTCGTCAGTGGGGTAGTCGGCAAGAAACTGGTCAGGCTCACAGCTTGTTCGGAGCCAATCAGGGAATGGCTGCTGGATGAAGTTCTCACATACTATCCCAACAAAGAAGCCGATGAGATCTGTTCGCATCGATTTGATGACGGTTGCATCGTCCATCCTCAGGAAGATGATCTTCGGCAGTACAAGTTCGATTTTTCGCCAAACGGATTCGCAGATGAGACGGATGAAGAAGCAGAGCTGGCTGAACCTGTTGTTTTTCAACCAGCCGAAGCTGAGAACAAAGCGAACCGTACCATTGAGCAGATGATCGATGACATCATCGTGGCGGCCCTTGAACTAGACCGTAAAGACTACGGCTGCCAAATTGACCGAATCCTTCTGGGTCTGCTTGATTTGAAGCGGTCGGTTATACATTCCAAGGCGGTTTGACGCTTTTATTTTTGTGCGCAAGTTTCCAGTTGGAAACGAAAGAAAGGCAGATGGAAAGAATGCAATTTGAAAGCAAGATCGCCCTCATCGCCAAACGGTACAACTTGAGCTACAAGTGGACGGCGCTTCGGTTCGGCTATCGTAGAGTAGAGATTGAGTGCGAAGACTTCGATGAAGCCTATGCCGTCTCCTGCATGCTGCAACGTCATAAAGGGGTTTGGTCCAAATGGGCGGCTGACGGGCACACCGTATATGCGATGGACGCCACAGCGCATGACGAGCTTATGCAAAAAGTACGAGAGGCGAACAGGCGCGTGAATGAATGGTGGGAGCGCTACCACGTTGCTGATGCCGAGACCCGCCGGCTGATGGCCTGCGGAGCAATCGAGTGAGGGGGTGTTTCAGATGGATATGAGTGGGTTTGAGATCTGTATCCCGATGCAAGGGCGAGGCTCTCCGGCTTTCTCCATAACAGAAAACGGCGTTACGTTTAATGCGCAAGTGACCACCCTGCTGCGGTTTCCGGAATATGTGCAGTTTCTCGTCAACAGAAGTTCAAAGCAGGCCGCACTTCGCGTGTGTGAAAAGAACGCCGATGGGGCACTCAAATTTTACAAAAGAAAGATACAACACGGGGCAGATGTTTACAGCGTCCGATGGAACAGCCAAAGCGTGAAAGACATCGTGATGAAGTTAATCGGAACAACTGAAATCGGATATGGTTTCCGCGTTAAAGGGAGGCTGGTAGAGCCGGGTTTAGTCCTGTTTGATATGTCCAACGCAAAAAGAATCGGAAGCAAGTGAGGTGATGATCATGTACTGTGATACTGTGAGGTGCAAAAAGTGCCGATGGCCTGTAAACCGTCGCGTTCATGTTGACCCCGATGGTGTTCCGCGCTGGACGTGCCCCATATGCGGGGCGGTTTGGGATGGCTCTGACTTCTACAAGACGGTCAGCCGGGAAGAAGCTGCGGAAATTATTGAATTTCGGTATCCCGAAGGCTACTTTATGGTGAAGGAAGACGGCAAGTTTGTAGGAATCGACAACAGCGACGGCGACGCCTTTACAGAGGCTTTCAAAAGCAAAGAACGCTGCATCCGGTGGTTGGCCGGAGAGGAATTCTACGATGACGAGGACGAGGATGAAGTGAACGGCGCAGTCTGCGATGTCCGCGCCGGCTGATATATAAAACTGGAGGTACATTATGGGAACCAGACATTTGATTGCAGTTCAGTTGGACGGCAAGTACAAAATCGCCCAGTACGGGCAGTGGGATGGCTATCCCGAAGGCAAGGGCATTGATGTTTTGCATTTCCTTCGCAATCGCATGGATGAGGAAAAGTTCAAGGTGGCCCTGCGACGTTCGTCTTTCATCTCGGACAAGGCTCTGAACAAACTTTGGAAGGCGTGCGGGATGCAGGAAGATGGTATGATTTTGCTGGCAGATATGGACACCATGAAACGCCATCACCCTGAGTTTCATCGGGACACCAGCGCAAAAATCCTTGACTTGGTGCAAAGCAGCCCCAATGGGATGCAGCTTGAGAATTCCATTGGGTTTGCTGCGGACGGCTTATTTTGCGAGTGGGCTTGGGTCGTTGACTTTGACAAGCGCACTTTCGAGGGGTACAGAGGTTTTGGCAGCAAGCCGCTTACGGAACAGGATAGGTTCTACTTCCTGAGAGACCTTGAGCAGAACGGGTACAGTGGCGTCAAGCTGGCGGCGGAATGGAGCCTCGACAACCTCCCTTCTGATGAAGATTTTCTGGCAGCATTTAAGGAGGATGACGAAGAATGATGAAGAAAATGAAGCTCGCAGATGTCCCTTTCGGAAAAAACTTTGAGGTTTGGGGCCATGCGTACACCGTTCTGGACGGTGATGACAAAGGCGTTCTCGCTCTGGAGGCCGATGTGGTCTGCGAAATGCCCTTCCGAGAGGACGAGGTTGACTACAAGGTAGCACCGAACGACTTTCGGGACAGCTCAGTGAAGGAATACCTCGAAGGCACATATACCGAAGAGTTGGTCAGGACTGGAGCGAAATTGGATGAGGATATTCTTCCGATGGAGCTTGACCTCAAGTGTACCCTCGGACAGCATGAATACGGAACTGCAAGGGTTTACGCTGGTCTGCTCACGTTGGAGCAGTACGGGAAATACTACGACATCATTCCGAAGATTGATACGACCTGCTGGCTTGCAACACCTTGGAAAACGCCTAGATGCTCCCCGGACACGAGCAACTCGAACTACGTCTGGAACGTGCGCTCGGACGGCGGCTACGGCGGCTGGTACTACGGCCACACCTGCGGGGTGCGCCCCACTTTGACTCTTAGTCCTTCGCTCTTGGTCTCTGTTGAATGCGATGAGGAGGAAGAAGATGCTGAAAGCAAGTGGCACAAGTACCTTGAGTACACGATTCGCTGGGCGATTTCCCATTCGGATAAAAGTTTTGTCGGGTGTTGTCCCGTGGGCTACGCTGAGTGGATCAACAGCAACCGGGAGGATGTGTAATTATGAAGAATCGGTTTGAAGTTTTCTCTCTGGATGTTTACATGGACGAGGCCGGCTGCTGGACTGAGAATAGCCGTACTTCTCTTGGCGAGTTGGAGGTGGAGCCTGCTGTCGGCAGCGAGATCGACGCCGTGGACATCATCGCGGCTTTGAAAAGGTTCGGGTACTCGGACCTTACCGGCCGCCAAATCAAGGCTCTGGTCACGACGGACCGCCGCGTGGTGTATGCCGAGGACTACTACGGAGATGGCTCCTGGTGGGAGGTCGGAGCTGTGAAAGGGCACGTCCCCGTCTATGGATTGAGGCTGAAGGAGGATGATGCGGCATGAGCCTTATTACGAAAGAGACACTTCGCAAATCTCTTAAAATCGGCCTCAAAATGAGAGAGCTGTTCGACTTTTCGGACGGCCAGGACTGTCTCATTTTCAAGGCGGAGAAATTTGCGCCGGGAGACAAAATCGTCTACATACCAGACGTTGTCCTCAACGAGATTCCGTTGGGTAGGCCGATAGCTGTTGATGATGAGATTACCGAGATTTTGGATAAGTGCTACACCGGCAACGATTTCATAGATCTGTGTGACGGGGATGTGAAGTTAGCAGAACGTCTGTTCCGGTACTGCGACTGGCAGCATCCATCCTCAGCTCTGAACGAGGTAACGGACGATGAGGAGGACGTGTAATGGACGAGTTTCTGGAAAAAGTGAACGCGCGCCCGCTGAAAGGCTTTGAGAAGTGGCTTGATGCGCTCTCTGCTGTTCCGACAGACGGGTTTCGCGCTGAATGCTGGTCGTGGGTCAACGCATGGGGATCCGGCGGCGGCAGCTACGAAACGGAAATGAGAGCCAAATCAGCCATTGAGGAATGCTCCGATGAATCGCCAAAGTCGATTGCTGATGCGGTCTACCACGCCATTGCGGATTGCACTGAAAGCCCTATGTCGGCAAGCTGCATCACGCAACTGATGATTGAAGAATCGGAGGCAGAATGTGGTTGCAAATGACTTGACAAATACCTGCTCGACCTGCCGCTGGTGGGAGCCGTTTCAGGGCGTTTGCTTCAACGGAGACTCATCCCACTGCGCGGACTTCGCAGATGGGGATGAAACGTGTGATGTCTGGGAGCCGAAAGAAAACGAATAAGGAGGGTACAAACATGGATCGCAGAAATATTCCGTATGTGTACAAAATCGAGGAGGAAATTCGTAAAGCCGCTATTACTGGAGACGGGGCGGATGCGGCTCGCCTGATTTCCGAAGCCCTCAACGACATCGGGGGCGGAGTTGCTGCATTGGTCAATCGGTATCCCTACGACGATCTTCCGCTCGTCATGGCGTCTCTCTTGATTACCTACAACGCTTTGTGCTCCGTTGTCGGACCCAACGGAAAAGCGCTTGCAGATGGAATTGCGCAGATGACAAACTGCGTTGCAATCAATCTGGCAGAGCTTGCCAAGCAGGTCCGAGACGAAGGGAGAGAGGAGTCGTGAGCAAAAGAAAGTACAAACCGGGTGGCGTGATTTGTTCACTTGATGAACTGTTGTACCAGGACTTCATTTTTCTCAATGGAAAGATTCCGCATCGCGGTTTCTTTCTGTCGTGGAGCATTCATTTCATCCTCAGCAGTCTTGGAAATGGCTGCTTGCGATACGCTGTTCGAGAGGAGGACGTACATGAAAAGAAAAGCTGCGATTGAAACGCTGCACGAAATTTTGGAGAACGACACATACGGGTTTCGGGACAGTATGACAGATGAACAGGTCAAGGCTGTCCAAATGGCGCTTGATGCCCTTGAGTTCCCGGAAAATATGTGCTGTGGTGACTGCCTGCATTTTGTGTACGAAGATATTGACGGTTACGGGTGGTGCCAGAAATGCGACCGGCGCAACAGGTGCGATGATGGCCCGTGCGACGATTATGAATGAAAGGAGCAAACTACATGATAAGACCGATTTTATTTAATACGGAAATGGTCAAGGCGATTTTGGACGGACGAAAGACCGTCACCAGACGACCTATCAAACCCAGGCCGCCGGCGCATTGCTTTTTGGGCAGCGAAGATGAAGGGCACACATTCGACTTCCTTTGTGGGGAATACCGCTATGGAGCTTTCGTGGACTGGGTTGTTTCCGTTGTGGCGCCGTTCGTTCCGGGCGACGTGCTGTGGGTGCGTGAGTGCTGGGCAAAAGATTCCTTCACGGACGGTTACATATATCCCACCGAAATCGTGGGAGCAGGTCAGAAGTGGCGACCGTCTATCCATATGCCCAAAGATGCGGCTCGAATTTTCCTGCGGGTGACAAGTGTGCGGGCAGAGAAGTTGCAGGAAATAGATGACAGCGGAGTGGTAGCCGAGGGGCTGGAAATAGGTTGTTTCTTTGATGACCTGTGGAACAGCACCATTAAGCCGGCGGATCGGCTAACCTACGGATGGGATTCAAACCCGTGGGTATGGGTCATAGAGTTTGAGAAGTGTGACAGACCGGAGGGCTTTTTGTGAAAGACAGATTGACTGTTCGGCATGGTATGCTCACAGACCTTGCCAACTACCTGAGCCAAAGCGGATGGAAACTGGAGACTCCTATCGGAAAGTATGAGGTGCTGCGGGCAAGGCGGCAGGGCCACCCCAGACCGCTGCTCATCTACGATCGGACCTCCGGCGGATGCGGGTACAGCATCGACGAGAGGGACATAAAGGTGTACCGTGGCTGGCAGAGAAATCGTCGGCGTCGCGGCCTTGATCCGAATTGGCCGACGGAGGCAGAACGTCAGCTCTATTTTGAAGGAAAGGATGCATGGGTAAATGGAAGAAATACTTACTTATGACGAATTGCAGTTCATTGCTCTGCGTCGGGCGCATCCTGAATGTTATAGCAAGGTGCTTCAAATCCTTTTACAAGAAAGGGGAAACGAAAATGACTGATACGGAGCTTGTCAAAAAATGGCAGACCATTAGTACCGAGTTCGAGGCAACGGAGCGGATGTCCTGCGTTCCTGCCGGCATCAAGAAGGTTCGGGCTGACCACATCTTCGATGAGGAGAAGCCGGTTCGCTGGAATCGAGAAATGGCGGAAAAGAACAATGCCGATTATCAGGCAGAGGTGGCTCGGCTCAATACAGAAAAGAACAAGCGCCGCGACGCCATACTCGATGACATCTACCGGCTGATTCAGAAGGACGTTGGCCATGGTTTGTCGCAGGTCAAGGCCCAGCGCCTCTGGGCGTATGCGTGGGAGCAGGGCCGTGCGAATGGGTTCTCAGAAGTCTACTACTACCTACAGGACCTCATCGAGTTGGCTAGGATGCTTTTAAGCAAAGACCGAGAATAGTCCGGTATGTTTCGGTTTCTTGTTAAAAGAAAGGATGGTCTAGCGAATGGGCAGCGTGAGTTGGAATGACAAGCTGTATAGCAAGATGTGCGATGAGCAGGAAGCCTACAAGAGTATGCTGTTGTCTAAACCGCCGGAAGAAATCCTGGAACACGCCTATGAGTACAGCGTCAGGGAAGATATTATCTGCGCAATGACAGATAACGATTTGCCGGAGGAACAGGCGGCGGCTATCCTCAGCCTGAATTTGACGATGGACGATATGTTTGAGCAGTTCTCCCACAACAGCTATTCGAGCAACCAAATGGATATCATCTGGAGCAGCATTGAGGAGAGAGGGAAGAAGGCGTACAGTGCCCTGATGGACAGGGCCAAGAGTCTGATTGACGAATTCTGTATTCACGAGTACGATGCGCCGGCGGATTTCAGCGATTTGAGCAAGGTCGGCGTGGCCTATACCACCGTAGGTGATCAGGGGCAGTTTCCCTTGCAGGTCTATGTTGACCTCGAAAACTACAAAATCGAGCGGGAGCTGGACGGTAAGCCGCTGGATAGTTGGCAGTATGATACTCTTGTGGAACTGATCGAAACAGAGCTGGAAGGTATGGATTTCCAAACGTTGGTTTCTGTGTCGGATGAAGACATTGAAAAAGCGTTGGCCTTGGAAGGAGGGGATTTCCGTTGAAGGATATAAGAATCGAAAGAGGGGACATCTTCTACGTTAATAGCTTTGTCCCCACGGTCGGATGCGAACAGCGGCCTGGCCGCCCCGGCGTTATTGTATCAAACGATGCCAACAACCGCGCCAGTCGCACCGTAGAGATTGTCTACTGCACGACAAGAGAAAAGCCGAATCTCCCCACCCATACCATCATACACAGCACAGCGGTGGAGAGCACGGTTCTGTGCGAGCAGATTACGACGATCTCCATTGACTGCATTGGTACATACATTGGAAGATGTACAGCGGCAGAAATGGAAGCTATCGACAAATGCCTGATTGAATCCATTGGCCTAACCATCCCCAGCAAATCCAAACAGACGCTTGAATGTTCGGTAAAGGGCGATCATGATGATGAGGCAAAGAAACTCCAGGACGATATGTACAAGATCAAGGTGGAGCTTGATACCTATAAGCGTATGTACGAAATTGCAGTGAACAAGCTGGCGACTGCCAGAATTGAGGGGAAACAGAAGCGATGAGCAGTGAGTACAGCATTTACAGCCCATTTGACCCAGATAAGCACAAAGACACCTACAAGAATTATTTGGAGGTTCTTTTGCTGGAAGATGGATCTGTTGTTTATGCCATACCGTCCCACCAGGAGAAGGCTATGGCACTTGCCTGTGAACGCCTTGGAGTTACCAGGGAATTGATCTGCGACATGTGCCCGATACAGTATTACGCAGACTTTCTGAACTGGCTGCTGTCTCTTACCAATTCGGTGTCGGTCTGGAACAACATGATCTCATGCTGGAGCATCAACAAAAATCAGGCGGCCACCCTGCGTATGCTCAAAACCAAAGGCCTATACAGAGGTCCGATTCCGTCACTTCCGAGCAGTCCCAAGTAAGTAAAAATATTTAGCAAATGTGCTCTAAAATATTGACGTAGGTACGTTAATATGTTATAATATACTTACAAAACAACATATCTACGCAAGAAAGGAGAGACAATATGTTTGCGTTGGAGGTTCGTTACAGTGGGCGCTGGAAATGGGGCGTCCGTACATACAACACGCTGGAAGATGCTGAACGCCGAGTTAAAGAGTTGGCAAGCGTCGGCATCCAATCCAGAATCAGAAAAGCGTCTGATTTGTGGGAGGGCTGATTTTTTGCGCCCGCAAGTTTCCAGTTGGTAATAAAGCGTATATGGATGGAGGTTGTAAAATGTTTGAAGGGCGTATGAGGAACACCGGTTGGGGTTACACAGGCTCCGAAAAGAAGGGGTTTGAATGGCTGTTCACACCGGACGACAAAGATGCAGCTTACTGTGCGGACTCGAACACAGGCCGTTGCTACCCGTTCTGCCTGTGTAGAAGCGGTAACGTGTTCCAAACCGAGGCACAGGCGGTTAAGGCCGGGAAGCGGTGGATGAAGGAGTGTAAGAGATCCGGAATCATCGAGGCCGTAAAGGCTACACCTAGACGCTTTGAGTATTGACAGGAGGGATTGAAATGCTGAAAGCCTACACGCCGGCCACATACAGAACGGTTATCGAATATGAGCTGGCCTTCGATGATGGTCTCAACAATGGCTTCGGCTTTCCGTGCGACCGAGACGGCAAGCTCCTGGAAAGCGAAGATCAAAACCCGGAGGCCCATGAAAACCTGAAATTCTGCCTGGCACATCCGGAGAAGTTCGATCGGTTCAACGAGGTCGTGGAGTACCGTCGGCGGATCAGGGAAGACGCCAGGGGGATCTGCTCATGCGGAGAAGATCTGGAGCTGTGGGACCAATACTACGGGGCCTGCCAGTGCCCGAACTGCGGACGATGGTACAACTTGTTCGGGCAGGAGCTTCTTCCGCCGGATTGCTGGGAAGAAGACCCGTCAGAAGAAGAATATTGCGAGGAGTGGTAATTTTATATGTTTCGCCTGAAGATCTGCAAGAGGTTTCTTGGTAATGAAGCATTATGCTTCATCGTCAAAGTTCCGAATGATCTGTACCAAAATTGGTACGATGTACGGAAAGATGACTTTGGAGATTGGTATCCAGGGTCTACGGCAGGTTTGTTCGACAGCTTGGATGATGCGGTTGCTGCACTGAAAAAGCACCGCCCGATGGTAGAGGAGGTTGAATTGTGATGCTTAGGCAAATCAAGAAAGACTGCAACATCAGGCTGGCGGATGGTCGCAAGGCCATCCTGAGCGCAGTCCAGCTCTCGGACGGGAAGTTCGAGGTCATGCTGCTCGCCGACGACGCGAACATGGACGAAATAGACACTGTCCGGTGCGAAAGCGAACCGGATGCTCTTGTCTTTTTCGACCATATGAGGGAACGATACCACGTTCCGGAGCTTACAGGCCGCTATAAGAAGCTGGCTGAGGATTTGAAAGAAGCCCTGGCCTACGGCTTGGAGCACGCTGGCACGGACGATGGCGGAACCTGCAACTTTGATTCGCCAACCCTATATCTTCCGCGCTGGAACAGGAAAAAGGTGGAGGCTGCGGCTAAGACGGCCGGCGTCGGATGTTTTATGTGGTCTTCTTTTTCCAAGAGCTGCTATGTGTTCTCTGTTCCGGGTGTTGGACAGGGATACACGAGGACCAATGCGGCCGAAGCCATGAAGGATTTTCTGAAAGACCGCGGTTATGAAGCTGGTATGTATTATCAAATGGACTAAAACAGGAGGAACGTTCACATATGACCAGAAGCGAAGAAATCGACCTTGAGATTCGGAATCAGGCCGTCCGGCTGTATCCGAAGTGCGCAGCTCTGTTTGAGCTACCGATGATGGTATACAGCAAGATTGTGGAGGACAACACCACACGCAAGCGGCCCTACCGGGTGAGCGAGACAAGGATCCGCAAGGTTATCCTCAGCATGGAAGAGTTCCAGTGATCGGAAAAGGAAGGGTACATAACATGAACGCATACATCGAAATGAATCGGCGCCATCAGGAAGAAGTCAGCGCTTTTCCTATGGTATTTGCCTTTGGAGACGAACAGCTCAAAGAGGCGATGAAAAAGCTGGGGTTGAAACCTTCGGATACGGACAAGGTGTGTACTATTTAGGACCTGTTGACAAAATAAAATATGGACTGGAGAAAAAAGTCTCCAATCCATATT
>ERZ1643246.303-NODE-303-length-65047-cov-11.398941_pt1 | contig 65047 bp, 79 predicted proteins | sample MGYA00579265_ERZ1643246 | MGnify/ENA primary metagenome ERZ1643246 (study PRJEB29033, sample SAMEA4952261) | chicken gut metagenome | biome: Broiler Chicken; feature: Gastrointestinal Tract; material: Caecum | place: Ireland | collected 2018 | study: Broiler... | reverse complement strand
ACATTTTTTCTATTTCTTAACTGCTTTGTTTTAGCGACTTGATTATAATATCATATATAAAATATAATGTCAACACTTTTTTTACATTTTTTTATTTTTTATTTTAAATTTTTACATATAAGCTATTACTTAATTAAGACTATATCCTTATTATAAACACAAAAAAGATATTTATTCATAAAAAATAAAAAATTTTATTCTTTTGTTAATTTTGTTTCTGTTCCATCCTCTTCAACTATATAAATATTATCTAATATTTCTGTTTTAAATTTAGCTCTAAAATTTTTTATATATTCTTTTCTAAGATTATCTCTTTCTATTAACTCTTTATCTGTAAGACCAACAGTCTTTGCTTTTCTAGCTAATTCATTTATTCTAATTATAAGTTTATCATTAGTCATAATATTTCTCCTATTTTTATCATATTAATTATATAAAATAAAAAACCCCTAAGCAAAAACTTAGGGTAAAGACGGAGGACAAGGGATTTGAACCCTCGCGCCGCGTTAACGACCTACTCCCTTAGCAGGGGAGCCTCTTCAGCCACTTGAGTAATCCTCCATAAATAAGCATTAACTATACTGCTCATTTATTGTAACTTATATTTTAATATTTGTCAATACTTTTTTTAAAAAAATTTTAATTTTTTTATTTTTCTAACTTACCTAAACCAATTGTCATCTTTTTACCACTCATAATATGTTCTTTTATAGCCATTTGAAGACTTGTTTTTGGTATAAAATCTTCTATATTTCCTTGAAATTTATTAAAAACCCATTGTAAATAATCATTACTTTCAGTATATTCTACTATTTTATAATCTTTTCTAAAATTATATATCCCACTATCTTTTTTAATTAGATAATCTAATTCTTGCCCTAATAACCAACTAGAACATATAAATTTATATTCTTTATTAAAATATTGTTTAAAAAAATCAAAAGCCATTTTATAAGAACTCTTTAAATATTCATTACTACAAATTGCATCATTAGGTATATGAACACTTAAAACTTGACTTTCTTTAATATCAAGTTTTTTAGCTATATTATCATCTATATTTAATATTTCAAATTCTAATGTGCCAATTCTAAATAATATAAGACAAAGCTGTCTCCAAACCCAAAAGCCTCTATCAAAATCATATTTACCAGTCCATTTATAAGTTTCTATTACAAATCTAGAAAAACATTTCATAGTATCTATATAAATTTCTTCACTTATTCCCTTTTCTATATATTTGTCATAAGTTTTAGTTGCAACACCTAATAAAATTATTAATTCACAAACTTTATCTTCATCTAACTTACTAGTATATTGTTGTAATTGTTCATATGATTTTGAGGCTTTTTCAAAATTTAATAAATCAAAAAAATAAGTTTCTATTTCTGCTTGATTTATTAAATTATAATTTTCTTTTATTTTATCTATCATCTGAAAAGGCATATTTATTTTATTACAAAGTTGTAAAATTTGTTGTATATTAAAAAGCTCCATTATTAACTCCTATTTTTAAATTTAATTTTCTTTTGGTGAAATTTCTATTTTTAAATAACCATCTATAAAATTTTTATCTTCAGCTTTAATGTTAATAGTATAAACGTCTTGTTCTATTTCTTCTTCTGTCATATAAAACTCCATACTATTATTAGACTTTTTTTCTACAATAGTATCTTGACTAACTTTTTTACCATCTATATTTTCAATATAAATATATGCTTTTTGTTCAGAATTATTTTCAAAATAAACATTACAAGTTTGATTTTTATATAATGCTATATCATATTTAAAAATTTCCATATTTGTATCTTTTGTTATAGTCTTTTCATAATAAAAATTATTGTTTATATTAGGTTGTAATATTCGAGAATTATTAAATATTTCAGCTTCTTTTATTTCTAAATCTGGTGTAGCATCTTGTAAATTTACTTTAGCTGTATCAATATCTTTATTTTCATTAATATTTATATCACTATTATTATTTTGATTAATTGTTGAAAGTTCTTCTTCATTAATTATTGTATTAGTTTCTAGCTTATTTTCAGTTTCTTGAACAGTAGCTATTTCTGTTGTTATTTCTATATTCTTTTTACTTGTTTTTGTTTCTTTTTCTATAATAGTTGTTGTTTCATTTATATTTTCAGTTGTTGTTTCTGTATTTCTTTCTATAATATTACTTTCACTTTCTGTTGTCGAATAATTGTCTATTACTGTAACATTATATATATCATTTTTTACAGGGCTATTTTCTATAGCTTTTAATGTATAAAATCCACCTACAAATAAAATCATAGTTGCAGCTATATAAGAATACTTCTTAAAATAAATAATATTTGATTTTTTATTTTGTTCTTTTACTTCACTTTTAATATTTTCTAAAATTTTATATTTTAAATTATTTGGTGGTTCTATATCTTTAACATTTTTAAGTTTGACTATAAGTTTTTCTAATTTATAATATTCATCTTGGCAATTCTTACAGTCTTTCATATGCTCTTCAAATTCTTTTATTTCTTGTTGAGAAAGTTGATGCTCTATATAGTCAAACATTTTATTACAAACTTCTCTACAATTCATTAGCTCTACCTCCTTAATGTATTTTAAGAAATAAAACATATATAGTTTTAAACGTCTTTTTATAAAAAATGTTCCATATTAAAATTTTATTATATTTTTAAGTATACTTCTTGCACGATTTAATCTAGATTTAACAGTACCAATATTAAGTCCCATTATTTCACTTATTTCATTATAACTAAACCCTTTTATGTCCCTTAAAAATATTAATGATTTATTAATTTCATTTAAACTATTTATAGCCTGTTCTATTTCCAAAAGCTCTTCCTTTTGAATAAGAGCACTTTCAGGTGTAGGCTCATTTGAAGGAATATTTAAAGAAAAACTATTTTCTTCTCCCTCTATTTCCATATCAATAGATATATTATTTTTACCTTTTCTTTTTCTAACCTCATCTATACAAGTATTGTAAGCAATAGTATAAATCCAAGTTTTTATACTTTGTTTACCTTCACATTTATAAAGATTTTTATATACTTTGATAAATACTTCTTGAGTTATATCTTCAGCATCAGTTGTATTATTAAAAATTCTATAAGCAAGGTTATAAATCATTTTTTCATACTTATCTATAATTTGTGAAAAAGCATCTATATCGCCTTTCAAAACCTTTTCTACAATTTCTATATCCATATAAACCTGTTGCCAAAAATACATAAAAATATATAAATTTTGTTTAATTCCCTATTCAATAAATACAATTTTGAAAATTAATATTTTCTACTTTTGTTTGATATAACTCTTTAAGGGCTTAAATTCGGATACAACACGTCCTACATATTAGCATCTTCTTTTTAGTTATTTTATGCTAATTATAATATAGTTTGATTTTAACTATATTTAATACATTTTTATATTGGCTATTCCTTTCTTTAAATTACTAATTATTTATTATAAAAATTAAAAATAATATATATAAAAATTAATATATTTATCTAAACTATTATCACCCTCTTTTAAAATAATATAAAAAAACCTAAACCACCTATTAAAAATCCTAATAAAAATCCAAATAAAACATCTATAGGATAGTGTAGTCCTGCTATAACTCTAAATATACCAGTTATTATTGCCAAAATAATAAAAAATATGAAATATTGAGGCAATATATATATAAGAGCTAAGGCTAAAACCATAGCACTAGCAGAGTGGTTGCTAGGCATAGAATTTCCACCTTTATGTTTTACTAAACTAACTATATTTAACTTTTCAAATGGTCTTTTAGAATTTATATTTTTTCTAAGTATTTTTGCTACAATAATAGTTATTAATGGTATAAAAATATATTTTATTAAAGTTTTATAACCATATTTATTAAAATTAATAAAAATATAAAAATAACCCATTAAATACATAATAAAAAATAAATAACAAGAATATATAGTAGTAAAAACTGTTAATTTTTTATGTTTATTTCCAAAATTAAATAATATGTTAAATAATTTTTGATTTAGCATTATAAAAGCCAATCTCCTTCAAAAACAAATCTTGCTGGTCCTGTCATATAAACATTATTATCTTCTTCACTCCAAGTAATATTTAATGTACCACCTAATAATTTAACATTTACATTTTCTCTATTACATTTATTATTTAAAAATGAAGCTACAACTGTTGCACAAGTACCTGTACCACAAGCAAAAGTTTCTCCACTACCTCTTTCAAAAACACGCATTTTAAGATTATTATTGTCAATAACTTCTACAAATTCAATATTTGCTCTTTTAGGAAATGCTGGGTCACTTTCTAATATAGAGCCATATTTATCTACATCAAAATTATCTACATCTTCTACAAAAGTAATTGCGTGAGGATTACCAATAGAAACACAAGTAAAAATAAATTCTTTATCAAATGCTTTTAATTTTAAATTTTTTACTATTTCTTCATCAGATATAACAGGTATATCTTTAGGATTAAAAATAGGTTCACCCATATTAACTTTAACATCTAAAACCATATTATTTTCATCTTTAAAAAATTGTAAAGTTTTAATACCAGCTAAAGTTTCAACAGTTATAACATCTTTTTTTACTATATTTTTATCGTGTACAAATTTACCAACACATCTTATTCCATTACCACACATTTCTGATTCAGAACCATCACTATTAAACATTCTCATTCTACAATCAGCAATATTTGAAGGCATAACAAGAATAAGTCCATCTGAACCTACACCAAAGTTTCTATTGCTCATTTTTATAGCGAGTTCATTAGGATTTTTTACATCTTCTTCAAAACAATTTATATATACATAGTCATTACCACAACCTTGCATTTTTGTAAATTTCATAAATTTTATACCTCCAAATTACATAATTTTAAAAAATTGTTCAAATTTACTAATAATAACAAAATTACCTTTAACTTTTAATCTACCAAGCATAAAGGCTTTTTGTAATGTACATTTTCCACTAAGTACTTCTTCCCAAACAATACTATCAGATATGATAGTAACATCTGCTGAAGGATATACTCCATCAGAATAACTACATTCATTATTTTTAATAACAAAAAAACCATTAAAGTTTTCTTTACCAGAAATACTAACTTGCATAACAATATTTATACCATGAGCTAATTGTGGTTGAAAATAATGATATAAACTTTGAGTTTTTTGTTTTAAACTATTTATACTTGGAGATATATCTCCAGATTTATCTATATTGTTATATTTAACATAATCATTTAATTGTTTTTGTATGTTGTTTTCTTCCTCATATTTTTGACCAAGTAACTTTGCAATTTGGCTAATATCATCTTCTGGCATATTATTATTTAATGAATTATTCATATTCATTTGATTATTAAATTGAGTATTATATGTTTGTTGATTAGTATATTGATTATTATAATTTTGTTGATTATTAAAACTTGGTTGACTATTAAATTGTTGTTGATTATTATTAGTTTGTCTTTCTTTATAATGTTTTAATAATTCATTTATATTATTTTTTTGTGTAGGACTTAAAGCTTGTCTATCCATATTATTTTCTACTTCTTTTTTATAAAGATTTGCAACTTGAGCTCCAGATAAATTTCTTACTTGTTTATCATCTTGTTTCATTAGACTTTCTATTGTAACAGGTTCATTTTGCATATCAAAATTAAATTCAACTTCTTGTTTTTTCCAATAATTATCTTTAAATGGATTAGTAACAAAAAACTTACGATTTTGTTTAACCATTCTATAATAATCTTCAGCATATTTTTCTATAATTTCATTAACATCTTTTGATATTTCAATATTTGTTAAATAGTCTTTTCCTATAAGCATATTATTTAAGTTTATACCACCTAAAGCACCTATAAGCATAGACATATAATTACCTGCCATATATTCACTACCATCAGATGATGTTATTATTGAAATACAAGGTTTATCTTTTAATACATCTTTATATAAATTATAATCTAAGTGTTCTAAAAATACTTGCATTACACCATTTACAGCAAATCTTTGTGCTGTAGATGCAAATATAATACCTTGAGCATTTTTCATATGATTAAATATATTTTCAATAATAGGTTGTTTCATACCATTATAGTAACCTATATCTACTTTTGTTATATCTAGTGTACTAACTTTAACACCTATTTCATTTAAAGTATTTTTAAATACATTAAATACATAATCTAGTTTTTGCTCAAAAGGCGAAACTCCAGAATATATACAAATTATCTGCATAATAATCCTCCTGTTAAAGTTTATGTTAAATTTGTAAATTATTTTAATTATAACATATTATACCACATATATAAAGATTAAAACATATAAATTTTTTTAATAAAATTATAATTTTTATTAAAATTAATCTTGACAAAAATACTTTGTTATGCTAAACTAACTATCGTTAGCAATAAATAATTTTAATAATAGATATTAATTAATATCTATTATTAAAATATCTGGAGGTTATATGAAAAAGATTTATAAAAATTTTATATATATAATTATACTTTTTATTTTAAGTTTAATATCTATTCAAATAGGAGTTAAAGATTTTAGTCTTATTGGTGCTTTATTTAATAATCCAGATGATGTATTTTTAATAACTATTAGTAGATTACCTAGACTTTTAGCTATCATTATAACTGGTGCAGGTCTTAGTATAGCAGGCTTAATAATGCAAACTATAACAAATAATAAATTTGTATCACCTTCAACGGCTGGTACTATGGAATGGTGTAAATTTGGGGTATTAATATCCATTTTATTCTTTGGTGGTGAACATAAGATAATAAAAATATTAATGGCTTTTATAATAGCTTTAATAGGTAACTTTTTATTTATGTTAATTCTTAAGAATATAAAATTTAAAAATAGTCTTATGGTTCCACTTATAGGTATGATGTTAGGTAGTGTTGTATCTTCAATAACTAGCTTTATATCATATAAATATGAACTCATACAAAATATATCTTCGTGGTTACAAGGTAATTTTTCAACAGTAATAAAAGGAAATTATGAAATACTTTATATTGGTATACCTGTTGGGATAATTACTTACATATATGCTAATAAATTTACTATTGCAAGTATGGGTGAAGAGTTTTCTACAAATTTAGGTATAAACTATCAAAAAATAGTAAATATAGGGCTTATTCTTATATCATTTATAACATCTCTTATAGTTGTTACAATAGGTAGTATACCATTTGTTGGACTTATAATACCAAATATAGTTTCTATGACAAAAGGGGATAGCATAAAAAATACTATATTTGATATTGCAATACTTGGAGCTATATTTGTTTTACTTTGTGATATTGTTGGTAGAATACTTATATATCCTTATGAAATAAGTGTAAGTACAATAATAAGTGTTTTAGGTAGCTTTATTTTCTTATTTATACTATTTAAAAAAGAAAAATAATTGTAAAGGAAGTAAATTATGTCTGATAAAAAAAAGATTTTTATATTAACAATATTATGTTTATTATCTTGTAGCTTATTTTTATTTTTAGGTGTAAATAAAAATAATATAGGTTACTTTTTACCTAGAAGAACTACTAAAATTTTAGCTATTATTATATCTGGTTATTGTATAGGATATTCAACAGTAAGTTTTCAAACAATAACTAATAATAGAATTTTAACACCAAGTGTTATAGGTCTAGACTCATTATATATGTTTGTTCAAACAGTAATAGTTTTCTTTTTTGGGTCTAGAACATTATCTATGATGAGTGGTTATACAAACTATTTTATATCTATTGGATTTATGATATTTTTTTCTTTGATATTGTTTGTAGTATTATTTTTAAAAGAAAATAGAAATTTATACTTTTTAATATTAGCAGGTATGATTATAGGTAATTTTTTTGGTGGTTTATCTACATTTATGCAAGTTATATTAGACCCAAATGAATTTTTGATTTTACAAGGTAAAATGTTTGCTAGTTTTTCAAATATAAATGAAGAATTATTATTTATTAGTATAGCAATAATAGTTATACTATTTATAATGACTATACAAGATTATAATAAATTAGATGTTTTGTCACTTGGTAAAGAACATTCAATAAATTTAGGTATAAATTATAATTATTTTGTTTTAAAAAATCTTATTGTTATATCTATTTTAGTAGCTGTTTCAACAGCTTTAACTGGTCCTATAACATTTTTAGGAATATTAGTGGCAAGTATATCAAGAGAGCTTATGAAAACATATAAACATACATATAGAATATTATGTTCTGTATTAATAGGTATTTTTGCTTTAGTATTTGGACAATTTTTAGTAGAAAAAGTATTCACTTTTAATACAACTATTAGTACAATAATAAATCTAGTTGGGGGTATATATTTTATATACTTAATATTAAAGGAGGCTAAAAGATAATGATAAAATTAAAAAATATTATAAAAAAATATGGTGATAAATCAATTATAGATGATGTTTCTGTAGATATACCTAAAGGTGAAGTTATAGCATTTATAGGAGCAAATGGAGCTGGTAAAAGTACACTTTTATCTATAATAAGTCGTACATTATCTAAAAATAATGGTGAAGTTTATATAGATGAAAAAGAATTATCAAAATGGGATAATAATGAATTATCAAAAAAAATATCTATATTAAAACAATCTAATAATTTAAATATAAGACTTACTGTAAAAGAACTTGTAAGTTTTGGTAGATTTCCATACTCTAAAGGAAAACTTAATAAAGAAGATAAAAAAATAATAGATGATGCTATAAAATATATGGGTATAGAACATTTACAAGATAGATATTTAGATGAGCTTTCAGGTGGTCAAAAACAAATGGCATTTATAGCTATGATTATAGCACAAGATACTGAATATATATTTTTAGATGAGCCTCTCAATAATCTTGATATGCATCATTGTGTTAAAATAATGAAAAATGTAAAAAAATTAGCAAGAGAAAAAAATAAAACAATAATAGTAGTTATTCATGATATAAATTTTGTATCTTTATATGCAGACCATATTATAGCTATGAAAGATGGTAAAATTGTAGAAAATAATAAAAAAGAAGAAGTAATAAAAGAACCTATTCTTAAAGAAATTTATGGTATGGATATACAAGTAAAAAATATAGATGGACAAAATATATGTCTATATTATTCATAAATTTATAATATAATTAAATTTATATAAAGGAGACTTTAAAAATGAAAAAATTATTAAAATTATCAATTACACTTTTAATAACTTCTAGTTTATTTGCTTGTACAAATAGTAAAGAGGTAAAAACTGAATCTACACAACAAGCAAATACTGAAAGTTTAAATACAAATTCAGATACAACAAATGAAGAAATTATTATTAAACATTCTAAAGGAGAAGCTGTTGTAAAAACAAATCCTAAAAAAATTGCTGTTTTTGATATGGGTGCATTAGATACAATTCAAGCATTAGGTATAGATGCAGAGTTTGCTATCCCAACTGGTGATATACCTTCATATATAACAGGCTTTGAAGATGCTACTAATGCTGGTGGTATTAAAGAACCTGACCTTGAAGGACTTTTCACTTTTGCACCAGATGTTATATTTATAAGTGGAAGACAAGAAGATTTTTATGATGAATTAAATGAAATTGCTCCTACTATATATGTTGGTTTAGATTATAAAAACTATATGGAAAGTTTTAAGACAAATATAACAAATATAGGTAAAGTATTTGGTAAAGAAGATTTAGCATTAGAAGAATATAATAAAATAGAAAATAGAATAACTGAAGCTAAAGAAAAAACTTCAAACCTTGATAATAAAGCATTAATTATTATGACAAATGGTGGTAAATTAAAATACTATGGTGCTGGTTCAAGATTTGGCTTTATTCATGATATATTAGGTTTTAAAGAAGCTGATCCAAATAAATCTAAAGAAAGTAATCTTGATACACATGGTGATGAAGTATCTTTTGAATATATTTCACAAGTAAATCCAGATATATTATTCGTTGTAGATAGAGATGCTGCTGTAGGTGGAGAAAACAACTCAAATACTACATTAAATAATGATTTAGTAAATAATACAAATGCTGTTAAAAATAATAAAGTTGTTAATCTAAATCCAGATGTTTGGTATATATCTGGAGGTGGTTTAAAATCTGTTAATATGATGATAGATGAAGCAACAAGTATATTAAATTAATTTAAAGAACTATATAAAAGTATTATAATACTTTTATATAGTTCTTTATTTTGCTTGTTTATCATTTTTAGTTATAGAAAAAAATATAAATAATTAAAATAGTTTATAAATATAAAGATATAAATTTAATACTAAAAAAAGTATATAAAAACATATTAATACTTATAAATTAAATTATATGTTATTTTTATTTATATTTATAAATTTTAAAAATTTATCACTAAATTTGACAAACAACCTTTATTTTTTGTATATAAAATACAACGTTTGAAACACATAGTATTCTATATACAAAAAGGTTGAAGACTTTTGTCTTCAACCTTAATATATATAAAATTAGATAAGTTCGATAATAACTTCTTCAGCACCATCACCACGTCTAGCACCAAGTTTAACTATACGAGTATAACCACCTGGTCTACCAACATATTTTGGAGCGATTTCTTCAAACATTTTTTTAGGCATATCAACAACTTTAGTGTTGCTTCTTTTCTTTCTACCATCAGCAGGTACTTCAGTTACAGGATAAAGTACACTAAGCATTTTTCTTCTAGCATTTAATCTTGAAGGAAGATCTTTTTTGATAGTTTTATCAACTTCATCAAAAACAGTAACTTTTTTACCATTTACAACTTCCTTAATTCTTCTACCTTCAGAATCTTTTTTAGCTACTTTAGCTTTAACAGTAACTTCTTCAAAGTTATCTTTTTCTTTAATAGCAAGAGTTATTAACTTTTCAGCTATTCTTCTAATTTCTTTAGCTTTGGCTTCAGTAGTTTTAATTTTGCCATGATATAAAAGGTTAGTTACTTGATTACGAAGTAACGCCTTACGTTGGCTTGATGTACGCCCAAGTTTTCTATATCCAGCCATTACTAATCCTCCTTAAATTTATAATTATTCATCACTAGGACTTAAAGCAAGTCCAAGCTCTGCCATTTTTCCAAGAACTTCTTCTAAAGACTTACGTCCTAGATTACGTACTTTCATCATATCATCTTCAGTTTTATTTGCAAGGTCTTCAACTGTGTTAATACCTGCACGTTTAAGACAGTTATAAGAACGAACAGAAAGGTCAAGCTCTTCTATACTAAGCTCAAGAACCTTTTCTTTCTTGCCTTCTTCTTTTTCGACCATAATTTCTGTATGTTTAGCATTATCTGATAAATCAATAAATAAAGCTAAATGTTCATTAAGTACTTTAGCAGCTAAACTTACAGCATCATCTGGGCTAATAGTACCATTAGTCCAAACTTCAAAAGTAAGTTTATCATAATCAGTAATTTGTCCTACACGAGTATCTTCTACAAGAAAATTAACTCTTTCAACAGGTGTATATAATGAATCAACAGGAATCATTCTAATAGGTTGGTCAGGCTTTTTATTTTTAGCGGCTTCAACATATCCTCTACCTTTAGTAATAGTAATTTCCATAAAAACTTTACTTTCAGCACCACCACTTAAAGTAGCAATGTGTAAATCAGGGTTTACAATTTCAATATCTGAATCAACTTTAATATCAGAAGCCTTAATTTCACCTTCACCAGAAAAATCTATATAAGCTGTTTTAGGCTCATCACTAGTACTATTATTTTTAATAGCAAGATTTTTAAGGTTTAATATAATTTCTGTAACATCTTCTTTAACACCTGGGATAACGCTAAATTCGTGTGGAACACCATCAATTTTTATATTGCTAACAGCAGCTCCTGGTAAAGTAGATAAAAGAATCCTTCTTAAAGAGTTACCAAGAGTAGTACCATATCCTCTTTCTAAAGGCTGAACGATAAATTTACCATATCTTTTATCTTCTGACATTTCAGCAATTTCAATGCGAGGTTTTTCAAATCCTAACACTAATTTTAACCTCCCTTATAAATATCTTAAACTAATGTATTTTTTAGGAGCTTTCTTTCTCCCAAAAAATACAAAATTATTATTTAGAATATAACTCAACAATAAGTGTTTCGTTAACAGGTAAATCAAGTTGTTCTCTAGAAGGCATAGTAACAACACTACCTTTAAGATTTTCTGTATCAGCAGTTAACCAAGCAGGAACAACTCTTGAACCTGTAACTTCAAGTACATCTTTAAATCTTTGTAAATCTTTTTTGTTTTCTTTAACTTCGATAATATCACCAACTTTAACTTGATAAGAAGGGATATTAACTTTTTGACCGTTTACACGGATTAAGTTATGACGAACAATTTGTCTAGCTTCTTTTCTAGTACGACCAAGACCTAATCTGTAAACAACATTATCAAGTCTAAGTTCAAGAAGCATAAGAAGGTTTTCACCAGTAATGCCATGCATATTATCAGCAACTTTATAGTAGTTTCTGAATTGTTTTTCTAAAACACCATATATAAATTTAACTTTTTGTTTTTCTTTTAATTGAACACCATATTCGCTTAATTTTCTCATTGTTCTTTTACGTTTACTAGGTTTTTTAGTAACACCAAGAACAATAGGGTCGATACCAAGGTATCTGCATCTTTTAAGAACAGGACCCATATCTCTAGCCATCTTTAAATAGCACCTCCTAATTTATAGTAATGATTAAACTCTTCTTCTTTTTGGTGGTCTACAACCGTTGTGTGGTACAGGAGTAACATCTTTAATCATAGTTACATCAAGACCAGCTGCTTGTAAAGCACGAATAGCAGCTTCTCTACCACTACCAGGACCTTTTACAAAAACTTCAACTGTTTTTAAGCCATAATCTTTAGCAGCAAGAGCAGCTTTATCAGCAGCCATTTGTGCAGCATAAGGAGTAGACTTTCTTGAGCCTCTAAACCCTAATTCACCAGCACTTGCCCAAGAAAGAGCATTACCAGAAGCATCTGTAATAGTTACAATTGTATTATTGAAAGTTGATTGAATGTGAGCTTGACCACGCTCAACAACTTTTCTGTCACGACGTCTACGGCCTGTAGATTTTTTTACTGTCTTTTTAGCCATTTAATTCTAAACCTCCTTCAAAAGATTATTTTTTCTTATTAGCAACAGTTCTTCTAGGACCTTTTCTAGTTCTAGCATTAGTTTTAGTTTTTTGTCCTCTAACAGGAAGACCTTTTCTATGACGAATACCTCTATAGCATCCGATTTCAACAAGGCGTTTAATATTAAGAGCTATTTCTCTTCTTAAATCACCTTCAACAGTTTGAGTAGCATCAATCACTTCACGAATTTTAGCTACTTCATCGTCAGATAAATCTCTTACTCTAGTGTTTGGGTCAATACCAGCTTCAGCTAATATTCTGTTAGAACTAGCACGACCGATACCATATACATAAGTAAGACCGATTTCTATACGTTTCTCTCTTGGTAAGTCAACACCCGCAATACGAGCCATTAATTCTTGCACCTCCTGAAAATTAGGTTAAAATAACCTTTGCAATTTTAATATTTTTCTACTTAACATTTATATAATATACTTTAGTTTTTCTAAAGTATCAATACCCAGTTTTCCTGATTTTTAAAGGTTCTCGTACCCTTAAATACCATATTAACCTTGTTTTTGTTTGTGTTTAGGGTTTTCACAGATAACTCTGATAGCCCCTTTTCTTCTAATTATTCTGCATTTTTCACACATAGGTTTAACAGATGGTCTAACTTTCATTTTTTAAACTCCTTTCATCATTTATCTCTCCAAGTAATTCTACCTTTAGTCAAATCATAAGGAGACATTTCTATCATAACTTTATCTCCAGGTATAATTCTAATAAAGTTCATACGTAGCTTACCTGATATATGAGCTAGGATTTGATGTCCGTTTTCAAGCTCCACTTTAAAAGTAGCGTTAGGAAGCTTTTCAAGGACAGTACCTTCCACTTCGATAACATCGTTTTTAGACAAGGTATAAAACCTCCTTAATACTATTACAATTAAATTTTAAAAGGCTCTAATGCTTTTCTAATATCTGCATCAAGCAAATAAAGATTTTCATCAAGCTTCTTTTTTATATTATAATCTATTTTGTTAACAATTTGAACATGTTTTTTCTTTTTTTTCTTAGGTTTTTCTAATTTTCTTAGTTCACCATCAACCAAGTATAAAAATTCGTCATCAAGACCAAAAATTATAAAAGGTCGTCTTTTATCACGTCCACATTTAGAATAAACAACTTGACCTTTGGTATACAACCTAATTCACCTCAATATAAAAATCTTAAAGTGTGAGTATTTCTGGTTCATCTTCAGTAATAAGTATAGTGTTTTCATAGTGAGCACAAAGAGAACCATCTTTTGTAACAACTGTCCAGCCATCTTGAAGCACCTTTATATCTTTTGCTCCAACATTTACCATAGGCTCAATAGCTAAAGCCATACCTCTAATAAGTTTAGGTCCTTTTTTATGAAATGGTCTAAAATTTGGTATTTGAGGGTCTTCATGTAATTGTTTACCAATACCATGCCCTACATAATCTCTAACTACTGAAAAACCATTATCTTCAATATATTCTTGTATTGCAGCAGATATATCATATAAATAATATCCAACTTTTGCAAATTTTATGCCTTCAAAAAATGATTGCTTAGTAACATCTATAAGCTTTTTAGCTTCATTTGATATATTACCAACTGCAAAAGTTCTAGCTGCGTCTGCGTGAAACCCATTTTTATAAGTTCCCACATCTATACTAATAATATCGCCTTCTTTAAGAATAATATCTGAAGGTATACCATGTATTAATTGATTATTAACTGATGCACAAATAGTAGCAGGAAATCCACCATATCCTTTAAAAGAAGGAGTTGCATCATTAGATTTAATAAAATCAAAAGCTATTTTATCAAGCGCTTTTGTAGAAATGCCTGGTTTAATATTTTGTTCCATAAGTTCTAAAACTTTAGCATTTATTTTACCAGCTTCTCTCATAAGTTCCATATGCTTATCATTTTTTATTGTAATAGCCATTACTTAGCCCCTTCTAAAGCATCTATTAATTGTTTGCTTATATCTTCAATGCTACCAACACCGCTTATCTCTAAAAGGAGTCCTTTATTTTTGTAATAATCAATTATAGGTGATGTAGATGTATGGTAAACAGAAAGTCTGTTTTTAACAGTTTCTTCATTATCATCTTTACGTTGAATAAGTTCAGAGCCACATTCACCACAAACGCCATCTTCTTTAGGTGGATTATATTTTATATGATACATTTGACCACATTTAGGACAACCACGTCTACCAACCATACGTTCAATAATAAGGTCATCTTGAACACTTATTAAAACAACTTTGTCAATAGCTCCAACAATAGAAGGTAAACCTTCTGCTTGTTCTACATTACGAGGATATCCGTCTAAAATAAATCCATTTTTACAATCATCTTTTTTGATTCTGTTAGAAAGAAGCGTTGCTACAATCTCATCAGAAACAAGTTCACCAGCATTCATTATATCAATTATTTTTAAACCAAGTTCAGTTTTTTGGTTAATTTCATCTCTTAATAAATCACCAGTAGAAATGTGTGCTATATCAAAATGCTTTGATAAAACTTTAGCCTGAGTACCTTTACCAGCACCAGGGCTTCCTATAAGTACAAGTTTCATATTTACCCTTCTTTCAAAATAACGTTTGTTATTTGGTTAATATAGAGAAAGTGCAATGCACTCCCTCGAATTACCCAATTATTTATTAACCTAAAAATCCTTTATAATTTCTCATTAAAAGTTGAGAATCAAGTTGTTTAACAATCTCTAAAGCAACACCAGTTACAATGAGAAGTGTTGTTCCGCCAAAACCAACATTTACTTTGAATATCCATTCAAATAAAACTGGTACAATAGCTATAAAAGCATAGAAACAAGCACCTATTAAAGAGATTTTATTTACAACATTTTGTATAAAATCAGAAGTAGGTTTTCCTGGTCTAATACCAGGGATAAATCCACCATTTTTTTTCATATTTTCTGCAACCTCAATAGGATTGAAAGAAAATGATGTATAGAAAGACGTAAAGCAAAAAATTAATATAATGTATAATATAGCACCTACAGGGTTAGTTATATTTAAAATACGTACAACTTCTTGTAACCAACTAGGAGGCGTTTGCCAAAGTTGAGAAATAGTTTGAGGAAACTGCAATATAGATATTGCAAATATGATAGACATTACACCAGCAATGTTAACCTTAATAGGTATAAATGTAGATTGTCCACCATACATTTTTCTACCAACCATTTTTTTAGAATATTGTACAGGTATTCTCCTTTCCCCGTCTTGAACAAGAATAACAAAAGCAATAAGCAGAACAAATAATATAACTATTATAGCTGCTTTAATATAAGCACTAGCTCCACCACCTACAGTATCAACATATAAAGTTGTTATTGTTTTTGGTAAACTAGCTAAAATATTAGCAAAGATAATAAAAGATGTACCATTCCCAATACCTTTTTCTGTTAATCTTTCACCAAGCCACATAACAAACATAGTACCTGCTACCATAGACAATGCTGCTACAAAGTAGACAAAAGCATTTTGATAAACAAAAGCACCTCTTAAAGTTAAGATTTGTCCAAAGGCTTGCATAAAAGCTAAAACAACAGCTAATACACGAGTGTATTTATTAATTATTTTTCTACCCTGTTCCCCTTCTTTATTGAGCTGTTCAAGCCTAGGTATAGCAACTGTTAAAAGTTGCATTATAATAGATGAAGTAATGTATGGTCCTATACCTAAAGCAAAAATTGTTCCAAAAGCACCACCAGTAATAATACCATAAAGAGTACTATTAAGGTTTGTACTTAAGTCTGCAATGTTAATACCTGGAACTGTAATTTTAGTACCAATTCTTATAACTAAAATCATAAGTATCATAAAAATTATTCTTTTACGAAGTTCTGGTACTTTCCAAGCATTCCTAAAGGTTGAAAACATTAGATCACCTCAGCTTTTCCGCCTGCTGCTTCAATTTTTTCAATAGCTGTTTTGCTAAATAAATTTACTTTTACAGTAATGTTTTTAATATTTAATTCACCATTACCAAGAATTTTAACACCATCTCTAGGGTTACTTACTAAACCTTTTGATTTAAGAGCATCAATATCAATAGTAGCTCCATCTTCAAAAACGTTTAAAAGGTTTACGTTAATAGCAACGATTTCTTTGTGGTTTCTGCAATGGAATCCTCTTTTAGGAATTCTTCTGTAAAGAGGCATTTGACCACCTTCAAAACCTGGTCTTACACCACCGCCAGAACGAGCGTTTTGACCTTTGTGACCTCTACCTGCAGTTTTACCGTTACCAGAACCGTGTCCTCTACCTTTACGAAATACTTTACCTTTTGAACCTTCAGCTGGTCTTAATTCACTTAAATTCATTTAAGGGACACCTCCTTTTACTAGATTTCTTCAACTTTAACTAAGTGTTTAACTTGTTGAATCATACCTCTAATAGCAGCGTTGTCTTCTTTAACAACAGAACTATTAGTTTTTTTAAGTCCTAAAGCTTCAACAGTTTTTTTATGTTTAGGGATAGCACCAATTTTAGATTTAACTAAAGTAATTTTTAAACTCATTTATATGCCCTCCTTAACCTAAAATTTCTTCAACTGTTTTACCACGAAGTCTAGCAACACGCTCAGGAGTAGTAACTCTGCTTAATCCTTCAATAGTTGCATTAACAACGTTTTTCTTATTATTAGAACCTAAAGATTTAGTTCTAATATTTCTAATACCTGCAAGCTCTAAAACCGCACGAGCAGGACCACCAGCGATTACCCCAGTACCTTCTGGAGCTGGTTTTAATAATACAGTTGCACTTCCAAATTTACCCATCATTTCATGGTAAATACTATCATCTTTATTACGTTCAACATAAATAAGGTTTTTCATCGCATCTTCTTTGCCTTTTCTGATAGCATCAGGTATTTCCATAGCTTTACCAAGACCAACGCCAACGTGTCCGTTTTCATCACCAACAACTACTAATGCTGCAAAACGGAAAGTACGACCACCTTTAACAACCTTAGTAACACGTTTAATAGTAACAACCTTATCTTTTAAATCAAGCGTACTCGCATTAATTTTGTTTCTCAAGATTTTCCCTCCTTACTAAAATTGTAAGCCAGCTTCTCTAGCTGCTTCAGCTAAAGCCATAACTTTGCCTTGATATATATAACCGCCACGGTCAAATACTACTGTATTAATACCTTTAGCGATAGCTTTTTTAGCAACTTCAGCACCAACTACTTTAGCTGCTTCAACATCAGATGTTTTAGAAAGCTTACCTTTAATGTCCGCCTCCATAGTAGATGCAGAAACTATTGTATTGCCTACTGTATCATCTATGATTTGAGCATAGATGTGTTTATTACTTCTAAATACTGCCAATCTAGGTTTTTGTGCTGTACCATTTACTTTATTACGAATTCTTAAATGACGTTTTTGTCTAGCTTCAGCACGTGATGGCTTTCTTATCATAGTGTCCTCACCCCTTTATTATTTCTTACCTGTTTTACCAACTTTACGTCTAATGTGTTCAGTAGTATATTTAATACCTTTACCTTTGTAAGGTTCTGGTGGACGTTTAGATCTGATTTCAGCAGCAAACTGTCCAACTTTTTCTTTGTCGATACCAGAAACGATAATTTTGTTACTTCCTTCAACAGTAGTAGTAACACCTTCTGGGTCAACCATTTCAACAGGGTGAGAATAACCTAAAGTAAGATTTAATTTGTTACCAGATTTTGCAGCTCTGTAACCAACCCCGTTTATTTCAAGTTCTTTAGTGTATCCTTCAGTAACACCTACAATCATATTGTAAATAAGTGTTCTAGTAAGACCATGTAAAGATTTATATCTTTTTAAATCACTAGGTCTAGTAACAACTATTTCATTGTTTTCAACTGTGATAGTTAAATCGTCAACTAATTTACGAGTTAAAGTACCTTTAGCACCTTTAACAGTGATAACATTGCCTTCCTCAAGCTTAACATCAACACCAGCTGGGATAGCAATAGGTAATCTACCTATACGTGACATTTATTGCACCTCCTGTTTTTTTAATTACCAAACAAAAGCGATAATTTCTCCGCCAACACCAAGTTTTCTAGCTTCTTTATCTGTAACAATACCTTTGTTAGTAGAGATAATAGCAGTACCAAGACCGCCTAAAACTCTAGGAAGCTCTTCTCTGTTAGCATAAACTCTAAGACCAGGCTTAGAAATTCTTTTTATACCAGAAATAACCTTTTCGTTTTTATCTTTTCCATATTTTAATGTAATACGCATAGTTTTCTTAACGCCATCTTCGATTAATTCAAAACCTTGCACATAACCTTCATTCACTAAAATATTAGCAATAGCTTCTTTCATTTTAGAAGAAGGTACATCAACTGTATTATGTTTTGCAGTATTAGCATTTCTAATTCTTGTAAGCATATCTGCAATAGGATCGCTCATTGACATTGTAAAAATCCTCCTTTCCCAAAATTACCAACTAGCTTTTTTTACTCCCGGGATTTGACCTTTGTAGGCTAATTCACGGAAACAAATACGACATATACCAAATTTTCTTAAATAACCATGTGGTCTACCGCAAATTCTACAACGAGTATAAGCTTGTGTTGAATGTTTTGGTTTTCTTTGTTGCTTCACGACCATAGATTTTTTAGCCATATCCTTGCTCCTCCCTTATTTTTTAAACGGCATACCGAATAATCTTAATAATTCTCTAGCTTCTTCATCAGTTTTAGCAGTAGTAACAAAAACGATATCCATACCTCTAATTTTGTCAATTTTGTCATATCTAATTTCAGGGAACATAAGTTGTTCTTTAACACCTAAAGTATAGTTACCTCTACCATCAAATGAGTTAGCACTAACACCACGGAAGTCACGAACACGAGGTAAAGCTAAGTTTATTAATCTATTAGCAAAGCTGTACATTTTTTCGCCTCTAAGTGTAACTTTACAACCGATAGGCATACCTGCACGAAGTTTAAATGCAGCTATAGATTTTTTAGCTTTAGTAACAACTGGTTTTTGACCTGCAATAATAGCTAAATCGGCAGCAGCACTTTCAATAGCTTTAGCATTTTCTTTTGCCTCACCAAGACCCATGTTGATAACTATTTTTTCAATTTTTGGAACTTCCATTTTATTTTTATATGAAAACTTTTTCATCATAGCATCAACGATTTCATTTTCATAGTATTCTCTTAAAACGTTCACAGTAAAATGTACCTCCTTTCTTAATCAATAACTTCTCCAGTTTTTTTGATTATTCTCTTTTTAACTCTTTTACCATTTACTTCTTCAATTTTGTAGCCAAGTCTGCTAGCTTTACCATTGTGTAAATACATTACATTAGAAGCATCAATTGGAGCTTCTTTAGTAATAATACCACCACTATGATTTATAGCATTTGGTTTTTGGTGTTTTTTAACTTGGTTAACACCTTCAACTACAACTTTGTTATTTTTTCTATCTACAAGAAGAACTTTACCTTCTTTATCTTTATCTTTACCAGCAATAACAACTACCTTGTCGCCTCTTTTAATCTTCACAGTTACACCTCCTTATAATACTTCAGGTGCAAGAGATAATATTTTCATAAATTGTTTTTCTCTAAGCTCTCTAGCAACTGGTCCAAATATACGAGTACCTCTAGGGTTTTTGTCATCTTTAATGATAACAGCAGCGTTTTCATCAAATTTAATATAAGAACCATCTGGTCTTGAAGCACCTTTAACAGTTCTAACAACAACAGCCTTAACAACGTCACCTTTTTTAACAACGCCACCAGGTGTTGCATCTTTAACACTAGCAACAATAATGTCACCTATATTTGCATATCTTCTAGTTGAACCACCTAATACTCTGATACATAATAATTCTTTAGCACCTGAGTTATCGGCAACAACTAATCTTGATTCTTGTTGTATCAATTGAGTTACCTCCTTTCATACAGGAACTATTTAGCTTTTTCTACGATATTAACAAGTCTCCATCTTTTATCTTTAGATAAAGGTCTTGTTTCCATAACTTTAACACGGTCACCAATTTTACATTCATTATTTTCATCGTGAGCCTTTAACTTATAAGTAGTCTTCACAATTTTTTTGTATAATGGGTGTCTAACATTGTTTTCAACAGCAACAACGATAGTTTTGTCCATTTTGTCGCTTACAACTTTACCAATTCTTGTTTTACGAAGATTTCTTTCCACTAAGGTTACCTCCTTCCATTATACTAATTACATACCTTTTTGCTTTTGAGTGATTACAGTTTGAATACGAGCAATGTTTCTACGAACTTCTCTAATTCTAGCAGTATTATTTAATTGATTAGTAGCATTTTGAAATCTTAAATTAAATAATTCTTTTTTAGCAGAAACTAATTCAACGTTTAACTCATCAGCAGATTTATTTTTAAGCTCTAATAAATAATCCTTAGTTTTCACTGTTATCACCTTCCATTTCTTGGTCAGCACGTGACACAATTTTACATTTAATAGGTAATTTGTGAATAGCAAGACGAAGAGCTTCACGAGCAACTTCTTCATTTACGCCAGCTATTTCAAACATAATTCTACCTGGTTTAACAACAGCTACCCAATATTCAGGTGAACCTTTACCAGAACCCATCCTTGTTTCAGCAGGTTTTTCAGTAATAGGTTTGTCTGGGAATACTTTAATCCAAACTTTACCACCACGTTTGATATATCTAGTCATAGCAATACGGGCAGCTTCTATTTGATTAGCAGTAATCCAGCTTGGTTCACAAGCTTGTATACCGAATTCACCATAAGTAATCTTATTACCACGAGTAGCTTTACCTTTTAAACGTCCTCTAAATTGTTTACGTCTTTTAACTCTTTTAGGCATTAACATTACTCTTCACTCCCTTCCTTAGCAGCTCTTTGAGGAAGAACTTCTCCTTTGTAAATCCAAACTTTAACACCGATTTTACCATAAGTAGTATCAGCTTCAGCAAAACCATAATCAATGTCAGCTCTTAAAGTTTGAAGAGGAATAGTACCTTCATGATAATGTTCAGTACGAGCCATTTCAGCACCGCCTAAACGACCAGAACAAGCAGTTTTGATACCTTTAGCACCTAATTTCATTGTTCTTGTCATAGCTTGTTTCATAGCTCTTCTAAATGTTACACGATTTTCTAATTGACGTGCAATATCTTCAGCTACTAATTGAGAATCAAGCTCAGGTTTTTTAATTTCTTCTATGTTAATTAAAACTTTGTGTGAAGTCATTTTTTGAAGCTCATTGCTTAAAGCTTGAATAGCTTCACCTTTTCTACCAATAACATTACCTGGTTTAGCAGTGTGAATAGTTATTTTAACTTTAGCATTTTCATCTGCGTTAACTCTTTCTATTTGAATTCTAGAAACGCTAGAGTCTTTTAATTTATTTTTAATACAAGTTCTAAGTGCATTATCTTCAACTAAACAGTCTGCATAGTTGTGTTTGTCAGCATACCAAACTGAATCCCAGTCTTTGATAACACCCACTCTTAAACCGTGTGGATTAACTTTTTGACCCATCGTGAACCTCCTTATCTTTCTTTAAGATATATTGAAATGTGAGCAGTACGTTTGTTAATTCTATAAGCTCTACCTCGAGCTCTTGGACTAATTCTTTTAAGAGTTGGTCCTTGATTAGCAACTACCTCATCAACATATAATTTATCAACATCAAATCCTAAGTTATGTTCTGCATTAGCGATAGCAGATTTTAAAACTTTTTCGATAAGCTCAGCAGCATATCTTGGTGAGTAAGCAAGAATAGCTAAAGCTTCAGAAACATTTTTACCTTTAATTTGGTCTAAAACTATTCTAGCTTTAGTGTTAGAAATTTTAGCAAAATTGTGGTGAGCTTCAGCTCTTTGTCTTTTAAGCTCTCTAGTAGCTGCATTTCTAACTTTTCTTTTGTACTTACTTCTACTTTTAATCTGTTCAGACATTAAATTAACCTCCTTCCAAAGCCGATTAACGTACTCTTGATTTTTTCTCTGCGTCTTTTCCGTGACCTTTATAAGTTCTAGTTAAAGCGAACTCTCCTAATTTGTGTCCAACCATATCTTCAGTAATGTACACAGGCACATGTTTTCTACCATCATGAACAGCGATTGTATGACCAATCATTGCTGGGAAAATAGTAGAACGACGAGACCAAGTTTTTATAACATTTTTTGTGTTAGCAGCATTTTGAGCGTCAACCTTTTTAAGAAGGTGTGCATCACAAAATGGTCCTTTTTTAAGCGATCTAGCCATTTAAACAGCCCTCCTTTTATTTATTTCTACCACGGATAATATATTTATTACTTGCTTTATGTTTCTTTCTAGTTTTGTATCCAAGAGCTGGTTTACCCCAAGGAGTACAAGGAGCTGGTCTACCAATAGGTGCTCTACCTTCACCACCACCGTGAGGGTGATCATTAGGGTTCATAACAGAACCACGAACAGTAGGACGGATACCCATATGACGTTTTTTACCAGCTTTACCAATATTGATAAGCTCATGGTCAATGTTACCAACTTGACCGATTGTAGCTCTACAATCAATAGGTAATAATCTCATTTCACCAGAAGGAAGTCTAACAGTAGCATATTTACCTTCTTTAGCCATTAATTGAGCAACGTTACCAGCAGCACGAACTAATTGTCCACCTGCGCCTGGTTTCATTTCAATATTGTGAATTTCAGAACCAACAGGGATATTTCTCATAGGTAATGTATTACCAACTCTGATTTCAGCATCTGGACCATTTGATAAAATATCACCAACTTTTAATCCATTAGGTGCGATAATGTAAGATTTAACACCATCTGCATAACAAATTAAAGCAATATTAGAAGTTCTGTTTGGGTCATATTCAATAGCAACAACTTTAGCATTGATACCATCTTTATTTCTTTTAAAGTCGATAATTCTGTATTTTTTCTTATGTCCACCACCGTGATGACGAACAGTTATTTTACCCTGATTATTACGCCCAGAAGTTTTTTTGATATGAACAACTAAGCTTTTCTCAGGAGTTTTTTTAGTAATTTCTGAGAAGTCAGAAACAGTCATCTGTCTTCTTGAAGGTGTATAAGGTTTAAATCTCTTAATACCCATTAATTACACTCCTTTCGATTTTCCTTACAACGTTTCCGTGTGTTTCATCAATTTATAAATATTAATTAATTATACTACATTCCTTGGAAGATTTCAATATCTTTGCTATCTTCTTTTAATGTAACGATTGCTTTTTTTCTATTATTAGTTTTACCAAAAGTATAACCACGTCTTTTAGTTTTACCTGTTAAATTCATAGTATTAACTGAGTCTACTTTAACACCATCAAACATTTTTTCTACAGCTTGTTTGATTTGTACTTTAGTAGCTTCAGGGTGTACATAAAAAGCATATTTTCTATCAGCCATTAAAGTCATACTTTTTTCAGTAACAACAGGTTTTAAAATAACGTCATAGTACTTAATATCAGCCATTATTTGTACACCTCCTCAATTTTAGCTAAAGCTTCTTTTGTAACAACAAAGCTTTCATATTTTAAGATGTCATATACATTAATAGTATTAACACCAGCAGTTTTTATATTAGGTATATTTCTAGTAGATAATAATACATTTTTATTATTTTCTCCTAAAACAACTAAACCTTTGTTTACATTTAAGTTATCAAGAACTTTTTTCATTTCTTTAGTTTTAATTTCGTTTAATTTAAGCTCATCTACAACAACAAATTTTTCATTGTTTACTTTAGTAGTAAGAGCAGATTTAAGAGCTAATCTTTTAACTTTTTTATTTAATTTAAAAGAGAAATCTCTTGGTTTTGGAGCGAATACAACGCCACCGCCAGTCCATTGAGGAGAACGAATAGAACCTTGTCTAGCACGACCAGTACCTTTTTGTCTCCAAGGTTTTCTACCACCACCACGAACTTCTGCACGAGTTTTAGCACTTTTAGTACCTTGTCTTTGATTAGCTAAGTATTGAACAACAGCTTGATGCATAACGTGTTCGTTTACTTCAACACCAAAAATATTTTCATTTAATTCAACAGAGCCTACTTCGCTTCCGCTCATATTTAAAACTTTAACAGTTATTGCCATTTAGGTTTTCCTCCTTTCGTAAAGATTAATTAAGCCTTTACGCTTTCTTTAATTACAAGAATTGAACCTTTGTTGCCAGGAACAGCACCTTTAACAAGAATTAAATTCTTATCAGCATCTACTCTAACAACCTCAAGGTTTTGAATAGTAACATTTTCTGCACCCATATGTCCAGGCATTTTTTTACCTTTTTTAACTTTACCAGGAGTAGTTGCAGAAGATAAAGAACCAACACCTCTGTGGTATTTAGAACCGTGAGCCATAGGACCTCTATGTTGGTTATGTCTTTTAATTGCACCTTGGAAACCTTTTCCTTTAGATACACCACTTACGTCAATTTTATCACCAGCAGCAAATATATCAGCTTTAATTAAAGCACCTAATTCATATTCACTAGCATTTTCAAGTTTAAATTCTTTTAATAATTTAGTAGCAGTAACACCTGCTTTTTCAAAATGACCTTTTAAAGGTTTGTTCACTTTGCTTTCTTTAACTTCACCGAAACCAACTTGAACAGCTTCATAACCGTCATTTTCCATAGTTTTCTTTTGAGTAACAACACAAGGACCTGCTTCTAAAACAGTAACTGGAATAAGAATACCATTTTCAGCAAAAATTTGTGTCATACCGATTTTTTTAGCAATAATGCCTTTTTTCATAATTAAATTGCACCTCCGTAGTCTACAGCGGATTACCTACTAAATATTTTAGGTAATCATTCTAGGCAAATATAAGGCGAACTTATATAAACCAAATTGGATTAATTACATTAATAAGTTTTTGTAATTATTATTTACGTTATAACCATTTTTATTGATATTTATTACTTTTAAATTAGATAGTTTTTAAAGTAATGTCAACACCAGCTGGTAAATCAAGACGGCTTAAGCTATCCATAGTTTTTTGAGTTGGCATAGAAATATCAATTAATCTTTTATGAGTTCTAAGCTCAAATTGTTCTCTAGAATCTTTGTACTTGTGAACTGCTCTTAATATAGTAACAACTTCTTTTTTAGTTGGAAGTGGAATAGGTCCACTTACTTGAGCACCTGTTTTTTTAGCAGTTTCAATAATTTGTACAGCAGATTGGTCGATTAACTTATGGTCATAAGCTTTAAGACTGATTCTAAGCTTTTGATTAGCCATAAAAAAAGTCCCCTCCTTTTCGCACTTTTAATTTTTAGTACGACAAGCGGTGACTGCACACATCAATAACACAATAGGCAAACTATACCTATTGAGAAGTATTTTCACAAAAATAAAATACTTACAAATATTCGATATACACAGTGACTTGTCGCCCGGTTTCTTGAACTGGACATCGCTCCATAGAAAAACTTACCGACAGGGTAACAACCTTCTATTTCTTCGCTCTTATGTCACAACAAAAAGATTATATCATATACTAAATATATTTGCAAGTACTTTTTTAAATTTTTTTGTAAAAATTTTAATTTTAATTAAAATCTTTATAATTTATAAAATTAATTATCAATTATAAAAAAAGTCCATAGGTAATAAGAATAAGTAAGGACTTGTTATTATTGCTAATGCTATTGCTACTATTTTCTTTTCTCTTTCATTAAGTGTTGTTTTTCTTAAAGTTATCTTTTTATTAAATATGTAAATAAATGTTGATGCTATTATCATACATATTACAATATATATAAAACTAAATATATTACTAAATGGACTACCATATATACCTAATTGAAAGTTATCAAAAAATTTACTAAATTTACTTTCTTTTGGTAAACTTATAAACATAGTTGCAAATAATCCTAATCCTCCTATAATATCTGAAAGAAAACCATATCCCCAAACCCCTAATATTGAACTCCTATAATTTTTAAATATATTTTCTACTTTTAATATTTTCATAGTTATTAAAACTACTAAAGAATCTACAATAAAGTTTCCTATTAATACTGGTATTAAAATTGGTGGGAATAGTACCATTAACCAAATCGGAAATATAACATTATACAATACAATATTTTTCTTTTTCATAAAATTCACTTCCTTACTTATTGACAATAATCTAGTTAAAATTATAAACTTTAATAATTTTCTTGTCAATAAATAGTCATAATTAGACAATTTAATGTAAAAATTAACATTTATTTTTCTTTTTCCAATATTTATAAAAATGTTCTATTGTTAGAGTATTTTTTAATAGGCTATCTTTTTTTATTATATTCCTAACTTTATTAAAATCTTGTTCTTTTAAAATACAAAATGAATAAATATTATTGCCTAAATCAATATAAGCTAATATATATTTTAAACTTTTTATCTTGTTGTATAATTGTAATAATGCTTTTTCAAGGTTACAATCATTTTCAAAATTCATATCTTTAATATTAAAATTTAATTCATTTATATTAATAAGGTGTTGCAATTTATATATTTCACTTAAATCTGCATTATATGGTATATTTACTACAGAACATCTTTCCTTATAACCTTTTGGGAAATTAAAATTACAATTTTTAAATTTTTCATCTATATTTTCAATTTCTCCACATAATGCTACATTAATTATATTAGTCCAAATAAATTTCTCTAAATCAATATTAAAATTAGTTATATACTTATTTTTAGCCCAAAAGTTTAAAAACTCCTTTACATTATTTCTAACAAAATTATTAAAATAATAATCTTCATTATAATTATTATAATGGTAATCATAATTAATAATATACCCATTTAAAATTTGAAAACTTTTAATATAAAAATTACTTAATCTATTTATAAAATACTCTTGTATAGTTTCGTATGATAATACCCCTAAAATTAAAATATTCTTTAATATGTAATTATTCTGTTTTATAGTTTGTATAGTATTAAAATCTTTACTACTTACAATAAAAATATTAGGACTATAACCAAATAATTCAATATAACATAATTTATATCCCCATTTTTCAAGTTCATAAATTAATAAATTTATAGATTTTTGTAAATTATTTTTATTATGTACTATGCTTTTTAGCGAAATATCTATATTATGTATTTTAAGTAAATAATCTAATTTTAATATATCATTTTTACACCTAATAAAATCTAAACTAATAGGAAAACTTTCTAAAAATCTAAAAAATCTTTTACCAACTAATTCTCTTTTTCCACTATATTCAGCTAAATATATGCCACATAATCATTGATATATAATATTATCTAAAAAATCTTTATACATATTTATATTCATAAGTTTTTCAATTTTAATAAAACTTTCCTTATTTTTTTGAAAATTTAATAATTCTTTTTTTGTATAATTTAAAATTTCATCTTTTAAAGTTATATTTTTACATATAATATTAAATATCTTTAAAACATCTTTTTCAAAATCCATTTTTTACTCCTCTAATAATTAGTCATTTAAAATATTTATTGAAATTATTATATAATAATTTTTAAATTTGTCAACTATTATATACTATATAAGATATTAATATATCATTTTAGATATTTTAATATCTTATATATATTGTAATAATATCTATTATAAATATATTTCTAGGAGTTGGTTTATTATTTTAAGCGATAAAATTAAAGAATTAAGATTAAAAAGTGGACTATCTCAGTCTGAAGTTGCTAGAAGGCTTCAAGTCACAAGAAGTTCTGTAAATGCTTGGGAAATAGGTTTAAATATTCCAACAACACAATATATAGTAGAATTAAGCAAATTGTTTAATGTATCATCAGATTATATATTAGGTTTAGAAAGTAATATGAAATTAGATGTAAGTATGTTAGATAATGAAGAATTAAATATTATTTACAATCTATTAAACTACTTTAAAGAAAAAAAACAGTATAGTTAAAACTACTTTTGTGGTTTTAACTATACTGTTTTAATTTATTATTACATTAAATGTGTTTCTTCCAATTTTTCTTCAAAAAATTCATTTATTTTAATAAGTGGTTTTCTTAAAAATAAACCTAAAGCTAAAGAAAATGGTAAAAATGTAAGTAATTTTATAATATCATTTTTATAATCATCAGAATAAATACCAGCAATTGTTTCACGCATAGCATTAATACCATAAGTAAAAGGTATATAAGGATTTATTTTTTGAAAAAAGTGAGGAGTAACTTCAACAGGGAAAGTACCACCAGCTCCAGCAACTTGAATAACAAGTAAAAATACACAAATAGCTTTACCAACATCACCAAAAGAAACAACCAAAGTATAAATAATATTAATAAATACTATACTAGCTACAATACCAGCTAAAACAAATAAAGCAGGATTTATACATTGAACTTTTAAAATAAATAAATCACCTAAACAAACAACTAATGCTTGTGCAATACCAATTACCATAAATAAAACATATCTACCTAAATATGCTTGATAAGGTTTAATATTGTTTATTTTATTATCTTCATAAACTCTAGTTTTTAATAAAGATACTAATAAAACACCACCAACCCAAAAAGAAAGTATAGTATAAAAAGGTGTCATAGCAGAACCATAATTTTGTATTTCATAAAATGAAATAGTATCTACTTGAACAGGTGCAGAAATAAATTTACCTACAGCATCAGGGTCATTTTCAAGTATAGTAGCTAACTTTTGTAATTTTTCATCATTTTTAACTTTTTGGATTTTTATTTTTAAATTTTTAACATCATCTTGACTAGCTTGTATAGCATTATTTGTACTTTGTATAGCTTTTTGACTTGATTCTAAAGTAGTATATATACCACTTAAAATATTATCCATTTGATTTATTGTACCTAAAGCATTTTTAGATAATAAATTAAAATCAACTAAAGTTTTATACATTTTTTCAGCTTCATAATCTATACTAGGCTTTATGTTAGCTGTATATAAGTCTTTAGTGTTTGAAATATCTTCTTTTACTTGATTTAACTGACTTTCCATACCATTTCTTAAAGTATCTGATATATTATTAGTATTATTTATAATATCTTCAATATTTTCACCAGTAGAGATTATATTGTTTAATTTAGTATTAATATTTCTAATTTTTTTAACAAATTCATCTATACCTTTTAATCTTATAGGTAATTTGTCATTTATGCTATTTAATATTTTTATAGCATTATTATTAACAATTAAAATTTTATCTGCTCTTTTATTAATAAAATTTATTTGCATTTTAATAATATCAATATTATCTTCATTAATATCTGAAATATCTAACCAAGTATCAAGCATTTCATTAGCTAAATCTTTAGAAGTTAATAAAAAGTTTTCTACTGTCTCTGTTATACTATTAAATACTTGACTAGAGGAATGTATAAGACCATTTATATCATTTGTTATATCTTCACTATTTTGTGCAATAGATTTTCCACTAGGTAAAACAAGTTTAGTTGTATCTATAAGACTTTTTGTAGCATTTAAACTTTCATCAAAACTTTTAGATAATTCCTTATATTGTTCTAAAGAAGAAGATACTTGATTTAAAGTATTTATCATTTTATCAGTAGCTGTTTCTTCTTCTTCACCTATTTTATTATATGTAACTTTTAATATACCTTCTAACCCTTTACTAGCAACATCTAAAAAAGTTTCATTTATTTGTTGTTGTACAACAGATACACCTTTATCTGTTATTTTAGGGGCAATTGCATTTTTCTTTTGATTTACATAGTATTCAATTTTAGGTGTTTTTATATTATCTGTTAAAATACTTGAAAAGTTTTCACTAAATTTTTCTGGTATAACAACACCAGCATAATATTCACCACTTTTAACACCTTCTATAGCTTTATCTTTATCAACAAAAATCCAACCTATATCATTATTATTTTCTAGTTGTTCTATTATTTTATCACCTAAATTTATATTTATATCTAATACATTTGTACCTATGTCATTATTAGCAACAGCTACTTTTAAACCATTTGTACTTCCATAAGGGTCCCAACTAGCAGCTATATTAAACCAAGCATATAAAGCAGGTATAAAACAAGCCCCCAAAATAACTGCAAAAGCTATTGGATTTTTTATAATTTTTATAAAATCTCTATATGCTATTTTAAAAATATTTTTCACATAATCACCTCTTATAAATTGTTATATATCTAACAATTATACTCTAAAAAAAAATAAAATCAAGGAAAATTTAATTTTGAATTAAAATTTTTCTTGATTTTATATAAAAATAACTATACATTTTAAAATGGCTATAGTTATATTTAACTATAGCCTAGAAAATATATATAATTTAATTTTAATCAATATCGAAATCAATAACTTGACCATTTAATGCATTGATTTCTACTTCATATACTCTATTATTTTTCATTATTTTAAATTCATAATCTGGAATATCATCATAATCATAAATGTCAGACTCTTGCCAAATAACAGTTCCACCACCTACAGCTTTAATAGCTGCATTTTTAGCTGTTTGAATACTAACCAATTTTTGTCCATTCCAAGTACTTCCATTATTAACTGGTGGTGTATAAACTGGTGGTGCTGGAGTAGGTGTTGGTAATGTTGCTACACTACCATTTGAAGTAGGTAAATCTGTTGGTTCCCCTGAACTTCCTGTACTTGCACTACCTTTAGAGTTTACATAAATAGTTTTTGTATTAGAATCCCAAGAAATATCATTACCTAATGCATCACTTACAGTTCTTAAAGGAACATATGTTGTACCATTACTAACAAAAGCTGTATTTCCTTTTCCAGTATCAACACCATTTACAACAAGACTTTTAACTGAATAAGTTGCTTGCATAGTTACAACATTTGAGGCAAACGCTGTTGCTGATGTCATAACTATACCTCCTATTAATAAACCACTAATAAATTTTTTCATTTTTTTATCCTCCTAAAATACTCATTTTTTCTTTTTACACTATTATAAACGTAAAAAATTTTAAAAAGTTTACTATTTTTATAATATTTTTTTAATTTTAATCAATATCATAATCTAAAACTGCACCTGTTAAAGCATCAATTTCTATTTCATAAACTTTGTTACCATTTTTTATTTTAAAATCATATGTAGGTAAGTCTTCTATATCATATATATCTTCTTCTTGATATATTACTTCTCCACCTCCTATAGTATCAATAGCAATTTTTTTAGCCTCTTCAATACCTATTAAAGTTTTTCCATTCCAGCTGTTACCATTTGTTGTTACATTATTATTGTTATTTGTTGTATTATCATTTCCTTTGTATGGTGGTAAATCAGTTGGTTCTCCTGTTGAAATATTATATTTATTTATATTATTTTCTAAAACTCTTTTATCTATTTTTCTTGCTTCTAAAAAATTACTAACTTTAAAATATCCTGTTACAAGTACAACCCCTATAATTAATCCAAGAATAATATTTAAAAATCCTTTATTATTACTTTTTTGTTCAATATTTTGATTATTCATATCTTCCTCCTAAATAAAATTATCATTTTTATTTTATATTACATATAACGATATAACTTTTAAAAAGTTTATTATTTTTTAAAAAATTTTTTTAAAATTTTTCTTTCTTCATTTGTAATATATTTTTAATTTTATTGTAATTATTTTTAAATAATTTTAGTATATAATATATATTAAAAAATAAAAACAGATTTAAGGTGATACTTTATGAAAATATTAAAACTAAATATATTAAGTATATTTTTCATAATTCTTATATTTAAACAAAATATACTTGCACAAGACCTTAAAGTTTATGGTACATATAAAGCTAATAACTTAACTATAACTAGTTATAGTAAAAGTTGGAATAATAATATGCTAAAAAATTTATATGCTGAACTATTAAATAATTCACATGGAGAAGAATTTAATTATTTAAGTAATATATATATTTATCCAGACTCACCTGAAGGTGTAAATGGTCTTTACTATGATAATATAATTTTAGAAAATGACAAATACATATTAGGTGAAAATGCTTATATAAATATTTATAATGGTGAAAGATTTAATACTATACCTAAAATAGCTTATACTTTATCTCATGAATATGGTCATCATTATATGATATATAATCTTATAAAAAATGAAAATATTTACTATAATAATTTAAAAGAATCTAATTATGTAAAAATTCGAGGTTTAGAAGGAGTCCCTGTTATATATGATGTTAATAGTGAAGATTACTTATACCATTGGGATATAATGGAAATAATGGCTGATGACTATGTTCAACTTTTAGGTTCTTCTAATGCAAAATTGTCTTATGATTATAAATCTATAGATGAAATTTTAAAAGCTGATGAAAACCTCTATGAAAATCCATCTAGTTTTAATTTAAAACCACAACTAAACCCTTATATTCCTTTAGCTGCTGACATAACAGGTTTATATAATTATATGTTTAATCTTGGAGGTTTTAAAGTTAAAGAACCTAATAAACCAAAAAGCCCAAAATTTAATAACATTACAGGTTCAATAACATTAAATAGAGAAGTTACATATAACATAAGTTGGAATAATCCTAATAAAGATGAACTTATTGAATATACTTTAGTAATGTATCCAGATAATAATCCTTTTGTACCATATCCATTAGAAACACTAACTTCAAAAGAACCTTTAAATGTAAGCTTTGGTAGTTATAGTATAAAAGATGAAAATGGTTCAATAAAATCTATATCTGAAATATATGAAGGTAACTATACATTAAAACTTTATATGAAAAGTTCTTCTGGTCTAATTTATACAGGTCCAATCATAACAAGTGATTTTACAAAACTTTATCAAAATACACTGTTAAATAATAAAAATGTTAAAAATGGTAAAGATAAAGACAAAGATACTGGTAAAAATAATAATATTATAGAAAAACCTAGTGCTAGCCCAGATATTAAACCTATAGGACCAAGCTCAAGTGGTTCTTTAGGTGATTTATTTTATATTAACTCAAAAAAATAAAAACTAGTAACATACTAGTTTTTATTTTTTTAACTATCTATTTTTTCTTAAAAATGTTGGTATATTTAACTTACCACTAGTAGTTTCTACTTCACTTCTACTAGGTCTATTTAAACCATAGTGGTTATTTTCTTGTGGTGAAAATGCTTGTTCTTGTGAATGATTAATAATTGGTTGTTGTTCTTCTTGCATTGGTTGTACATTTGAAAATCCACTTTGTAAATGTTGTGGTGCAACATTAAATGGTTGAGTATTTATTCCTTGATTTATAGGTTGTTGTATATTTTGCTGTATAGTTGGTTGTTGTATATTTTGTTGTATAGGTTGTTGAGGAATTCCTTCTAATTCATTATCTGAAACATCTTTAAGGTCTGTTGCAACAATAGTAATTATAACTCTATCTTTAAGATTTTCTTCTATAGAAGAACCATATATAATATTAGCTGATACATCAAGCATATCTGTTATACTAGAAACACCTCTATTTATTTCTTTAAGAGCAAGGTCTGGTCCACCAGCAACATTAATAAGTAAACTTTTAGCCCCTTCAATTGAAGTTTCTAATAATGGACTGTTAATAGCTTCATTAACTGCATCTTGTATTTTATTTTTACCACTACCTTCACCAACACCAAGATGTGCATATCCTTTATCTTTCATAATAGTAGTAACATCTGCAAAGTCAACATTTATTTCAGCTGGATTTTTAATAATGTTAGCAATGCCTGTAACCCCTTGTCTTAACACTTCATCTACTCTGTGGAAAGCCTCTATTTGAGTAACATCATCTTCAATAATATCTAATATACGTTCATTAGGTATAACAATAAGAGTATCTGCACTTTCTCTAAGTCTTTCAATACCTTCCATAGCATTTAAAGCTTTCTTTTTACCTTCAAAGTTAAATGGTTTAGTAACAACAGCAACCGTTAAGATACCTTGACTTTTAGCAATATTTGCAACAACAGCTGCAGCACCTGTACCAGTACCGCCCCCCATACCAGCTGTTACAAATAACATATCAGCACCTTGTATTGCTTGTGCAATATCTTCTTTAGATTCTTCAGCAGCAATTCTTCCAACCTCTGGATTTCCACCTGCACCAAGCCCACGAGTAGATTTTTCACCTATAACAAGTGTTTTAGAAGCTAAGCTTTTATTAAGAGCTTGTCTATCTGTATTTATAGCGATAAACTCAATATCTATCGAACAACATTCTACCATTCTATTAACAGCATTGTTACCAGCACCACCAACACCTATAACGATAATTTTCTCTTCTTCATTGTTTATATTTTCTAAACCTATCAAGATATAACCCTCCTAAATCATATTATGTCTTGTTTTATTATACACCATATATTTTGATAATTCAATTTATTTGTAAATTTAATCTAATTGTTATTAATTATTTCTTTTATTTTTTATTATAAGTTGTTTTTTGTATATGTCAAGTAATATATTTAAAAATAGGTAACTTGCTTACATCATTTATATATAAAAATCCTCTTTCTTCAGGTGTAAAATTTTTAAGTATTTCGTCCAAAGTATTCATCTTTAGACTTAAAGCATCTGTATTACCCAAAACAATATCTAATTTATCCATATATAAATGAATGTCATCTAAATTTGATACATCTATTTTTATTATATCTTTTAAATTTTCTTTACTTTTTACAAAATTAGTTATTTCCATTACTATTTCAAATTTTTCATTATTATCTGTTTTTAATTTTTTACCAATAATAAAACTGTCAAATTTTAAACCATAAATCATAGGTAAAACTTGTTTATATGTAGGTTTTACATCTATAACCATACCATCTTTATCTATATAAATATAATCATTTATATAAGGTATATATCCTACAACTTTCCTTTCAGTAATATTTATAATTACTGTATTAGGTAATTGCTTTTTTACAATAACATTTTCTATGTAATAATTACTTTTAAGTCTTCTTTTGGCAACAAAACTATTGAAACTAAGTATATTTGTAGTTTTATCTAATTTCATTTCTCTAATAATATCAGCTTTTTCTATAGTTTCAAGACCATTAATTTCTATGTTTTGTATATTAAGCCAAGGTGATAGCATTAATAACATAAAAATTAAAGATATTAATGCTATACCCATTAAAATGTATATATATATTTTTTTCATTAGTTTCACCTAATCTTTTATATATTTTATATCTGCTCCCAAAATATTTAATTTTCTGTCTATATGCTCATATCCTCTATTTATATAGCAAGCACCATCTACAATAGTTTTACCTTTAGCAACAAGACCTGCTATTATAAGGCTTGCTCCTCCTCTTAAATCTTTAGCAACAACATTTTTACCAACTAATTTATTTACACCATTTATAATAAATACATTATTATCTTCAACTATATTACAACCTAATTTATTAAGTTCTGGTATATGTTTGTTTCTAGCCTCAAATATATTTTCTTTTATAACACTTATACCATCTATTGTTGCTAATAATGCCATAATTTGAGGTTGAAGGTCTGTAGGAAAATATGGATAAGGATTTGTTTCTAAAAAATCAATAGGTTTTAATACATTTTTATTTTGTATAGTTATACTATTTTTATATATTTTTATATTACAACCTATTTTATTTAAAATTTCAATTAATGAATTTAAGTGTTTAGGTATTATATTGTTTACTTTTATATTTCCATTAGTTATAGCTGACATACATAAAAATGTACCTGCTTCTATTCTATCTGGCATTATTGTATATTCAACTACTTTATTTAGCCTTTTTACACCTTTTATAGTTATAGTATGTGTACCTTCACCATAAATATTAGCTCCCATTTTTCTTAAAAATTTAACCATATCAATAATTTCAGGTTCTTTTGCACAATTTTTTATAATAACTTTTCCATTTACAAAAATAGATGCTAAAATAATATTTTGTGTAGCTCCTACACTAGCAAAAGGCAACTCAATTATATTTTCTTTTATATTTTCTACACTAGCTTTTATTAATTCTTTATTGTCTTCTATTTTTATACCAAGTTTTTCAAAGGCTGATAAATGAAAATCAATAGGTCTTTTACCAAGGTTGCAACCTCCTGGATATGATATACTAGCCTCTTTACATCTTGATAATATAGAGCCTAAAAATATAATAGAAGAACGCATTTTTTTAACTAATTCTTCTTTAACATTAGTATTATTTATATTTTTAGAATTTACTACAACTAAATTTTCACTATAACTAACTTCACAACCTAAATCTTTTAATATATCTATTGCTACAAAAGTATCTAAAAGCATAGGTACATTTTTTAATATACATATACCACTATTTAAAACAGTTGAGGCAAGGATAGGTAAAACGGAATTTTTAGCCCCACTTATAAAAACTTCACCGTTTAATTTATTTCCACCTTTTATTATATATTTACCCATATATAACCCTCCAAATTTTTCATACTTTATAATATGAAAGATTATATAATTGAGTTACAATTTTTTATGCTTTTTTTAACTTTGATAAATTAGCCATAAGTTTCTTTTCCCCAACATTATCAAAATTAATAGTAACCTCATAATCTGCACCAGCTGGATTAATATTTAAAACAGTACCTAGTCCAAATTTAAAATGTCTTACATTATCACCTACCCCAAAATCTAAAGATACATTTTTAGGTGTTGGAATTTCTTTTTTCAAATATGAAGCAACATTTGGTTTATAATTTGGTTTAGGTCTATAATTATTTTTTGACTCTTCTACACTAAAAGATATATTAGAAAATCTGTCTGTCTTTTCTTTTATGTTTAATAAATCTTTTGGCAATTCTTTAAAAAAAGATGAAGTTGCATTATTTACATATTTACCATTTTGCAATCTAGATTTTGAATTTGTTATGTAAAGTTCTTTTTGTGCTCTAGTAATACCTACATATAAAAGTCTTCTTTCTTCTTCAATATCTGAAGGATTTTCACTAATTAAAGTTCTATATGTAGGGAAAATACCTTCCTCAAATCCAGATATAAATACAACTGGAAACTCTAAACCTTTAGAACTATGTAAAGTCATTAAAGTTACAGTTTCTTCTCCTTCTTCCATAGAATCTATGTCAGCAACTAAAGCTACTTCTTCCAAAAACTTAGTAAGACTTGTTTCTTCATCATCATAAACTTGTCCTTCTTCATATTCTACTGCCTTACTTATAAATTCTTCTAAGTTTGAAATTCTTCCTAAAGCTTCATCTGTTTCTTCTTTTTTAAGTTCTTCTAAATATCCTGTTTTATCTAATATGTAGTCTATTAAATCTGGAATATTAAATTGTTCACTTTTAATTCTAAAATCAATTATAATATTGTAAAAGTCTAAAATACTTTTAGTTTTTCTACTTAAATCTTGTATATCTTCTGCTTTAGATAATGCTTCAAAAAAAGATATATTATTTTCTTTTGCATATTCACTAACTTTTAATATACTAGCATCACCTATACCTCTTTTAGGTACATTTATTATTCTTTTTAAAGATATTTCATCATTAGGATTTTCCAAAACTTTTAAATAACTAATAATGTCTTTTATTTCTTTTCTACCATAAAAGTTTACACCACCATACAATTTATAAGGTATAGACAACCTTACCATTTGCTCTTCTAAAACCCTTGATAAATGATTTGCCCTATATAAAATAGCAAAATCTTTATAAGAATAACCCTCTTTTATTTTTTTCAATATTTCATTAGCTATAAATGTAGCTTCATCTCTGTCAGAATTACATTTTTCATAATTTATAAGACAACCTTGTTCATTTTCTGTCCATAAACTTTTTTCTTTTCTACCAAAATTATTTTTTATAACAAAATTAGCTACATCTAATATAGTCTTACTAGAACGGTAATTTTGTTCAAGTTTTATAACAGTAGCATCTTTAAAATCCTTTTCAAAGTCTAATATATTATTTATATCAGCACCTCTCCAACCATAAATACTTTGGTCATCATCACCAACAACACATAAATTTTTATATTTATTAGCTAATAATTTTACAAGCATATATTGGCTGGTGCTGGTATCTTGATATTCATCTACCATAATATATTTAAAACGTTCTTGATAATACTCCAATACATCTGTATTATTTGCTAAAAGCTGAACTGTTTTAAATATTAAATCATCAAAATCTAATGCATTATTAGTTTTAAGTCTATTTTCATAAGCTATATATATTTCTGAAATAAGTTTTTTTCTAAAATCAGAGCCTATATTTTGAGCATACACATTAGCTGTTATGAGCTTATCCTTTTGTCTACTTATTGTACCTATCACTTCTTTTGGTTTTAAAAGCTCATCATTTATTTTATACTCTTTCATTATGTCCCTTATAATACGTTCTGCATCTTCTGCATCATATATAGTAAATTTATTTGTATACCCTATTCTACTTATATCCCTTCTCAATATACGAACACACAAAGAATGAAAAGTTGAAACTAACACTTGATTTCCAGTTTCACAAATAGAGTGTACTCTTTCTTTCATTTCTTTAGCTGCTTTATTTGTAAATGTAATAGCTAAAATGTTAAATGGTCTTACACCTTTATTAATAAGATATGCTATCCTATGAGTTAAAACTCTAGTTTTGCCAGACCCAGCACCAGCCAAAAGAAGTAAAGCACCTTCTGTTGATAAAACAGCTTTTTTTTGCATAGGGTTTAACTTATTCAAAAGTTCTTCCATTTTTATTTCTCCTAAATTTTAATACTTTAATTTATACTTATTTTTTAATTTATATTTCTTTTTTATAGTAAGATATATACAAATTACTATTATTCCTATAATTGCACCACTAAAATCTAATAAAACATCTTTAACAGAAGAAGTTCTACCTGGTGAGTATATTTGTATATACTCATCTATAACTGGTACAAATATAGTAAAAAACATAGGAAATCCTATTATACTAAAAATTTCACCAGTAAAAGCTTCAAACATTAGCATAAGAAAAAAACCTAAACTAAAAAATTCTACAAAATGAGCCAGTTTCCTTATAAAATATCCACTAAATTGAAAGTTTATCCCTATACTATTTATTAAATCATTTATTAGATTTAAAACAGCTGTGCTAGCATTTGATGAACTTTCACCATTTTGCATTGAATTATAAAATATAAATGATACTATAAGTATTGTAATCACTAAATATAATACACTTTTAACTGTTAATTTCATATATTCTCCTTTAATTTCCACTTATATATTATATTTTAAAATATAATATTTGTAAATAATCAATTTGTAAACAATTACTTCTAAAAAACAACACTTTCTTTTAACTATACAATATTTTGTCGAATTAATTTTACATTGTTTCAAAATCTACTCAATTTTTATATAAGTATTTTTATCTTTTTTAAATTATAATAACGTTCTTTTAAAATTTCTTTATTAATTAAGTTATACATAAAAAATACTTTTATTGTTGTACTTCATATCCATTATATGCATTAAAAGGTTTACTAACATAAATTTCATTAATATTTAGTTTTTTATGTAAGAAATTTTTTGAATTTATAGCTTGTTTTTTAGACTTATATATACCAAAAACAGCAGAACCACTACCACTCATAAGGCTTCCTAAAGCTCCACTTTCTAACATAGATTCTTTTATATCTTTTATTATAGGGTATTTTTGTATAGATACAATTTCTAAAACATTACATAAATTAGTAGCTATTCCTTCTATATTTTGATTTTTCAAATAATAAGTAAGTTTTTCTATATCTGGTCTTTCTTTTATTTTAGATAAATCTAAACTTTGAAAAATTTCTCCAGTAGATATACTAACACTAGGTTTAACTATTAATATATAACAATGTGGCATTTGTGGTAAAGGTGATAATTTTTCGCCTATGCCCTCTGCTAAATATGTTCCTCTTTTTATACAAAAAGGAACATCTGCACCAAATTCTTTCCCTATTTCTAAAAGTTTATTATTAGACACTTTAAGTCCAAACAGGTTTCTAATACCTACTAATGTTGCTGCACAATCTGTACTACCACCAGCAAGACCAGCACACATAGGTATTTTTTTATTAATGTAAATATCCATACCATATTTTATTTTATATTCTCTTTTTAAAAAATCTGCTGCCTTATAAACCAAATTTTTTTCATCTATTGGCAACCAATGCATATTTGTACTTAATGTTATATCATTACCAAAAGTTTTTCTTATTTGTATAGTATCTGCTAAAGTAACAGATTGCATAATCATTTCTAAATTATGATAGCCATTATCTAATCTTTCAATAACATCTAATGCTAAGTTTATTTTAGCCATAGCTAAAAGTCTTATATTTTTCATATTATCACCCTTAATTATTTATTTTTATATATTTTATCATATAAAGTAAAGTTTTTAAATAGGTAAATCTTTTATCTTAAAAGTAAATTTAAAAAAATGTCTAAAAATATATAAAAAAATAACTTAAAAACACTTGACGTTTTTAAAAACTAATAATATACTTTGATTATCAAAAGATTTTTTTAAACCTTTCTAAATATATGGAGGCTATATTTATGAAAAAAACTTTAGATACAATTAGTGGGCTTATATCTAGTGTTTTTTATGATATAATTAAACTAGAAGAAGCCTTTTTGAAAAATAATAAATATAAAGATGTGTCCTCTAAAGAAGTAAGGACTATTGAAGCAATAGGCAAAAGTAAAACTAAAAATATGGGCTCTATTGCTAAAAATCTTGATATAACTTTAGGCACATTAACTGTTTCTATATCAAACTTAGAAAAGAAAGGTTATGTTAGAAGAGAAAAATCTTTAAATGATAAAAGAGTTGTTAATGTCTCTCTAACAGAAAAAGGTAAAAAACTTTTTAGACTTCATAAAAAGTTTAAAGAAAATATTATGAAATCTGTAATTATAGACCTTTCTAATCAAGAAAAAGAAATTTTTAATGGTACTTTAACTAGGGTTAGTCAAATATTACATAAGCAATGTATAAATATTTAAAGGAGAAAAATATGTTTAGTTCAAAAATAGTTGGTTTTGAAAGCTATGTACCTGCTAACATTGTAACAAATGATGACCTTTCTAAAATTGTAGAAACTTCGGACGAATGGATATATACAAGAACAGGGATATCTAAAAGATGTTTATCTACAAACGAAAATACTTCAGATTTTGCTATAAATGTTGGTAAAAAGCTAATAGAAAATAGTAATATATCTGCTGAAGATATAGGTATAGTTATTGTTGCTACAATAACTTCAGATTATTTAACACCTTCTACAGCTTGTATAGTACAAGGTGCAATAGGTGCTAAAAATGCATTAGCTTTTGATATAAACGTAGCTTGTTCTGGCTTTGTTTATGCACTATCTATAGCAGATAAATTTTTAAAATCAGGCATATATAAAAATGCTATTGTTATAGGTGCTGAAACTTTATCTAAATTATTAGATTGGTCAGACAGAAGTACTTGTGTACTATTTGGAGATGGCTCTGGTGGTGTTCTTTTAACTGCTTGTGAAGATTATAATAGCATTATAGCAGAAGATTTAAAGGCAAATGGTGTTTCTTGGCAAACTATAACTGGTGGTAAATTAAATAACAATAATCCATTTATAAAAGAAGAAATAGAAAAAGATAATTTTTATTTACAAATGAATGGTAGAGAAGTATTTAATTTTGCTACAAAAACTGTACCTAAAAGTATAAATACCATTTTAGAAAAAGCTAATATTACATTAGATGACATTAAATACATAGTTCCTCATCAAGCAAATAGTCGTATAGTTGAAGTTGTAGCTAAAAAATTAAAAGTTAGTTTAGATAAATTTTATTTAAACTTACAAACCTATGGTAATACTTCAGCAGCTAGTATTCCTATTGCTTTAGCTGAAATGTCAGAAAAAGGTCTTTTACAAAAAGGCGATAAAATAATAATAACTGGTTTTGGTGCAGGTCTTACTTGGGCATCTATGCTTATTCAAATATAGGTAAATTATGAAAAATAATGATAATATTAAACTAATTATATCTATTATGGTTGGTATGGCTCTAGGTAGTATATTAGTTATAATAGCTTATAATATTTTTACTAAAATATAAAAGGTTAAAAAGGTGATAATATGAAATCAAATTTATGTGATATATTAGGTATAAAATACCCTATTTTTCAAGGGGCTATGGCTTGGATATCTGATGGTGAATTAGCCGCAAGTGTATCTAATGCTGGTGGTCTTGGTATAATAGCTGGTGGTAATGCTCCAGGTGAAGTTGTAAAAGAAGAAATAAGAAAAGCAAAAACTTTAACAGATAAACCTTTTGCTGTTAATATAATGCTTTTATCTCCTTTTGCAGAAGAAGTTGTTAAAGTTGTATGTGAAGAAGGAGTTAAAGTTGTAACTACTGGTGCTGGTAACCCTGCTAAATATATGGACTTATTTAACGAACATAATGTATCAGTAATACCTGTTATACCTTCTGTTGCACTTGCTCAAAAAATGGAAAAAATAGGTGCAAAAGCAGTAGTTGCTGAAGGTATGGAAGCTGGTGGTCATATAGGCAAACTTACTACTATGGCTCTTGTTCCTCAAGTTGTAGATGCTGTTAATATACCTGTTATAGCAGCTGGTGGTATTGCAGACGGTAGAGGTTGTGCTGCTGCTTTTATGCTTGGTGCTCAAGGTGTTCAAGTTGGTACTAGATTTTTATTATCAAATGAATGTAATATACACGAAAATTACAAAGAAAAAGTAGCAAAAGCTAAAGATATTGATACAGTTATTACTGGTCAAATTACAGGTCACCCTGTACGAGTTTTAAGAAATAAACTTGCTAGACTTTATGATACAGTAGAGGCCGAAGAAAGAAGAAAAGAAACGCCAAATATTGAAAGAATTGAAAAATTAGGTGCTGGCGCTTTACAAAAAGCTGTTAAAGATGGTGATGTAGAAAACGGTTCTGTTATGGCTGGACAAATTGCTGGTATGGTATCAAAAAGACAAAGTAGTAAAGAAATTATAGATGAACTTGTTAGTGAATTTAATAATCTAATGAATAATAAGTAATTATTAATATATAGGAGAAAAAATATGAAAATATGTTTTATATTTAGTGGTCAAGGTGCTCAATATAATGGTATGGGTAAAGAACTTTATGACAACTTTTCAGTATGTAAACAAGTTTTTGAAGATGCAAATAATGTACTAGATTTTAGTATAACAGATATATGCTTTAATGAAGATGAAAGACTTAATCAAACAGAATATACTCAACCTGCTATTTTAACAACAAGTTATGCAATTTTTAAATTTATGGAAGAAAAAGGCATAAAAGCAGATTATATGGCTGGTCTTAGTCTTGGAGAATATTCTGCCCTTTGTGCTAGTGGTGCAATAGATTTTAAAGAAGGTGTATCACTTGTTACAAAAAGAGGCAAATATATGACAGAGGCAGTACCTGTTGGAGTTGGTGCTATGTCAGCTGTTATGAACGCAGATGAAGAAATCATAAATGAAGCTTTAAAAGAAGCATCTACTGAAACAGAACTTGCTATGATAGCAAACTACAATGCACCAGGACAAATAGTTATAGCTGGACATACACCTGCAATAGAAAGAGCAGAAACTCTTCTTAAAGAAAAAGGTATTAGAAAAGTTATAAGACTTAATGTAAGTGGTCCTTTCCACACATCATTATTAAAACCTGCTAGTGATAAATTAGCAGTAGAACTTGAAAATATTACTATAAATACACCTAATGTAGAAGTATTTACAAATTTAACTGGTGAAAAAGTAGAAAATATAAAAGATACTTTAATAAAACAAGTAATGAATCCTGTTAAATGGGAACAAACTATTAAAAATCTTATTAATCTTGGTGTAGATACTTTTATAGAGTTAGGTCCTGGTAAAACGTTATCATCTTTTGTGAAAAAAGTTAGTAAAGATGTTAATGTTTATAATGTAGAAGATTTAGCTAGTTTAGAAAAAACTTGTAAAGGAATAGGTATAGAATAATGTTAAAAGAAAAAACAGTAATTGTTACTGGTGGTGCTAAAGGTATTGGTAAAGCTATTGCAATAGCTTTTGCTAAAGAAGGTGCTAATATTGTACTTAATTATAGAAGCACTAGCCCAGAAGATGTAGTTAAAGAAATAGAAAATTATGGTGTTAAATGTTTAACTGTTCAAGCAGATATAAGTGATTTTGAACAAGCTAAACAACTAGTAGATAAAGCTGTAGAAGAATTTAAAACAATAGATGTTTTAGTAAATAATGCTGGTATTACAAAAGATAACTTACTTTTAAAAATGTCTGAAAATGACTTTGATATGGTTATTAATACTAACCTTAAAGGTGCATTTAATATGATTAAACATACTAGTAAAATAATGCTTAAACAAAAAAGTGGTACTATTATAAATATGAGTAGTGTTGTTGGTCTTACTGGTAATATTGGTCAAGTAAACTATTCAGCTAGTAAAGCTGGTATGATAGGTATGACATTTTCAACTGCTAGAGAACTTGCTTCTCGTGGTATAACTTGTAATGCAATAGCACCTGGATTTATAACAACAGATATGACAGATGTATTACCAGATAGTATAAAAGAAAATATACTTAACACTATTCCACTTAAAAGATTTGGTACAACAGATGAAATAGCTAGTACAGCAATATTTTTAGCTAAAAACAAATATATAACAGGTCAAGTAATTACCGTAGATGGCGGTATGGTAATGGCTTAATGGAGGATAATATGAAAAGAAGAGTAGTTATAACAGGTATGGGCTTAGTTACGCCTGTTGGCAACAATGTAAATGAATTTTGGGAAAGCATAAAAAATGGTAAACATGGTATAGGTGAAATAACTCATTTTGACACATCAGATTCTAAAGTAAAAATTGCAGCAGAACTTAAAAATTTTGAACCTGAAAAAGTATTAGATAAAAAAGAAATTAGAAGACTTGAACCTTTTAGCATCTATGCTTTATATGCTGCACAAGAAGCAGTTGATAATAGTGGGCTTGATTTAGAAAAAATAGACCCATATAGATTTGGTACAATAATAGGCTCTGGTATGGGTGGTATTGGTATGATTGAAGACCAAATGCTTAAAATGGCAGAAAAAGGTCCTTCAAGACTTGCACCTCTATTTATACCAAGTGTTATAACAAATATGGCAGCAGGAAATGTAGCAATACGTTTTGGTGCAAAAGGTACTTGTGAAACAGCTATAACTGCTTGTGCTACAAGTACAAGTTGTATAGGTATGGCTTATAGAAATATAAAATTTGGTTATGAAGATGTTATACTTGCTGGTGGTACAGAAAGCACAATTACAAAAGCTGGTATTGGTGGCTTTGCTGCATTAAAAGCATTATCTACATCTGAAGATGTAAATAGAGCATCTATTCCATTTGATAAAGAAAGAAATGGTTTTGTAATGGGTGAAGGTGCTGGCGTTTTAGTTTTAGAAGAATTAGAACACGCAAAAGCAAGAGGTGCTAAAATATTAGCAGAAATTGTAGGTTATGGTGCTACTTGTGATGCTTATCATATGACTGCACCTTGTGAAGATGGTGATGGTGCTGCTCGTGCTATGATTAAAGCTATGGAAGAAGGAAATGTTAACCCTAATGATATTACATATATAAATGCTCATGGTACTAGTACACCAGCTAATGATGTAGGTGAAACAAAAGCTATAAAAACAGCTCTTAAAGAAAATGCTTATAATGTTTCTATTAGCTCAACAAAGTCTATGACAGGTCATTTACTTGGTGCAACTGGTGCTGTTGAAGCAATAGCTTGTGTATTAGCTTTAGAAAATAACTTTGTTCCACCTACTGCTAACTATAAAGTGCCAGATGAAGAATGTGATTTAGATTATACTCCAAATGTAGGTAAAGAAAGAGAAATGAAATATGCCTTATCAAATACACTTGGTTTTGGTGGACATAATGCTGTATTATGTCTAAAAAAATGGGAGGAATAGTTGAATGGATTTTGAAAAAATAAAAGACCTAATGCAAAGTTTAAATAATTCTAATCTTATGGATTTTGAGCTTAAACTTAATGATGGTTTTTATCTTAGAATGAATAAATACAATAGTCAACCTACTACACAAAATATAATAAATTCTAAAGAACAACCTATTATTAATACAGCTAATAGTTCAACAACTCCTACTATTAATAATATTGCCGAAAATATTTCTGAACCTATAACAATTATTCCAGAAGCTAAACAAGAAGTAAAAGAAGGTAATATAATAGCTAGTCCTATTGTTGGAACATTTTATTCTAGTAGCTCCCCTACTAAACCTGCTTATGTAAAAGTTGGTGATAAAGTTAAAAAGGGTGACGTTTTATGTATTATAGAGGCTATGAAAGTAATGAATGAAATAACAAGCCAATATAGTGGAGAAATAGTAGAAATTTTTGTTAACAATGAAGATATGGTAGAATATAACCAACCTTTATTTAGAATAGTATAAATTTATTATAGGTATGCTTATGCATACCTATAATATTAATAAAAATTAATACATTATAAGGAGATTATTATGGATATTAAAGAAATTATGGAAATTATACCTCATAGATACCCTTTTCTTTTAATAGATAAAGTTGTAGAAATAGAAGAAGGTAAAAAAATAGTAGCAATAAAAAATGTTACAATGAATGAACAATTTTTTCAAGGACACTTTCCTGTTGAACCTGTTATGCCTGGAGTATTAATAATTGAAGCTATGGCTCAAGCAGGTGCTTGTGCTATTTTATCTATGGAAGAATATAAAGGTAAAATTGCATATTTTGGTGCTATAAATAATGCAAAATTTAGGGATAAAGTAGTACCTGGTGATACTTTAAGATTAGAAGTTGAGCTTTTAAAACTTAAAAAGGTTGCTGGTATTGGTAAAGGTATTGCTTATGTTGGTGATAAAAAAATAGCTGAAGCAGAATTTACTTTTATGATTGGTTAAGAGGTGTAATATGTTTAATAAAATATTAATAGCAAATCGTGGAGAAATAGCAGTTAGAATAATTCGTGCTTGTAGAGAAATGGGTATTTCTACTGTTGCTGTTTATTCTGTAGCTGATAAAAATGCTCTACATACACAACTTGCAGATGAAGCTGTTTGTATAGGTGAAAATAAAAGTGCTAATAGTTACTTAAATATGAATAATATAATAAGTGCAGCTTGTCTTACAGGTGCTAATGCTATACACCCAGGCTTTGGCTTTTTGTCTGAAAATTCAAAATTTGCTGATATGTGTAAAGAATGTAATATTAAATTTATAGGACCAGATGCTAAAACTATTGACCTTATGGGTAATAAAGCAAATGCTAGAAAATTAATGATTGAAGCTGGTGTTCCTGTTACTCCTGGTAGTGATGGAGTTGTAGAAAATGTTGAAAAAGCAAAAGAACTTGCAAAAGAATTTGGATATCCTATTATGATTAAAGCCTCTGCTGGTGGTGGTGGTCGTGGTATAAGAATAGTTAGAGAAGAAAAAGATTTAGAAGAAGCCTATAATTCTGCTAAAAGTGAAGCTAAAATAGCTTTTGGTGATGATAGTATATATATGGAAAAAGTTATTGAAAATGCTAGACATATAGAAGTACAAATATTGGCAGATGAACACGGAAATGCTATTCATTTAGGGGAGCGTGATTGTTCTTTACAACGTAGAAATCAAAAAGTTTTAGAAGAAGCTCCTTCTGTTGCCCTTGATGAAGAAACTAGAAAAGCTATGGGCGAAGCTGCTATTCGTGCTGTAAAAGCATCTAATTATAAAAATGCAGGTACAATAGAGTTTTTATATGGTAAAGATAATAAATTTTACTTTATGGAAATGAATACTCGTATACAAGTAGAACACCCTGTTACTGAAATGATAACAGATATAGATATAGTTAAAGAACAAATAAGAATAGCTTATGGTAAAAAACTTAAATATACTCAAGATGATGTAAGTTTTAATGGACATAGTATAGAATGTAGAATAAATGCAGAAGACCCTTATAACAATTTTGCACCATCTCCTGGTAAAATAGATTATCTTTTCCTTCCTAGTGGTTGTAATGGACTTAGAGTAGATAGTGCCGTATATGCTGGATATACTATACCTAGTTTTTATGATTCTATGATAGCAAAAGTTATAACAAAAGGTAAAACAAGACAAGAAGCTATACAAAAAATGAAAAGAGCTTTAAATGAATTTGTTATTGAAGGTATTAAAACTAATATAGATTTTCATATGGAACTTTTAGAAAATGAAGAATATTTAAATGGTAATTTTGATACTTCATTTATTGCTAATAAAATATTAAAACAATAACTATCTTTTGAAAGGAAGATGTAAATGGATTTATTTAAAAATAAAAAAAGTCCTAATAATATAAACAAAAAATCAAGTAAACAAAAATTATTTGCAAAACCAGAAGTACCAACAGGACTATGTGTAAAATGCACTGGTTGTGGCACTACTATTTACTCTAAAGAATTAGGATTATATAATGTTTGTCCAGAATGTAACTTTTATTTTAGATTATCAGCTAGAGACAGAATAAAAACTATTGCAGATAAAAATATTTTTGTAGAGTTTGATAAAGATATGTATGCAAAAAATCCTTTAAACTATCCTAACTATGACGAAAAATTACATAATTTAAAAGAAAAAACAGGGCTTAATGATGCTGTTGTTACTGGTAAATGTCAGATATATGGTAAAGACTGTGTATTATGTGTTATGGACTCTAGTTTTATAATGGGCAGTATGGGTTCTGTTGTAGGTGAAAAAATAACAAGAGCTTTTGAATATGCAACAGAGCACAACTTACCTATTATTATATTTACTGCATCTGGTGGTGCTAGAATGCAAGAAGGTATTGTATCTTTAATGCAAATGGCTAAAGTTAGTGCTGCAGCTAGTAGACACTCAGAAGCAGGGCTTTTATATGTTACTGTTTTAACTGACCCTACAACTGGTGGTGTTACTGCTAGTTTTGCAATGCTTGGGGATATAATACTTGCAGAACCTAATACACTTATTGGCTTTGCAGGTCCTCGTGTTATAGAACAAACTATTAAACAAAAATTACCAGAAGGGTTTCAAAAATCTGAATTTTTACTAGAACACGGTTTTGTTGATGCTATTGTTGAAAGACAAAATTTAAAGAAAACTTTATCTACTATATTAAAAATACATAAAAAAAATTAATATTTCTAAAAATGAAGAATGTATTTATATTATTAAATTATAAGTATAATCTTAATTTTTAATTAAGAGAAAATATTATATAAAAGGAGGGACTAAAATGTCAACTGCTTTTGAAACAGTAAAGTTAGCAAGGCGTGTTACAAGACCTAATGCTAAAGAATATATAGACTACATATTTACAAACTTTATAGAATTACACGGTGATAGAGCTTATAAAGATGATAAAGCTGTTATAGGTGGTATAGGGCTTTTAGATAATCAACCAGTTACTATTGTTGGTATACAAAAAGGCTCAACTATTGAAGAAAATATAGAAAGAAACTTTGGTTCACCTCACCCTGAAGGATATAGAAAAGCCTTAAGGCTTATGAAACAAGCTGAAAAATTTAATAGACCAATAGTAACATTTATAAATACATCTGGTGCATATTGTGGTATAGGTGCTGAAGAGCGTGGACAAGGTGAAGCTATTGCAAGAAACCTTTTTGAAATGGCAAATTTAAAAGTACCTATTATAGCTATTGTTATAGGTGAAGGTGGTAGTGGTGGTGCTTTAGCACTTGGTGTAGCTGATAAAGTTTGGATGCTTGAAAATTCTGTTTATTCTATACTTTCACCAGAAGGATTTGCAAGTATTTTATGGAAAGATGCAACAAAAGCTCCTGAAGCTGCCGAACTTATGAAAATAACTGCTAAAGACCTTTTAGAACTTGGTATTATAGAAAAAGTTATACCAGAAGTAGATGGTGGTGTAGAAATGGACTTTATGTATACTGCACATATTTTAAAAGAAGAACTTAGAACAGAACTTTCAAATCTTTTAAATATAAATAAAAATGAACTTTTAGAAAATAGATATAACCGTTTTAGAAAAATGGGCGAATTTGAAGAATTTTAAAGGGGGTTATTTTATGGATAATCTAGCTAAAAAATTAATTAGTATAATACCTAGTAAACGACAACTTGAATGGCATAAATTAGAATTTTATTCTTTTATACATTTTGGTATGAATACTTTTTATAATACTGAATGGGGAACAGGTAAAGAAGACCCTAAAAAATTTAATCCTACTAAATTAGATACAGACCAGTGGGTAGAAAGTTTAAAAAATGCTAATATAAAAGCTGTTATTTTAACTTGTAAACATCATGACGGTTTTTGTTTATGGCCTAGTAAATATACAGAACATAGTATTAAAAACAGTCCATATAAAAATGGTAATGGTGATATTGTAAAAGAACTTAGTAACTCTTGTAAAAAATTTGGTTTAAAATTTGGTGTATATTTATCCCCTTGGGATATGAATAACAAATATTATGGTTATAGTGAAGAATATAACACTTTTTTTAAAAATCAACTTACCGAACTTTTAACACAATATGGTGAAATATTTAGTGTATGGTTTGATGGCGCTTGTGGAGAAGGTGAAAATGGCAAAAAACAAGTGTATGATTGGGAAGGTTATTACAATTTAATTAGAGAATTACAGCCTAATGCTTGTATAGCTATTTGTGGTCCTGATGTAAGATGGTGTGGAAATGAAGCTGGTGATTGTAGAGAAGAAGAATGGAATGTTGTTCCTGCTAGATTATCTAAAAGTGAAATTATACAAGAAAACTCCCAAAAATCTGATAATGAAGAATTTAGAGAAAGAAAAATTAGTTCTACTGATAAAGTTTTAGGTACTAGAGAACTTTTAAAAAATGAAGAAAATTTAATATGGTACCCTTGTGAAGTAGATACGTCTATAAGAAAGGGTTGGTTTTATCATAAAGATGAAAGCCCTAAAGAATTAGATAAATTATTAGATATTTATTATAATTCAGTTGGTAATAACGCTACTTTACTTTTAAATGTTCCACCTAATAAAGATGGTCTTATAGATGAACAAGATGTTATTAGACTTAAAGAAATAGGAGAACATTTAAACAATACATTTAAAAATAATATTGTAAATGAAGCAAAAATTGAAGTTGATTTTATTGATAATAATACAAATATATATAATATATTATCAGAAGATGATAAATTTTATAAAGGTATAGATAATGAAGAAACTGCTACTATAAAATTTAAGTTTGAGAATATAAAAGAAATTAAAACACTTGTTTTAAAGGAACATCTTCCTTTAAGTCAAAGAATAGAACAATTTGAAATTTATGCTAATATAAATAATACCTTAGTTAATATTTATAATGGTAAAATTGTAGGTAGTAGAAAAATTTGTAAATTAGGAAATATTACAACAGATTATATAGAAATAAGAATACTAAAATCCCGTGTTTGTCCTACTTTAAATTTTGTAGGAATATATATATAATATTTAGGAGAATACTATGAAAAATTTATTAATTATTGTAGATTACCAATATGATTTTGTAGCAAGTGATGGGCTTTTAACAGCTGGTGAACAAGCACAAAGTATAGAAGATAACATTTATAACCTAGCTAATACATACATTAATAATAATGATGATATTTTACTTACATTAGATACTCATATAAAGGAAGAATGGAATATTCACCCTGAAAGTAAAAGTTTTAATATTCATTGTGAAAAAGGTACAAAAGGTCATAAACCTTATGGAAAAATTAAAAATCTTTCTTCTTATAAAAATGCTACATTTTTAGAAAAAAAAGGTTATTGTCCTTTACCACAAGATATAGAAAATATAATTAATAATTATGATACAATTGAACTTTGTGGAGTAGTTACAGATATTTGTGTTATGCAAACAGCTATTGCATTATATAATACTTGTGTTAATTTAGGTAAAACTATTAATTTCAAATTAAATGTTAATGCTTGTGGATATTTTAATAAACATGCTCATACATTTGCTATTGACTATATGGAAAATATACTTGGTTTTGAAATTGTATAGAGGTGATTTATGAATATTTGGGGAAAATTATATAATGAAGCTAAAAAATTTCATAACAATAGACAAGTATCCCCTTTTATAGATGCTGGTGGTGTATCTTGTGCTATTCTTACTAAAAATAATAATATATATGTTGGTGTTTGTATAGATACTGCTTGTTCTTTAGGTATGTGTGCTGAAAGAAATGCTATATCTAGTATGATTACAAATAATGAAAAAGAAATTACTAAAATAGTTATTATAATGCCTAATAATGAACTTGGGTTACCTTGTGGTGCTTGTTGTGAATTATTAATGCAATTAGATAAAAACAGCTCTAATATTGAATTTTTATTAGATTTGAATAGTAATAAAACTATTACATTAAAAGAACTTTTGCCTAATTGGTGGGGATATAATAGATTTAATGAATTATTTAAGGATGTGGATTTAATGAATTTTGCTATTGCTGTAAAATGTCTTATTAAAAATGAAAATAATAAATATCTTTTATTAGAAAAAACTAAAGAAGAAGCAAAAGATGATAAAAGTAATAGTTTATATGATATACCTGGTGGCAGAGTGAAATATGGTGAAGATATTTTAGATGCTATTTTAAGAGAAACTTTTGAAGAAACAGGAATAACATTATTAAAAGAAAATATAGACAAAATATTAAATGCCACTTCAATTATAAGAAAAGATGGATTACATCTTGTTATTATTACATATGTTGTTAATGTAAAAAATCCTAATATTAAACTTAGTAAGGAACATAACAATTTTTATTGGATAGATGAAAATTTTAATAATCTTCCTAGTTGGATATTAGATACAATTAATTTATCAAAAAATTAAAATCTATTTAAGGAGAAAAATGGAAAATATATTAAATACAAATAATAATAAATGTAATGGAAAATGTAAAAATTGTAATTGTAAGTTTAAAGAAAAAAGTGAAATTATTAGACAAGGTGTTAGAAAAGGTATATTAGATGCTTTTTTTAAAGTATCTATAATATATACAATATTTTTTATATGTTTTGTTGTTATATGTTTAGTAGCTATATATATAGGATTTAATATATTTTTTGACAATATAGCTAATATGATAAATGATATTTCAAATAATTTTACTAACAATATTAATAATATTTCAAATAACTTTAATGAAAGTTTTAAAAGCATTTTTCCATTTAAAAAATAATAGAAAAAAAGTCCCCTAAAGATATATTTTTTAGAGGACTTTTATTTTTTATTTTAACTTTTCTTCTATAAGACTAGCTAATTTTTTAGCTTGTTTTTCTAATATTTCTTGGTTGTCACCTTCTATCATAACACGCACTAATGGTTCTGTACCAGATGGTCTTATTAAAACACGCCCTTTACCTTCAAACATTTTTTCAAGATTTTCTATTTCACTTTTTATTTCTTCATTTTCAAGATAGTTATATTTATTTTTATTATTAACTTTAGCATTTACAAGTACTTGAGGTAATACTTTTATAATTTTTCTAAGTTCTGATAAAGTTTTACCTGTTTTTTTAATAACTTCTAACAGTTTAATAGCTGTAAGTATACCATCACCTGTTGTATTATAATCTAAATATATGATATGTCCAGATTGTTCTCCACCAAAATTAAGACCTTTTAAAAGCATTTCTTCTAAAACATATCTATCCCCTACTTTTGTTTTTAAAATATTTATATTGTTATTTTCACCCATTATAAACAGCCCTAAATTACTCATAACAGTAGCTACTATTTTATTATCTTTTAACTTTCCTTGTTCTTTAAGATAGTGTCCACAAATAGCCATTATTTCATCACCATCTACAATGCTACCATTTTCATCTACAACAAGACATCTATCACCATCACCATCAAAAGCAATACCTATATTAGATTTATTTTTTACAACTTCTTTACATAGAGCTTCCATATGTGTTGAACCACAATTATCATTTATATTTAAACCATTTGGTTCTCTAAAAATAACATTTGTATTAGCTTTTAATTGCTCAAATAATATAGGGGCAACTTGATAAGTAGCACCATTAGCACAATCTATTGTTAAATTAATATCTTCAAAATTTACATCTATAGTAGATTTTAAAAATTCCACATAATCTTCAATAGCTTCTTCTTTTAATTCTCTATATCCTAATTCACTACCTTCTACATAAGGTATCTCACTATATTTATTATCCATATAGTCTTCAATTTCTTCTTCTATACTATCACTAAGTTTAAAACCATTACTATTAAAAAATTTAATACCATTATCTTGAAAAGGATTATGACTAGCACTAATCATAACACCAGCATGTACATTATATTTTTTTACAAGATATGCAATAGCAGGTGTAGGTATAATACCTAAAGATATAACTTTAGCACCAACAGAACACATACCAGATATAAGACTTGCTTCTAACATATCACCTGATATACGAGTATCCATACCAACAATAATAGTAGGTTTATGACTATTTTCTTTATTTAAAACATAAGCACCAGCTCTACCTATTTTATATGCAAGTTCTGGAGTAAGTTCTATATTTGCAACACCTCTAACACCATCCGTACCAAAATATTTTCCCATTTTTTCGCCTCCTATTAAAAAAGTTTTTTGTATATTATAACATTTAAAATATATTTGTTCAACATTAATAATTGTTATATTTACTTTAATATGCTAAAATGACATTAAAAAATATAAATAATATATAAATTTTTAAGGTGGTGTTTTAAAATGTATGTGTATTCTAAATTAGATGATAAAATTTTTCCTATTTATGTTGAAAGACTTATAAATGCTGTTAAAGACCCTAATTCAAATATTAGTGAAATACTTTCATATGATACAATGATTGAAGCATATTTCTATAAACATAATGTAAACTTTATAGAATTTACACAATTTCTATTTAAAGATTTTGACCAAAAAGATTTATATTATAATTATATATCAAATCCTGATATAGTTATTGAGAAAGATAAATAGTATTATATATTCTATTTTTAAAATCTATTTTATAATTTAAATCTATTTCTATATCTAACCATATTTCTTCTGCTTTTAATGCTTGATATATTAACATAACAAAGCCATTTGTATATTTAATATTGTTATTTTCTGCTATTTGTAATAGTTTTGTTTTAAATGGTGTATATATAATATCAAATACAAATTTTACACTATTATTTTTAAAAAAGTCATCTTCTAAAGGTGATTTTTCTATGTTTGCTCCAAAACCTAAAGTAGTTGTATTAATTACTATGTCTATATTTTTTAAATTATTAATATTATTTAAATTAATTACTTCTACATTAATATTTTTATAATATGTTAGTATATGTTGTTTTAATTTTAATGCATTTTCTATAGTTCTATTAGCTATAACTATATTTTTCACTTTATTTTTAAGTGCCATAAAAGATGCTGTATATGCACTACCACCTGCTCCTAGTATTAAAATAGTTTTATCTTTAATATTAATACTATTTTCTAATAATGTATCTTCCATACCATTTATATCTGTATTATAACCTATATAACCATCTTCAGTATATTTCAAAGTATTTACTGCTCCTATCATTTTAGCCTCTTCATCTATCTTATATAAATATTTCATTATATCTATTTTATATGGAACAGTTACATTTAAACCTTTTATATTTTCATTAAAAAATTTATTTATAATCTTTTCATCTAATTTTTCTACTAAAACTTTATTATAAATATTGTTATTTTTTTTCATATCTTTAAAAAATGTATTATGTATAAATGGAGATATACTATGTTCCACTGGATTTCCTATTAAAATATAATTATTAATAATAATCACTCCTTATATATTTTTATAAAATTTTATTTTATTATATTTTCTATAATTTATTTAGATAATATTAAACTACCCTTTCAAATTTTTAATATAATAAAATTATACAATAACAACCAATATAAAAAAAGACTTGATTTAAAATCAAGCCTTTTAAAATTTTTAATTTTGATAAATCATAGATACACCAGGACCTAAAGGTAACCCTAATACCATCCAAATAACTAATAATATTGTCCAACCTATTAAAAACATTATACTATATGGTAACATTGTAGAAATTAAAGTACCTATACCAGAATCTTTATCATATTTTTTAGCAAATACAACTATCATTGCAAAATATGTCATAAGTGGACTAATAAGATTAGTAGTAGAATCACCTATACGATAAGCTACTTGTGTAAGCTCTGGAGAATACCCTAGTTGCATAAACATAGGTATAAATACTGGTGCAAGTATAGTCCATTTAGCAGAAGCTGAACCCATAAATAAATTTATAAATGCTGTTAATAATATAAACAGTACCATAAGAGGTGCTCCTGTTAAACCTATATTACCTAAAAACTCTGCACCTTTTAAAGCTAATATACTACCAATATTTGTATAGTTAAAATAGTTTACAAATTGTGCCGCAACAAATGTTAAAGCAATATAAGAACCCATTGAAGCCATATTTTTTCCTAATTGGTCACCAATATCTTTTTCACTTTTATAAGTTCCTGAAATTCTACCATAAACAATAGAAGGTATAAAGAAACCTAACGTAACAAAAACTATAATACCATCTATTAATAAAGCTCCTGATATTAAACTACCTGTTTCTGAATTTCTAAGTAAAGAATTTTGTGGTATAGCCCATATTACAATTAATAGTATAAATGTAATTAATGTAATATTAGCCCATTTTAAAGCCTTATTTTCTTGAGGTGTAAGTTCTGTAGCTTTATCTACACTTTCATCTGTTTTTTCAAAATTACCTAATCTAGGTTCTACAATTTTATCTGTAACAACTGTACCTAATATAACTATTAAAAATGTTGAAACAAACATAAAGAACCAGTTAGCTGTTACTTCTACTGTATAAGAAGGATTTAATATAGCTGCTGCTTCTGTACTTATACCAGCTAAAAGACTATCAACTGTACCTATTAAAAGATTAGCACTAAATCCACCAGATACCCCTGAAAATGCTGCTGCAAGACCAGCTAAAGGGTGTCTTTTATAAGCCATAAATACAATTGCACCTATAGGAACTAAAACAACATAACCAACATCTGATGCAACATTAGACATAACACCTAAAAATACAACAACTGGTGTTATTAATTTTGCTGGTGTTTTAGAAACTAGTTTTTTCATAGCAGCAGTAATATAGCCACTACCTTCTGCACAACCAACACCAAGCATTGTAACTAAAACTACTCCTAAAGGTGCAAAACCTGTAAAGTTTGATATAGCATTTTTTATCATATATGTTATACCTTCACCACTTAATAAACTAACAGTAGTTATAGTTTTTTCTTCTAACTCCATTGTTTTAGTATTCATTATCTCTCCAGTAGCAGAAACTCCTAAAGCCTCAAATATAGCAGATAATACAACTATTATAAGTGCTAAAATAGCAAACAATGTTATAGGGTGTGGTAATTTATTACCTGTAATTTCTACAACATTTAAAAACTTATTAAAAATGGAATCTTTATTTTTTTTATTATCTTTTTTACTCATTGTTATCTCCTTTCATAAATTGTAATATTTATAATTATAATAAATTTAATTTAAATATACAATACAAAAATAGTAAATTTTAAATATTGTTGTAAAATTTTATGTTTATATTTTAAAATTATTTGTATTTATATTTGACTTTTTATATACAAAAATTTATAATGTATATAATTGTAATATAAGGAGGTTTAATAATGGGTATTTTAAATAATATTATAAATAATATTATTACAAATTTTAGTAAAAATATACGCAACAATATAGATGATAACAATTTGAAATCTAATAATGAATATTCAAAAATAAATTTTCCTGATGGTAATTTAAAAAATTATATTGAACAACAAATGTTAATTAGTATACATAATATAAATAATAAAAGTTTAGATGATTTTTCATATGATGATATAATAGATTATTTAAATAATTTAAAAATTATAGTTATTAATTGGAAAATAAATAATGAAACATTTAAAAATTACTGTGAATTTTTTAAAACATTGCCTAAATTAGACACTTTAGGTTTATCTAATTGTGGTGTTACAGATTTTTCACCATTAAATGATTTACACAATATACAATATTTAGATATTAGTTATAATAATTTAGAAAATATAAACTTTTTATCAAACTTAAAATATATTAGCTATCTTAATATTTCTAATAATAATATTAAAAGCCTTTTACCTTTAAGAAATACAAAAAATATTATAAATATTGATTTTTCTAACAATAATATAAGTTATATAATGCCTATTTTAAATAACGTTAATTTAAAAGAAATAAATGCAAATAATAATAATATAAAAGATTATAAATATATATCTATATTAAAATATTTACAAAATCTATCTATGTGTAATTCAAATATTAATGATATAAATTTTTTAAATTCTCTTACTAATATTACATTTTTAGACCTTAGCAATAATAGTATAAGTAAAATTTGTACTATTAATAATAAACCTAATTTATATCACTTAAATTTAAGTGAAAATTATATAAAAGATATTACAAATATAAATAATGCCAAAAGTTTAAAAGAACTTATTTTATCTAAAAATATTATATGTAATATAGATAATTTAAAAACTAATATAAATTTGCAAACTTTAAATATTTCATTTAACAATATACAAAACATAGATATAATTAATCATTTACCAAACTTAAATATATTAATATGTAATAGTAATAAAATTTCAAGTATAAATACTTATAGTGATTTAAAAAATATTTTTTATATGAGTTTGTATGATAACTTTTTAGATGACAATATACTTTTAGAACATTTTTCTAACTTAGAATACATAAATTTAGGACAAAATAAAATTAACATATTACCTGACTTTTCTAAAAATAATAACCTTAAAGATTTATATATAGCAGAAAATAAAATTATAGATATATCAAATATAAAAACATTAAATAACTTAACAAAATTAAATATATCATATAATAAAATATCAAATGCTAATATTTTAAAAGAATTGTCAAATTTAATATATTTAGATATATCAAATAACAATATAAATGATTTTTCATTTTTACAAGATTTAAAAAATTTAAAAGAAACTATTAAATAACTTAAACAAAGTAACCTTTCAAAATTTATTTTGAAAGGTTACTTTGTTTTATTCCATTTGTTTTCCCAAAAAACCTGCTGCTGTTTGAGCCAATTTTCCTTCTACCTCACCCATTTTTTTATCACCAGATAATAAAACAACTGCACCTAAAACATCTCCTTCAGAAATAATAGGTGTTATTAATTGGTGGTTATAAATACCATTATCTTCATCTGTAATGGATACAAAACTTTTTTCATCTCTATTTGCTATATGAGTAGTTCTTTTATTAATTACTTCTTCTAAATCACTACTTATATTCTTTTCTAAAAATTCTTTTTTACCACCACCACTAACTGCTATTATATGGTCTTTATCTACTATACAAGTTATATGACCTGCTGTTTGAGCAAGGCTTTCAGCATATTCTTTGGCAAAACTACCTAATTCACCTATTGGTGAATATTTTTTTAATATTATTTGTCCTTCTCTATCTGTAAATATTTCTAAAGGGTCTCCCTCTCTTATTCTTAATGTTCGTCTTATTTCTTTAGGTATAACAACTCTACCTAAATCATCTATACGTCTTACAATCCCTGTTGCTTTCAAAAAAATTCCTCCTTATGAAATTTTTAATTTATTTTTGACAATAGTATTATTAGTTAATAAAGTTGTTTTTATGCAATATTTTTTTATTTTTTATACAATTTATCCTATTTTTACAAAATTTAATATTAAAATATATTAAATCGTGATATAATAAACTTAATATATTGAAAGGAGTAAAATATTTATGAATTATGGATTTATTAGAGTAGCTGCTGCTACACCAAATATAAAAGTTGCTGATTGTTTTTATAATGCAAAAAATATAATTGAAGCTATAAAAAAAGCTGTTGAAAATAAAGCAAGTCTTATAGTTTTTCCAGAACTTTGTATAACTGGTTATACTTGTTCAGATTTATTTTTACAAGATAGCTTATTAGAAGATAGTAAAAAAGCTCTAAAAGAAATTTTGTCACAAACAAAAGATTTAAACATAACTTGTATAGTAGGTATGCCTTTAGAATATACAAATAAATTATATAACTGTGCTGTACTTTTTTATAAAGGAGAAATTAAAGGTATAGTACCTAAAACACATATACCTAATTACAATGAATTTTATGAAAAAAGACATTTTAACGTTTATAATGAGCAAAACTTTTTTTATGATGAATTTTTCTCTAATGAATATATTCCTTTTGGAAATATAATTTTTGAAATAAGTAATATAAAAAATTTTACTTTAGCAATAGAAATTTGTGAAGATTTATGGAGTGTTATCCCTCCTAGTTGTAAATATGCTTTAAGTGGTGCAAATATTATAGTAAATCTTTCTGCTAGTAACGAAATTGCAGGAAAATCTATATATAGAAAAGAACTTGTAAAAAATCAATCTGCTAGATGTATTTGTGGCTATGTATATGCTAGTGCTGGTCAAGGTGAATCTACAACAGATTTAGTATTTTCTGGACACAATTTAATATATGAAAATGGACACTTATTAAATGAAAGTATACCTTTTGAAAATAACATAACTTATGCTGATATAGATTTAGATTATATAAATAGTGAAAGAAGAAAAAATACTACATTTAAAACAACCTTTGATGATAAATTTTGTTGTTTATCAAATTTTACAGTAGAACCTATAAATATAGATACAAACAGATATATAGACCCTATGCCTTTTGTTCCTAAAGATGAAAATTCAAGAGCTTTAAGGTGTAAAGAAATAATAGATATACAGGCTTATGGACTTAAAAAACGTATTGAGCATATAGGTATAAAAAATGTTGTAATTGGAATTTCTGGGGGACTAGATTCTACACACGCTTTAATTGTTATAAATCGTACTTTTGAGCTTTTAGGTTATGATAAAAAAGGTATTATAACTGTTACTATGCCTTGCTTTGGCACAACAGATAGAACATATAACAATGCTAAAAAACTATGTGAAATAATAGGAACTACACTTTTAGAAATAAATATAAAAGATGCTGTTTTAAAACATTTTAAAGATATAGACCACGACCCTAATATACACAATGTAACTTATGAAAATAGTCAAGCAAGAGAAAGAACACAAATTCTTATGGATATATCAAATAAATATAATGGTATAGTTATAGGCACTGGCGATTTATCTGAACTTGCACTTGGATTTGCAACATATAACGGAGACCATATGAGTATGTATGGTGTAAATGGTTCTATACCAAAAACATTAATAAGATATTTAATAAAATACTTTGCTAATAATTCTAATGAACAATTAAAAAATATTTTATTAGATATATTAAATACTCCTGTTTCACCAGAACTTTTACCACCTACTGAAAATGGCAATATTACACAGATAACTGAAAATATAGTAGGACCTTATGAGTTACACGACTTTTTCTTATATAATATGATAAGATACAATTTTACACCAGAAAAAATATATTATCTTGCTAAAAAAGCTTTTAAAGATACTTATGACAATAAAACTATTTTAAAATGGTTAGAAAAATTTTATATAAGATTTTATACACAACAATTTAAACGTTCTTGTCTTCCTGATGGTCCAAAAGTAGGTTCTGTATCTTTATCGCCTAGAGGTGATTTTAGAATGCCTAGTGATGCTACTTTTAATAGTATTTTAGATAGAATTAAAAATTTAAAAGAAAATGAATAATAATATTTTAATGGAGGTAAAAATGAATAATTTTAAAATGATAAGTGCTGTAGAAGCAAAAAAATTAATGGATACTACAAACTGCAAAATATTAGATGTAAGAACAAGAGAAGAATTTGAAGAAAGTCATATTGATAATGCTATTTTATTACCTTTAGATGAAATAAATGAAAAAGTTGAAAAAGTTTTTCAAGATAAAAATGAAACTATTTTAGTATATTGTAGAAGTGGAGTAAGAAGTAAACAAGCTTCACATATAATGGCTGAAAAAGGCTATACTAATATATTAGAATTTGGTGGCATTATAGATTGGCCTTTTGATATTGTTTTATAATTAAGATTAAGGGTGTAGAAAATCTACACCCTTAAATTATTTAAAATATTTATTTATAACGTCCCAAGTAGCATTATTTTCGTGACCTCTTTTCCAACCAGCTATACCTTTTACGTCTAAATTTCTAGCTACTTTCATACGTTCTTCCATTGATTTTTCATCTTCTAACCATATTTTTTTAGTTGTACCATCTGAAAAATATTCACCATAGTATTGTCTTGTTTTTTCGTCCCATACAATTTTTGCATTGTTGTCTTCTAAAAGTTTTATAGCTTCGTCCATTTTTAAAGATTTTGATACAACAGAAACTGAACCATTTGATTTTTTAGTTTCTGTCCAAACTCTAGTATAAAAAGGAACACCCATTATAAGTTTATCTTTTGGCACAAGTTTTGTAGCCTCTGTCATATATTTTTCTGCCCAAGGTAAAGAAGAAACAGAGCCACTTTCTTTGCTTGTACTATAATGTTCATCATAAGCCATAATAATAACATAATCTACAATTTTACCTACTTCAGCCATTTGATAATGAGCAGTCCAAGGTGTAGGAACATACATATCAACAGATACAACTAAACCATTTTGTTTAAATATAGGAGTAGCCTCTTTTATAAACTGTAAATAATACTTGCCATCTTCTTTAGCAACATTTTCAAAGTCTATATTAATACCATCTAAATTATACTTTTTAGCATATTCTACTAAACTATTTATTATTTTCTTTCTTTTCTCAGGACTACTTAAAGTATTATGAGTTATTTTAGCATCAAAACTATTTGATACAAGTCCCCATATTTGATAACCTTGTTCTTTTGCCCATTTAGCATATTCTAAACTACCTTTATCTTCTATATCACCATTATTATTTTTTATTTCAAACCAAGTAGGAGATATAACATCTAATCCATTTATAGTTACTCTTTTAGCTGCACTATCATTTATAGGTTTAGAAGTTTGATCCCATACAATTTTTATACCATCTTGTTTTTGGTTTACTGCAGGTTCTATAATATTATTATCTACAGTAGTAGTTTCTGTTGTGATTTCTGTAGTAGTTTCTGTTATAATTTGTGTTGTATCTTGTGTTATATTAATTACTCCTTCTGTTTTTTCTTCTAAAGGTGTTTCTATTATAACTGTTCTTATATTGTTATCCCACTCTACAATATAACCTAAACTATCAGATATAGCTCTTAATGGTACCATTGTATAATCATTTATTATTTTAGCAGGTACATCTAATTTTATTACATCTATACTATTTTTTATAGCTTCATTACTATTTATTTTGAAAACTACTGTATTATTATCTTTTTTAATAATAGTTTCTTTTGAATTTGGGTCCCAAGATACTTCTGCTCCCATTTCTTCAAAAACATCTCTAGCTGGAACAAGAGTTCTACCATCTATTAAAATAGGCTCCATTTTTAAATTTTCTATTGGTTTACTCTGAACCTCCCACGACTAAAGTCGCGGGGTTCCTGTTTCATAGAATTTTGCATATTTTAAATATGTCTTACTAATTCTCCACAGGCTATCCCCGTAGTTCCTACG